>Ga0194129_10000077_pt1 | contig 180598 bp, 89 predicted proteins | sample TA2KigCa35mmetaG_FD_150862 | JGI IMG/M metagenome (GOLD analysis project Ga0194129, IMG submission 150862) | Freshwater microbial communities from Lake Tanganyika, Tanzania - TA2015038 Kigoma Deep Cast 35m | ecosystem: Environmental > Aquatic > Freshwater > Lake | place: Tanzania: Lake...
ATATAGAAATACATAATAAGTTAGGTAAACTTGTGTTATAGGAAGGGTTTCTCGGTTTTTATACATTTAATAAAATAAATCGAACACACCGTCAATAGAATCACACAAAATATTTACGAAGTTTATTGTTAATTTAAACTTAGCATCAATTTCTATATTTTTTTTAGATTTTATTGCATTTTATACTAAACAATACAATATAATACACGAATTAATTTGTAGAGCATCCTCTATTTCCTAGGACTTATTTTACTAGATTTTACACGTATATTTTTCTTTCTGGTCTTTATCTAAATCTATTATTTATTAGGAAATGTTTTTAATAGTATTTTTAATTGTTTTCTCAATGACTAGATACCATGAATGTATTTGTTAGTCTTAAGGAACACTTTCTTTATTAATATTTTCTATAGATTTACGAATGCTATCAACAATATTATTAAGCGTAGAATTTTTGTCAGGAGCTGAAAATTTAGTAAGAAATTACTCAGAATGCAAATTGACAATACTAAAAATATTAAGCATCGCCAATACATAATTTTAAATTTATTTATTAACGGTATTATCAATAATAGATAAACTTGTATTATCACTAACATCTGCGGGATCCATATTTATGCGAAAAATATAATATAGATTATAATATTTATTAAAAAAAGTTGGATAAAATATGTATTAAATATCAAAACAGTAATTATACAAAAAAATATAGGCGACATATCCTGAATTTAATTAAAAAATAAGTAAAATTACAAAAAAAGATTTAAAAAAATTATAAAATGACTTGAAACAGAGATAAAACATAATATAGCCTATAATAATACCGATATTCGCAAGATTAACAATAGAATCGCGACAATAATATATAATAAATTCATATAAAAGATAGCCATGTAATATATGTTATGAACCAAATAATGTATATTATCAATGCAAAAGATGTATTAAAGAGATATGTATAATTTGCGCCAAATAACTTTTAATAAAAACTTTCAATGATGAAGAATAATAAATAACTAGCTAATCTGATATAATTTAATTAAAATAATGTCCATTTTGCCGGTAAAAATACGCATATTTATATCATATTTTTTTATAAGATTAAATATCAATGTTATTTTAATATATATATTTCATATCGCAAAATTATCAGTTAGAACCTTATATTATTGATTAAATTTGCAGAACTGATTATGTAAAAAATATTCGATTTGAGCAATTAAATATATTCAAAAATATACTTTATTACTATTATAAACGCATAATTATATCGGTTAATGAATAAAATATAAGTGAATAATACATAAAAAATTTATTAACAATTGTAATTTCTCGTTTATAAACTGTAAAAAAATATTATTGATATATGATAAATACTTTTTAAATTATAAAATAACGGCAGCAAAATGTAATTAAATACACTTATTTGTGTTTTATAGTGTTTTATTTAAAAAGAAAAAAGCGTTTAATAATATTTATACATTCAAAACAAATAAATTAACGCGAAATAAATAAAAAATACAGCGATCCATTTACAAATGCAGATAATTAGCAGGCCACAAAATAAAAAACACAAAAGTAAAATATTTTTAATATTTGATAAATAAACAAACGCGATGTTTCTATTTAAATTAAAAATAACTGGCGAAATTACCCACCACAACTTTTTTTTTAATAAAAATTTCCTCAAACATTTCATAGAATACAAAATCACAAATTCGCGTTTATTATATATTCTAATTACCTATTTATTTTTGTTTGTCGCTCTTATTATTACTTTGAAATTTATTTCCCCGCAATTTTTAAAACATTTTAGTATTTATTCGCGGCTTCTCCGAATAAACTTTTCTTTTAATTTTTTATTTAAAATATCACATTAACTTTCGGTTTTCACTTATTTTATTATTTAATTTTCTTGATCATATCAATGTCGCAAAAATACTAACTTATTAAATAATAATATTTCTTTTCTAATTACACAAATATAACTCGTTCTCAATTTTCGCAAAAGAAAAAATAAGTCGCGAATAAATAATGTTTTATTTTTAATGGCAAAAATATAGTTTAATTTTATTGTTTTTAAACTTTGGGGCTGAATTATATTATTAAATTTGTATTTTTTATTGTTTATTATATTTTTCGCATAATTTGTAATAAATAATAAAATATATATGTATTTTTTTTAATATTATAGGCGGCCAAATATGATAATAATAGTCTATTTCATACATTTATATAATTTTTGTTAATTCGATATTATACAAATATATCATACTTCAATACAAATATATTATTGTTTAAAAGCCGCCCACATTATTTTAAACTATTTAACTATTTTTTATTTAAGTAATATTTTGCAATTCATTTTAATATTATAAAATTATAAATAACAATACAATACGCTCATAATTCAGCTCTTCACTAAAATAAAAAAAATATTTATATTTATTCATTAAAGAACAAAATATTTAATTGATCGCGATATTAAATATTATTTTTATCAAAGCAATACTTTTATTTAAGATCGTCATTATAATTATAGGAATATTAAAGAATTAGCTGATAATATGATTCACTTTTTTATTTATAATTATATATTTAGCTATGAATAAAATAAATTTTTGAACATTGTATTTTACGAAATATTTAAAAATATCAGCATTTAATATTTTTATATTTTCATTTACACTTCACTTATAAATATCATTTAAAGTTTATTCAGTTATTTTTGCGCGGGATGATTCTTTGCCTAGATTAATAATAACTTGAAATTTAATTATTAATAACTAATTTTCCGACAATAAATTGTAAATATTAACTCACCGCCCCGATTTAATATAAATATACATAAAGTTTTTATTGAAAACCGCGAAATTTATACAATAAATTATAAAATAATAACTCTCTTCTTAGTAAAACTTTATATTTTAGCGCAAATATGAAATTATCTTTTATAAATAGCCACCTTTTAAAGTTAATATTGTTATTATTTCGCGAGACAATTTAGTTTCAAATATATATTTTTATAAACGGGAGATGATATCTTAATAAATAAAGTTTATTTTATTTTTGCAAAATAATTAAATTAATTTTAAACCGCTTTGATTTATATACTTTTCATTAATTAACCGGCATCTTTAATATAAATTGTCCACAAATGAATTAACAATAAATAACTATTTAATCTATTTCAAATCAGTATTATTATATCACATTGCGCATTTATAATTAATTTTTCCAAATCAACTTTTTAAATCTCTGCAAATTTTTATAATTAATTCGTTATGATTATTTTTACTCGCGAAAAGAATCAATTATCCTCGTATTTACAAAAATAATTAAATAATTTTAAATTATCGCGCTGGTAAATACATTAAACACATTTTGCAAAAATAAAAAAAGGATATGTTTATAGAAATTTGTAATTTAAAATTAACAAAAATTAAAAGGTTCAATAATAAAAATACATAGATAAACTTTTAAATAACTTTTATGTGTTTTCAAATATTTTTATTCGCGATATCATTAATTATAATCTATGTTATTGTATTTAAATTATAATTATTAATATTTTTATTTAAGAGTATAATATAAATGTTATAAAATATGATTTGATTATATACGCGCAAATAATACCTTCAATATTATACAAAATAAAAAAGTTTTGGCGCCTAAATTTGATTTTTAATTTGATAATTATGATGAATTAATGGAAATCACGCAAATAATATCAATTTAAACATATTATAAATTATAAGTAAATGTTTGCGCGATAAAATTCAAAAAATTATAGGAAATTTATTATATCTCAATTAATTTATATATTGCTAAATTATAAAAACACAGTAACTTGTTAAATAAAATAACCTTTAAAATTACATCTAATAAAAAAGTGTTTAAAAGCAAATTATACTTGCCGCAAACTTAATAATTCATTAAAATATAACCAATAAAATAATTCTAAATTGTACATTTTTAATTACCGCCTATTTTTCTTTTAAATAATATAATATTTGCGCAAATTATTGTTTTAAATATAATAAAAAATATGTGTTTTACGTGATAATATTTTAATGCGCAAATAATAGTTTTATAAAATTATAATAAAAACTATATTTTGTAAACTTTATATACGCGACATTTAAAAATTCTATTTTGTATTGAAAAGTTTAAAAATATTTCTTAAAGAGGTACCCATATATTATTAATGCGGTTTTGCAAAATATAATTATTTTTATAGGCGAAAATATTATATTTATAAATAATTTATACATGACATTATTTATAAGTAAATATATTATATTATTAAAACCCGCGTTTTAGGTTATATAATATGAATAATTAAAAATAAATACAAATATATCACCCGGTCTTTTTATTCCGAGCGCAAAAATAAATTATATTTTCACACTTTAGCCCATGTTTTCAAAAACCACTTTCCCAGAATGTCTTTCATTAATATATAAAACAATTATTCCACTCGCGTTCCATTGAAATTCCCATTAACACCAACTGCTTAAACAACTTAATCACAAAAAATACAAAAACACGTAAGTATTATTACACCGCGAAAATATATGGATAAAACACACAATATAATATAGTGAATATTGAACTAACTTGTTTTATCAAGAAATAAATAGCGAAGCTACCCACCATATACAGCGCAGCTGTTCTATACTTTATCAAAATATAAATAGCGAAGCGACCCACCATATACTTTTATTTAATAAAAATTCATGTGAATAAGAAACCCACTTCGTGGAAAATTCCTGTGGGTGTGAATAACCGCTTCGCGGAACATTCCAATGAACAAGAAACCCACTTCGTGGAAAATTTCTATGAATAAGAATAACCGCTTCGCGGAACATTTCTCATGAATAAGAAAATCTATTTTATAGAAAATTTATAACAAACTATAACTGCATTTTTTCACGTATCTATTAAAATTTCAAATATACAAAAATATTAAAAATTATATTTATGCTGATTTTTGCATTTAGATTAATATTCTAATATGTCAAATTAAATAATAGTGCAAATTATTTATAACAGCGAAATAATATGATAAAACTATAATTTAAATTGATCTGCGCAAATTATTTAACATTATTTTTTAAAGCGAAGATAATCGATAAATATAATTTAACATTGCGCGATAAGTTAATAAATTAGTTTTTTATAGAATTATCCCGCGATTATTATTTTTATTTTATTAACAATTTGCGCAAATATAATTAAATAAAATTTTATTGACGAACATCATAAACATTTATAGAATCAACCATCATTAATTAAAAAATAAATATATACATAAATTTGCGCCCAATAAATTAAAACATTTATTTTTAACTAAGTTATAAACATCAAATTTGCGATTATGATTTTAAAATTAATAATTTTATTAAAATATATTTATAAGTCGCGTTGAATTATTAGGCGTATGTAGAAATGGTATATAGTTTATTATTTTATCGAAAAAAGACAAAAATAAAATAAAAAATGAGGAGTTATTTAATTATTTCTCGCGCTAAAATAAAATAAAATTATCTATGATTGCTCTAATATCGGCAAGTTTATTAAAAATAATAATCAATTAACTTAGCAAATAACTTTAAATTCCATGGGTATATTTTATTATCTATTTTAAATAAATTTTCAATGTAACTCAAAGTTTAAAATATTTTTGTAAATAATATATTATTATCAATATATAAATTAAATTAAAAAGAATTTTTGGCGAATATATTAAAAACAAATATAAAATCATTAATTAATATAAATTATATAGGAACTGCAGATTTTATAATATAAACAACGCAAAGAATAAAAATAATAAAAATATAACTAAGTTAATATAATAATTTGCCGAAAAATATAGATTTAAATGTATATTATATTATAAATATGCGAAAAAATAAAAAAGGTTTAACTTTGACAATAATAAAAATGAAAAAATAAAATAAAAATATAACAAAAACGAATTAAATGGAGGCATAAAATATAACTGAAGTGTGTGATATATGTTTTGTAAGAAAAAATGTGATATAATTTTAATTTGAGCATTGTTCAATAAAAGAATGTAGACAATCAAATAAAATATGTATTAATTGTTGCGCAATAAATTATTAATAATGACAAATATAAAATGAAAATTAAGTGGACACGCATAATTTATAATGTGTTTTTTGTAAGACAATTTTTATAGAAAAGCCAATTTTACATAAATAAACAACACAGTTTCTATCAATAAATGGCGGTATTCTTTTAGAAAAATTAATTTGCATTAATTAACAAGATGAAAAAGAATATTATAGTGGTTTATGCGCTTAATAATTAAAATCTATAACGAAAGAATTACACATTATAACGGGAAACGCGGCAGAAAAATAGAGTTAAATGGTGGTTTATAAGTATTCAATTGAGGGTATATAATAATTATTTAACGAACAAAATGTCAATTGGTGAAAGGTGAAAGGGGTAAATAGAATTGAATGACAAAAGTAAATAAAAATTCTATTTCCAGTTCGCAAAAAGCATATAAATTTTAATTCGCAAAAATACACTTATTATTTAAAATAATTCAGGATGATAAATGAAAATTATTAAAATAGCGAAATTAATACAATAATATTTTTCAACACTCTTCAAAATCAAAAAAACAATTACCCACCATATACAGCGTAGCTGTTTAATGCTTTAACAAAAAATAAATAGCGAAGCGACCCACCATATACTTTTATTTAATAAAAATTCCTGTGAATAAGAAACCCACTTCGTGGAAAATTCCCATGAATAAGAATAACCGCTTCGCTGATAATTCCTCATGAATAAGATACCCACTTCGTGGATAATTCCAATGAATAAGAAACCCACTTCGTGGAAAATTCCAATGAATAAGAAACCCACTTCGTGGAAAATGCGTTACTAATAAAGTTTACTATTTATTTTTGCGTCCTCTTTTTATTCAAAAGAAATACACAATGTTTTTATTAGTCATATACTTGCCTTTTTATTTATATTTTAAACACATTATCTCGCGTTTATAATATTTTATATTTAATATTTTAACAAATTATGCGCTTTTTATTTGTAAATTATCAATATATTTATATATTTTATCGCAATACAATAATTTATTTGAAATTATTTATAAATTTGCATATAATTAAATTCATAATTTTCTTATTTTCATTTAGTAATTTGATTAATTTTTTCTATAGATACTTATAATTATTTTTGTTTTATATTATTTATTAATAATCGCGCAGTCTTTTAAATAATTCTTTGTTAAAATTATTAGTTATGTATTCTTTATTGATTATTGTTTGATTTTAAATTGATTTATACCCGCTTCGCGGTATATAATATCCAAAAATAAACGCAAATATAAAATATTTATTGAGAGATTGTTCATTGTTGGTAACCTCTTTGCTTTCTCAATCATTCTTTATTAGAAATTTTTAATTCAATATTTTGCGTTTTAATTCGGTGGTATTTTCAAATAAAATAAAAATTAATGCAAATATAAACTATATTTATAGAAAATAACTATTTGTTTATTATTAATTATTGAAATCATTCGCGATTCATAAAATATTTTTGTAATTTATTGTAATTTATTGTTTATTGCGACACATTAATTAACGCAAATATTAATAATTTAAATAAAATAATATGAAATTGTTTGTATAAAACATTTACATATAAATAACAATGGAATTAGTAAGAAATATATTACTTAATATATAATTATAGCAAAAAGTATAGTTAAATAATTAAATTAATTGGCCGAAAATTATAATATTTTTATAAATAAGCAAAATAAAATATATAAAAATTTGCTTTTCCTTTTTATATTTTTGTTTTTGCGAAATTATTTAAAAAAAAACTTGTGGTGGATTGATGAAAATCGCGTTTAGAACATAAATATATTAAACACTTATTATATTTTTATAATCTATAAACTTGAATATAATTTATTTTTTACTATTATTTGCCGTTTATTTTTAAATACAATAATATAAATATAATTTTTACCGCGAATTTAAATTATTTTTTATTTTTTCTCTGTAGATATATTGACGATAAATATTAATTTTCGCGGTTATATTTATATTTAAACGTGTATACTGTTTAGTATTTTTAAATTTTACGCAAAATTTACGGAACTTTAAATTAATATTTCTCTTTTATTTCAAAATATCTCTTATATATTATTTGCGCATATAAGAACAAAATATTTCTATTATTTAAATTATATAGGATATATTTTGCGGCAAAAGTAAAATAAAATTAGTTAACAATTAATTATTTATATAAAATCACCACGCCATTATAAATCATATATAATTATTTTTTAATTTATTAATTTGTTTTAATTAATTTGCAAATATATAAATATACTTTTAAATTAATCATAAAATTTGCGCGAAAATAAATTATTTATAGTAATTTAATATTATTATAAAGCATTAAAAGGTAAATTTATATTTGTTTGAAAACGTATTTATATGCATATGGTATATTTATTGACTAAGATAAGTGAAAAAATAAATAAAATCAAAATAAATTAAAAATACGCGAAAAATATTTATGATATTGATTAAAATTTAAAAATTATATTATAAAATTAATAATGACAAAAAATAAAAATAGCTGTTTATATATTATTATATGATAGTAAATAAAAATAAATATGGTCGAGATTAATATAAAAATAAAATAATATATCGCACAATATATGAGATGGTGATAAAAAATAAAAATAAAAATGTATTTATTTGAAAATAAATTAATATTAAATAGTGAAAAGCGCGAATATGAAAATAATTATTTATGCGATATTTTATAAAGGATATAAAAGTGAATCACCCACCTATAATTATTTTTAATGAAAATCATTTGTAATTATATATGCTACTTTTATATTTTAATCTCGCGTAATTCATATAGCTTTCAATTATATATTTCACATAAATATAATGCTACAATATTTAAATCTCGCATTTAATATTATTACAGTATTTAAAATTTTATATTTATTATTATATGTTCATATAAATTTCTATTAATTTACACATTTAAATAATTATTAGCGCATATTTAATTATTTTTCTCAAAATGTTTCGGACTATTATATTAATATTTATAGCTTCCTGAAACCTCCCTATTTTTGCAACTCAAATAATAATCAAATTTTTACTTTATTTTTATTTGCGCAACTTAAATTTTATTTATTGCGATTTCGATTATTATTATTTTTAAATATTATAGCGGGAAAAATTATATTTAACTATATATCGCGGCCTAAATATTAATATTTTATGACGCAAATCTATTATTAATTATTGTATTGAAATTATATTAAAAATAGATGAAAAAAATCATTTTTATTTATTGCGCGTTTATTGATTTTATATTAATTAAAATGCCGCTTTGGTTCATTTTTACGAAAAAACACCGCTAATAATATCAAATAAATTGTAATTTTGCTTTACATAATAAATGAAAATAGGCGCAACTTATTTTGTTAATTATTCGTTTGATTATTATTTATTTGACCCAAACTTAAAATTTTATTGCGTATTAAAACTATTTAAAACTTTTTATTTATTAGAAAATATATACCATTCAAATAATAAATAAATAAAAATAACAAATAATTTGCGTTGATAATAAAATATGAGCACCCATAAAATATTTATTTTATATAATCATTATTAAATAGGTGCAATAATATATAAGTTATTAAAAGTTTAAAAATAGGATTAGTGGTATATTTTTATTTGTTTAGATTTTTTAAAATATTGTCGAGAATAATTTATTATGCGACTAATTTTTATTTATTAAAAATATAATATTGCGCAATATTATTATCTTGAATTTTATATATTTAGCTATATAAATTAGACGCTATCAAATAGTTTATAATTTAAATATATTTTGGCGCTGTATAAATTAACTTTTTAACTATAAATACAATTTATAAAATCAATAACCTGCAAAAGATTGTCGCATTTAAAATTTGTATTTCTTGTTTATTTTAAGTAAAAATGTTTATTAATTGCAAAATAAATAATATATTATTAAAAATAAAAAATAAACTTGCTTTTAATTAATATACGAAAAAATATTATCTATCTAACATTTTTTTTAAATAAATTCGCGTATAAATAATTATAATACAAAATTCACATCGCAAATTTTCAATTATATTGCTCTGCTATACCTTATATTTTTAATTTTAAATTGTATTTTTATCGCGTTTATATACTTTTAACGCCGTTTATTTTTTATAACTTTCTTTTTTCTACTTTTCAAAAGCTTCAATTATAAATCTTAATTTCTCAAATATTAAATAGCGCTAATTTATATTATAAAATATTAAAATTGTGTCAAATATTATTTATTCCATGTACTCTAATGAATTTGCATCTTATATATAAATAACGCAAAATAATATTTTATTTAAATATAAATAGTGTTTAAATAATAATAATTTTCATACTTTTATAATAACTTTAATTTGTGAATTTTTTATGATAATATTAATTCGCGTTCATTAATTACAAAAATGTTATATTTTTATAAAGTGGTATTTAATAATTATTTTTAATTTATTTAACGCCTATAATTTTATTTATATTTGCGAGAAATGTTTTGTAACTAGAAGTGTTTTTATAAAATGTAATAAAATTGCGGTAAATAGTAGAATATATGGTTGTAAATAAATGAATTGCGAAAAAATAAATTAAAACAAACTTTTTATAATTAAATTAAAAAAAAATAATTTAGAAATATATAATTTTCGCGCGAAATTTATATTTAATATAAAGTGATATCATAAATATACGGTATTTTAAATTTTAAATTAATTAATATTTGCGTTTAATATTTGTTTATCAGCGTTTTCAATTTATAAATTTTCCGGTTATAAAGTTTTAAAACTATTTTTTTGCCGTAATTTAATATAATTTTTGTTTAAATTATATAATTTATTTAATATAGTTTTCAATTAAAATATATAATGCGCATTAAATATTATTTAAAATTAATATTTTATTGTATTTTAAATCGATAATAAAGTAATAATTAATTATTTTTTATTCATTAATAATAATTTTATTGGGATTAATTTGCGCAAATGATTATTTTTAAAGCTTATTATATATAATACAAAATATATCAATTATGTAACAAATCATTCACTTATATGCAATTGATAAATTATATAAGTTATCATATACTATATTATAGCGGCGGATATAAATCTTTTTTGCAAATCGATACAGAAATTGATAGAATTATATTTTAATAGTAATATATTCGCGAATTAAAATATTATAATATTAAAAAAATAGCGGAATATTGAGGCCTGTATTGTAAATATTAAAGAATAAAACAGCTTTTAAATAAACAATGAATTAACAAAAGAAAAATTTAATATGTAGATTTTATAAAAGGGTTTACAAAAAGTCGCGCTAATATTATCGCATTTATTTTTGCGTTATATTTAATCTCGCGAATTTTCATTAAAAAAAAGTTTGTGGTGGTTAGTTTCGCTTTTTAAATTTTCAATAACTCATTTAAAAATACTGTAACTTTAATTATTTTTTGCTAGTTTATATTTGTACATCCTGTTTATTTTGTGTTTTATATATTTTCTAAAAATATTATTGATGCTTAACCTTTATTTTTTTTATTAAATGATATTTAATATTTCAAATTCCGCAATATTTTTATAATTTCATATATATACGTTCGCATAAAGTTCGTTTTCGCAATGCTATTTTTATAATTAAATTAGGTTTCTATATTTTCTAAATTATTATTAATTATTTTCTGATTCAAATTTATTATTTTCCGACACAAATTTATTTAAATTCCGCCCCATCTTTCGCGCTCTTTTTTAATGCAATATCAGATAACCGTTTTTTATTCTTAATATTTTCAAAACTATTATTAACAACAAATAAATACGTTTTATTTAGGCCGAAATTTTTTAAATTATCAATCTTTTTTAACTTTTTTGTTTAAAATTAAATATAAATGCGGGTAAATTTTTGTTTTATTAAATATTTTATTTTAAAGAACCACAATTTATGTCTTTTTTTCTTATTTTTTACCACTGAACATACTTAAAAAACACTTTTATTGTATTTTCAATATATTATTGTTTATTTGATTGCAAATTTAATTATTTTTAAAATTTTTGTATTAATAGCTTTATCCTATATTTTCTTTCTTATGGTTAATATATTTTTCGCGTATTTTATTCTTAAGTTGTAGCAATTTATTTGATTTATTATTTATAAAATTGTTTCATAATATTTAAAGATCGGTTAACTCATTATGAATAATAATTTATATTGTAAAATATAAAATGTCGCGAGTATAAATGTTTAAATTATTTTTTGCCTTTATGTAATAATATGCAAAATTTAGTTTTAACTTTCGCCGAAATATTATTTTATAATTTACACTTACTTATATATTTGAATTAATTTTGCGCAAATATTTACAACTAAATACAAAATATTATATTATGTTCTATGAAATATTATTTATTGATTGTAGATATTTCATAAAAAATACTTATAATCAACTCGTTTAGATAGATTGCGCTAATTTTCAAGTCTATATACACGTACTAATATGCAAATATAACAATACTTTTACGAAAAGAATTTTATGTACCATTATATTGAAAAATGCAAAAAAAGAAAATAACTTATTTTATAAATGCGCCTATAATATTTTCAAACCTTTTATTTTTATAATTATAATTTATAGTCTACGCGTTCTTAAATACAATATTATTAAATACCGCCTATATTTTCCTAAAACTTTACATTATAAATAGTTTTTGCGTTTATATTATAATATTTTATAAAACATTATTATTTGCATTTTAATGATGTTTATTTTTTAATTTATTTACGTAATTCAATTAATATCCCGCTCTTTTCTTAAATAATTCGTTAAAAATATACAAAGTATTTACACTCACACATTTAGCGCACTAATAGCAATACACCTCGAATTTGGAATAAATAATTTAAATTAAACAACAATTTGCAATAATATAGTTTTGTTTTGATATTTAAACTATTAATGCGCGATATTGTCTTTAAAAAAGCTTAAAAAATATATAAACATTTCGATATTTTTAGAAACAGCGGCTTTTTAATAATAATACAACTTAAATATTAAATTATAGTTTTTAAATATTTTTTCGCTTATATTATTGTTTCTCAATGATACCAAAAATACAAATGGCAAAATATTATCTTGCAATTATAAATTTTATTTATTATTATTTTTGTATCTTATGTTATTTCTCGCAGAATTTGTTTTAAAAAAAAGATAGATAGATAGGTTTTGCAATTTAAAATGACGGCCTATAATACATATACATTTTTGATAATTTTAAAGCGGCAAATATAATTAATCTTCCATTTTTTAATAAGTTCATCATAATAATTTTTCAGTTTACAAATCATAAAATTAATAAAACTTATCTCATTTACATTTTTTATATTTATAGATGGTAACCTTTCATTGAAAACTTTATACTTAAAACAATATTAATGTGCTAATTTAATTCATTCAAAATTATGTTTGATAAATATTAAATCTACCGCATAAATATATGACTTTGCGCGAATAAAGATAACTAAATATCTATGTATTTTCATAATAGATATAATTATTATTGTGTTTAAAGATCTTGATATTATTTGAGCGAAAGAAATAGTTGTTTTTTAATATAATGTGCATATTAACACTATTTTTTTGCAAAATTAATGATTACTTAATTAATTAATACTTTAATTCGTATTTTAATGCTAAATAATATAAAAAATAATTTTGTGTTTCTGCTATTAAAACTATCATATAATATATAGCATTATTTTATATTATTGTTATTTATTTTGGCAAAATATTATTATAAGTTTTATTAAAATACGCAATTTTCACAAAATAATTGATAAAAACATAATAATAATTTATTATTTACACTTGAAACTCGCAAGTTCCATATAATTAAAAATAGATAAATTTATCTATTGAATTTTTGAACTCACTGTAAATGGAAATTACTTTTTTCATAAATATAAAGATATATGCTTTATAATTGCGAATTGATTATTATCAATTATATTATAATTTACTTTTAGTTTATTTTTGTTTTTATAAGTTCGCGTCTTTTTTAATAAATACTTATTTTAACATGTAACTTTTAGTGCTTTGAATCAATATATAAAGTGATGTTGTTTGAATCAATATATAAAATTATATTATTTAGGTCAGTGTGAAATAACGTAATACGTATAATAATTTGTGGCAGAAAAAATACATACATACTGGGGTCATTCAAAACAGTAGACATAGTTTTTCCGAGGCTGTTTTATAGTAACTTCGAAATTTTCAAATGATAAATATATCAAATGACTCAATTTCTTCAGCTGAACAAGACTCTTAATATAGAAGTGTATAAGATGAATTTATAAAATAAGCTCGGTTTAAGTAAATTTTTTTAATTTTCGGAAATTAATGAATATAATTTATAACTTAATTATTTATAGTTTTTTAAAATGGGGTGTAAGTTAAATTGACGACCAGTTCTTGAGAAATATCTAGTGGAAAATCTATGTCATCTAAAACAGGCCAAATTCTTCTCCCTAATTCACTTCCTTATTGATTATTATGGATATCACGCGTCGATATATAAAGCTTCACATTTTTTTCATAAACAAGTGAATCGACATTTTCAATTTAATTTCCTGTCAAATCCAAATATTTTAAATTTGTTAATTAATTAATATTTTCAATTAGTTATATATTGTTATTTCGGAGGTATAAGTGAGTGAGATTTTTCAAATTTAATACAGGTATAATCGAAATTTTATTATATGAAACATCACACTTTTATAAATTTATAAGAGGTTCTATAATATCAAAGTTTGTAATTTTACATTTTTATAAAGTTGTTTTTTTAATTTTTTCGGGATATTTAAAATGAGGTAAATTTATGACCCCATACGGACAAATGATTTTCACAGTTTATAAACTTTCGGTTGAAAATGCCTGTTTTACAAATTAAAATGCACCAAACTCCGCTTTCAAAGATCTCAGTTTTGGAAAATTGTCAAAATAATTTTAGTTATCTTTAAACATATCTAAATGAAGCTTTTGTAGATTTTTAATTTATTTGTAAGACACTCTTTATAAATCATTTGTTGTTAATTTTACAATGTTATATTTCGGATTATATATATTAAAATATGTTTACTAATTTGTAGTGTCATAATAGCAATTAACACTTTCTTTAACTAGGTGATCGGGAATAAAGGATAAAGAGGGGAGAAGTTATATTAAACAATCTAGTTATATATTTCCGAAAATATAGGTCAATTTACTTTAATATTCATCATATTTTCCAATAGAATATCTAGTTGAATTTTTCGGTATTTATAGTAGTCTAATGGGATTCCCATCAAATTTAATCTGGTAAAGTCTCTTTTTTTGGAGGTACAGAGCCTATCGAGTTACAATATAGATTACCTTATTTAGAGGTAAAAAATCTATAACGATGTGCATCAAAGGATGAAGGAAAACTTTTAAGAAAGAAGGAGATTAATTTTGCATTTGGAATCAAAAATATATAAAAAATCAATTTTTATTTAATATTAGCTATATAATATTAATAATATAAATATAACTATTATACGACGGTTGTTTTATTGAGAGTTGCTTCTTTGTATGTATTTGATTTATTTAATATAGAGACAAATAATTTGCAGTTTTATAGATACTTTTAGAATTAATTATAAGTCGCTATTTACATATATATATCATTTTTTATGATGTTCGTTTCAATAATAAAATATACACTATAACGGATAAGTCTTTAAAAGATAATTTTGTAGCAATATAGTGAAAATATAAAAATAATTGGGGCTATAATATATTAAAAACGCGACTTTAAATATTGTAAAAAAAATATTATAACATTTGAATCAAATTTCAATATAAATATTTTTAATTAAAAGAGACATTTAAATAAATTTTTCAAGCATTATATAATAAATTATATGCGTTATAGTCAATTTTAATATTTTTATTTTCTAATATCTAAACATGTAAAATCCACAAAGATTATAGATTAACGAGATTATTTAATCCATATACTAAGCAGGTATTATGAATTTATAAATGCTTTAATTTGGGATATTTACTAACATCAATACGGTTCAAAACGGAAATTTTACGCTCATAATAATTATCATTGACTTTGGCACTTAAGTTTTTCAAATTTAAATGACCTTATTTAATAGTTTCACAAATGCGTACATGATATGGTATTGATAATATTTCTAATTATTTTAATTAAGACAAATCAATTATGTCATTAAAATTACAGTCCCACAAAGATAACTCTATCAAATTTGTCATTTTATTTATTTATGATATTTCTTTGAATCTCGTATTAGTAATGTACAAATATTAAATTTTATTTAATTAAATGGAATTTTTGATTAAATATATATTAGTTCCTTTCAAATCAATAAGTCTTAAATTATATAAATTATCAATATTTTCAACATATGAAATAGTTTAAAAAGCCAAATATAGTTTTTTTAATTTAAATAAATGGTTAATATTCTAAATTTTTCTAATTAAATTACCAGATAATTCTAAAATTTCTAAACATGAATTGTATTCAAGTCCTTCAATTTTTGTGATAGAGCAATTTTCTAAATTTAGCCGTCTTAATAGCGTTAAATTATGCAAATTTTCGATTTTTTCAATATAATTACCGCGAAGTTTTAAAACTTTGAGATCGGGTGTTTAAAATAATCCGCTAATTTATTTAATTTTGTTGCTGTTTAAATTCAATTCCTATAACTTCACGCAATTTTATAAACCATTTATTTCCGATATATTATTTTTCTCTAAATTTAGTTTTTTTAAATTTTTAAATGTTTCAAATTCATTCATATTCGAAATTTTACATCCGCATAAAGATAATTATTAAATATTCATTAATTAATTTATATTAATTGATTCTATTGCGCCATAAACCAATTTTAAACTTAATAATTGTGGCATATTAATCTACTATTGTATCAATCCAAAATTTTAATTTAAAAACAAATGTTTAATATTGAGATTATTAACAGTTTGTTAAATTTAATTTATTTATGTTTCGTAATATTTTGCTCTTTATTCATGTATTGGAACAATTTTCTTTTTATTCTTCATATCATAATTGCTTTTCAAATATATATTTTAGATTCTATAATTCTTTTATAATATTGATATATTAGGTAAATTTTTTGCAATTATTATTAATTGCGAGTTATTGTTTTCTATAAATATTTTATTGAAATTCTCGAATCCTTATAAAAACGTGTTTTAGTTCTATAATATCTTAAACGAAATTTTTCTAGGCTGGTCAAGTAATATTTTTTTGCTATCAAGATATTTGTTATATTTAAAAATTTCCACGGCTTTTTATGTTGGTAAATATTTCAAAATATTTTAAAATATATAAGATTAAAACACCTTTAACTTATATTTATTCTATATATTTTCTTGTATCATAATAAATTATAATGTTATATTATATAAATAATTCAATTTTTCATATTTGAGTTGAAACTATTTGCTTGAATGTATAGGGGAAATATGTGGCGGGTGGAGCTTTTGCCGCAAATATAAAATATAATTGTGTTTTCCTATTATAATTTTACAATAAAAATAGGGGCCCTAATTAAATAGAAAATTTTTATGATAAACGAGTACTTTTTTATAATATTACATACTTATGTTCAATATATAGCGCTATATATTTAATATATCAATAGAACTTTGTTAAGAAATAATTTATTTTGCCACAAAAAATACTTTTCAATAAAACTGAACTATGCTAGATTTAAATTATAAATACGCTCACATAAACATTTTTATATAATTCATGACCATTGAAACGCAATATCATCAACAAATCACTAACTTATTATGAGAAAATAATTGTAATTTCTAGTTTTAAAATATATACATGATACATATAGAAAAATAAGTTAAAAATTATATAATACAAAAGTGGAAATATTAAGATCGCGAATAAAAATAATAATATAAAAATTTAACGGGGTTTGATTATAGTTTCTATTTAAAAGATAAATTATATTGCGTATTAATATCGGTTTTATAAATAAAAAATAAGCGCGCAATACATTAATAAACGCGAAATATTATAATGAAATTTCGATATATTTATAAAAAGTAAGTTATTTTTTGAAAAATTTTATAGCTGAATTGATTTCTTATAGATGATAAATTAGCAAAAATAAATTGTACTCATGAAAAATTCATCATAATATATATTTAAAATTATCCTTGAAATAGTTATTCTAACACACGAGAATTTTCATTAAAGAAATGTATAGGTGGGTGATTTCACTTTTTATTTTGACAAAGGGTTGAGCCGCTCATATAATAATTGATTAGTAAATTATTGAATGGCAAAGTTTTATTTTTAGATTATTTACATTATATATTTTAACTTTATTCAATTTGCGCGCAGATTAATTATATTATTTTGTTAATACATAAATGAATAACTTTTTGTAAGTTTATTTAATATTATTTCGAATTTGATATATTTAATAGATTAATAGTTGAAAATTAATTTTAAAATTAAATTATACAAAATAACACTTAATTCTTTTTTGCATTAAATTAGTTTATTTGCGAAGATAAATACATAATAAATAAATAATAGAAAATAGCCGTGTCTATAATTACGCCATAAATAATTAATATTATAAATTTAATAAATCCAATTTTCATACTGCGATAGAAATCATTTATTTATCGCGATTAATATTTAAATACAAATTAGATATTTAAATACATTTTGAAATTTAATCATATAAAGAAAAAATTTTCAGCGTACAAACTATCAATTCATAATTATCGCGCCAAAAATAATGAGTCAATCAAGAATGAAAATTTAGCTTGCGTCAGTAATTTTTAAAGTAGATTTGACAAAAGAATATTTATTAAATATTTTGTGCAACATAAATTTAATAAAATATATAAACCGCTATTGTAAAGCAATATTATGTAAATAATGATTAGTAAACTCTGCCATATTACACAATAAAAATTAAAATTTTGCTTTTAAACAAAAATATTGTACTAAAAAATACGCTAAAAATTACCTAAAAATTATGATAAATTTTAATATCGTACTATTATATGACTTTACAAAACTTCTATTTTGCAGATATCAATAAAAATTAATTTTTTATATTGCAATTTTGTAGAAAATTTTAGTTATATAATCTTTTGCGCGATATAAATTTAATAATTCTAGGTTCAAATTATAGTTCTGTAAATTTTTTTATATTTAAGCGCAAATAGAATATTCATTTGAAAAATAAAATAATTATATATGCGCAAAATAAGGTTAAATAATAATAATTTATGTAATGCGAAATATATAATAGCGACCTATAATTAGTTTTCGTATCACATTCGCAAAATACGAGTTCGCAAAATATTATTAAAATATTGAACATTTACATTTATCGGGCGCGCAAAAGATGAATTTAAGCAATTGCTTTCAAAAAATTGGCATGATAATAGATGAATAATGCAAAAAAAATAATTCTATAATTAGAAGAATAATATTGTTGTTCGGTGGGGTCGGGAATTAAGCGAATCATTTTGATGTAAAACTAATAATACATCATACAAGAAATTATCGGCTTAATATATAAAAACGCAAATAATTAATCAAATATTTCGCCATAAATAATAATCCTTCATAAAGTTTATAAAATTAGAAAGAAATATAACCATAAAATCGCGGTAATAGTATTTTGATGGGATATAATTGAGTTATTAACTAAGACACGTAACTGTTCTATACTTTATCAAGAAATAAAAAGCGAAGCGACCCACCATATACTTTTATTTAATAAAAATTCCTATGAATAAGAAACCCACTTCGTGGAAAATTCCTGTGAATAAGAAACTCACTTCGTGGTAAATTTTCAATGAATAAGAAACCCACTTCGTGGAAAATTCCTGTGAATAAGAAACTCACTTCGTGGTAAATTTTCAATGAATAAGAATAACCGCTTCGCGGAAAATTTCCCATGAATAAGAATAATAGCTTTGCTGTAAATTAATCATAAATCTTAATATTTTTTAATTAAATAATAATTTTGCGGCAAATTTTTCGTAAATAATAATGCAACTCTATAGAAAAATTATCGAAGTTTAAATGCGTTTTATTTATGTATGATTTAATAATGTTTATATTGGTATTTTTTGATATAATTTAAATTATTCCGCTATTTTATTGATTGTATTTATAAATTAATTTGCAATTAAATTGATATATGATATATAATAACTTTATTGAATAATTGGATATTGTATTATAAATAATTTATATTATTCGCAATACTTTATTAAAAAGCGATTATATTGCAAAAAATAATAAATATATATAATTCTTTATTTATAAAATAAATAAATTTCGCGTAATTATATTTTTAATATATTTTCATGTATTATAATTAAAATAAAAAATTATATTTAATTTTAGTTTAATATATACATAATAAAATAATTTGTGTGTTGTATAATTATGTTTGAAAATATATTTTATAGTCTTTTAAAGATATTTGGCGAAAATTTATAATTAATGCGGGAAAATATTTATATAATCAAATAAAAAATTTATTTTTTGCGAAAATTATATAAAATATAAATAAAATGTTAATTTTTTAATTTTTTACATGAATTTATTTAAAATTTAGATAGCAAAATCGCCCACCTATACAGCGCAGCTGTTCTATACTTTATCAAAAAATAAAGAGCGTAGCTGTTTAATGCTTTATCAAGAAATAAAAAGCGAAGCGACCCACCATATACAGCGCAGCTGTTCTATACTTTATCAGAATATAAATAGCGAAGCGACCCACCATATACAGCGCAGCTGTTCTATACTTTATCAGAATATAAATAGCGAAGCGACCCACCATATACAGCGCAGCTGTTCTATACTTTATCAGAATATAAATAGCGAAGCGACCCACCATATACAGCGCAGCTGTTCTATACTTTATCAGAATATAAATAGCGAAGCGACCCACCATATACTTTTATTTAATAAAAATTCCTATGAATAAGAAACCCACTTCGTGGAAAATTCCTATGAATAAGAAACCCACTTCGTGGAAAATTCCTATGAATAAGAAACCCACTTCGTGGAAAATTCCTGTGAATAAGAAACCCACTTCGTGGAAAATTACTGTGGGTGTGAATAACCGCTTCGCGGAAAATTCCTCATGAATAAGAAATCCACTTCGTGGAAAATGCGCGGGATTTTTAATAGCAAAAGATTTATTTTTATAATTTATATATATAAATTAATTATATTATATTTGTATCGCCTATTTTTACTCTCATTATTATTATTTTGTTAATTTTTGCCGTTTTTTATTTGTGTTATTTTATTAAATTTTACTTTTAACTATTTTATACTTTTGTTTCACCTGATAAATGTTGACTTTTATATTTGCGAAACTTTGCTATTCTAAATTATATATTTCTGTATGTATAATTTATGCTCTTCATTGTATCGCTGTAAATTTCCACAAATGTTATGTTATTACTAAAAATACATAAATATATCAATATTTTATAAACTTATAATTTGTTGCAACCGATACATATTATAAATTACAATTAAAAATATATAATTTCGCACAATTAACAATTTAAAATATATAATTTTGCATAATTAATAATTAAATATATATAATGTCGCGGTATATTTAATTGTTAAACTAAAAAATAACATAAAAATCGATTTTTGATTATATGTAAGACGCATTAAATATTTATTTGGTGTATTTTATTATGTTCTAGCAGTAATTATTTATTGTAGTAGCGTGTTAAATTTGATACCGAATCACCACCTATACATTTATTTAATGAAATTTCGTTTGATAACAAATAAAAAAATAAGTTATTTATATTTGCGTATTTTGCTTAATATGCAGATTAATTTATATTATTTTAATTTATATTTGTTTCTGCCGCGGATTTAGATTTATATTTTGCCGTAATTTTTGTCATTAATTATTATCATTTTGCATATTTAAATTATTTTGTTCGGGTTATTTTTTATTTTTTGATATATATTTAATTTTTTATATGATTATTGGTGGTTTAAATATATTAACTATTAATTTTATTTCGCTATTTTTGCTATTTTACCGATTATCAAACACTTTTATAATTTTCGATTTATAATTTAAATAATTTTTGGTTTATTTATATATACAGTATAATTTTTCATAGTTTAACTGAATATTTTCGGCAAGTATTTATCTAACTTTTATGTCTATTAATAAATAATATAATATTTTGCGCAAAATTTGTTTTTATATATTTTTGAAAAATTAATTTTATTTTTTGTTTTTTCATATTAAATACATTATTACGCGAATTTCTATCTTTTTAATTAAATATTTTGTATTATTTGCTTTTATTAATAATATAATATTACAATATTTGTGTTTTTTATATGATATTTATAGAATTATTCTTTAAGATAACCGATAAGTTAATAACTTATTGCGTATTTAAATTCTTCGTTAAATATTGAGGGTATTAAATATTCAGTGAGTTGTATTTTTTTTCGCAATAATTTTGGACGCGAGATAATATAAAAAATAGTTTTCATATCTGTTTGTTATTATCAATACATTTATAATGGTGAATATGTTATCATATTTTTATTTTATTATAAATCCGCGAATTTTTCAAATATTATTACACCTATTTAGCCTATCAATCACTATCTATCGAGATTCAATGATAATCATATATATTTATAATCCTCGTCGCCATAATAACCATTTATTATTTATCATTCTAAACTATAATATTATTTTCCAATTCAAACACTTTTAGAACATAATTATCGCCAAATATAATCATATTGAAATAATATTTTATAATTTATGCTTTTTGACAAGGGTTATAATATTATTTAAAAGTTGCGAATTATTATATTTTACTATATTAATTTATTTATAGCGTCGAAAACATATGATTATCTATTTTAAACGATAATTTTTTCGCATAAATAAGACTGGTATAAATTAATTTTATGATAAATTGATATAATTATATATTAAGTCTTTAAAGGGCTTTCTAGGTGGGTGGCGGATACTTTAAATAATTAATGTTTATGTTTTGACGCTGATTTCGCAAAAAATTATAATAAAAAAATGAGTTGTTTTCATTCCGCGTTGTTTAATAAAATATTACTATTTACTATGTTTTTTATATTTATTCCATTATTTTATTTATTTAAAATACCAATCTTTGATTTTTTATTTTTTTTGCTTTTAAAAACTAATTATTATGGTCTTTATTATTCATTTATTTGTGATTTGGCTATTGAAATTATAGTATATATGATAATCCCTTAAAACGAGGTTGATTTTTAATGTTTTATCTCAATCAAAAAGTGTTAATAATATTATGATTTTGCAATATTTTTAGTGAGTTGTGTACATTAATTGTTTTAAATGAAAAAATAAAATTTTATAATGATTTATTAAATCGGTAACAATAATGATTTTGATTTTGTATAAAATAATGTGTATTTTTTTAATATATAGGAATTACATAGATAAAAGCAACTTATTTTGTATAAAAAATTAAAAATAAACGTTTATTATATGAAATATTATGAGTAATTAATTTAATAGCGAGTGATATTAATTATTTTAACTCGCGCCGACAATATTAATTGTCGAAAAATGTTTGTAATCACTATTCAATTATTTAACTACTTTCTTATGAAACATTAATACTCGCTCTTTAAGATGAACCGCCGCAAAAATCTATATTCAAGAATTAAATTATATTTTTTATTTCATTAACTGTATCTGAATGAAGCAGCGAAAAATTGGGATTTTCTTTTAGATTATCATTATATTTAGCTAAAACTTATTGTTTTTCAACATCAGATAATTACCATTTCATTTATTTCTATAAATCTTTGAGATTATCTTGGCGTTTTGAGTCGTATTAATTTAATGATATACTAAATATTTATTATGCAGTCATATAGAGGAATGGAACAGTTATCGCGTCCCTGATAAATTATTAGCTAATAACATATTTACCTAACAAATTTATGTATTCAATATTGAAAACGTGTAAACAATAAGCATTAAATATAGTATTATACACACAATTACCATAAGATTAATCAATTAGATTTTATAATTACATACAATTTAATTACAAATCTATGTATTTATATTAAATTTAAGTATTTCTAATTCCTAATTTATCAAGTAATTATTCCATCCATTATATTGATTGGCTATGATGAATTTTTCCCGTGTTTATATCGTATATTTTATTATCGTATAAGTAGATACAAGAAATATGGTTAGAAGATTACAAGAAAATAATTACTGGTTTGTTTTAATCAAAATTCTACGATTTTTTAATGATTGCTATTTTAAGATTTATTTATTCATTTATAGAATCATTTACATCAATAAAATTCAATTGGGAGTGGATCTATTTCTTTACATATTATAATATTTATATATTACTATATAAAAATTCCGCTACTTTCAATTAATTTATAAAGTGTTTAAAATGACAAAATGTTGGGGTGAATAATGGAGGTATACAATTTAATATCACATTCATGATTGCCACGTCTCTATTGGTTAAAGCAATCTTTTATTTATTTTTGAATTCGCCGTCCATATATACCTTTTCATCTTAATAGAATTTTTGGTATTGATTATATTTTTTATTAAATGATTTGTTATTATAATATATTAACACTAAATATCCGGAATTACCTTCTTAAAATTTACAAGATTTACATTTGTTTAACGGGTCTGCGATGAGCTGATGATAAATACTGTAAACGAGTATATTTGACGTTTATTAAATTTATTTACTTACTAAATCATTTCTTTACAGTAAATGATCGGTTTTCACCATGTGTTCTTATTTATTATATATACAATAATGTTAGCAACTATCGGGTATTTAATCTTCATATAAATAAGGCTCTTCAAAGCATTTTACATAATTAAATATAATATTATTTATTTTTAATCCATTTGGAATAAATATCTATAAAGTATCGTAAATATCTTACACGTCCTATGGTGAAAATAATACACACATTTCAGATTAATTGTTTTATATAATATTCGCCACGATGTTTTACATTTTCATGCCCATATGCTATTAATAAATATAATTTAAATTTAGTATACCTGTATTCAACATTTTCGCTAAATTAGATGAATTTTTATCTTATTATTCCGGTAATAATTAATTTTACAAAATTTTTAAATAATCTGAAATATATTGTAGCATATGAATGTCTTTTTAGTATTTAGGATTACAAACTCTGTATTTAAAACAGTTATAAAATAATTTCGACTGGAATCGTAATTTTTTTAACACTTTTTAATAATAATGTTGTTATTTAACTATATCAGGTTAGACTAGTTTGTTGAAATCGCCTAAATTCGAAAAAATTAATATAAATTTATAATATCCATTTAATTTAGCTATGTAATTGGAATTTGTATCACACATATTGGTAAATATTTTTTCAGATTATATCAATTATACTGAGCTATTTATTTTTGTATTTTATTGTGTATTTATATTTAATTGAACTTGGCATATTTAATTTATACTATATATTATCTAATATTTGATTTAATTATATTAATCAGGGTTTTCTATTTTTATTTTTATACCCTCTATACTAACACCATTAAATATTTTATCAATTATTGTTTTAATCTGCTATATACTTGGATTTAAATTACACACAAAAACTGAGTAATTTCTTTACAATTGTTCATTTATTGCCATATTTTTTTTAATCAATTTATAATTTAAATTACCTCTATCATCGGTATAAACTTTATCATATGCCGTATCAGTTTAATTTTAATCACCAAATTAACTATATTATGAATAAATATATGCTAACATTTCTTTTTAATTACTGTCAAAAGTACCACTTTTCTATAATTCTCTCCCTATATCCTTAGTTTATTCATAAGTTAATTAAAATATTTATTATAATATAACAACAACATTATATATACAATCATATAGGTTTCCATAATTAGCACCGTATATAGGCAAGTCTATTATCAATAGTTATCTCTTTTTATATTAATTTATACATTTAGAAAAATTCTCAAAATGTTTTTAAGTGTATAAATTATTTAAAGTAATAGTGTCGTCATACATATAATTTTTCAAAAATATTTAATTCTATAGCTAATCGGTTAATTATTACTTATTTTTTATCATTATTAACGCAATAAAACAAACAATTAAAAACACGTTTAATTCAAAACTTAAATCTACACCGTTAATAAATTAATTAATTATCCGTTTTTTTTAATAAATTTATATATTTCTATTAATTAATGTATTATGTTCCTAAAGAAGTTTTATCTATTATTCAACTTGTTTATCAATATCCTACAATTGTTATTTTACCTAGTTGTACTTATTCAGATCGGAGTTTTATATATATTAATCATATGTTTATTATATTTATTTGTTCTATGTAAAATATTAATCCCAATAAAAAGTATCGTGCTAATCATTTGTATTTTATGGTTCATTATTTACAAAATTATATTATTTTAATGGTTATAATATGATATAATTGGCCATATTTTTATCTAGAAATCCTTTTTATATCAATTTATCTAATGCCTTTATACCTTAAATCCTATAAACTTAATACTTATTAACATCATTTTTATATTATTACCATATATCTTTTGATTCCGAATCTTATTAAATCCAATTTTTTTTAAATATCGAATTACAATAATCATTGGCGAATTAAACATAGTCTTAATATCCAAATTACTCGCATATATTATATTCATCAGAACAAAAGTTTTAATAAATAATTGCTATTTACGTTTTGATAAATGGACTTATAAAACTTTATTATATATTTGTTATTTATTTAAATAATTCGCGAATTAACAGATATTATTTGTGTATATTTTAATATTCCAAATATTATAGTAATTATTAATAATAATATAAAGTGATTCGCCATTTTTTAGATATTGTATATGTTATATCCATCTAATCACCATTTATATGTTTTTAATTAAAATAGCCTATAAATCCACCTCTTTATTTATAATTTTCTTTAAATAATTGAACTTATTAATCTTAATTTACGTTTTAGTTCTAATTTAGATGGGCGCTTTAATATTACGGTTAATAAATATTTGATCTATATTATACCTCTTTATAATTACAATTTTTTTCCGGACTACACTTACATATGATATATATTAATATTACAATACATATTAATATAGTAAATTACATATACATTTATAATAAATAAATAAAATTAAAAATATAATTTATCAATTGTGTTTATAAAACCAGTTATTATTATTACGTGCGTGTAATTATTGCATAATAAATTCATAAAAAGTAATCCTATTTAATTTAAATTTGACAATATTAATCATAATCGGAAATCCATATATTATGAGTAACACCGAAAATTTTTGGCAGTTATTTATAAATAAATTCATAATTATCTGATTTTTTGTTATTAAAAGCGTATTACGTCTATAATCATGTATAGGCGAGGGCCCAACAAACTAACACGGTTAAAACAATTATTTTAAAATATGTATCTTTTTTTGTCATATCCAAAACAAAATTATCCGATAATAATTTATTTTTTATGCCCATATTGATAGTTTTAACATTATAAGTAATAGAATGTCAACAAAAAATCAAATAAATATTGAAAATATTATGCACCGTATTAAAAGATAATTTATATAGGCGGGTGAAAATAAAGTTCGATAAACCGTAGCGCTATGTATATAATCGAAAATAAAAATGAGAATATCGTGATAAAATAAAAAAGTTTTGAAATATGAATAATACTGTGATACTAAAAGATTCAAATAGTTTAAAGTTTTTCATTTAATATTTTATGAATACAAAAAACGGAATCACCCACCTATACATTTATTTAATGAAAAGTCTATAGAACTTAATTAAAATAATCAACATCGCGTTAAATACTTGTTTCCATAATTTAATTAATATTTTAGCCGTTTTGTTATATATTATATTAATTAATTTTTATATTAATCAATTATTAACGCGCTTAATTTTACAATAAATTTTCAAAAAAATTGTTCTATCTATATTATTGATATGGCAACTTTTCAATTAAAATACTTTTCCATGAAATTTAACTAATTCACTTACTTTAAGTGTGATTTTTATAAAAAGTCGCATTATTATATTGTATTTTTATTTTATTTTGTTTTGTTATGGAAAAATATGCATTATTTAATATTACCTGTCCCACAAATATATGCTTTATAAATAGTTCGGCGTTAATTAAAATCAAATAAATAATTATCAATGCCGCATTATTAAATTACCACTTTAAAGTTGCAAACCAATAATTTGCGTTTTCATAACTTCTAAATTTAAAATAGATCGTGCGAATTTATTTTATCATATATTTTGTTCGTATTTTTTGATACAATTTTATTAAATATAAAAATTATGATATTTTATTAATACGCAAAATATAATAAAATAATTATACCTTGAGGCTACAGTAATTCAATAATGTTAATATATTAAAAGACTATTTTATCACCGACCCAGTTTATCTAAAAATATAAATGCGGAATCACCTACCTATATTTTTTTTTAATTAAAATTCTATTGGATTTCTTCATATTATATTTATGATGCTTTTTATAGTTATCATTACATTTCATTTTCACGCTTATATTCCGCTTTTTATCGCTTATTTTATCATTGATATATTCTATCCCGTTTAAAAAAGAAATAATTTTAATTTTCGCGATATTAATTATTATATAATTATAAATTTTCGCAATTAAAATATTATATAATTTTTAATTTTGTTTTACCTCTATTTTAAAACACTAAATTTTAATCAAAATTTCCGCGTATTTACACGCATTATATACATATCATTTTAAAATCAGAAATTAAATATGTGTATCACTAAACAACTATGACCCATCATTGGTGCACTTTGCTAACATTGATTTTGCTATACTATTATATATATGCGATATATACATATAAATTAATACCTTATAGCTATAAAATAGCGCTTTATTTATATGACTTTCACTTTATTTATATTGTGCGTTTAAATAATACATTATTATTTTTTGATATTATTGCGAACTTCAAAAACAAAGTTATAAATACCGTTAAAAGCCTGTTTTTTTGTTTTTTGGAGCGAACATATTTTTTTCTTTTCTTAATTAGATATATTTTATATCATTTATAAATATTTGAAGATCATCGGAACTGTATAGGAATTTTCTTTTACCAATAATATATCGTTTATATTCTCTATCTTGTTTTTATAAATTTCGCGTCTTTTAAATAAATACAGTTCAACTTTAAATGCGCAAAATTTATATTTCACTTTAAAAAATATTTAAGCTTATTTTATTACAATGCACAAATTTATCATAAAATTCCGATATACTTTAAATATCAAAGAATATAAAATTAAGAATGATTGATGCCGTTTTCAAATTATACTACACAATAAATTATTTATAAATTTATTTATTTATGTAGTGATTTAAAATAATTATATACCGCAAAATTTGGCAATATTTTTCTCGCCACTAATAATATTTTGCTATAATTATATTATACGTATAATTACCTTGATATAGAAATGTGGTATTTCTAATTAAATAATAAAATTAATAAAGACCGCCTTTAACTATAAAAATTATTATTTGGTATAATTATTTGCCCAATTATACATTGATAATTACCATTATTTTAATATTATTATAAATTTGTCGGTTATTAAAAAATTTATTTGCGCAAAAAATAATTTTACTTTTTTAAATATTATGGCGGTATTATGTGGGTTTGGTCATATTATAAAATAGGTGGCAGCAAGAGTTGTCTAATTCAATTAAATAATCACCGCAAAAATATTATCATAGTTATACATATGACCAATTTAGTAACAAAAATATATTAAATCCTTTTTTAATAATATAAATGATAATTTTACAAATATGACATATTTATATATATTAAGGCGCGCAAATTATTTATTGTATTTAATAAAATATATATGACATATTATTGCTTAATCATATAAAGAACTGTTATATTTCGCCGCAGTTTATATTATTTTTAGATGAAAGTTGCGATTAAAATATTCGCTATTGTAATATAGAAACAAAGTATGAATAATTAGAATACAAATATATGTCATTATTAAATAATTTATTTTTCGATTGAGCTATATAAGAGGATTATTGAGATAATTGCGGCAATATATAAACATAATTTTAGCTATCAATAATATATATTTTAAGAACGCAATAATTTAATGTAAATATTTACGAACTACAATTTTGCGCAAATATGTATATATTATCAACAATATAATAATAAAATTGCGAAAAAGTTAACAAATATCGATGTATTTTTTGCGATTATTTATATTATATTAATTGAAAATTTGAGTTGGAACACTTTTGCATAATTATAAAATATCGCGGCTTTAATAAAAATTTGCAAACAAATAATAATTAAATTGCAAACCGAAAATATATTCGCTACATTTTTAAATATGTTCTTATTCAAATGTTTATAATTTTGAAAACATTTAATTTATGCGCATTAATTTATGCAAATTTACAATTAAATATATAAATACTGCTTTTTTTGCGCCTTATTAAAAAATGAAATATTTTTCATATATAAACAAATATAATGAATTCCTATTCCTAAATTAATTAAACGGACAAATCATTATTAGATTAATCTATTATATTTTCATCATTTAATTAATTAGAAGAACCCTAAATATGTCATTATAATTAGAAAAATAATTGTGATAATGAAGAAGTCTTATTATTCTCATCTGAATAAGAACCTAGATTTATATATTTATGCCAAAATTGCTAAGATAATCAAGATTAATATAAGTATTACGGTAACATTAATAAACTCAAAAAATCTTTACTTAAATAATTGCCAACTAATCATATAAACGAAATTCATTAAAACATGTGTAATTCTTTATAGTATTTTATTAAAAATATGAACATATCTCAACTACAATATATAGAAGATCGCATTTAAAATGTTAATAATTATAATGATGAAAGTATTATTCATTAAATGCTATTAGAATCGCGCGAATAAGTTAAATAATAGCAGTTATAAATATAAAAATTAACTAAATAATTATAATCTTTAAGAGTTCAATAATAATTTTCAAGTTATATATATCAGCATAAATAAGAAATCGGCGAGAATAAATTGTAAATCTAACATATTTTCTATTAATAATATGATTATATTATTTTAGGTGGGTAGTATAATTCAAAAAATGCTATAGTTTTATGCAAATTAGTTTTTGATTTGAGCTAAATGGATTTATAAGTAATTGATTTTGATTATGTAGAAAAATTTATCGATAGTTATTACAATATTTAACCCGATAAGCATCTGTTTTATATAGCAACTAATTTGGCGCCAGAAAATAGCTAGAAAAAGCAGACATATAGAATTTATTGTGTTAAAAATAATAAACTATAATTTATTGGAGAGGAATCAAGAGATAATGCAATTTAATTTCCTTAAATTATCCATAACGAAACTTAATCATCTGAAAAATATAATAATGAAAAAATTTAAAAATTTTATAAAAATACCTTTTGCCAAAGTAAATCAATTGTACCTATAATTTAATATTAAATCATTTATGGCGAAATAGATAAATTACTTATGTATAATTCATATTAAAATAGAGATTAATACCTACCATATTATATAAACGCCCAATAGCTTTATATGAAATTTAATGGATCATATAATAATTAATTTTAATTTGGTGTAATTATAAGACATTTTTGAAAATCACAAACAATTTTTTTCGCATTTTAATAGAATGGACGAAATACTTATTAGAAATGGCGATATTTAATATTAAAATAGTCATATAATTAAATGATAATATTTTATTATGAAAGGGCTAACGAAAAAGAATAATTTATAAAAGTGCAATATAGCTGATTTATATTAAAATAGCGACATTGTAATTAATAAAAATACAAATGAAATACAAAAATTAAAATAGAATGAATGTAATATAAAATAAAAAGTTAATTAATTATATAAAAATATGGAAAATTATATAAATACCGCGGGTTTAAAAGATAGAAATATGTAAAAACTATATTGGTGCGCAATGATTGAAGGTAAATTATTAAAGGAAAAAATAAGCCGTTTTTATGATTAATAAGTATAAATTGCAGTAAATTATAACTGATATTATTTGTTAATTATTAATTATTTATTTGCGGGATGAATAATAGATAATGTGTGGCAGTAAATTGTAATGATGCAATACTGGGATGTAAAAATAATCTAGTAACGTTAAAAAATAAAATATTTACTTTAAAATAATGTGCGCTTAAAATTATAAATAGAATATTTTTTTCAAAAATAAATACGGACAGAATAAGAAAGGCGCAAAGTAAAATAATATTTTGTACCTTGTAAAATTATTGTATTGATAAAGATTAAAAATATTAAATTGCGGGATTGAAATCCAAGAGAATTTTTATTAAAGAAATGTATAGGTGGGTGATTCCGCTCTAAAATTTTAATACCAAAATAAAGTGTTTGACAATGTTAATAATTTTATTAAATTTCAAAATATTCAAAACTCATACCGCGACACTTCAGAGTACCTACAACCACACTTTTAACTATTTTGCCGCTTTAATTCTGTCAATATTTCACCACTGTACATGGTATTTATCAAATAAAAATAAAATAAAAACTATCCCCTATGTCCAATTTAAATAACCCTCACTTTATGAAAAACTTATAATTTACAATTTATTCTACATTCATTAATTATTTTCTAAAAACATTTTGATACATATTGAGAATTTATGCTAGTTGAAATACAAAATAATGTATGATTATTCTAAATTATATATTAACAAATTTAAATTATTGCGCCATTTTGTATTCTTGAAATTTTTATCTTATTTAAAGATTTGTCAAAAATATTACATTAATCTGAACTCTGTAAAGAGGAGAAAAAGAAAAGTCGGCGTTAATAAGAATTTAACTTAAAAAGTACTTTCAAAAAATAGTTTATTTTGCATATAGAATAATTTATTTTCCGTTCTTTTTTAATATAAACCTATTATTTTGCGCATTAAATACTTAATTATACATTGTTAAAATTTTAATTTAATAAACAACGCCAACAATTTTCATTTAAATACTAATTATTTGATACAAATCTTTGATTAGCCAAAAAAAATAACTTTTAACGTTTATTTTATCTACAAATTTCCACGATTAATTTTCATTAGTTAATGGTGATATTTGCTATAATTCAGTTGTGGGCGTAATTATAATTTATATTTTTAAAACGTGCCTTTCCATCAAATTAACATTATGTATTTTCTATATTTTTGCGGCAAATTATTTACTTTAACTGTACATTTTTCACTCCACTCGCGTTATTTCGCGCAATTCCAATTAATCTTACTGAAAACAATAAATAAAAATTTATAAAATAAAAAACATAATATTGTATTGATTACATTAATTATTGCGGTGATTTATATATAATTTAATGTTTTTATTTTGCTTTTCAATAAAAATATTGCTTGAAATTATATTAAATTAATTTTGATTTCGCGCTTATTTATTGTGAAGTTTTATTAATTCAAAATATATTTTCTATTTGGTTATTATATCAAAGTATGGCCGTTTATATTTAAATAGTTTTAATATTATTGCTGATATATTTATAATTAAAATCGCATTTAATATTTTGACGAGAATAATAATTTTTATTTTTGGCCTAAATTAAATAAATTGTGATATTTAAGAATTATATAATATACTTAATTAAAGGGTTTTATTTTTTGCGTAAAATTGTTTTGGGATTAAAAATATCTTAATTATAAATCCGAAAACATAATAAAATCTGCAATAAATTGATAAAATAGCCGATAAAAGCAACAAATAAAAATGAAATAAATGGATTTCAATTACAATAATAAAATAATGAACGAAAATTATAAGGCCATATATGATCAAGTGTTGTTTTCAATTAAATCATAAAGTTATTATTGCAGAATTTTGAATAATCGTATAGAATATAGATATCGCGTTATGAATAATTCCATATAAAGAAATAAAAATGATTTAATGCGCGACCATTTAAAATTTTTATATTTTTTTTTATTATTACCCAAGAGAATTTTCATTAAAGAAATGTATAGGTGGGTGATTTCGCTTTATTTAAAAATTATATTTATAATTTATTTAGATTTTATTTACTTTTTTCATATAAAGGTATTTTTGTTGTCTACCTTTTATATTATTCTGCGCATTTATAGTTCATTATAGTTTCATATTGCACATTTTTGTATTTTATTATAAATTATGGGGCTATTATCTTATTATATTTAATATCTATTTAAATTTTTTCGCTATTTTTTTATTTTCTTTTCATAAATATCCATTAATATTCGCATAAATTTTTTAAATTAAATGTTTTATTTCTTTTAAGTCAATGGGTATTTAAATTATTTTTCCTTACTTTTCCGCGAAATTCAATTAATTATTTTTCTATTTTTTCCATAAATTTTAAATATTTTTTGAAATCGGATATTATTATATAGCGCGGGTTTATATTTTATTTTTAGTTAATGCTTATTTTTTTCATATTTCTATATATTTTATTTGAATTGTGATCGGCGATTATAATAATTTTGATATTTTATTATAATTAAATTAAATTACAGGTGCGGTGCTATATTATTGAGCTGGAATTTTGTCTTTTAAAAGCTTATCTATAATATTAAATCATATTATTATATGACGCAAAATATAAATTATTATTTAATATATAAATCGGAATTCATATTATTTATAATTCACAACATACATTAAATTCTCAATAAAACAACATTTTCTATTTTAAATTCGCGCAATTAATTTTATTTCTATAAATTACTCCATTCATATAACAGCTGTTATTTTTATAATTTTATTCATATCGTTAATATTAATGCGATTTTTATAATATTTAATATAACCCCAAACCTATAGTCCCGTTGTTTTTCTATTAATTTATAATTTATTATTATAAAATAATTTTGGCATTGTATTATTTTTTAATTAATTTCTGTTTAAAATTACTGCTTTTTATTTATGTTGGAGATATTTATTATATTATATTATTTAATACAAAATGAATTAATATTTTTTAATAACATTTGCGCTATTGTATACTTTTATTTTCGATATTTCTGATAAATCCCGCGTTCCCTTGAAAAGTATCACTTTCCAGCGCTGTGATATACATAATTTTTAAACTATACGATACTAAACATAATCTTTATAGGGTTAAACATTGAAAAATCGCGATATTTTTATACCAATTCTTTAAATTACAATTAACGCGGTTAAATTCCTACAAAATAAATATTATTTTATAAGTTTATTTTTGATTATATATAAAACTCATTAAAAATAAATTAATCTGAACAGATATCAAAAGCTGATTAAATTAAATAATAATTTCATTTGCGCGTTTATGATTTACTTTTATTAAGCTATAATTTTGCATATAAAATCATAAATAAAAATTATTTGTTATATTATTTTTGGCAAATTATTGCATAATAATAAAAATGAGGAATTTATTATTTAAAAATTTATTATATTTTTTGTGTATAAATGTATATACAATTAGTAATATTAGTTTGCATAATTATATTGGCGTACATTATATATAAATGCTGTGATGAAAAAAATTCAATAATAAAAAAGGAAATACACAGGTCATAATATTATAAACCGTAATATTAATATACGCCTTAATACAGGAACTTAAATGGATATTAATATTAATAATTGCAAATATAAAACAAATAAAATATAAAAAGAGGCGGATTTATAGGATATTTTAACTAAAATCATATTTAAGATGATTAAATTGAAATAAAATACGTAATTTAAAAAAAATGGCGGATAACATATTATTATTATTAAGAACTATTGTAATATTTAGAATATACTGATATACACTAATAATATTAAATTATTTGTAGTATATTAATTTAAATAGTAAATTTATAAAATTCTCTTATTAAACCGCTTTATAAATAATATATGGTCATTATTTATAATTGTTTTTGTAGAGAAAAAGATAATTTATGTAGTGTATTGGGGCTTTAAGAATATATAGAATTTGCTAATGAATATTGTAATGATGTTCCATAGATATAACAAGTTCAAAATGACTAAGAAAACAATGATTTCAATGAATTAAATATTTTTGAGGATGATCTTGATAAATATCCCATCTATAAGGAAACAGGTAAAAATGCATTGAATTGTTTGTTATTTAAAGGATTTCTAGATAAAAATATGGCAAATTATATAATATTGTATCCGTTAAAATAATATTAATAAATATATAAAGGGCTCGATAATATATATAAACACAATAATGAAAATTCTATTCACGCCAAATCATATAATTGGGATGATTATTTTTCGAAAAATTTATTATTAAAACAATAATACAAAGAATATATTTCTAATAAAGATATTTAAGATTATGAAAAAGTATTTAAACACTTGAAAGAAACTGATTAAATCAATCTTGAATAGTTAAAAATACTTTAAAACTATAATTCATTAATTAATCAACACTCATTTATATATAAATAAACAAAAACAATTAATAATTTTGTTAGCGGTATAAATTTAAGTTTTGAATTAAATGTGTTTTAAATTGTGTGCTTTATCGCAATAATAATGATACAAAATAATAAAGACATAACTATTAACATTAAAAATAAAATATTTTCACGCAAATATTTACATAGTGACACTGTTACTTTAAATGATTTGTATACTTAAAAACATTTTTTGAAATTTATTATTTTTATTAATGAACTTAAATCTAATTCTATACTTATTCTCAATTTGCCTATTTATGGAATAAATTTCGGATCATTATATAATTGCATATATAATATTAATGTTATATTAAATTATATATTTAAATTTCCGCTATAAAATTTTTAAAAAGTTTTAGAACTTATGGATTAAAGCCAAAAAATCGACGCCACTTAAAATTTAATTTTGAAAAATATATTCGAGTAATTTTAAATATATAGCGATAATTAGCAAAATTAATCAGCGTACTCTAGTCATAGTATTATAGATGGTGTATATAAATTTAATTTGAAGGAAAAATTCTTTTTGCTAGAATAAGATTCTATAGAAGTATACACTAATTTTGTGAGTGATTTAGATGATCGTCTAAATTTGAAGGTCGGTTAAATAATATACGATATATTTAATTTTGCTAAAGTTGAAAAAATTTAATAATTATATTATCCGAAAAATAATGAAAGTTTTATAGAAAAAATCACGTATGAAATTAGTGAAAATTAATTCTTTGAATTAACAAATACTATTCAAAAAAACAATATGATTAATGAATGTAAAATTTCATTAAAGTTATTAAAAAATATTATTAACCAAGGTTATACAGATGAATAAAATATAGAAAAATTTAATGGATATTATAAATTTTTATTATTGTGTTTTGACCTAAAATCATAAAATATATGGATTAATTCAGATGTTATTAAATTTTAAGATTATTGTAAATAGGTATTAAACAAACTATAATTTTAGTCAAAATTATTTTACAATTGTTTTAAATACAGAATTTGTGATCCCTCGCATAAATTTAATTTGTATTTTATTAATTTTATGAAAGAATTTTTAGATAGTTGTATTTAAAAAATAGATTAAAATATTGATGAAAAATAACTTTATTTTAATAAATTACATTAAATTTTTAATAATTTAGAATTTATACATTAAGAACATATGAATATTAAAATGCCTGATACTATATCTTATATTTTAAATGATTTACCTTCAAAAATGTGTATAATATTTTCGCCTGAGGAAGTATTTTATGTTTATGAATGGCTTAAAAACTTTTCTTAAAATTAGTTGCAAATTAATGAAATTAATTTCTAATATGTTAAATGTTTCGATAAACCTTATTTACTCGACGGTTAATTACCAGATAGTTGTTAATAAAATTGTATGTATTAGAGATAAAAATATGTATTGTATGTCGATGGTGAATACAGGAGTAAAGCCGTCTCAGATGTTTTAGATTATACTAAAACCTGTATTTTCAAAATCAATAAATAAATTCCAAAATAATTGGGTTAAATATGCGCTTCTTGCTAGTTTTTATTAAATAAATCTAAATATTTAACATTAATATACTATAGTAATAAATCGTTAAATAAAAAGTATAATTAATTCTAAAAAATATATAAAAACTAAAATGTATATATAAACAATCAAATAGTTAGTAAATATAATGTAAAATTAAGCGACTCTGAAATAGCAACAATGAACATCATATTAAATTGCATCGTACCTATGTATTTTCCTATTCTCGGTTATTTTAAGCATTTTTAAAATATACTTGATGTTGCTTCCAAAATTTTAGGGAAAGCTGATATTTTTACAGAGTCAAAAATGTTATAATCTTTGAGTAATTTCTATTTTATATACGGCAGTGGTACTAATATTTAAGTTAGCGATATTATTGTATTTTATGCTTCTTAATATATCGATAAAAATAAACCTATTGTAATAATGGTTCTCTCTACCAATCACGCTTCATGTATATATATTCATGAAAATTACATATATGGAATAAATACGGGGTTAACACATTATGAAGAATCTTAAAAATGGATGGAAGATTTGCTAGATAAACTGCAATTTAGAAACATTAACTACCAATACTAATATATCAATTTAAAAGTTGACTTAATGTAGTCTAAACATTTAACAGATTAAGAATATTATACTTGCTTATTTTATTCCTGTTTTAACGCTTATTGTTTGGACGTTTTTGGAATTAAATATATTGATTTGTTAGGTAAATATGTCGTTAGTTCATAATTTATTAGAGACGCTGCAACTGTGCCATTTCTCAATATAAATCTGCCTTAAATTAATAGTTTTTCTTTTAATACCACACATAAAAATGATTTTAGTTAATTAAAAAAGAAAAAAATTTGGGTCCTTTACGACGAACAAAAGTTAAAAATATTAAGAAATTATATAGAAAATTTGCCACATAATCCCAATTATTCATTACTTAATGATAATATTATTGCCGAAATTAAAAATTAAATCGATATTATAAAGCAAAAATTACTTAATAACTAATATATAATACCGATCGCATAGGCTTTTGAACCATACCACAACTAAATAATATAATGATAACCACACATATTCCTAACTTTTAAACATTGTTTTTTCTTCTATCATATAAATAATTGCCCTCCCTACCGCCTCCACATTTGCCAAACTATTATATTGCAGCAAAGTTTCTAATTATTTAAAAAAACAATAGCTAAATACTATCATTTTCAATATTTAATATTACATCATTATGAGTTTAGATATCTACGCATATTTTTTCGTATTTTAGATAACCGCTTGGAAATTCTATTGTCATTGTTTATTTGGGGTGGGTGGTGTATATTGCGCGCAATTATATGGGGCGCGAACGTTATAGCAACAATAATTAGCCTGGGAATATCAATAGGTTATTATTTTAAGTTATAAACAAACGATGAATTGAAATAATTTTTTTTTATTTCGCTATATTTATATAAAATAGGGGTTGTTATCGCGTGTTTATAAATACTTATTTGGCCGTCATAATTTATTTTATAAAAAATACGAAATAAAATCTATATAGTTTCTCTTTTAAACTACATTCATCAATTAAATAACCTATACACTGCAAATATAATCTACAAATAGTACACCGTAAATTAATACCTTTGTATTATTAATAATCTCTACCCCACCTCCATTTTTACATGCTGATACTTAGACTTTTGTTTAAAAGCTGAAAACTATTTACTCTGTTATGAAGAGCTGGATATACTATTCATTTATTTTATGTCGCGATGTTAGTTTTGTTTTATAATTTATTATATTTTCTATTTGTGGATTATTTTAAAAAAAATATTACATTTAATATAACAGCGCGAATGAAATATGATTAGAGCACATATTGAATATTATTTTGTTATATTTATATATTTTTTGCTATATATAGTACTCTTCATGTGCCACAAATGTTTAAGCGATATTTTTTATTAAATTTATCATAATTAACTCAAATAATTGCGCACACTTTCTATATATCCAAAATATAACTGGTATAAATTATTTTAAATTAAATTTATTTTTATATTCAAGTTTAGGAGTCAATAAAAATATTATGAAATCGATGATACAAAATTAAACAATGCAAATTTTAAAAATATGAAAAATGTAATATTATTATGTACAATAACTGCAAAACGGCCATAGAATTATAATGTTAATAAAGTATTCAAAAAGTCTATATAATTTATGTTGATAAATATATACAATTTGATATAGATAATATTAAGTCGGCAAAATTAATGATAAAATAATTTAAATAAACGCTTAATTAATTAAAATTATTGGCGGTCTTGAAATCGGCTACATTATCATATATGAAATCCGCTATTTTTTTGTGTAAGTCATAAAATAATGATAATTTTTTTCCATAAAACTAATATTTATTTAGCGCTTTACACACTCGAGCCCGCAAGATAAATAATTATTGACAAATTACATTACATTTGTATTATATTTTATAAGACCTGCATATATTATACTATTATTAAAAATACGCGAAATAAATATTAAAATAATAGAAATATGTGAATTTAATGTCAATAATATCAGGTTATATTTTTACGATATCAATTATTGGCGCAATATATTATATACTTTTGTTAAATAAAGCTTTTAAAAAAATGTGTATAATTGGTATGAATAAACTTTTAAAATTTTTTTGTAAATTAAAATCCTAAATATCTAAGATTACAAGTAATTTAGAAAATTAAATATAAAATCGCGCTCATTTAATTAATTGGTATAACTTTAATGTAGAATAATATAACAAAAACATTTGCATAAATAAATAATAGTTATCACAAATTATTACTAAATAACCTATATTACAGTTATAAACATAAGAATTATATTAAAAAACGGCGATACTATGAACGCAAAATTACAATGAATGTCCTCAACTATGTAAAAAAACAATGAATAATACCATAATTAACATAAATATCTGGTAGCCTCAGAAGAAATGGCGCCTTAATAGAAAAAATATATTAATAAAATTTGTTCCTTGATTTAGGTTTCATAAAGCCGCATTGATATTATTGAACATTATCTTAATTCTGGTAGATCGGCAATGATACATTTCCATAATTTATGCGTTATAATATAAAAACTATTTATTTTAATTATAGAACATTATTATATATTTTGATGATTAATGTTGCAAAATATAATTTAATTTTAATAACTAAAAATAAATCATGAATTTTTACGCATATATTGATTATTTTTGTATATATTGAATATATAGAAACCTGGCGACAATAAATACAATATAATAAAGTTAAAAAGTGTTTAAACAATAATAATTTACATTTTTAACTAATAACTCTGGATAATATATGTCGCGATTTAATGTATATATTATAATAATATATTGAATAACATCAAATATGGAAGTAAAAAATCTAGAATATCTGATAAAAATTGAAATAGTACTGATAATATAGACAAATTTAATGGAAACAAAAATTAATAAAGGAAGTAAAGCAGGAGGACAATAAACCAATATAAATGGCTTATAGTTTGAATAAATAACTAATAATGAAATTTTTTTAATTGATAATGGATATCAAAAACAACAAATTGAACCTAAAATTAAGCACGTTTATAATTACAAATTCGTAAATAATAACAAAGACAAAACAATAACATTTGTAAAATAAAATGGATTAAAGCTTTTAATTAATAAAGAGTATAAAATATAATTATTCCGATGTCCCGATGAAGCATATATTATATAAAAATAAGAAAAAACTATAATTATAATTGTAGAAAAGAAAGCTCAAAGTGTTGAAGGTTCTATAGAAACAAAGTTATGGAGTTGCCCGTCTTTAAAAAGAGAATATTAAATAATGTTGTAAGATATTGCGGAAATAGAGTATGTTTTATGTGTGAATACTTTTCTGAAATAAAAGTTATAAAGTGAATAAAAAAAATATTAAGTTCTTAATTAGATTTTCAAAGAACATGATATTTAAGTGCTATTTGGCGATGATATTGACTATTTTAATTAATTATATAAGATAATCAATAATTTTTGATTAATACTTCAATTGTTTTTTTCTCGGGATTTTTTGAATTGATAGCTCTTTTACACAAAATTTATTCAATATTATACTATTTATCGGCAAATTATTCGCGAATCAATGGTACATCCGAATTGCTTAAAAGGAAATTAACATTTTTATAGGTTAAATCCTGTATTATACTGAACAATTTCAAATGTTAATCCATATTAAATCCTAATTTATCATATTATACAAATGATTCTTTCTTTTCAGGTAAATATGGAGGGTCTAAATATACAAAATCACCTTTTTATACTATAGATAATGAGTTTTAATAATCATCACATATAAAATGTACTTATTGTATTGCTTATGAAAATCTAAATAAATGCTCTTTATTTATTACTTCTGGATTCTTATAATTTCCATAAGGCACATTGAATCCATTTGGGCCCTCTCTAAATACCCCCCTAAAACAGGTTTTATTCAAAAATATAAACAACGCTGAACCTTTGACTCCCTTCTTTTCTTTCTTATCTAATTAGTTAAAAAGTTTTCTTAACCAATAATAATAATTCTCTTTTGACTTCATTGCTTCTTCTATAGTTTTTGCGTCTCTATTTGTTACATCGTTATCTTTACACAATTAATATTACTATATTATTACCTAAATTTCTTCATATAATTATTCGTGGTTCATTTATATATTTTTGTATAAATAAATTAATGGTTCATTAATATCGTAAACATATATTTAACCCGCCAATTTTATATTTCCATTTTTTATTTCATTTATCAATCCTAATAATACACTGCCACCGCCTATAAATATTTCACGATAATTATTCATATTCTTCGGAAATTAGGCCGTTATTATATTTAATATTTGTGTTTTACCTCCTACCCATTTTAATATTGGTTTTATAACGTTATTTTCAGTGTTATTATTATCTTTTATTTTATTTATTTTCGTTTTCACTTTAATTTCTATTTATTATTATCTTTTTTATTCTTCTCCATTATTATCAGGTATAATATCTTTAATACATGGTGTTTTTCTTTAATTATGTTGTGTCAATTATGATTGATATTTAAATCCTTTTTGACATTTTGCACATAAAAATTTATCCATATTTTATTTGTTATTTAGTTCTTTTTAATTCATTTTTTTATATTCAAACATATTTAATTTATTAACGCGGCTTTATAGCATTCACATATTTCTGTACATTTTAAAAAAATTAATGTAAATAGCTGCGTTTGTAACATAATCTATAAAATAAAATACTAATTTTATACATTTTAAGGCGTAATTAATTTATTATTGTCAATGCTATCAGTGCCTCATCTGTTATTTTAATGATTATATTAAAATTATACTTAATTTTAGCATTATAATATAGCCATTTAATTTTATTTACCAATTCTTTATGTCAAAAATTGAATAATATTGTAGATTTAATCACATGAATAATAATAGCATTTTACCTTTAAACAATTCTTAATAAAATTTTAAAGGATTAATCCAACTATTAACTAAACTATGCCAAAATAGACTTTACGATAAGGATATAATCAAAATATAATCAATAATAAGAATGTTTTTAAATAAAAAGTCCTATAAATAACAATTATTTAAATATTACCGCGATATTATTATCATTTAATCTTATTATAGAATGACCAAATAGAAGAAACTTTATTAATCAGAATTATCATAATTTTATAAAAATATCATTATTGTTTAATCTTATATTAGACAAATATAGTAATAAAAGCGGTATTAATTAATGCTAAAGTAATATAAATCACAAATTATATTGATCTAATCATATTATAGGGGATTAAAATGCCGTTAATAATATAAATTGCAACTAATAAAATATAAACTTGATATAATTAAAATATAATCATATATCAAAATGTTATAATAATAACGCCGATTTATCATAATTAAAAAAGGTATTATTAAAATATAAAGCAAATTAAGAACTCATTTAGCCAAAAAGTAGTATAAATTAAAGTTAAAACAATATTATAATTTCGATAATTCTCATAAAGTGTACTAAATAGCCCAAAATATATTTTTTAAACATTTTAATCAGCTTAAAGATACCATTTATCAGTAACAATTATAACTAAATTAGTAAAAATTATAAATAGAAGCCTCTTAAACATTAATAAAATAATAAAGTATTGCACTAAATGAACAATAAAATTATATAAAAGCTTTGAAATACAACGTAATTATTGATGGTAGAGTATATTATGGCGTAGAATAAAATTAGATGTTCATTACCCATATAGTTGACTCACGTAATTATAAGTCGTTCCGCTGTCACTATATTATAGATACCAATTATTTAATAAGCAGTTATTACTGTGGTAAATATGACGAACATACTGCGCATTATAGTATGGCTAAATTTGTATTTGTTCTGATGAAGTGGTCAAATAACATAGCTAAAGTAGTAGATGCAATAAAAATTAAAGACCTTTTTAAATTAGAAAATTCGCATTATGAGACGAGCAATCCGAAAACTGACTTCAGTATATGTTGCGGTATAATGTTTATCAATTTTAGTGATTTGGATTATGATAATTATTTAAAGTTAAAGATATGTTTGACTGTAGAAAATAATAAATTCAATATATTAGCAACCAGCAATAACGGGCAGCCGTGTATCCGTTAGGGGCAGTCAAAGGTTGTAATCAAATGCCATTACTTTCGTCGTTAGTTTGGTTTATAATCTGAAATATGTTGTAAATAAAGAAACGTTTGTTGCAATACTGATAATCGGTATTAAGACAAAGGAAACCGCCCTGATGTTAATAAGTGGATCGCTGAGCTGCCCGACACCACATATTACGGCAAAACAGCATTCTCTAATAAAGCTTTTTATAAAGACCGCGGCAATAACAAATATAGTATTTATTTATATAAGTATAGTGCAATATGCTGATATACTTTGAGTGATTGACTATTAATAAAATATTTTTTTTCATTAATTTAGTATAAATTTGGATTAAAATGATTGTATTCTTGTGGTCGTAATTTTATTTTGATTATCTATTATAAACAGAGGTTATTTACAATAATTATTAACTGTATATTAGGCCATTTACATAGTATAACTAATAATAATAATAATTAATCAATAAAACTATAATAACGCGCAAATATACTATTTGTTTAGTTATATAAAAGTTCATAAAAATACATAATTTATAAAAATACATAATTTATAATAATACATTTAAACTAATTAGCATCATATTTATTATAATGTTGACGCGCTTTAAAGACTTTTCAAAAAAATTTAATTAAACTTTACATAAATATAAATGTAATAACTGCTCTTTATAATTAAATTTAATTACGGTTGGATAAAAGTGCGCTATTTATCATATAAAGTACAAATATAAATAATAATATATTTATGGATATTAAACAGCAAATTTGTATTACAAAGTATTACACCGCAACGATTGTATATGGTTAAAAAATTGGGCTATTAAAAGATATATAAATGATTAAAAACATTAATACAATAAATGGATTAAATGGTCGAAACATAAGAAAATACAAACAAACAATACCAAATAATATGTATAATAACAATAATATGCGGAATATATACAATGTATTAATATAAAAATTGGCGATAATGGAACTAAAAATATATAGTGGATATATTATAAGATAACTAAAATTATGTGAGAATAAAATTTTGCGATAATATTGATAGTTTAAAAAGATAAATGTATAAATTAAAATAGCGGCCTTATAGAAAATATAAAGAAAGTATAAATTTTTTACTAAATATACCATTTGCTTTATTTTTCCAAGATTTTCATAAATAAAATGTAAAAACAATGAGAGAAAAATTAGAAGGATATTGTTATGTTTTTATGAATGAACTATAATTAAAATCAACTCATTATTTGTAATTAATATCAAAGCATTTTAAAACAAAAATAGAAATAATAAAAACAGGATAAATATAACAATAAATATTCTAAATGGCATCTCATATATTATATAATATAGAAAAATAAAAATAAAGCGCAATTTTTAGTTGTTCGTTAAAAGATCATGTATTTCTAATTTATGCGGATATAGAGAAAAGAACAATATATTCAGTAAATACAGGCGGATATTAAGATGTAAGTTAAAAAATTATAATTGAATTATGCAAATTATTAAAAACCTATAAGTAAGTGTTTAAATAAATATGCGCAAATTTTAGTAATTTACAGGGAACTATAGGATGTTGCGCATTATTTTTAATGTTCAATTATATAGGAATATCTTATTGCGGATTCGATAAATATTATTCTCTTTTAAAGTCAGGTTTAATAAACTATCATTTTCTTGAATTAGCCTCTGAAACAAATTATAATAATGTAAATTTTGATCGCGAATTAACTTTCTTTAATATTACTAATATTGAAAGTGATATCCATAATCGTTTATTATATAATTCTCAACATTATTAAAACTATGCCGATTTTATTAAAAAACAATATTAAACCTAATACTTTATTTAGTATGACGAATTATTCTATAATATTTGATATATGTTCTTTAAATAAAAATTTATCCGGAAATTATTAAACTTATTCCGCTATTATTTATTTTTGAATACTGTTGATTTTATTTATAATCTTATGATATAAATAGGTCCCTAATAAATATCGATTGTTTATGTATATCGCTTATTTTTTATATTTTTAATCAATTAATAAATGCAATTATATTATTATACAAATTATAAATTATAAAAAATAATATAATTCAAAATTATATATTTATATAACTTTATTAGCGCAATTTTTAATTAATAATTTGCGAAATATATGGAAAAATTACATTTTATTACAAATACATAAAATTAGATAAGATGAAAATGAATATATCTTTAAAAATATTAATATTTGCGCAAATATTTAGTAAAAATATTTAATATCTCATGCATAATATAATATTGGCAAACTAAAAATATATTCAGCGCAAAAATATTAATACTTATTTGAATAATTTTTGTCTTTTATATAATGAGCGATCAAATAAAGGTTGCAATAGGTTACATTATTATTATTTTCGCAAAAATAAAAATATTAAATACTAAATAGTAAAATTTTTATAACGCTATTTTAAATATATTATGAATAACTCTTTGAAAAATAAATAAATCATTAAAATTTCGCGTAAATAATTTGGCGGGTAATTATATATTAATTGAAAATCAAAAATAAATATTAAATATAATTTAATCGGAAATCAAATATTTTATGTATTAAAAAAGTGTTTTACCACACTAAAATGCGAATTTATATTTCTATATAATAATATGATCGCACAATTATATAGATATGGATTTATTTATTTAAGATATAAGTCATTCCGCAAACACAAACTACCCACCATAATTTTTTTTTTAATGAAAATCCTAAGGAATTATCATAATAAGCATACTATAAATATTTAACTTTTCGGCGCAAATATAAATAATAAACACTTTTCCCAACATTTATAATAACACAAATCAACACCTCTTTAGCCGCCAATTTATATTTTATATTATGTTGTAGGTTAAAAATATTTTTTGTGTTTAAGTACGCACTTGTAATTATCGCGAATATTTAAGAAATTCCTATTATTATAAAAAAATTGTTTTTTCAAAACTATATAATTTTATTTAATAGTGGCTAATATTTTATAATAATTGCCTAAATATAAACATAAACGGCAAATAATCATTCAATAACGCAACAAACTTTGTATATTATTTAAAAAAACGAAAAACAAAAATAAATTTATTCGCCAAAATAAAAAAATATTTGTATTAATAATTAAAAATTTGAATTTTTGCGGCAAATTAATTATAATATCAAACATAATTACAACCTTGCTATCTATTATTGATATTTAAAATTTCGCCGAAGATTAAAATCAAAAATTATTAATTTATACTATATTATTTTTCATAATGCGCACATAATAATTTTGTTATTAATACAAAAAATATGATAGTTAACATAAAAACATTTCAAATATATTATTTTTTAATCGCGAACTATTTATTAATAATAAATTTTTAAACAACAAAAATATAATGAATAATAGTTTATAGTAATATATCGCAAATATATGATTTATTATTTATTTATATATAATCCATTTTTTAATTAAATATAAAATACATTCCCGCTAAATTAATCAAAATCATAATATTTCAAATAACAATAATCAACTTATTAGTGTATTACTTTGCGGTAAATAAAATAATTCATGCTATAGTTAATTAATAGGATTTAATTTATTTCGCTATTTTATGATAAAAAAAATATAATTTAATGATATAAATAGAAAATCGCGCAAATATTATTATATGCAAAAAGTTTATAAGCGCAAATTATAAATTATATTGTACATAAAAAGTTTAAAAATATAAATATTATTTTGGCATCTGTAAAAAATAATAAATACCCGCGATTTAATTTAAAACAAAAATGTAATTTTAGTTATTTATAAAGTAAAAATAGTAATTATTAATTGATAAATAATATAAAAATACAATTACATTATATGCGTATTTTTGAAATAGATTGTTTTGACATTATGTTTATTATGTAGCGATTTTTATAATTTGTAGTTAAAAGAATTCAAATATAGCGGTCTTTATATAAAATAACAGAATGCGAGTAAATAATATTACGTAAAATATATATTTAAAATATAAATAGACAATAATATATACGCTCTAAAATATATTTTGAGATATAAATAACGCAATAATAAATAAAAATTCAAATAAAATCGGTAAAAATTACGGCAAATAAAAAATAATTTGAACAAAAGCATTAATAATATTATTTTGTATATAAATCAACGCAAATTATAATAAAAAATATAGAAAATAAACTTTTGCGCTGTGAAAAGATTATTACTTATGGAATTAAAAAAATAAAAAATAATATTTTTTGCGCAATAAAATAACTGTTGATATATATTATAGGAGGCGTTAATAAATTATTTTTGTTTATAATCAGCATAATCTATAATTTTAAAAAGTTAAACACAAGTTATTATTGAATGACTAATTTTAATTAACGGCAATTCTGATAAAAATGAACGAATTAACCAACCATATACAGCGCAGCTGTTCTATACTTTATCAAAATATAAAAAGCGAAGCGACCCACCATATACTTTTATTTAATAAAAATTCCTCGTGAATAAGAAACCCACTTCGTGGTAAATTCCTGTGGGTGAGAATAACCGCTTCGCGGAAAATTTCTCGTGAATAAGAATAACCGCTTCGCGGAAAATTCCTCATGAATAAGAAACCCACTTCGTGGAAAATTTCTGTGGGTGAGAATAACCGCTTCGCGGAAAATTTCTCGTGAATAAGAATAACCGCTTCGCGGAAAATTCCTCATGAATAAGAAACCCACTTCGTGGAAAATTTCTGTGGGTGAGAATAACCGCTTCGCGGTAAATTCTTGTAAATAAGTTTCGCAATTAATAAAAATCATTAGATCGCGAGTGTTATTTATATCGAATTGTAAATGTTTGACGTTCATAGTTTAACTTCCCATCTCTCAATTCTCATTTATTTTACTTTGTATATAATTAAGTTTTTTTTATTATTATTTTCGCGACATTAATAGTATAATTCAATATTTAACCGTTTTTATAATTTAATATTTTTATATTTTCGCAATAATAAATTATATTTGTTTTTCCACAATGATGATTTACAATTTATCAGGTGTTTATTATTAGTTTATATTGAAATACACTTTTTACAAATTTGGCAAATTTCTATATTTTTCTACGCAAATATATAAAATAATCGCGAATAATTTATTTTATTAATTAAATTAGTTTATTTATAAGTTATCATCATTTACTCAAAAATTTATTTAGCGCAAAATATTAATAATTTATTAATTTTCACCTGATATTATAAATAAAAACAAAAAATTGCGGTATTATAAAACCCAAAACTATATACTAATCTATAATAGTTGACAAAATAATAAATTGTATTTTATCTAATTATCAAAAATCAAAGATTAATAATTTTTATTTGCCCTCAACTCAAATTTACGCACGATTTATATACTCTGATTTTTTCCACTATTTATTGTTTTTTGTCTTTGAAAATGTCATTCTTTCTATTTTTGGGTGTACTTTTATCGGCTTTTACTATTATTCCGCTCTATATATTTTTAGTATCTGAGGTGCGAGAGTTGATGATTATTTCAGATTAATAAAATAAACTTTTTTTATTCACCCGCACTTTTGTATTTTTGACTTTATTTAAACACGATTCCTATTTTAATTGACCTTTTTATTCTCACGAAAATGATTGTTAAAAAATCAAATCTGTCTAAATAAAGAACATACCACCATATATTTTTTTTTAATAAAAATTCTCGTAAATAAGTTTATTTTGAAACCTTAATATTTGGGCATAAATAAAAATATTGAAGATGGCAAAATAATGCTATTTATATTATTTTCTCGCCGATCATCTATTTTACTTCACATTTAATTTTGTCATCAAATTATTTCACTTATTTTTACCTGCACTTTTCTAAATATCTCTTTATATAGACATTTTTTTCATTAATGTTAATATAAAATCTATTAATAAATCGCTTTTTATTGTTTTATATTTTTCTATTTCGCAATAATAAATTATTTTTATTTTTACCGTCATTATTGACCACAATTTATTGGGCCATTTATATTTATTTTTCATGAAATATATACTGAATGCCCTATTTTATTGTCAAGTAAATAGCCGATATTAAAATAATAATATATTCGCGAAAATTTCAGATATATTTATAATTTATGCGTTTATAAATAGCCATATTGAAATATAATCTTTACAATTATTGAGAATATTATTAACAATTTCCAGATTTGAATTTATTTAATTTCGCAAATAATAATTTTGGCTAAATTTACATTATAAAGATAATTATTGCGATATTTTTTAATTTATTTAGTACAAAATATTTGTAATTTATTAGTTTTAGCCTATAGATATAGACAGAAATTAAAATAAATATCATTATTAAATATAAATACTATATTTCATATAATAATGTTCGGCAAAATATTATAATTAACTTTTTGTATAATGACTCAAAACAAATAATTGGCAATTTATCTATATATTTTACCGTATTATATTTTTAATATTTATTCTATTTTTGCTTTATTTTTCATTTGTCTTTAATCAAATTTGCGCATATTTTATATATTCCAACTTTTTTCAAAATAAAATAATTAATTATTTAGATACTTCGTTCGCGATCTAAAATATATTTGTATTATTTATTATAAATTAACTTTGTTTATTTTTTCATACACGCGTAAAATGATGAATTTCTTTAAAATTAATCCGCCTATATTGATTTTATAAACGCAAATTTTTTTTTATTTTCTTATTCATTCGTTTAATTTGCCCTCTTATTCCCCGATAAACCATATTTATTTTTATTTTATAACATTATATTAGCTTATATTTATCCCACCCTATATATTTTCAGTATTTAAATTATGCGAAATTTGTTATTATTTCTTTTTAATTAAATTAAAAATATTTTATTTTATTTATATGCGCTTTCTCATTTTCAATTCTTTTAAACAAGTTGCCCGCAAATATTAAATAACATATTAAATATGTATATATAACGACAATTGATTTTTAAAAACCTAAATCAAGATTTGAAATTAAGTGGAGTTCGCTCATTCTTCTTATAATCCGAAATTATCGGACTTGTGAAGACTGCCTAGAGTGCGACTTTTTCTTGAGTGTCGGTATTTGTCACATTTATGAGGCAATTAGTTGGCGGTGATAGGTTCTCTCAGAAATCAATTCTGGGTATTTTGATGATCTCTATAGAGAGGTCGTGGATCTTTGTGAAGACACGGATAAACACCTTTCAGTTGATTATCTACCCCAGATTTTGGTTGTGGAAAATTCTACAATAATGTTTAATGAATAAATTTAAGAACAATATTTCTGAGTGTCCATGTGGCTGTCTTCTCATTGGTTATATAGTATAGTGAAATAATGAAATAATGGCGAATTTCGCGGTGACAAGGCAGTTCACAAATTTTATATAAATACCAAATTAAGTGTATAAATCGAGGTGTGTAGTACAAATATCTACTATTTAAAATATTTATGAACACGTATAAATTAGCTAAATTATATTTTAATACAAATTATGACAAACAACATGAAATATTTTGAGATATAAAAATAGAAATGCGCTAAAAATAAAACTGTTATTTCAAATATAAATTATTATAATGTTAAATCAATCTAAAAAATGCATCATCACTCACAGCGAAACTGTTCTATACTTTATCATCAAATAAATAGCGAAGCGACCCACCATATACAGCGTAGCTGTTCTATACTTTGTCAAGAAATAAATAGCGAAGCGACCCACCATATACTTTTATTTAATAAAAATTCCTGTGAATAAGAAACCCACTTCGTGGAAAATTTCCATGAAAAAGATACCCACTTCGTGGAATATTCTTTATGAATAAGAATAACCGCTTCGCGGAAAATTCCTCGTTAATAAGATACCCACTTCGTGGAAAATTTCCCATGAATAAGATTAACCGCTTCGCGGATAATTCCTCATGAATAAGAAACCCACTTCGTGGAATATTCTTTATGAATAATAATAACCGCTTCGCGAAAAATTCTAATGAAAAAGAAACCCACTTCGTGGAAAATTTCTCATGAAAAAGAAACCCACTTCGTGGAATATTCTTTATGAATAATAATAACCGCTTCGCTGAACATTTCTCGCGCTAAATATAATACAATTTTAAATTATTTTGCCGATTCTTTTATAATTAATAAAAATGCAGAATTTAAATATTTTATAGTTTTATAGATACTTTATTTTAAATACAATATTATATTAAAATAAATACGCTATATTTCGCGGTTATATTATTATCTATTTGTCATTTTATTTAATGATATTTTTACATTTTGCAATTTTTACATATAAAAGTTACTAATTACATATTTTATATACCGAATGATAATTATTGATTATAATGAAATACGCGTTTTTTACTTTTTATAGAATAATCATACTATTATTTTCATTTATGTAAAGAATTTTATATTACAAATTTAACACTGGTGATCAATATAATTATGACAAATATATTTTAACATTATATACGCCTTATTTTTTAGCAGTAATATTTATATAATTTATTAGTTAATTATTTATATAATATGTACAATATGCTTGATATTTACGTAAAATAATACTTGTATTTTCATACTCACACAATAAATTTTATGGCCAACTTTGAAAATTCGCGCTAATAAATAGCATATGGTGTATTATTATTTTATAAAACCAATTTTTTATTTATGAGCAAATGTATATTTTAAAATACTGCCATGATTTAAAAGTTCCAAAAGTTAATTTTTATATTTTGCGGAATTACATATTTATTTAGCTATTTTAAATAGTTTTATTAAGTATCAAATACGCGATAATATATTATTTTCATAATTTAGTAATGTAATAAAGTGGCGAATTTACTTATTCATAAAATAAATTGAAATCCCTATTTAGAAAATTATTTATAATGTTAACTTTGTACGCTAAATTTATTGTTTAGTTCGCCGCCGATGATACAATACATTAGAATATGAACATTATGATATCGCAAACAATTACTAAAATTGATTTTTTAACTTTTAATTATAATACAACACAATAATGGAATTCAACAGACCAAACAACTCACTTAGATATTACATTGAACAATACAAACAATTTGATAGATAATAACTTTTATAAAAATAATCAAATTTATAAGACACCTGTCAAATATTGTTGGCTCAACCTTTATCTTAAAGAGCGGGTTTGAGACTTATATATGACGAAATAATGAAAGAATGCGGTGCCATTGTATTGATATTGTAAGCCGGTGATTATCTTAATTATGACGGCTGAATAATGTAACTATAAAACTAATTTTGAAATCATATTGACATTCTTAATTAGCTAGTTCATAATTTTATCTATTTTTTACATTTTATAATTTGCCAAATAAATAAATATTTAAAAGACCATGAATTATCCGCCGCATATTTATACAAATATTTAATAATATATTACTTATTATTGACTTCAATTATAAAATGTATGTCATAATAATTTAAATTATTCATATAAAATTAATTATGCTATTTGTTTTTTAATTTATTCACGCGATTTTAGATTAATTCACTTAGATAGCGGGGTTTTATTCATACTTTCAAAATATATCATTTATATTTATAATTTAAAATAAAATAAAAAATATTTTCAATAACTAAGTTTTTCACTGAAATTATCACCGCTTTATTTGAATTACTATATCGCGTTCTTTTTTTAATAATAGAAAATTGTTTATTATTAATTTTATGAAATGCTTTTATATTACAATACAAAAATTACCTATATTCTCATATATTATTAAATTATAAAATTGCGGCAAAGATATATAGTACTTAAACATATAAATGCTTTATTTGGAATTTTATACTATTATAACTCGCATTTAAATATATATTTTTTGATTGTAAATAAACTTTTATTAGATTTAAATTATAAATATCGTATATCGCCAAAATTTTAAATTACATTTATTTAATTACAAATGTTTTCAATTATTTTGATATTAAAAAAAGAATGTGGCGCGAGGATTGATATAAATAATTAATATTTATGTATACCCTTATAATTAACAATAGTGATAAAAATAAAATTATTTGTATAACAGCGCGAAATGTAAATTGTTTACTATTACAAAATATTTATAAGACAATATGTAAAAGATATATATTTATTTGCGCTATAAAATTAAAGCAAAACTTTGAATATAGATTTAAAATGGGTGTTTTGAATAATTTTCCTAGAAACATGAAACCATCGCCCGCAAAAACAGTTATAATTAAAGCTACCAAATCCTTTAAATGCCGCTTTACTACAAAAAAATTTAACAAAAAATAAATATAAATAAAAAGAAATCAATTGTATTTATTATTATAAAGCGGCGTTTTTATTTGGGCGAAATATAAATTAATTTAAGCGCTAATTTATAAATGATTCTGGTCTAATTCAAAATAAAATAATAATTATTATTTCAAATTTTTAATACTTTATGCTTTTTGCGCGCAATATTTATAATTTATTCATTATATTTAACGATATTTTTATTTTAATAGGAAATCATTGCGTTTTAAATAAATAGAAGACTATAAACAAATATTATAATAAATAAATTATAATTTTTTTTATATTTTTATAAATCGCGATAATTAAAATTATAAAACAGCTATTATAATTTTTTTGCGGAATTATAATCGAAAAATTATATTATTTGCTTAAAAATAATTTTATATGTTAAATTTTATAATGGTCTCGGCGAGAATTTTAATTAAAAAAATCGCAATATATAATGAATAAATTTTCTTATTTAGAAGATATTCCATATTCTAAGGCATTAGTTAACGATGGATTTGGCGATGATAATATTTTAATAAATAAAAATCTGCTGTAGAATACTTAGTTTTTATCAATTAATTAATGTTGCAAAAATAACAAATACGAGTTTTTAAAAGAAAAAAATAATAACTTTTTCTATAAATCTCAATATATTATTGACGCCGTTTGTAAAAATTGCAATGTATATATCCATGGATGCCCTTGTTTAATATATAAATATTGATAATAAACATATTTATTTTGTAAAATTCTTTTTTTATTTATTTTTATAATTTTTATTAATAAAATTCAAATAAATCATATAAATATATAATTATCAATCTATATTTGGCGCAAATAATATTATATTTTTTAAATTATTTTATGTTTGTTATCTTTTAATTTATAGCTATTGTAATTAAAGTATCCGCCGCCTGTATTCAATTTATATTTGCGATTTATAATTAATATCTCATATAAAAATAGGTGGGTATAATATTAGTTGAAGCGCTTATTTATAGTTCATCTATTATGTCATTTTAGCCGTTTTTTATAGAAAAAATGATTTTTTATTTATTTCTATATATTATATAAAATTTTGAAAGATGGAAGACTGTTTAAAAAATATTTTATTTTTCTACTTTTTATACGTTATTTTAGAGATTCTGAAAGCCGTATAGTAGAAATTTAATTAAAAATAACAGGAATTTATTGATTAAAGTGGTTATAATTGACAATAATAATGAAATTTAAAGTATAAAAAATTTTCCCCACCTATGGGGATTGTTTTTTTCCGGCAAAAATATATGACAAAAATAAAGAACTTTTTGAAAATCTATAGAAAAAAAATAATATAATAGATAAAACAATCATATGCGATCTTTTATAATGAGACCAAAAACATAGAATTATTATGAGTTAATAGAGACGGCATTAGAAATAATCGGCAATATTAATTAACTATAACTATGAGATGTTTTAAAGAACTCATTATAAACCATATATTTGCCAAGTTAATTATAAATAATTTATTAATTAATAAAATTTTCGCAAGTTTAAAATTGATATTATGTACCGGCAAAATATTATTGAATTTATAAAGTATTATAATCTAATGAATTTAAATTATTTGAATCGAGTTAACAAATATCGCTATATAATAACGTAAATTAATTATTAGTTTTGGCCGAAATTTCATATAAAAATTAAATTGAATTATCCGATAATTAAAAATTATAATACACGTCAATATCAGGCCATTATGCTGAGCAACTTCTGATACCCAATATTTATTTTTCAGGCTAAATATAATATTTTTTTGTATCGCAATAAAACATTGTTTAATAATGATCTATATATTGTAATTAGTGCGCATTATTTTGTTATATTATTTTACAGAGTATAATTGCGCGTTTATTATTATATGTTCCGTTTAAAACTATGTTATCGCGATATTGATAATATATATGTATTATACTAAATCCCTGTTCATCGTTATATTTTTATTAATGCTCGATTAAAACACTTTTAAAAATGTTATTATTTTTCTCACTTATTTATTTTTCTATTACCTATAATTTTTTTTCTAATTCATAAACGCGATTCTATTATTATAATATGAATTTATCAACTAAATTACTCAATTCATAATTGTTTATCATTTTTATGTCGTCTATTATTTCTTAAATTTTCTCTATTTTCATATTTTCTATTTATTCTATTAATTATTATGCCACCATTTTATGAATCATATCTACATAAATTGGCGTTATTTACATTTTTAATTACTCCTGTAATTTCTATAAAGAACCATAATATTTATATTATTCATTTCCGGTTTAACATTTATCGCACAAATATATATATTATTCCGGCTAAACAACAGATACAAATAAAACAACACCTTTATTTTCGCATTTTCTTTCAATATAATATACGCATTATATATCTTCCGCGCACTTTATTGATTTTTACATATTTTATTATTTATTGTTTTCTTTTATACAAAATATTTATATAATTAATCAACACCAATTTTATAATATTATACAATATTCTTTTTCGCATTTTTTATCTTATTTCCAACTAAAAATTATGCCTCTTTCTTAATGCTTTATATACTTATTTTTTGTATTACACATTGATATATCCGCACTTATTCATTGTATTAATATTATATACAACTTTTTATCGTATTTTTTACTATAATTTATATTAATATAGTCATGATTCTTATTGTCCTTCATTAAAACATTTTTACGCGAAAATAGTTACACTTATAATTAGTGAAATTCCACAAAATTTAGCTTTAATTTCGCGCCTTATTTTTTTTAATTTCCAATACAATTCAATATTCATTTATATATAATATAGTTACGATATAAAAGCCATATTTTCAAATTTTATTGTATATAATTCCAATTAAATATATCGCGGAATTTGAATATTTATAAATACCAAAACAAAATATAATATAATTTTCGCTATATAAAACATATTTAATTGGTTCGATTTATAATAATATAGTCCATTTTATATTATTACATAAACTATGGTCTTTGAAAAATTGATTTTTAATAGTTATATATTATCGACGATATTATTTAAAATAATGGCAGTTAGTTATAAAAAATACGCAAATATTAAAAAAAGAGCATATAAATCAATATTTAGCGTGATTGAAAAAAATATAAATTAATTAAATAAAATTAAAAACCGCAATTATGTACGCATTTAAAAGAAGCAATATCAAATAATTTTTGGATCTCCTTTTGCGATAAAATAAAATTATTAAATTAGTTGCGAAATTTGTTCAATTTTGTTAGATTAGCTATAAATATTGTAATACATTGTTGAACACCAAGAAAAATATATTGAATTATTAATACAACAGTCCGCTTTGTTATCCAATAATTGAAATTTTATCAAAATTTGATTGAATTTTATATATTTTTTTTTTATTTAAAAAGCGCAAAACAAGTTCATAAAATAGATTTATATTTGCGCTATTCTATAATAAATAGTTTATATTCGCGGATTTACATGTTTATACGTATTATATATTCTATAAATTCATATAATTTTATATTTTGCGCTAAAATAACCGCTATTTTATTATTTCGCGATGATATGCAAAAATGAATTATATTTTATTGATATTACAAATACAAATAAATGAATAACTAAAATAAAGAAATCGACTAATAATTTGAAGATTTTATTATTGAAAATGATTATATCGAAGAGAATTTATATGATGGTTATCCTTTGCCCGATTATTATATTCATCAAATGTTTAATTAATTCAAAAATTTGTGGATAGAAGACTAAATGTCTTGCAAATAAGAAATTAACTATTTACATAATTAAATAAATAATCTTAATATGTAGGTTTAATAATAATAAAATATTATTTGCACACTTTAAAATAATATTATATAAAATAATATTTTAAATATGGAATTACCTAAAAAAAGTAATAGTGTATAAACTTTGAGTATTATTAAACCTCAAACATAAAGTTCTGAATCGCAAACAGATTAATCATATTTATGCGATTTCGAATAATAAACGGATTCAGATATAAAAAGCGAGAAAATAAATACAAGTGTTTGTTAAATATCGCATAATAAAAAAAATAGTGAATAATTAAATACGGCGACATTTGAAATTCCGCAAGAATTATCAGAAATTATTAAACCTTTGAATGTTTTAAAAAGTAAATATAACTCTGAAGCAAATCGGCCTAAAAAAAATACCAATTGCGATGATTTAATTAATAAATTAAAAAAATTAAATTCAAATAAATAGCATAACGGGTAATAATGTTTTTATAAATCATGTTTAGGTACAAAATGTATCTATAGATGCCATAATACTAAATGTCAAGATATTGAATGCCCTAAATCATGGTCTGTAAATATGAAAGACGAAACCTTTAAAAGCTAAAATTGTAGTTGTTCTAAATATGAAGATAAATGCAAATATGGTGTTAATTGCAAGTTTTATCATGAATTTACTGACAATTAAACAATTTTAAACATCATATATTATTGGATAAAAACAAAAAATGATATCATTCAATATATTGACAATATAAGTATGGCCGTTTTAATTAAAGAATCATCTTTATTTGATAAGTATTATGAGCAATATTAAAATGATATCGATTCAATAATTAATTATTGAGGCAAATGAAAATTGTATAATGTGAAAAGGTGAATAAAAAATATATTTTTTTTTATATTGTGTAATAAATGCAGTAATATTATAAACTATAGAGAATAAAATACGGCGATATTATAATAAAAACTATAAACACGCTTTTTTTATGCATAATAATATATACAAAAAATGAAAATTTATAAAAAATCTACTTTATTAATGTAAAATTTTCATCAATCTCTCCGTCTTAAATTGTTTAAGCACGCCCTTATGAACTTTGTTTTTTAGTTTTTGCCGATCGGTAAGGCTCTCTACCTATTTTCTAGATAGGCGTTATATGTAAGAGAAAAAAGGATATACTAGTTAGAAATTGACGAAATTGATCTATCACTTATCCCAGAAAACTCCCATTACGCCATCGAATAGTGTAAAGATGATCTTAACGTATTGTTTTACATAATAAACAACCTGAGATTGAATATAATTTTATAAAAGTCTTTATATTGTCATGAAGTGCCTCGTTTTCTAATAAATAGGTGTGTGAATGTTCGCTATAATTTTGCTGAAATGTCTGTTCCTTTAACAGATTATGATCCAAAATATAATTTATTAAGTGCAATAACTGATGACTTAAATAGCTTTTCCTATTGCCAAGTCAAACACTTAAAATAATTATAATTGAAATCATTTAAAAGCGAGCAGAATCTAATCAAATTTTTGAAAGATTTAAAATGGCTCGCATTAGACAATGGTTCATACAGCAATATAGTTGAGGCGTTCTCCCTATAAAATTTAGAATATCTTAGAGTTTCGTCTGTAGATTTAGATGTGATACCGCTTTTAAAATACCCAGAATCCATCAAATCAATAGAATTTTCAAAATGCTCTATTATAGACACTTTTTTGATAAAATAATTTATAAACGCGCGAAAATGTCTCTTAAGATGCAATGATATAAGAGAGATGAAGAACTTCTATTCTTTACATCATCTCACTCATTTAGATTTATCAGGCAATGATATATAATCTATTACGCATCTTGATTCAATGACCAATTTAGAGACATTGATATTAGCGAACAATCGCATTACGGTTCTCAACGGAGTTGAATAATTGACCAATTTAAAATTGCTAGACGTGAGCTCTAATGATATGCCTAATTTAGATGGATTTTCTCATGAAAAGAACGTCAAATTACAAATCAGTACTCACCGCATTTTAAACGAGAGAGGATTCATAATTGAAATATTCCCTTCTCGCCAGCTCGATTTTGATTATGACCCCTCAGAGCTGCTGGTCAATATTTAGAATACTCTCTTTGAATTGCGGGTTAATCAATCTGTTTAACGATTTATTAGCGATAACCCCGGCGAGCGTTCGATCCATCTCAATTCTATATATTATATAAGCGCGTAATTTAAACTTATATATAACAAGACCAGTCAACGAGATGTCGATTCTTTTGATGTTTTTAACATTTGAGGCGCTTCTAGTTATTATAAACTGGCTTGGAAAAAATCTGTTATACTATTTTGAATGACCCCTGTATATGCATATTTTTTCCGTCTATATTTTTTTTCTTTTTTCTCTTCTTTCGCGCTTATAACATTCTATTAAAACCATCTTTATATTTTTTCTTCTCTGTCTATGCAAAAACTCCTGTATATTTTCAACTCTCTTCAATATATTTATAATAATTGTATAAATACGCAATAAATTAATTATATTTTAATTTAAAACCGAATAATCCTTTGATAAATATAATTAATTTACCTTATTCAAACCATTAATAATTTCATATTTGCGTATTTATTGTTTTATTTATTATTTATTTATTACCCGCCGCTTTAAGAGCTCAATTTTTATTTTAATAGAAAAAATCGGCGGCATTATTAAATATTTCTTATATTAAACTATATATTACGCAAATTGAATACTATTACATTAATATTTATTTATAGGCAATATATATTCTGCAACATTTTTTAAATTTCGGTTCATTAATTAAAAAAATTAAATTTATATTATAAAACGTATACAAGTTGAAAATATTATTAATGAGAGTTCATATATAAACGAATTTTGCGAGTGAAAATATGTATTTATATAATAAAACTTAAATAAATCAAACTATTATTTGCCGCAAATTATTATAAATTATATATGCGCATTTAAATTATTAGTTGCGATATACATAGAAAAATAAGTACCTTTTAAAAGAAATATCAATTGTATGACATTATGTTTTGCGCAAATTCTTTTATTATAGCAAACAAAATAATTTAATTAACACCCTTAAAAGTTTTGTATCGTAAAAAATTTAATACAAAAGTGTAAAATTTAAAAAATTATAATAAATCAACAAATATAAAATATTGACGCAAATTTAAACTAATACCTAGCTTCATATTTTATTCCCAACTATAATCGATGTATTAAAATATTTAATATGTAATATTCGCGGGTTTAAATTATTTCAACTTAAAATAATAAATATTATAACATTTCAAAAAGTTATAGTTCGCTATTTTTATTTATAATTGTAATTTTCAAGATAGTAGAAAACACAAATTATTTAATAGAAAAGAACAAATAATTACTTATTTTGCCGCGAAAATTATATTTGAAATGTATTTATATTTAATTTATAACAATTAATTTAAAAATACAAAAACAAAACCGCGAATTTATAATAATGACAATACATATTTATATTTTTGTTTTATTTATGAAAGTATCGAATATTATAACAAAAATTTGCCATATATTTTTACCATTCTGTAAAAAAGAAACTAAATACCAATAACCCTTTTAAATAAAATGATTTTAGGCGCACAATAATATATTATTACATTGATAAATTCGCTTTTCTAATATTGAGAATTTGCAATATTTTATATATTTTGTGTACATTAATAATTATTTTTTGCGCATATATTTAATAATATGTAATTTATAAAGTAATTCGCCATTAAATTGACCCGAACTTTCCACCCGCGGCGAGATATTAATTTTATTTTTCGTTATTATATGATCAGCGCAAATTATATTTTATCGCTAAACTATATACTTTTTCGCAATATTACAAGATTATTATATTTATTTCTATTATAAACTCTGATTAATTTTAAATTATTGCGTGTTTTTTTATTAATCGTAAAATTGCAATCCAAATAAATTATATATTACCTTCTTTAAATATTAAAATGATTTTGAAATTATATTCATCGCTAAAATATGTATTATCTATATATTTTTTTTAATATAATTTTATCATAAAATAATTTATATTATTTCGCGCTCTATTAAATAACAAAGATATTTATAATTTCATTAATAAAAGGTTGTTACTAAACATATATTTTTTGTAAATCAGGTGATAAATAATTATTTGTGCGTAAATTTTAATTAATCATAAATCGCGAACAAATTTATATATTGTAAATACTTAACAATTGCGCATTATTATATACATATCGCGAAATAATCATTAAAGATAAATATAATTCACCCATAAAAATAATATAAAATACCAATTTATTAATATTTAAAAGCCTTAATTAATTATTATATGCATAAAATTATCAATTATCGCGAATTTTAAAATAATTATAATCTGTATACAATAAAAAATATAAATATTTGTTGCGATAATTTATTGTTAATCTCAACGCAATAAAATATTATACATTAAGTTTAAATTACCAAGTGTGTATGGTATATATTAAGGCAAAAATAATATTAATTTAGCGGCTAATATAATTCATTTTTGACATACTCCCATAAAAATATAACTCAAATAAAATTAATATTGCAATAAATTATATTATTTATTAAACCGCGAATTTATATTCATTTGTATTTGTCTTTTATATTAATAATAGTTGAATTATTAAAAGAATGCGGTAAATATAATAACAAATTAGGCGAATGTTTTAAATTATTCAACTATAAACTTCCGGATCATTTAAATTATTTCTGTAATAATCAAGATTCTTTCAACAATAAATTTCCCGCAAAATAGTTATTATTCATGGAAAATGTTCCGCGAAGCGGTTATTCTCACTCATAGGAATTTTCCACGAAGTGGGTTTCTTATTCACAGGAATTTTTCACGAAGTGGGTTTCTTATTCACAGGAATTTTTATTAAATAAAAGTATATGGTGGGTCGCTTCGCTTTTTATTTTTTGATAAAGCATTAAACAGCTTCGCTGTATATGGTGGGTCGCTTCGCTTTTTATTTTTTGATAAAGCATTAAACAGCTTCGCTGTATATGGTGGGTCGCTTCGCTTTTTATATTCTGATAAAATATAAACAAAATTTTCTAATATTTTGCGGTAAAAAATTAATAGAAAAACTATTATTCGCGAAACAATAATATTAAATCGCCAGTTAAATAATTTTATTATTTATTATTATATATTTATGAACTTCCGCGCGATTACTTTATTGATAGTATTTTTACATATATTTATACTATATATTGTTAATAATCGCGGGTTTTATTTTTATTATTTATATATATTTTGCGAAAAAAGTTTTATTTATAATTTAATGTAAAATGTTTTGGTTTATTATAAAGAAAATTAATTTTTCATTCATACCGCGCTTTCCCCTATATATACAATAGTATTATATAATTTAAATTACTATCATTGTAATATTTTCGCGTTTCTTAAAATCTATTTTTATAAAATGTTTCGGCTAATATTTAAAACTTTTTGTTTATTAATTTGTGCCCATTTCGCGATCTTAATATACAAATGATTTATTTATTCTCTTTTTTAATAGTTTATGTTCTCAAAATAATAATTGCGTTTTAATAAATATTAATAAAATTATAATTAATTAATAATTCTATTTTGTCCCATCAACAATTATTTAAAAACTTTATTTGCGAACATATTGTTTATTTTGTATATTAATTATATTTCCATTTATTTGCAAATATAGTTTAATATTATGTGAATAAATTATTATTTTCGCGTTCAATATTTTAAATATTTATTGATGCCGAAATATTTAAATTACGATATTTATGATATATACATATGTAGTTTTCGCGCAATAGAATCTTTTGATTAAGACAAATATTAATAAAAATTAGAATAATATATGAGGCCGCAATTATTATATATTTTATCAGTTTGTTTAAGTTAAAGTAGTATTTTATATCAAACGCACAATTTATAAAAATTATTTTATTATTTTATAATATTAACTCGCTTAATATAAAAGTGTTTAAATAAAGCTATTAAATATATTAAAATTTGCTTTTATATATTCATGTTTTATCTTTTCCTAAACTATATTTTATTTAAATATTATAATAATGAGGAAATCGCGATATAGTATATATTTGCGATAAAAAATAATTATTTTACTTTATGTTATCTATTTCGACAGTTTAATATTTAAATGCAAATATAAAAATTATTAAAGCGCACTTTTTAACTGAAGTAATTAGCCCAACTATATAATTTATTTATTATTTTGTATCGCAAAATTACAACAACGCAAAAATATTACTTTTTATTCACTTTTATTTAAACACAAAATATGAAATATACTAAATTATATGAGGCAATAAAAAAAATGTATAAGTTATACAAAAATAATATATGGTTTTAAGTTGATTAAATTTGCGCATATATAATAAATTAAAATCACATAGAAATTATTTTACACCGATCGTGCTAATATAGTTTATATATTATTGTAAATATTGTAAATCAATCGAAAAGTTATTAAAGATGTCATAATAATTATATTAAAATTCGCGAATTAAAATAAATATTGTAATATATTTAAAATAATTTTGAATATCTGTTATTTTTTAAAGCAAAAATTTAATTATATTTATTCGGCACAATTAAAATTATATTATTTTTATTTGCGCGAACTAATTTTTTAATTATTAAGCTAATACATTACATTTGTTATTATATACTCTTTTTATATGCTATTGATAATAAAATACGTTTTTAATGTACAAAATTTTTCAAAAATCATATATTAATACATATTTAACACAAAATATAAATTTAAATAAGCGATAATTATATTATTTTGTAATTATTTTGCTTTAATTCGCGCTTTAAAGACATATTATTGCGGTAATAAAATAAAATTATATTGAAATATACAAAGTTTAAATATTTTATAGTATATAATTATGTGTTTATACCGCACAATTTATTATGTAAATATAATTTATAGCGCAATAATATTAAATTTTAAGTTATAATATTGTTATTATCGCGAAAAATAGATATATATTAAATATTAAATATCAAAACACTTAAAATAGAAAAAGTTCGTTTTTTTTTAAAGAGTATAGGTCAAATTATATTAAATAAAATCAGCGCAAGTTATATAATAAAATACTATAGTAATACAGCTATATAATTAATTTTTGCGATGATATAAATAAAAGCAAACCATATTAAAATATATAATAACACATAGATTTTATAATATATAAACGCTTTATTTAAAAAAATTATGTAAAATGTAGGGAAAAATAGTTTGCGCTAAATCAATTTTGCAAGATAGACAATTTTTTTAAAGCAATAAATCGTCATATATTGAGAATTTATAAGTTTTTATTGAAGAAAACGATAAAAACGGTATATAATTTAAATAACAGTTCCGTTTTAGGTTAATAGATGCGGGTGTATTATAAATTAATGATAAAAACTAATATATTTATGATTTTTAATTACCAAAAAACGGAGATATGGTTGAAATTTGCACAGATTTTTAATAATATAATGCCAATATCTAAATTGTGTTTTTAATAGACGACATTGAAATATAATAAAATGAAATTCCAAAGGTATTATTATGTTTAATGCCTTATTAATAATTAAAATTGCGGTTTATTATTCTGTAAATAAATTTGTCGCAAGAAAATTTTTATTAAGAATTTGGAGTTCAATTAAAATTTACAATATTTAGCGACTTTCTCAAACAGTAATTCACTTCCGCAACAATGGTTAAATATGATAATTTAACATATTATAATGGATTATTAAAAATATTTGATAAGTGATTATAATAAAAATAATTATTTATTATTTAAAATGTCAAATAAAATACGCAATAATTTTTTTTAAATTGGCGAATTATATTATATCATTTTTGTGCAGCGCTTGATATATAATTCAAAATTATTCAAATTAAAAATAATAATTTTAAATAAATTGTAAAAACGCGCTTATTCTATTAAAAAGTATGAACTATTATTTTCGCGTTTATATTTTGAATTATTAAATTATTTTGCTTTTAAACAATAACATATAGCTATAAATACATTTCATTTATATATATCATTTATAAAAAACATGTTCAAAATTTATTCGCGAAATTTATAGGTTATATATGTTTGCAAATATAGTTTGCGCTATTTATATACAAAGTTAAAATATTATTTATAATAAAACTTTGAATTATATTGTAATATGAATATATTTAATTTTTTTTATTTATCAATAATATATTTATTAATTTCGCGTTGATTTATTATGGTGTGACGTAAAATACCTATTTATTATCGCGCAAAATTTATATATAATTTATATTAAATGCCTATTTATAAACAAGATTAACAAAAAGAATATATTAAAATTAAATTTATTTTTAATTATATCGCGATAAATAAATATATAACTTTCAATTGTCTTAAAAGCGCAATTATTTATTTTATGCAAATTTTAACTTTAAAAATTTATATTGTAATATTAATAGGCTTTGTATTTATCAATAAATCTGAAATTTAACACAATAAATATTATAAATTTTTAATTGATATGGATTATCGCGATATTTCTATAACTTAAAATAAATACAAAATTCGCGTTCTTATATATATCAAAATTTATTTTATTATTATGATATTGAACTACTATTTCAGATATTTTATAAATTATTTTATACAATATAAAAATAAACAGCGCTATAAAACATCAATACAAATATCACTTTAAATATGTTTGCAAAATAATTTCATTGCAAAATACATATAAAGTAAAATTTAGATAAATAATTTCGCGATTTTTTATTATGAATTTATCATTATATATAAATATTATTTATATACCGCTGAAATATATTTTATTTTCATAAAAGAAACTTTTTATGCTAAATTTTAGATAATAATAATAGTAAAATAATCATAATGCGAAAATAAAATATCTTTATTCTACATAACAAAAACAAATCAGTGATAAAATTATAGAACATGCCAAATTTAATTAATAATATATTTGTTTGTGGCGATAATAATATATTTGCAATATATGTTTAAAGCATAATATATTCTAGCTTAAATAAGATAACGCTAATTTAATAAATTAAATGATCAATAAATAATACAAAAATAAATGAAATTATATAAATCCGCGAAATAATATAATATATTTCTATAAAATAATATTCTTATTCGCGAAACTTTCCACGAAGTGGGTTTCTTATTCATGAAGAATTTTCCGCGAAGCGGTTATTCATACCCACAGGAATTTTCCACGAAGTGGGTTTCTTATTCATGAAGAATTTTCCGCGAAGCGGTTATTCATACCCACAGGAATTTTCCACGAAGTGGGTTTCTTATTCATGGGAATTTTTATTAAATAAAAGTATATGGTGGGTCGCTTCGCTTTTTATTTCTGATTATAGGCAAACGGTGTGAATATTAATCTTTGTAAATTTCGCAAATAATTATTTTATATTGTGTATATATAGTTATAAAGTCGCGATAAATTATGTACTCAAACAAATTATCAAAAGATTAAAATTTACATTTGTTAATATATTTGAAAAAAATTTGTCTTTAATTTCAGTTATTATCAATACCATTTATCAAATTCATGTAAATTATTAATTATTGAAACCCGCAAATAAATTTATTTTTTAATATTTAGGTGAAATTTATATTATATATATCCGCGAATAAATAAAATAATTTTTATTTTCCTATATTTTAAAATAATTGATGTTCAATTTAAAACATTAATATTTCCGCTTATTAATAAACAATAACTATATTTTCGTTAATAGTTTAATTATGATTAATATCGATCAGCTATTAAATAATCAATAATTGATTATTTTGTCATATTTAATAAAAGTAGCGCTAATTAATAATTTTTTATTTATAAAAGTCGCGATGATTAATAATACTCTATTTATTGATATGTCGCTTCGCGGGTGAATTATATAAAATAATAAGTGGCCAAATCTTATAAATATTTTTTCTTTATATATATAAGGGAAATCCGGCCACTCAATCTTCTTTAAAAAATGACCTATAAATTCTCATTTCTTATTTTTCACCTTTAAAAAAAAATATCTTTTTATTTTTACCTTAATTCCTCCAGTATTTTGTTGTTATATACCCGCATGAATTCCTGCAGGCTATCATTTAATATTATTTATTATTTTAACTTTCAATTTATATTCAATATCACGCAAAGATTATTCCATTGAAGATTTAATAATTATCATATGAAAATAATTGATTAATAAAATAAAAAAATATAAAATTATCGCCTTTTATTATTCTCATATTTATAAATTCGCGGTTTTAAAATATATTTTAAATTTTATTATAGTAATTAAAATTATGTCCGTCATAATTCTTTCGGGTAATAAAATTAAATATTGTTTTATTTATTAATTTTATATTTCTTAAAACATCGCAATTAAATCATTTTATAATAAAATTATTCATGGGAAATTTTCAGCGAAGTGGTTATTCTTATTCATGGGGAATTTTCCACGAAGTGGGTTTCTTATTTACAGGAATTTTTATTAAATAAAAGTATATGGTGGGTCGCTTCGCTCTTTATTTTTTGATAAAGTATAGAACAGCTGCGCTGTATATGATGGGTCGCTTCGCTCTTTATTTTTTGATAAAGTATAGAACAGCTGCGCTGTATATGATGGGTCGCTTCGCTCTTTATTTTTTGATAAAGTATAGAACAGCTGCGCTGTATATGATGGGTCGCTTCGTTATTTATTAAATAAAAGATATTTATATTATAAATACGGCGCGAATAATATATTACTTAACTATTTTGCCTTATATAAAAAAAATTTGCGTTTTAATTATAACTTAATGTTTTATAAAAGGTCGTTAATATTATATTTAAAATTTAGGGTTTTCAACTTTATTTAAATATGCAATTCATTTATTATGTATTAAATTACAGATAAATTATTATTGTCCCCGATTTCTATTTTTACTGATCTCAAAATAATTATTAATCAGCATTTATTATAATTTTTGCAATTATAAATACAATCTTTATTCATATTTTACATGTTTATTTTAGAAAAATTTATATTTGCCGCGGATCTTCTTTTCTTTATTTATTAAAATAAAATTATTTTCCGCAAATTTTCCAATAATTATATTCATTGCGGTTTTATATATTTATTTTAATTTTAATTAATTATGGCTTATTAACAATGCCTGTTATATTGTTTATTAAATCGCCGATTGATATTTTTATTTTCATTCATTTATTTATATATCTTTGACCTTAATATTAGCGGAATAATATTATGTTCTACAAATTAATGTACAATTTGGGTGAAATAGAAATTTATTTAAAAAATATAATAAAAACTTCATATATTGGTAGTTTCAATTCAAAAATATAAATAATAAACTATTGAATTATAATATTTTGGCGGTTAAATATAATAACAATGAAAACAAATATCAGCATTTATTAATCGCAAATTTGTATTAAAATTTAAAATAATATATCATTGATCGCGCACTTATTTTTTATTTGATTAAAATTTGTATTGATATTATTAATCGCGGATACTTTTTATTATCATTTTTAATTCCTTATTTGTTGAATATTTAATCAATAATTTTTTCACTCATTCATTGTATTAAATATCTTTTGTTCGCGTCTTATTCATTAGAAATTTTCCACGAAGTGGGTTTCTTATTAACGAGAAATGTTCAGCGAAGCGGTTATTCTCACCCACAGGAATTTTCCTCGAAGTGGATTTCTTATTCATGAGGAATTTTCCGCGAAGCGGTTATTCTTATTCACATGAATTTTTATTAAATAAAAGTATATGGTGGGTCGCTTCGCTATTTATATTGTGATAAACCAATAATATTATATTACAGACAATTATTTTCTTTAACCTTTATTTATTGTATAATATTGATCAGATCTATATTTTAAAATAAATTTACATAATGTGAAATTATATGGGAGAATATTTTATTTATTGTTTGAAAATAAAGAACGCGGTGTTTAATAAAATACAAATGTTTAAAAGCGAAAATATTGAAATAAAAATCATATAGTTTTTAAATTTTAAAGTGTACGCAAAAAGAATTTATAATATATGAAGTTGCTTAAATCTAATAAAGTTATCGAATATATTTATATGATTTCAATATGATTAACGCCAATTAAATTGATTATTTTAGATAAATTTCGCGGATTTAATTCAAAAAATAAAAAATAATTAAGCATATATTGAAAACCCATTTTTATACTGATGACAAAAAATGATAATATAATAGTATATAAAAAATGGAACAAATTGTATCTGAAATCAAAATTAAGTCAAATGGCGATTAAGTTAAATCATCTCGCGAGTGGCGTAAAATCTACAAGCATATAGATGATGAAGACATTATCACACGATATTCTCTTTTAAAGCTTTTGATTAAAGGTTATTAATTAAAATACTTTAGTCTTAGCTAATAATAAGAAAATGATTATGACGATTGTTGGAATGAAATGAAGGCCGTTCATCATGTTCTTAAAAAGAGAAATCCCAACTTTAAATTTTGAATTTAGTGGCAATGTCCTAAATATTGACTGATTGTAAAAGGTGTGGTTAATATTTAAGTTCATATTTTTATAGCATTTGTGTTTCTCATTACATAAATTATTTTTCGCGTCTTTAATAACATTATATTATATGTAATTTTTTTATTATTACAATTTTCGCCTTTTATTAATTATAAATTTTTTTATTTTCTCAATTATAAATCATTTGTTGAAAATAATCTATTGTTATTATTAAATATAAATCGCGCCAAATTTTATATATTTCATTATACATTGTTTATAATTTTTAAAACGCTTTCATTAATTTGAATATTAATTCTATTTAAACTATAAATTTGCTTTTTATTATAGGTTCATATGATATTTGCAAAAAATTAATTTAAAAAATAAATAATATGGTCATTATAATGAAATATTTTTATATATTATTAAATGTTTAAAACTTCAATAAATATTTAGGCGCCTCTTTAATTTAAAAACAATATAGTTTATTATAAATGATTTTATTTGCGGATATTTATTATTTATACTTTGCGATTAAAGCAAATATATGCAAAAAATAGATTTTAATATAAAAACCATAAAATAGAATATTATATATGATCAAGATATGTTTTGATAAAATAGAAATACATAGAGACGAATTATATTAAATTGTGCCAAATTTTTTATTTGTTTATTTAATAAATTAAGATTATAATTTCGCAAAACTATTTATTTATAATTTCTCCGCAAAAAGTAACCACCATATATTTTTTTTTAATAAAATTTCGCTTGATATTTATAACAATAAAATTTTTATTATTGTATTTTTTGCTATTCATTACTTAAAAATTTATGTTTGTTTTTTATTTTAGTTGAGTCATTTATAAATTTTATATTTGCGATTATTATAATTTTCATGTTTTATTATTGGCGCTATTATATTTTTGTATAAATTCACGTTCATATTATTTATAATTTGTAAATAATATATATTTGTTCGCGGTTTTTTATTGTTTTATCATTAAATTGCCTTAAAAATTCACTTTATTACAATATTATATTTGCGAATATATACATATATTGTATTTCATTTACATTTGAATATTTTAAATTTAAAATTATGCCGATATTTAATTTTTACAATCACAAATTTGTTATGCGCAAATTATATAAAAGTTATTTCTAATTTAATATAATTATTATTTAAAGCGTATAAATAAATTTAACCTATAATTAATGCTGATTTTATTATTTTATAATCTTTTGTCTAAAATATATAATTACTTATGAAATAAATTTTGTCGCGAATGAATATCTTTTGAGTATTATAATAATGTTTTTGTTAAAATATTATACATATTATGTATTTTATTAATTTGATTTTGCGATTTTTTATGGATGAATAAAATGAAATACCGCCTATATATATTTATCGCGTAGATATAGTTTGTTGATAATGTTTTACTTTGAAACTTATTGACCGCAAATATATATTTGTACAGGTGCAGTATTTGGTTTTTATAACTTTAATATTTTTCTTATTATTTCATCTTTTTTGTAATTTTTTTCGAAAAATTGCTATAATATCGCGGTGTTTAATGTCAAAAATAAATGTTATATGTTTTTAATTATAAATAAAATATAAATTCATATCGCGGTTTTATTTATTATGTACCACCATAAAAATCGCGGCAAATAAATAATCTTTTTTTTAAATAATTTTCTGTTGTTCATCATAATCTATAATTTGAATTGTTTAATAATGAACATTTCTTATTTTAATGTTTGTAAACTTTTTTTTATTTTATAATTTCGCTTATTTTATGCTTTTCAAAAATCATATTTATTTTTTATTTTATTCGCAACTTTATATTTTATTATCACTTACTTAAATTCTTTATTATTTTTGTATTTCTTTAAAGGCAAAATTATATGATAATATTTATAATTAAAGTCATCAAAACCTTTTTTTTAATCGCGTTCCAATTATTTTTAATATTTCTAATTTTATTTCGCATATTTTTACATTCATATTATATTGAACTTTTGAAATATTTATAGATGGCGAGTTTTTCCTATAAATTATATCTGTTTCTTATTTTTGCGCTTTCTTTTATTCTATTTTTGTTATTATATTTTCTCTTTATTAATTTTCACTAGAATTTGACCGTTATATACTCATAATTACACGGCAAATTTATTAAACAGTCGTATTTTTATTTATTTAAATTCGCCGTCTTTATTTGTTTTCACAATATTTTTCCTGTCATAATCATATAAATTTAAAATTTGCTTTGAATAACATTTTTATCAATCGAAATAGATATATTTAAGCGCTATATTTTTTGTATCTCTATATTTTTAAAGTTTTTTACATAATTTTGTGTACTTACCGCTGAATTATTATATGTTTAACAATATATTGTTGACTTTAATTGAATCACCCTGTTCCATAAATTTACATTAATTCGTTTTTGTTATTTTTTATAATATAAATTAATATATATTTGCGGCATTTCTTTTATTTATCATCTTTTTCTATTTTCGCTCAATATATACTTTTGTCATATTAATTTATTTATTGCTTTTTAATTATTTGCGTATTTTATTGCAAAAATTGATTTTTTTCATTGTGATAATATAATTGTAAATGAATTCCTTTTTGAGAACAGAATCATCTATAACAAATAGCGATAAATTACATGTTACGTAATAAAATTTAATTAATTTATTGACAAAATTCGCTTTTAATAAAAATGGTGAAAAAGATATTATTTTAATACAATCGCATTTTAGAAGATTTCTTTGTCAAAAATAATATAAATTGCTTTTAAAAAATTATTATTAATTTGAAAATAAGCAAGTTGTTTCTTTAGTTGCAACTAAAATTTCCATTGAATATTATTAAAAAGTTATTCATCGCGTTTAAAAGGAGTTTTATATTAATTTACAACACAAAATTTCTGATTTATAGCAATAAATATAAGAAAAATCCGATATTATTGATGAACTAAAAGAAATTAATGACAATTATGAATCTATTATACAACGTTAAGATTAAGATATGAAAACATTATATAATAAATCTATCGTTATGTATTTCGATTCTAGTTACAGCCGCTTTAATGAATGTATTAACTAAGCTAAAAAAGGTCTTCCTAATAATGATTCGCTATCTGTTAGTATTTGTGATAACGGCATCTTTTTATATAGTTAAAAAACACGAATTATGATATCAATACCTAAAAAATGCGGCTGTAGACAATCTTTTGATAGCCATCACGATTTAAAATTTATATATATCAGAAATACTTCTTGTGGTTGTAATGGATACATAATGATAAAAACTGGCATTTAATATTTTGAATGAAATATATATTGATAATAATATATTTTTTTTATAATTGTATTGATTTTTGCGAAATATTTTTAGTATAGCGCGCAAATTAAATTTGTATTTTATATTAAAAATTCATAAATATATTGTAAAAAATGATATAAATTAATTATTTGCAAATTTTCAACACAAAACATTTTTCGAATTTATTAAAATATCGCAAAAAATATATTTTTACTTTTAATAAATGTGTACTTTTCATATTTTTTATGATATGCGTAATTTTGCGTTATAAATAAAAATAATTATCCGCCGATTTATATAAAATTCAAAATAGTATTATATTATACAAATATATTTTATGATAATATTAATGCGCCAATAAGTATAAAAATAATCTATTAATAAGCCTATTATAAAACTAAACTATAAACAATTTCATACGTGGTAAAATAAATTTTGCGCAATAAATTCATAATTATTTGTAAATATTTCATTTAATTTTAATTTATGGGCGCGGTATGAATATTTATGTTATTTTGCAAAAAAATTAATTCATATTTCATATTTTACTTTGAATTAAAATTGTTTAAACATTTTTAATACATATAAATAAATGTAGCCCGATTAATACTATGATTCTAAAAAAAAATTTAAATAAACTATACCTGAAAAAACAATAATATTTTATTGCGATATATAGAAAAAAAAATTACTTGAACTCGTTGAAACAAAAGGAAAGTTGGAAAATATTTTTGGAGACGTATAATTATTGCATTAATTTTATGACTCGAAACAAAATTATAAAGAAAGTAAATACCTTTATAAAAAAAACATGTAAGCAAATGATTATAGATATTCACCTGATTTATAAAGTTGGATAAATAATTCGAGAAAAGATCTTTAAGTCATGAATGAGGTAATGACTGATTCTCTATATATTATACAATGGAATTATGCCGATCTAAAATAAATTGATAAATAAGAGCAATAAATAAGTATTTAATTATAATTTGATGAAGAATAATTATCGCACAGAATAGCCTCTAAAATATTTAGTTATAGAACTGTTTATTTTTCAAATAATTAATTTTTAGATATATTTATGCGAAATATATATATATAAGGCGCTGACTCATATATGAAAGAAATGGAACATAAATTAAATTAAAGTGCCGTTACTTAATAATTTCTTGATAATAATAAAGCTTCTTATGAAAAGCTCAATAAATCAATATCAGAACAAACAAAAAAAATATAATAAGAAGCTAAATATGCGCCATTATACGCTTTTGGGTTCATTGTATTAGCAATAATAGTGCTTGTTTTTATATTTGCGGGAATACCGTATTTAATCAAGCGTTTTGGAAATGATGACGGTTAAAATAAAAGTAATGATGACAATTAAAATAAAAGTAATGATGATTTTAATTAATAATAAGTTATAAAAAGTTGAATATTTGAGTAATTTTGGTAAATTATACATATAAATTTGAAATGGGTGGGGAACTAATTATTTTGTGATGGTATATAATATTTTTTTTTAATTTATATAAATAATGCAACCGGAAAATTATTACGACGGCGAAATAAAATTCATCAATGATAAACCTTAAAAATTATTGCAGTTTTATTGCGATATAAAAAGGAATTAATTAAGAGAAATTATCGCAGACAAAAGCAAAATATTAAATATTTATGGTGAAAAAGAATTAATGAGGCCGTTTTATGACCCGAAATTCGATTATAAAATTTTAAAAGATCCAAATAATCAAAAAAAATAACAAGATGAAAAAGACTTTCTTTATTCGCGAGATTTTGATAGTTGGTACACAAATGCCAATCAATTTATAAATACACTTTTAAGTTATGTTTCTAAGTCGGTTTATAGAATTTCTTGGAATAAACTTGATTTTTAATCAAGTGATTTACCCGATTAGCTAATTAGTATTCAAGTTGAATATGATTTTAATACTTTGGCGTATTAGATGTTTTATTATTATGGTTACCAGAAAAGTATATATATAAGTGTGCCATAATATTAAAATGTTTTTTTGCGAAATGTATATCTTTTTGGGCAACAATAATTTAGTTCTGATGCGAAAAATAATATAAATGTAAGCGCAAAAACTATTTAATTTTTAGACATAAATAAATAAAATAGTCTATTATTGTCTGCCGATCTTTAAGATAGAATCGCCAAAAATAATTAATAAACAAATAAAATTTTAATAATAGTTTTCGCTGTCATAGCTTCATTGATAGTTGTGGGCATAATAATTTATTTTATAAGGAAAAAGATAAAACAAAAATAAGAAGAATAAAAATAAGAAGAATAAAAACAAGAAACAGAACGATGAATAATTGTAAATAAAGACATAATAATCTATAATTGTTATAATTATAAATATAATACAAAAAATACATTATTTTGTTTAAAAAAATTGTGGTAAAGATTTAATTAAAAATTGCGATTAAATATGCAGAAAATAAATAAAACATTTGATTAATATGATAAATATTAATAAGATTTTATAAAAGCGGAATTATAAGATTGTAAACTTATAGGTGTCCCAGGTGGCGGCAAAACAACAGTTATAGTTGAAAAAGTTTAATATTTAATTCGGTAAAAATTAATAAAAAAAAATAATGAAATTTTAATACTAACATATAGTAAAAGCGCACAATAAGATTTTATAGAAAGAGTTCATTAATTGAAAGGTAAACACTTAAACTAATAAAACGTGAGGACAATGCATTCACTTGCATATAAAATATGTGAAATAAGTGGGAAAAAAACAAATTGTTTATAATTGATGATAAGATAGGCGTTTTGTATTGTTTAAGAAATAGATAAAAAATGCATTGAAAAATACGATATAATTAAGAATTTAAAAGTATTAATTATAGATGAGGCTCAAGATATAACGGAACTTCATTATAATTTTATACAGAAATTAAAAACATTGACTGGATGTTATTTGATTTTAGTAGGGGATCCTAATCAAAATATTTATTAATTTAATGGGGGAGACTCTTAATTTTTAATTAATTATTAAGCGCGAGAATATTTTTTAAAATAAAATTATAGATCTTCTCATTATATTGTATAATTTGCAAATCAAATATCAAATGGCACTAATTTCATGAATTCAGCAAGTAATAATGTCGCAGTTAAACCTATTATTTTTTAAGGTTCCATTAATGAAATAGAACTTTAAATTATTGCCGAAATTCGGTCTTATCATAATGATTTATAAAATATTGCTATTATAGGACCCACAAAAAAGTGTAATTGTGAATATTAAGGATGCGACATTTTATACGGTAATATTGGATTAACTTTCATTGAAAACATTTTGCATAAAAATAATATACAATTCTCTATGTTTTATGATGATTATTTCGGCGCTGATAATAATGATAAATTTTCGTCTTTAAAAAATAATCATGTTAATTTATTAACTATTCACAATAGTAAAGGCTTATAATTTGATAAGGTTATTCTTATTAATTTTCATAATAATTTATATGGTAATTCTTAAAAATTAGAAACACAAGAATTTAATTAATAGCAAAATATGATTTATGTAGGAATAACTAGGGCAAAATAATTCCTTTCTATTTATTGCCTTGTTTAAAAGTCAAAATATATTTATTGCGGATTAGAAAAGGTTGATTCTTCATGTTATATATCAAATAATTCCAATTTCTCTTTTAATTCTATTGAAATATTAAAAAAAGATTCATTTTATTTTGATATATAATCTATCTCTGAGCTCTTAAAAAAAGAATAGTATAATGTTTAATTATAATAAATTTTAAGCATTTTTAAACATTCTATCACATAGACATAAATTTATAATTGCGACTTTATATTTCAATTCGATAATCGGGATAAAACAATTTGTAATATAATTAATACTGAATTTATGAAACAAATTTATACTTATTTGTATTATAAAAACATTAATGCCGCCCATTTATATTTTTAAAACATTATTAACAATACTTTTTATAATTTTGATATTAAACCTATTTAAAAAGAAATAAAATATTTTATTTATGCTTATAATTTAAAACTATTTATACCGTATCATAAATAATTTGTTTTATAAAATATCATAAATTATAAAAGCTAAATCGATTAAAAATATCATGGTAAATTATAGAAGTGTATTGATTTATTACATTAGCACAATCATGATTTTTTAATATTTGTAAATTATAACCCTATGATATAAAATGGCGATATTTAATTAATTCGGTAAATATGTCAAAAATATATTGATATTGGTGATAATATAGATGATATACGTATTTTTTTAGATATTTATTACATCGTTTTATACTATTATCAATTTTAATATGAAAAAAAGTATTTGCTTACCCAAGATTTTATAAATGAACAGATTTTATAATTAAGCCCATTTATATAATAAATTTAACTTTTTATGCAATAATAGGCGAAAATATAAAATCCTATATTTAAAAAATATGTATATTGTCCTTATACAAAAATTTATGGTAGACCTGATATTTTATGCGGAAATACTATAATCGAACTTATTTTTGAAAATACATAAGAAATTCCAAAAGAAAATATAACTAATCTTGTTATGTACCAATATTGTTAATGGATAAGTACGGGAATTATCACAGAACTGCACGTTATAAATTTATATACGGGTGTTTTATATAGTGTTAATATATAGACGGAACATTAATCTGAACTCGCCATTAAATTCATGTAATTTCTTTATAAATTAACTGGATAAAAGGTAGAATAACTTACTATTTGCTATGATTTAGAAACTACCGGTCTCGACACTTCAAAATGCGAGATAATTGAATGTTCTATGTATATATATGAATTAAAACATATGTATTTCAATGCATTAATATAGCCATCATAAAATATACCTGCCTAGGTCACTTCTTTAACCGGAATAACTAATAGCATGGTGAATAATTAAGGTATTGCGTTGAAAATATTTGAATAAAATTTATAATTTCTATATGAATTCATTGATAAACCCGTATTTATAGCGCATAATGGTATATCTTTTGACCATAAAATTATGTTAAAATAAAAATTATTTCCGCAAAACTTTATTTTATATGATTCCAAATCTATTATCAATATTTTATATAAACACAAAATTTAATCTTTTGCGCTCAATAAATTATATACATAAATTATTGGATTACCCTATAACGGAAAATTTCATCGATCTTCAGCCGATGTTGATATGTTAGTATAAATTCTTTAAATGCTTAATTATAACTCCAATAATAATCAAAAATTGCGTTGTTGATACTCAAATCCAAAATATCATATATCGTATATTCGCAAAATATATTATTTTTGTTTTTTTTTCTTTAAATAAACTTAATTGGTAGCATATATTATTGTTTTTTGCGCGTTTCTTTTACTTATTATCTTTGTATTATAATACCTTTAAATACTCGCAAAAATTATCTTTCCTATTTTCTTATTTCGCAAATAAATATTGTTCTATTCCTCCACTCCACCCATATACACTTATTTTTTATAACACTCGTTCTCGCACAAAATCATAATCGTTAAAATAAAAGGTAATTTATAAGAGTGTAGATAGTGCGGTCTATTACTTTGCCACTTAAAAATTCCTTCTTTGAAACTTAAATTAATATACTATTTTTTGGTTTCAAATATTAATTCGCAAAATTTATATAAAATTATGTTTTATACCGCTTAATGTAGCTTTAGGGGGGTTGGTAGTTCATCAAGACATTGAGTCGTATTTAATAAGATGCCAAAATATTAAGAAGATATACTCAAGATCATCACATAAAATAATTAAAATATAAACAGATGCGCTAAATAAATTATCCATGAATAATTTCAAGCTAAATTATATATTCGCATTCACCCATTTTTTAATGAAAATACATTATTTTATCTCCAATAACATAATATACAAATTTTATTGCAAAATAAGCAATGTATTATTCAACCACTTCTGATAAAATAAAACACATTAATATTACCGCCTCATTTATATAACATAGTGTTTCAATAAAAAATTCAATAAAAATATATTTGTATAAAATAATTTTATGAATTACACTATGCGATAAATTAAAAGCGCGGCAACCTATAAATACCCAAAAAAAGAATATAAATCAATATTAAACTTCTATTTGTATCAAATGTTTTATTTTAATGAAAATTTTATTATTTAAAAGCGAAAAATATACAAAAAAATAATTTTTAGCGCAAAAGTTAAATAAAAAATAAAATAATAATTGCGCCACAAATAATTTTAATTGATTCGCCTACATATTCCCTATTTTTCTTTAAATCTTTATTTGTTATTACTTAAATAAACATATGTTATTGTATAAAAAAATCGCGGCGACAAACAATAATTAATTATTCTTTATTTTTTGCCGTATTTAATATTTTGTCTTTATACACTTTATATCTTTATCAATTTAGTTAGATATTTATTAAAATATGCTAATTTTTGAATTAATTTTTGTTTGTATATAAGTAATATTTAAAATATATGTTTTATTTTATAATTTTTTGCGATAAATACAAATTAAAGCGCAAAATAATATAATAACAATTAATAAATATATTTTTTCATTTGCTATTAAATTATAAATGTTATTTATTATATTAGTTATTAAATACAAATTTAAAATATAGAAATCGCGTTTTTATATAAAGTACTTATATAAAATTATTATTTTCTACAAAAATTTTTTTATTATTGGATGATATCCGTGTAAAATTTTAGAATTGATGAGACTTATTTAAAACTTACAGTGTGATTATTTTATATAAAATACAAAATTCGTCTTTTTTCGCTTATTAATTACTTTCTAAATTACTTATAAAACAAAAAGAAAAACAATACACCCGATTGGTATATTATAAATTTTTCTCTTTAAATCGTGCGTCAAAGAGCAGGGTGATTGCAATTATTATGGTACGAAACACAAGTAACGCGATAAAAATAATATTTTGTAGTATATAAACGCGTCAAAATATTTTAATTAAAATTAATAATGTATTTAAATACATACTTGTGAAAAATATATTATTATTTGCAATTATATTAAAATATATAAAATACGATACTTAATTGAACAAAAATTAACCGCGATAATACTAAATGTATCTTTTCATGTAAAAGTAATGATATTTAATAAATTCCGCGGTGTGATTTTCATTTGCTCTCGTATTCTTCAAAATTAATTTCGCGGCAAAATAATATTTATTAAAAAAATACTGGCAATTGCATATTGAATTTGGTAATTTAAATAATTGTATTTAAGTAATATTTAAAATTGCACTTCTATTTTTATTGATACTTACTATATAATCTTAATCGCGGGTTTCTTTTTATTGTTTCCTTTATAAATAATAGATAATATAGATTTTAAATAAAATCGCAAAATATTATTATTTTTAATATTATCCAGCTATATATTAGTTAAATTTTTAATTTATAAACTATAACATCGCGAATTTATATTTATCATTATATACTTATATTTCGCGTAATATTATTATTTAATATATAATTAATCAAGTTTATAACATATACACATAATTTTCATAATTAACTCAATAAAATTCTATTCATTGTTCACTATTTTTAACAAATTACGTATAATTCGCGATATCATAATTATTTTTATATAAAAACGTAATATTATGAACTCAAATATTCTTAACATTTAACGATAAATAATAATTTTCCATAAATGAATTTGACGCGTTTTATATAAATGAACGCTATAGAAAAACCTTTATTGAAAACAATGAAAATTACAAAAATATAAAAACAAAATACGCGGCAAATATTTAAAGCTCAACAAACGCCCTTAATTAATAATATTATGAACAAAATAATATTTGTTGATTTAATGTACTTTTTTTATTATAATAACAAAATATTTTTCGACCAAATAAGTTAAATATTTAATTAAAGGCGTAAATTTATTATTATAATATAAAATTAAAAAATAAACATAATTTTTGTCGCAAATTGAAGTTAGAAAATTAACAAAAGCATAATTAACTCGCCTTAAATTTCGGTATTATATATTTTATATATCTATAATTATGTTTAATTTCGCGTTTTAACTAAAAACCTTTGTGTATTTTTATTTATATATTAGAGAAAAAGCAAAAATATAAAAATTTTATGTATATTATATCTGCAGAATTTTATTTTATAATTTTCGCGTTTTTTATATCAAATTATTTCATATTTTAATTTTCCCAATAATATATTGATAAATTTTGAAAAAACATTTAATTACATATATAAAATAAATATATATTTAAATAGAAATGTGTTTATTTATCAAAATTAGAAATAAATAAATTATTTTTGCAATAAATCAAAATATACTATCAATTTATTTTCAACCCGAATATTTTGCGAATAGTTTATTATACAAAGTTAAATTAAATTAATTTTTAATCTGAAAATAAATAGCGAAGCGACCCATCATATACAGCGCAGCTGTTCTATACTTTATAAAAAAATAAAGAGCGAAGCGACCCACCATATACAGCGTAGCTGTTCTATACTTTATCAGAATATAAATAGCGAAGCGACCCACCATATACTTTTATTTAATAAAAATTCCTGTGAATAAGAAACCCACTTCGTGGAAAATTCCTGTGGGTGAGAATAACCGCTTCGCTGAAAATTACTGTGGGTGAGAATAACAGCTTCGCGGAAAATTTGAAATAATTTAGAAAACAACAAAATTAGAAATTATTATTAATAGGAACGCCACTTGACTTATATTTATTTGCGAAACGGGAAAATATAGTTAAAAATTATTTTAATAAGTCTAACTTTCTAGGAATTTTTATTTATGTTTACTCATATTTTTGCGAAAAATTACTTTTAAATAAACCGTTACCTCTTAGGTTATAACATATTTAAAATCGAAAAAATAATAGTATAAATTAGCGCCAAATATTTGCACATTTTGATAATGGTAGTAATAACTATGGTATGTATTTATTTGCGCAAAAGTAAATATAAAAAAAATTATAATGTTTCTTAATGTCTAAATGCTGATTTATAAAAATTTAACAATATTATTTGCGTACCATAAAATTATGATATTATATTTACAGTTACCTAAATAATTTTGCGAATAATATTTTGCGAAAATCAAATTTGTTTCTACAAACCAACTATGTAATTTTTCCACCTCTTAAAGAATTTGATTTTTTAATATATTTATTATTTTAAATTTATAAATAATCGTTTTTTATTAAATATAATTATATAATTTTGCTAACAATTTCGATAGCCCGTAATAATTCAATATATTAAATTTACAATAAACTACATAATTTGACCGTTTAATTTACGAAATATAATTTTTCTTTATGTAGTCAAAAAATACATTGAAAGTTTTTAATTTTGCAGAATATAATTTTATATTATAAGTGTCTTTACATAGATTTTAATTGAAAGGAGCAAATATTTAACTTTCTAATTTCTATATATAATTTACAAATGACATATATTTATAGTTTGAAAATAATATATTAATTCACATTTTGGCGCAAATAATATTTTGTATTTTTAATTAAATTATATTTTTGGCGAACTATATTAAAAATTGCGGTTTATAATTATTGATGCTATAATATATATTTTTAATTTAACTTAAATATACGAAAAAGTTATATTTTGTATATTATCTAACTTATAGACATCGCGATTTTATAAAATAATTATTATGCTATTTATTATCGGCCATAAAATTATTATTGTAAAATTAAATAAATTATTGTGATATGGAAAGCAATTACAAAATAGTACATTATCAATATCGCTATCTTCTTGTCCGCATATTTTTCACTAAGTAGTTATATTTATTCAAGATTAATATTCCGCGAACCTTTAATTATCACTCATGAGAAATTTTCAGCGAAGCTGTTATTCTCACCCACAGTAATTTTCCACGAAGTGGGTTTCTTATTCATGGAAATTTCCACGAAGTGGGTTTCTTATTCATAGAAATTTTCCACGAAGTGGGTTTCTTATTCATTGGAATGTTCCGCGAAGCGGTTATTCTTATTCACAGGAATTTTTATTAAATAAAAGTATATGGTGGGTCGCTTCGCTCTTTATTTCTTGATAAAGCATTAAACAGCTACGCTGTATATGGTGGGTCGCTTCGCTCTTTATTTTTCGATATAAAAAATAAAATAAAAATATGTACACTATATTTTGAATAAAATAAAAAATATTATGCATTTTATATATTTATTTGTGGATAACTTTGTCAGTTATTTGTAATAGATATCTTTTTATTTAATAAATCGCGTATTGTTATCTATTATTTCATAATTTTCTAAATAAATTTGGATAATAAAAATAATTTATAATTTACTCAATTATTATCCCGCATTTTTTATTAATTTTTTCAATAATTTAATTTTTATAAAGTAATACTTCGCCGCATTATTATATTAAATTATATATATTTATTTTACAAATAATACTTTTCCGGCTTGTATATAAATTTTTATATCGCGGTAATTATCATTTTCATTTTTATTTTTAATTATATTTGATATTTAAACACAATCTTTTTTTAAACATGAAAGTGCGAATATTTTAATGACGATGCAGTGAAATATTGAAAAAACGCAAAAAATTTATTTTAACATTATATATATATAAATATAGCAATAAATTGAAAGCGGAATTGTAAATTGAAACAAGTGTTATTGAGTAAATAACTGTTTATAATATTGCGCTGTATAATAAATTGTATTTTTTCAGTATATAACAAATAAATACATTACTGCGTTCAGATTATGATTTTATTAATCATTGTTGTTTTAAAATTCATTTATAGTTGGGCGCGTTCTTTAAATTAACTGTTCTTCAACTATATCGGGATCATTTTTATAATTATAATAAATTATTTATTAATTATTTTATACCGCATTTTCCATATTATTCCCGACTATATAAGAAATGGTATATTATAAAAATTTTATTATTTTTCGAGCACAAATCATTTTCTTTTATGTAGTCTTTTTAAATATTTATAAGTGGAAATACAAATAGAAATCTTTAAACTAATAATATTTTATTTTTATTTAATTAAAAAAGCGTGTATAATAAAATTTTTAATTATTCCGCTATTATAAATGGGTTTCTCAATTATTTAGCTGCTATGAATAATAATACAAATTGGTTATTATATTTATATAAATTTCATTTCGCGCATATTAATTTTAATAGCTTTTCAAAATATTCTATAATTATTGCTGCTATATTAATGAGAATATTATGAATTCATCTTATATTTTAAATCACATAAAACCGTAAATTTACAATTTTATTTTATTTGCGTATATAAACTATTATTTTGTGAATTATTCCGTTTATTAACAAAACTAACTATAAATCACATTTAAACCCGCATTATGTAAAATATTATGAAGCGCAATTAATTGTAAAAACAAAATGATTCTGGTAAATAAATTGATAAACATCGCAATTAAATATTATAGAAACATAAAAAATTGATTATTTATTTATTAATAATCGATAAATTTAATGTAATTGTGTGATATTTGTTATTTAAATAAACCTAATTTTTCTTTTTAACTGCCATTTTGTTCTAATGAAATATGTTTGTAAAGCCACAACGTTTGCTGGAAATGCACAAATGAGAATTATCAAACATGGGTTTATAAACGCTAAAATATTCATAAAATGATATGCCCATTTTGCAAAACAATTTTCTAGGAAAAAAAGATGCTTTATGTGAGAGAAACTAAATATTATGGAAGATAACAAAATATTATTAAAACGAAAGAGATCATGATATATAGTCTTCTACCGCATTAATAGCAAGAATATCTAAATCTCCCAGAAAATATTCTTTCTTAAATATCAACATATCGATATTATTTCACCGCTTCCAAAAAAGAAAATTAAGAAAAGTACAACAGCTATATTTGTGATGTTTCTGGACTGAAAACCTTATTTAGGGAAGAAAAATAAATTGATATCGAAGGAATTTCATAATTATTTATCGACTAGCAAGATAATTGAGTGGTGAACAATTAAATTGCGGAAAAATGATCGTTCTCTATGTTCTGGTTATTTTTTCCGTGGTTTTTTTTATATAATTTTCATTTGATATCATCGTAGTTATTAATTATTGACGCGAATAAATTATTTTTGCTTTTTATATTTTCTTTTATTAAATTATATCATAATAATTCGATATTTTTGATAATATCAATATATAGTATAAATTAAACCATAATATATACTATAAATCATATTATGATAATAAATAAATAATAAACAAATATATTTTTATTATTTTTTATATGTTTTTGCAGCCATAATAAACTTAATAGATATGAAAAAATTTATATAGCCGTATTTTTAATATTATATTCCGCGAATTAATTGATACTCCACATGAGAATAAAACAACCGTATTAAAAAATATAAAAATGCAGATAAATAATATAATATTTAATTGTATGATACATTATTGATTTATGTAATTGAAATTAATTAATAAAATATGCGCTATAATATATAAAATGTATATATTAATCAGGAAATATAATATATAATTAAAGAAATGTAAAACAAGGTGATATAAATAAAGAAAAAAAAAAATATATTTTATATCAAAAGGTAAATACAGATGATTAATCGAGAATAATATCATTTTTGTAATTTTATAAATCGGAATTAGTGATGGTAGAATTATGTATATCAATATGGTGTTATTTACATAAAACAATTAAATTTTTGAGATTATTTTTATCACAGGAAGGAATAAATGATTAATTATCTGAGAATTTACATTAAGAAACGAGATGATGAACTTATAAGTGATTGGTATTGATATGATTAAGAGCGTGAAAACAATAAAAGCATTTATCAACCAAAAGAGAAGAATTATATTTAGAAATAATGGGTTCCTTATTGACCAAAGATTTCCGAACAGAGACGGCAATATTATTAAAAAGAGGATTTTATATAGTAATTTGCGCAACTTCAAGTCCGTATAAAATAGGTGGTTTGTCATAAATCAAGGTTCTATTAAAAATAATTTTATTGTTAATAATTTAAGTGTCAATGTATCCGACGAATAATTATTAATTGCGGATAAAATCGATAATATAATGAATGTCATATAATTATTATAGATGCGTGGTGAATATAAAGTTAACTTTATTATTGATAAGGACGCAAATAACGGCGGTAACAATAGAAATGGCAGATTATATTTCGGTACCTCTACATATTTCATCGCCTAAAATTAATGATTTGCTATCAGAATATTTTAAAATATTAGAAAGTTCAGTGACTTCAACGTCAAAACTGGACTAATTTTTGAATAAATTATCAATACCAGAAATTCTACAAAATAATTTAGTAAAAGGCGAAAATTCAAAAGAATCAGCAGGAACAAATGATCCAGCTTGGGCAAGAATAATATTAATACCAACCGATTTTAATAAAGATGATTTTCCACCGCCATTCAAACCGTATATAAGAAGACCTTAATTTTTAAGAATTACGCTATTACCTTTATAATTTTCCGCATCATTTATTCTTTCAATTAAAATATGACGGCAATTTTTTATATTTATTTGTTAATTTTATTAATTATCGATGATTTTTGGACATATTAATTTATATTTTAAAGAATTATTGCCGTGACACTATATCAAATCAATAATACTAACAGTACGATGAATATTTTTTATAGATTCGCCGTATTTATTAGTAAATTCCACCACAAATTATTCATAATATTTTTATTGCAAATCGTTAATAATAGAAAGTAATTTTACCTTTTAATCTAGTAAATTTTGTATATAATCATTATATAATCCCAAAAATCCTTTGTTTTATTGTGAATGTTTTATATCAAACAAATATTACATATTAGAATATTATTTATTGTCGCAAATTTATTTAATTTTTGCAATTAATAAATTATATTTAGATTTTGTGATGAGTAAATTATAATTTAGTTTAATATCTTGCTCAAGTTTAATATTTTATTTATTATTGCCGATAATAGAATTCAAATTGGTTATGACAGTATTGATATCTTTTAAATTATTAACAGATTCATCATATTATTAATCAAGATCCGAATGAATGCCTTTATTAAAAATATCAATTTCATATTTTAATTGATTAATATTGAAAGTGTTTAATAAATCAGATTGAAGAGATTAAAGTTAATTGAAATGGTCAGCATTAATCAAATGACATAAAGATTTTATATTAAAAACGAATTTATATAGAGAAAAAATGGATTAAATATTAGTGAAAAGATTGAACATGTGAATAAATTTGCGGCTAATTAATAATCTTGAATATTATCTTTAAATATTCGTGGATTCTTTTAAAAGCTAAACAATAGTAGATTATTATTTTGCGGTTAAAGAAAGGAAAGCATTAATATTATCATATCGAGCCTATATTTTAATAGCGTCAATAATAGGATAATATAATTATTATAAAAGTAATTATTTGCCGCCAAAAGTATATGTGTTATCAATTACATCGATTACGCTATTATATTTTTTATGATATAATATTTTGTTTTTGTCATCGACAATATTTAGTTATTAGATTGTATTATTAAGCAATTACAAATATTATTATTTTTTTTCTTGTTTAGGCACCGGCATTAAAGAGGTTATTCTTTTGTCGTGATCATATAAATAATATAATACTTGCGTAAATACATTTAATATATCACTATTAAATTCTAATCCGATAAATTCCACCGGTTTGCTATCACCCACTTTATAATAATGCTAAATTAGCTTATTTTGGTATTCTAACGTGAAAATTTTATCATTGTTAATTTCGAATAAACAAAAATTAATCATATCAGAGTGATTTATAATAAATTATTTGTCGCATTCAATTTTATAAATTATTTATTTTGGCGAATATTATTACGTTTATAAATTAATCAATTGTATTATATCATTCAAATCATTATAAATATATGTATTATACATAGATTCGCCAATAAGTAAATCAATAAAAATATAATTATAAACGTATTAATATTAATCAGTCAAAATATTTTTGTTTTTGTAAATATTAATGGAATGTATATAATTTAGCGTATTATTATTACCATCATCATATGTTATGTTATTTATAACATTGGTTTATTACCTATTAAATTTGGTTTTATTTTTAAATTAATCAACTATTACAATTGTATAACCTTTATCTACCAAAATTTAAATAAATTTATCGGCGGAATGACAAGGAAATCCAACTAAATAGGGATTTAATCTGTTTACGCTATTAGTTTCTAAATTTTTATTTTTTCTTGACAGTTGTATATTACATAATTTGCTGACAATACTAGAATAACCTAACTTCTCTCGATCGTTATCTACTTCAAATATTTCATAAAAACTTCCATTATTATAAAAAGTGATTGTATTTTTACCATATTTTTATTCATTTTCCTTTTGAAATTCAAAATATTCGTTTATCATTTAAAATTTTATATATTGTTTAACTTTTTTTTAAATAAAATTTTTTTTAAATATAATATAACAAAATAAATGAGCATTGATTTATTGATACAAATAAGATAAATTATATATAGAGAATAAATACAATCCGATAATATATACGAATCAAAGTAAAAAGAGTCAATTTAGGGCGGATTTAATTCACATAATAAGGATTTTAATTCTTATTAATCTAAACAAATTTTGCCGAAAAATATTCATTATATGCAAAATTATAATAAAGAATATAAATTTTTGGCATGTAAATTTAAAAATCGAAATTGTTTCTTATGAAAATCTTTATTTTAATTTTTTTTCATTATGTATGTAAATATATATTATTTTATACCGCACATTTTTATGTTTTTTTTATTATTTATAAAAAATTTTCGATATTAAGCGGTATATATTTTTCAATCTGATCTATTTTTTCAATATAGTTATCTAATTCCGCCAAATAATGTTCTATTTTCTATAAAATATTATATATTATTTATGTATTTTTTGAAAAATATGACTTATTTTAATTTTTTATATTTATTTTTATATACGGAATTTATACATTATTTTTGCTTATTTAACATTTATATTTTTTATAAATTTAAAATTCGCATTTTAATTTGTTTAATTATTAATAATTTTCCATTTTAATCACATTTGAATCTGATATTTCCGATTATTGAATATAATATTATGATTTATTTAATGGCCGATTATAAATTATTTTATCGTTATTGCTATTATTTTAAATATTATATACATATTTGCCCGGTTAAATATGCATATGTGATTAATTATAAATAAATTCGTTGTTATTTTCAATTATTTATGTAATTCTCTCTTTTATTAAATTGGTTTATTTATCGAAATCGCAGTTTTTATCATTTGCGTAATAGGGCGTTACATATATATATTATAATTCAATATTAACTGATAAATCTTTTATTATAAATGCGGGTATTACATAATCTATAATATATTATTTTTATTCAATATCGGCATCTTATTAAAAATACATTTAAACGTATAGTTGAAGACATACATAATTTCCCAAATCATTTGACAAAACAAATTTAGTATTATCGCCAATTTAAACAATTTTATTAATTATATTACATAATTCCTCATAATATGAATCAGATTTAAATTACATATTACATTATTAAATTGCAGATTTATCTATTTGATTTCTGATGATTTACAAATATTTTTCAAGCAAAAGAACGCAATTTTTATCACGTAATTTTCCATTAATTTAAATAAATTAATCATTATATTTATTGATGTAATAGTAATTTTAATAAATAGTTTTTAAAAGGCAGTTATATAATATTTGTTTTGAATAATTACCAAAAAATATCTCGTATTGTAACAAAATAATAGGATTGACAAAAATTAAATTATTGTTTTGCGTTGTTTAAAATATTGATGTTTCTCTTAAATAATTCATATTATTTGGTATAGAATTATCGCGATATATAATTATATTCTTTTGTAATAATTATTCAAAAATGTATTATTTTTATATTAATGAAATTTATATACCAAATATATTTAAATTATCGCCAACAAATTCTATAATGCATCCAATATCTGTATTATATGGCGATATATTGTATTACTCTTTATTTTGTGTATTGTTTTCATCAAGATTGCGTATTTTATTTAATAATTAGCTGAATTCATAGTATTTCAAATCGCAATCTTATATACAATTCTTTTTTGCTTCATATTTCAAAATATAATTTTTTAAAATTTCATATTGATATAAGTATTTTTGTATTAAATTTAAATTAAATCCGCCACATAAATAATCTTTAATTTACAGGTATAACTATTTTTATAATTAATAACACATCATTTATATAGAGTATACATATATTTATTGATTTTATTATTTATGGTTTTTAATCATTTATACCCGCAATTTAATAAATTATTTTAGCATATATCCGCAAAAAATATCTGATAACAAAATAATATTGAATATAATTTAGCGAGTTTTAAGTATAAATATCAAATAATACATAATTTTCGCATTTATTTATTTATAAAAAATATCCAATATAAATATGAGCGACTTAATTAATATTATTAATAAAAATAATATTTGCGATTATTGTTAACCCGATAATTTATGTGATGAATGTTAATTATAAACGGCTATTTAATCAAATAAATTATTTAATTTTAACATTAATATAGATGAAAATGGGTATTATTGTATTTCAAATGAATAATAATAATATTAGTAAGAAAACAAAATATTTCGCGAAATAGAATAATAGCATATTGATTAAAGTCTACAAAATAATTAATATGAAAAAATAATGGAAACATAAATATAGCATTTAAATGAAAACACCGGTATTTAAGGGAATATAGACGAATAATAACAAATAAATGTGGCGGAAAATATAATTAATGATGAAAATACATAGATATAAAATGAGCCAAATGAAAATATAAATGCGAATGATTAATAAATTATTGAATAAATATAAAATAATAACTTGGAAAATATTCATAGATAAAATGGATTTGAACTATAATAATAGAATATGCCATAAAATATCAATGAATATACAATAAATATAGATAATTAATGGCAATGGGAATATATAGACAATAATATATAAGGATATTTAACCCGCTTTGATAGATAAATTTTCAATGAATTGATACATGGTGCCGGTATTTTATTTACTGCCATATAAAATTCTCAAAATAATGAAGAAGAATAATTAATTTGGGTTGAAGATACCGATATAAATAAATACTAAAAGTTATAAAACAATATTTTCTTGCAATTAAAAAGATTTTTAGTTGATTCGGCTTTTTAAGAACTCAATGAAGAATGTCCTATATGTATTTAATACTTTAAAATTGATGATAATTGTCTATAATTATAATGTAAACACATTTATCATGAAAATTGCATCGAATAATGGTTTTAAAAATAAAATATATGCCCCACTTGTAGAACTCTTTAAACAATTTGATTTATTTGCTATTTACAATTTTCAATTATAAATATTTCCCGCGATTTTTTTAAATAATTTTATATTTCATATTCATATTTTATCATTTATTGCGCAATAGATATTTTATTATTGTTCACGTTTCACAATTCCGTACTTTATTATTATTCGCGATTTATTATTTTGCATTAATATTGTTCATACTTTATAAATTTTGCATTATTATTGCTCATACTTTATAATTTTCGCATTGTTATTATTCGCGATTTATAATTTTTACATTGTTATTATCCGCGATTTATAATTTTTACATTGTTATTATCCGCGATTTATAATTTTCGCATTGTTATTATTCATCATTTATAATTTTCGCATTATTATTGCTCATAATTTATAATTTTCGTATTATTATTGCTCATAATTTATAATTTTCGCATTGTTACTGTTTGTATTTTATAATTATAGTATTAATGTTCGCGCTTTATTATTTTCGCCGAAATTTTATTTTCAAAATAGATAAATAAACACAAATGTGTAATTAGTTTAAATATTTATTATATATTTTGCAAAAAATCTCAATTCAATACAATACATATAAAAATATGTGAAATAAAATAATAAATGAATTATAATATAATACGTATATATTATATACAATATAAGTGCGTTTTTTGTTAATATTACGATAATTTTGTGATTAAAAATATAAAAAAATATGTATTTTTTGTATAATAAACGCAATTTATATTAATATTTTGGCAATATAATTATATAATATATTCAATTTACATCTTGTCTCAATTTATTATTGAAAAATTATAAAAAGCCGGCAAATTACAATAATATTATACTTTATCGCATTATTTTATAAAGTAATTTGATAACAAAAAGAATTATTTAATTTACCCGCGCGATTTTTTTAAACATTTTAATATTTGCGAAATATGAATACAATAATACTTTATTAAAACAATAATAAATTTGCCTGTATAAAAGTATAGCCCATAATAATATAACTTTTATAATGATTTCATCAAATGATTTTTTAAATAACTAGCAAAATAATTCAAAATATTAAATAAAATAATACAATATCTGTGATAAATAACTATAATATTTTGCGCAAAAAATTAAAAATAATATAACTTATTCGCGTTTTTGATTATTGATATATGGTGAGGAAACTAAAATATAAATTTGCGCAAAAGAATTATGTAAATAAATGGCTTTTTAAATGGAGAGATATATAAAATGCATATTATATAATAAATCGATGTGTTACTATATGGCGAAATTAAAATATAGACGGTGAAAGTATAATATTTAACGCAAATATTAAATAAATTAACGAAAAATAAAAATAATTAAATTATTATATATATTAAATTGGGGAAACAAAAATAAAATTTTGTATTATAAAATAATTTATTATTGTGATAAATATTGCGGAATTGAAAGAATAAATTGAAAATTATCGCGAATAAATATAGAAAAATGGTATGAAAAAACGAATAAAGATAGATAAATGAGATGAAAAGGGCGGTAAATAAACTAATAATATGAAAAATTATGATAAAAGAATGCAAAAATGAAGAATGTTTAAATGAATGGTGCGAAAAAGAGATAAAAAAAAGAAAAAAAAATATAATATAAGAAACAAAGGTCATTCTTCAATAACACATAACCCATTAGGTAATGAGAAACCTTTATTTTATTTTTTGCCGAAACCATTTGATTATTTTTGAGTGATAAACATTTGATTAATTTATAATTTGGTATAAATATCGATTTGTTTAGTTTATTTTTTAAATGCAATAGGAGTGAGACCGACAACCAAATGAATGGATTAAAATTAAATAAGTTTTTTGATCATAGAAGGAGACAAATAATGAGTTTGATGTAATTTGAAAGGAGTTTAAGAATTATTTTCGTCTAATAAAATGATATTTAAATGTTCTTTTAATATGTTATCTATATCAACAAGACATTATTAATATACGGGAGAATCAGTTTATTATTTATCAAACAAAATTTGTTTATTAGTTAGATGCATTTATAATTTGTTATATAACTTATATAAATCGAGCTATAAGACTAATTTTTTGCTATCAACTTTTTCTTTTTATTGTTTGGACTATGTTTCATACTCTTACGTGAATCCGAATTATTCATTTAAAGTGAGTGTTTTACCATTGCTTTCGATGAAAATTTTTGCATCATATTATAATAAGCTATTAATATAATCTAAAATTTTGCATAATTATATAGTTTATTAAGATTAAATAATCTATAAATCTTGAAAATCGACATTACATTAATAACTACACCATTTTTTAAGAGTTTATTTAGTATAATTATTAGTACCGTCATAATAATCATTATATTATTGCGATAAAACTTTACAGAAATCATTAATAGATAAATCTTTGATTTAATCAATTTCGGCATCTCTTAATCCTTTCGCTAAAAATAATTTATGATTTACGTATCCCATTTAAACATCTTGCAATAATAATTATGTATCTTTTCCTAATCCAAAAATATCACCGCCTAACATTTATAATTTTTATATCGATTGACCTGTTTATTAATCTGGTTTTTGCCATTATATTAATTATTTTTGAGTTTTATATAATACCTACTTTATTTGTTCTAATAGTTATTTATCAATCCCATTTTAATTGGGGTCTATCATACTATTATAATTAAAATATAGGCATTATTATAATTATTCTTCATTAATATCTAATTATTGCATAATTTATTAATAATTCTATAATTCCGATTCGTCAATTTATAATTGTTTTTGCGAAATTAATTCTTGTACTTTTTGCTTATTGATTGATATAGCTTCGATATTTCTTTTCAGATCACTTAGCTCAAGAATGTTGTTTTAGTGCTTGTTGTTTAAAATGAATTGAGAAAACATTTATTTTTTATATAAGATACTTATATTTTTTTTAAATAAAATTATAAATTTCGCAAAATTTCAATATATCTTTTTTCACTTATATTTTGCATTTATTTATTTTCTCATATAATTATTATTTTCTTTTATATTTTCTCGCATAATTATAGTTTTCTTTTATATTTTCTCGCAAAATTATTGTTTTCTTTTATATTTTCTCGCATAATAATTGCTATCTTTTATATTTTCTCGCATAATAATTGTTTCTTTTATTAGTTTTGCTTATTTTCTAATTTCTTTTTATTTGTTTAGTTAGTTTTCTGGTTTTTTTTAATTTATTCAGTATATTTTGGTTATTTTTCATCATATTCGGCGTTGATATATAGTTGTATTTTTGCGCAATAAATTAAAAAATTAAGTATTTTCCGCCCATTAACTCGCCTTTTATAATACATTATATTTAAAATTTTCGTTTATTAAAAAGTAAACTATTATTCTATTGCGCACGATTTATATTTTTGAAAAATTTTTAATGAATTATATAATTTTGCGCATATTTTAATTATTTTATAATTATATTTATGTGATAACGCGGAAGTTTGTTATTAATATTCGCATATAATACTTTTGAAATAAATAACATAATTATTATATAATTTGCGATTTTTATATGAAAAATAATAAATAATAATTATATCGCGCACCAAAACATAAATTACATAAAAATTTTAATATTATTATATTTTGTAAACATATATAAAGACCCTAAAAAATAAAAATTATATTAAATGTGCGCTTTTTTGATATTTGCCTATTATAATATTTAAATATAATAATCTATATTGTTCTAATAAATGAGTACTTCACCTAGTTCTTCGAATACCTAATCGGCAGATACTAAAAATTAATCGTAATAACCATAATTTATAGATTAAGCGCGGACTTAATTAATCAAATTTATTAACGAAAATTTTCAATTATATTGTATTATAATATTCATTATATTTGTGGCCACAATTATTTCTCTTGTCGTTATCGCTAAATTAATTCGAAAATTAGAAAAAACAAAAAATTTAAATAAAAAAAATAGCAAATTATAGGCGGAATTTAATGATTTAGAAATATAGTATGAAGATTTGCAAAAATAATTTAATAACTTATAAATTAAAAATGATGATTATATTGCGCAAATTACTTCTTTGTAAAATTAAATATAATCTCTTAATAATTAATTAAATGATTCGTCATTCTTTTCTCAAAATAAATCTGTTTCTAGCAATATATAATAATAAAACGCACAATAAGTACCACTTTTAATTTAGACACCAAATCAACGCCAGTCATCTTTATAACCTATTTTAGTTTCGCCGCCTCAATAATAAACTTAATATATATCATAATAACCATAATCATAATTGTAACCTATTGTATAATAACCGCCTTTTATTGTTTAATAGCCGCAATAATAAAATTAATATACACCATAATAATCATAATAATAAGTATTTTAATAACCTATTCAATATGTTTATAATCCCTGATTTAATATATACTTCTCGCCTCTTTCATTATAAAGTATCAATATTTATATATTTAATATGGTATTTCTATTGTTTTTTAAAGCGGCTAAATATATACATAATTATTTATGTTTAATAGTGAAAATATACGCAATTATATAGTTATTTTTAATATATTATTATGGAATTGGCGAATTATATTTTATTTAACTTGTGAAAATATAAAAATCTTCTCATTTATTTTGCAACAATATGAATATAAGTTTTATTTGCATAAATATTAATATAACTTTGTTTAAAAAAATCGCGGGGAATTATTAATATTATTTTTATTTATCTAAATCGCATTAAATATCAATGTTTTTTTATTCATATAAACTATTAAATCTTTTTGTTTAAAAAAATCGCGGGGAATTATTAATATTATTTTTATTTATTTAAGTTTGAAGCATAACTTTTGATTGTCTTTTAATAGCTTTCAGTTTTCAAGATTTAAATTCCGCCATATTAATACAAATACTTTATTATAGATGTGTATTTTTTATATTTAAGCGCGCGATTATATTATAGTTTTTATTTTATTTATATAATTTTTTCATATTTTGTAGCGCAATCTAATTCTATAAAAATAATCTATATTTTGCGCAAATTAATTTTTACTTTGTTTTAAAAGGCGGGTTTTATCTTGATTTTTAATTAGTTTATAACATAAATTTTTTCGCTATTTTATAATATTGCTTTTAAATATGAGGCAATAATATAATTTTATTAATCAAAATGTTATTAAAATAACTTTAAATCGCGAATTAATACTATTATTTACCAAAATTTGTTTTTATTATGCTATATTTTAAATTAATAATATAATTTATTTGTATTTTTAATGATTTGAAAATATTTATATTAAAGCTATAAATTTGTTTATATTATATCTATTTTCGCGTTATAAATAATATATTTTGAGATACATTAATATTAAATAATGACATTTTTTGTGTAATTTGTATATATATATATTATTTATGTATCAGCGAAAATAATAATAATTATCAATTTATATATTTTTTATAAATGAGTTAAATAAATTCAAATAACTGTAATTTGATAAGAGATATATAGTATTGCCAATAACAAGGAATTAAAGATTTTAATATATATACATTATAATAATAACCGCAAAAACATATACCTACAAATAATATTAATTGCTTTGTCGATTAAGATGTAAATTAATAGGGATATTATGTGATATCAAACAATTCATCGCAATAAAGTAATCTATAGGATAATTAATTATATGATACTATATATTTTGATAGTGAATAGGCCGAAAATTATAATAGTGAGTAAAATATGCAATGGAATATGTGGCTTCAATAAAATCAATAATAATAAAATTAATAAAAATATGGTAATTGTAGAATAGAGCAAGATAAATAAAATTAGGGGTATTATACAATAAACTAATCTATTGAAGGCGGTGATACTTTATTATTTAGCGGTTTATATAAAAAATGTAATATTTAACCCGATACATTCCATACAGGTTATTTTGTTATGGCTGATAATGATAATGTATAAGAAACTAATAATGACAATCTTGCTGGATAACATTTACAATATTTTTGATTTTATCACATTTTATTATATTAATATTTTATATTTAAAGAATTAATTGCATATTATATAATTTTAAATTAATTTCATTTGTAATTTTCACATTTAATTATATAGATATTATATAATTGCGCTCTATATAATATTTGCCATTAATCCATTTGGTTTTATTTATATTTTTAGTATGTTACACATAAATTATTTTGAAGTTCTACAATTATATATTATATGATTTAATTATATAATAATTTGGCAAATAATAAACCAAAAAAAAATAATATTTTTTTAAATTTGCGAGAATTAAAATATATTATTAATGGGAACATATACGTATTTATTTTTACTTTTTCGAATATAAAATACGCGATAAATTTAAAAATTAGTAAAATAATTATTTAATCGCATAAAAATACAATTGAATACTATGAATTATTTGCGAAAAATAAAGAATAAAAAATTATTATGGGCGATTACTAATTATATATGTAAATATTTTAACATTTTGGCGCGAAATATAATACCTAAAATTTGCAATATAAATGAAATAACAACGAGAGTACAAAAATATATAATTAATAAATCGCAAAATAAAATGAAATATATTGTTATTTTGAAATATATTTGCGTGTTATTATTAAATAAAAAATATAAAATAAATCAATATGAGTTAAAAATGAAATAAAATATATAAAATACGCAAATTTTATTAAAATAAGATGCCTAATAATATTTGAACATGTATAATTATATAATAAAGTCTTTAAAAAAAACAATTAAAAATGGACCTTCAATAAGTTTTATAAGATATCATAGAAAAGGATAAAAATGGATAATTAGATGATTATACAAATGATTAATTATTAGAATTGTGTAAAAAAGTAAATCCATTAACAATAGTGAAAGATTAAGAAAGCAAACCGGTTTTATTTTCATTTTTAGACATATAATAGAAGAAATTAAATTAATATAAAATGATATCTATGAAAATGTTTTTACAGTAAATGATAAATGAATATGATTATATTATGGAATATTTAGATATAAAATTAGAGAAAAATTAAATGAGCGAGAATAAGAGGGTAATACAATAATTTTTTGATTTTATATTTGCGTATAATAAAGAAAATCATTGTATGAGCTCAAATAATGTGGAAATAAAGGATGAATAATAAAATAAAGCGCCACCTTTAGATTCATTTGACAAATGGAATAGTTATGAACAAACGCAATCGAGAAAAATACAAGAAGAGTATAATAAGTATTATACTGGTTATAAAGGATTATCAGCAATGATTTAAATTTATGGAGAATTTTCTACGCAAAAATAAATAGATGAATTTAAACAAGATCATCAACATGAACTAAATTTAGACGTTATATAGGCGGTAACTAATAAATGGATTTTGCTTTAAGATTCTCAAGAAACTCTCGATAAATAATTTTATTTAGGTGATCAATAACAAATTTTAAATGACTTATTGTCTTAATTTAAAAAAGATTAAGAAATTGGCAATGAGTTATTAAAGCGGAAAGTTCATAAATAAAAGCAAAAATAAAATATTAATATTGTAGATAAATCTCAAATTGATAAAAACGCTCAAATATATGAATAATAATTCGTTAAATAATGTAATGTCAAACCTGATATTTATGATGTTAATAGAACTTTAAAATCCAATGAATTTGTCGTTTGTACAAATGATGAGGAAGATCAATCTAAAACACAATAAATTCCCATTGTCTCCATTAAAGAAAATGAATTCTCTAAAAAAGTCGTTTGAATATATATTATTTCGCGTTATTTTATTGCTTTAACTCATTATTATTTTTTTTTATTTTATTATTTTTGATATATAAATATGAATAAATATTTTATACAATTGTAAAATTTAACCAGTATAAAACAAATTTAATTGTAATAATTTTATTTATAGTAATTAATTAAGTTATAGGCGAGATATAATTTGTCAATTAGAATTTAATTGTCCGATTTTGTTGATGATACCACCATGACTATTGAATCAAATATTCCTTCAAATGTTTAAATATAGGGATTATACAATATTGTTTAATTTATTATGTACGACATTTAATAAACCAGTTATAAACTTCAAAATTAGTTGCCGCAAAATTAATAATAAATTGTATAATTGCCGTAATAATAACCATTATAATAATCCACTTAATAACCCATTAATTCTACCATTGTTACTCAATAACAATTACAATAACCTTATTTATTTTAATAACGGCAATAAAATGATTTATAATAAACTGCTTTTTCATCTAATTTGAATCAAATTTCTGGTGGCGATGTCTCTAATAATAATTAAAGTTAATCCGCGAATAATACTTAATTATTATAATAACCGCCTAAATTACCTCTCGAATCTAAAAGATAAGAGTTTTTTAATAAAAATAAATAAGATTTTTAACATATGTTCTGCGATAAAGAAGGTAGAGAACAAAAAGTTAATGGTAATTCTAGAAATATCGAATCTTAAAAAAAAGACAATGATGATGATTTTAATGATAAAGACAAATATTTAGTTTAATCTTTTGATACAGAAAGTAGTCCTTTTTATGATATGACAAAATTCAATTGATATTGTATTATATTTACATTTTTTATATTTTTTATTTTTGGCGGATTATTTATTTTCGCATATTTTGTTTCATATTTTACATTTTATTTCGCGCCTATATTATAATTATTTAAATATTTTCATTATAAAATAGTTTTAATACAATTATTAATAATCTTTTTGCCGTATTTTCTTTATTTTAAACTATATATTAGTACAATATTGCGCAAAAATATTAACATTTTAATATATTTTTATGATTTATAATACTTTTTTGAAATATGTTTATAGAAAACGCGCGATTAATTTATAAAATTTAAAATATATATGTAATTTGTAATTATCAAAATATAACGGTGATTATTTATTATTAAAATCATATATAAAAGGCAAACTTTCATAGAAATAATATATTGTTAATGTTTTATAAATTGAAATTTGCGGGAAGCTTTTGGTTAAGCAGTAATCGGAGAATACAAATAATAAATATAAATTTGCGATTAATATTATGAAATTGTGCGGATAAATTTTAATTATTATTATGATATTTACAAACAAAAATTATATAAAAAAATGATTATATATTTTCTATAAACACAAATGTAAACCTTTGATCTTTAAGAAGATTTATTATTTAAGTAATAACAATTAAGATTTCCATGTAAAAAATATAATATTGAAATTCCGGACAAGGAATACATATATATAATTAATTTATATAGATTTATGCTACAAAAATTTAATCCGCAATAAAGATTACATATAATTGAATTTGATACAAACGATAATTAAATAATTGAAGATTTTATATAATTGCGAATTAATCAAATAAATATAGATTAAAATCAAAGTTTGTAAAGTAATATATATGAAATAAATATATAAAATCCTTTATAATAATAATTACATATATATTCAAATCAAATTTCATTAAATGGAAAATGGTCAGAATTATGCGATAAAAATATACCTATAATATAGTTAGATATCGGAAAATACTTGAAACTTAAAATGAAAATATTGAATAAGTCAACGGATGACTCAAAATATATTTTATTTAAGGTTTCTCACGATCATGATGAAGAAACATTTGAGAAAAATAAATATAAATATGATTAAAAAGCAAAAAATTTATATATTCATCAATATGGATATTGTCATGATATAAAAGATATACATAAATAATATTTGACAAAGTTATAACTTTATTTAGAAGCATATTAAAATAATATAAGCGATAATATTATTGTGGACGAAAATAAGAAATAATTATATATTTTTGACTATCATTCGCTAATTCCATCTTATATAATAGATCAAATATATTATATATATATGAATGAATATTTGACTCAAAATAATATTTAAATTATAAATAAACAAAGAATAGACCGTATTTTATTATTAATAATGCCGATTTTAATAACAAAAGACGCGATTATTGAATAAATAAAAATCAGTATTTAAAAAATAATAAAAGATTAAACGCGATTTATAGAAAAATTAATTAATTTATTATGAATATATTATATTTTTTTACAAATAATTCATTCTTATATATTATCGGATTAATTAATTAAACTCGCAGATTGATTATTTATAGTCTGATTAGATTAATTATTTATTAAATTCGCGTTATTTGTTTAAACATTGCCATTATCAGCATAATATACAGGAGCATCTTGTTTATTAATTAAATAATTTTTATCTATACATTTTTTTTATTTATTCCGCAATATTTGAAGATGTTTTTACAAATTTTTCCTGCATTTCTGAGCGTCTATCTATTAATCGCATTTTTTTAAGGCCGTCGTATGTGAAAGGGCGTGTTATTACAATAAATTATTTATATTTTTACAATTCTGAAACATAAGTTATTCTTATTATATTTTGTCATTTGTATTTTGTTCCCTATCTTTTTATAATTCTTATTATAGCAAATTTTGTTTATTATTGCTTTAAATAATAATAAGTGCCACCAATAATATAAAAATTGTCAATATTAAAAATTATATTATATAATAATCATAACTTGTAATCATAGTTATATCCAATTTTTTTAATATTTTATCCATAAATTATATTTTATCGCATTAAATAGAATATATATTCGCGTAATCTTATAATTAATTCATCGAATTATATATAAGTATAAATGAATCCTGGCAAAAATAATTACTATATAGTTATATAATATAATTTTAATCCAAAAGAATTATTTATTAAATTCGCGGCACTAATAAATGCATTTATCCATAAAAACCATATTTTTATACATATATTGATTAATTTTGCTCTTCTATTTGTTAATCAGAAATTTTATAGATTATTTTGCCTATATTTAACGCGGAATTTACTGAATATATTATTAAATTTCCTTGTTAATTTACTGAATGTTTTATTTCTGGATTTATTGAAATTATAAAATACGGTTTTTATAAATTCACGCCAAAATTAATCGGAGTTTAATAGAATCCTATTGGCAATACAATTCTATTTCTTTCCTATTATATTACTATAGTATGAGCCTAACTTAAGTAGAATTTCACAAATAGAATGCTTTATATTTTTTGCATATTATTAATCGCCGTTAATCTATCAAAAATTACTGTATATTCTCCTTAATAATTCGGTTTATCATATATTATACATGTTTATTCTGTTATTAATAATGTATTTTTATCTATATCAATGTTCATAAATTATATACTTTAATTCGCCGTTTATATTCTTTCTTATTATATTATTTGTAACATTTATATACGCAAAAAAATGAATTATTTTGTATAAAAAACAATATTTATATAATGGAATACATTTTATATAACAATATGTTATAAAATAAATATATTTTTGATAATATCATATATATTCCCAACGATATACATAAAATGTTTGTTTATTTCCACATGCAATAATATTATGCTGATAAATATAATACTATATATCCGCAATAATATAAAATTCCTAAAAATTTCTGTAATTTCGATGATATTATTTAATAATAATTGGCCATTCAAGAAATTAATAACGTATAAAATGAGCATAAATTATAATATATCTTAAACAAAATTTAAAAACTTATTTTTAAAATTAATAGCGATAATTTAGTCGATATTTTGGCCGCTTTAATGATTAAAGTTATTAAATAACACAAAAAATAATCGCGATATATACAATAACAAATCGCTAATGATAATAATTCTTTCTATATTGATTTATTTTAGTGTAAAGCTAATCTCTCATACATTATTAATTTATATGGCGTTAATTATTATTTTATTAATAAAAAATTAGACACTAATTATCAAGAAATGCTTCAATCCAAATAATAAATCGTTCAAAAATATTCTACGCAATATAAATGTCGCAAATGTAAATTATTTAATGTCAAATTTCATCCCGTTTAAGTAAAAAGATCCGATGAAGAATCTCAATTATAATTCTTGTGTTATAATAATTTATGCCGATATTCATGGATTAGTTGATTTTATTTTGTCCATATATTTCTTTTTTTTTATTTTTCTCATTGTATAATTATATATGTATCATAAATATATACGCGAATATATATGATAATTATATGTATCACAAAATATATACGCAAATATATATGATAATTATATATCACAAAATATATACGCAAATATATATGATAATTATATATCACAAAATATAGACTCAAATATATATGATAATTATATATATATCACAAAATATAGGCGCAAATATATATGATAATTATATATATTTCACAAAATATAGACGCAAATATATATGATAATTATATAAACGGTAATATATACTATAAAAATTTATATATGAGAGAAAATATAAATACGCAAATATATAAATGAAATATATCGCAAAATAAAACGTATAATTTTGTATAATTAAAAGGAAAGACGACGCGATTAAATAAGAGAATCATCAGCCGATATATAAATAGAATTAATTTTGTGATTTTGTATAAAAATTAATAAATTATGCGCGTTTGTTAAATAACAATAATACATAAATGATATAAATTTAGTTTATATAAAGAAAAATTATAATTACGCATATAATATAATTTAAAAAACAAAGAAGAGTAAAAAAATGGCAAAATATAAATACATAAATTATAAAATTGTGAATTATTAAAATACGTAAATTATAAAACGATGAATAATAAAATAAAATTTATGCGGCGAATTAATAAATATATAAATTATAAAATATGTAAATTATGAAACCGTAAATTTTAAAATATGTCAAATCATAAAATAGCGAATAATAAAATATATAATTTATGCGGTGAATTATAAAATTGTTAAAAATTATGCGTAATTCATATTATCTAGTGGCGCAAAAAATCCAATAAATTATAAATTTAAAATCGATAATACAAAAATATGTGAATTCAAACACGTTTATACTTTAAATATTGAAATAGATTGCGCAAAAAACATATGATTTATTAATAAATAAAACAATATTATCATATTAATCGCTATATAAATATAATTATATATCGCAAAAAATATATATTCAATGATTAAAAACGGCGAATTCATTTTGAACATCATTAAAAAAAGCTTTAAATTTATTTTACATATTGTTCTTCAGATAAGACGCCGCCAAATTTTGATAATTAATACCTATTTGGAGACGGTATTATATAATTCACGCTTTTTTTATTTATGTAATTATAATAATCATATAATTATCGTTGATAACATTACTATGTGTTTTTATTTTCATTTATCCATGATTACCCACATGAAAAACTACAAAAAACACCATTTATTTTGTATTATTTAATGTGATTATATTCTTCAATATCAATAATATAAATAGGTTGATAAGTTTATAAAGTACAATAATGACAGCATATTGGATTTTCTAAATGTTTAGGTATATCCTTTATATCATTATATGTCTTTTGTATTGTGTGATACTTTTATTTGTCTTCTATGTGATACAGTAAATTTTGAATTTTGTTTTCCATTATAATAATATTTTTTTTTAATACAAATTTTATAAAATTTATGGCGTTATTTATTAAAGAACATATTTTCAAATACTATCATAGCGCGATTTTATAAAACTATAAATTGCGATTCCTATAAATTATAAATAATTCATCTTTATATATTATCTTTTGCAAATTAATTATAAATTTTGTAAATTATTTATGTACAATGCAAATGAATACTATAAATAGCAAATTTTTATAATATTTCGCGGATAAATACATTTATATGAGAAACGCGCAAATAAATTATTTTATATAGATGAAGAAATATTTAAAAAACGCCTATTATATAATATCAATAAATGAATCTTATACCAAATGATACATAGTTATTATTTGCGAATTATTTTGATAATCGGAAAGATATAAAAAAAACGCCATTAGATTAAATGAAGTATTAGTATTCACATACACAAAAATAACCGATATAATCGCATATTTCTGATTAATTTAATATAAAAGTAGAATCAGGTGGAATGAATGAGAACAAGGAATAAAATAAAGAGGAACAAAAAGAAATTAATGGCGGTAAAATATATGAAGAAACTGACTAATATTTCGCGCAAATGTAAAACTAATTACATTTTATAAAATTATAAATTGATAATAATGCGAAAAAAGAGATTGATTTAATAAATAATTTATCTTATAAACAAGAATAACGCGATCTTCAATAAAAATAAATTATGACAAGCATATAATAATAATTGCAATATAATTAATATGTATTTATAGCCGCGATATTATGTATATTATTTTGTATAATATAGCATATAAAACACTTAAAAAGAAGCATTAAAAATCAGTTTAAAAAAATACAAAAAGATTTAAAATATAAAAATTCGTGAAATAACATAAGAATAATTTTGAAATACTAAAATATTATTCGCGCTTATATAAAAATATGATTTAATTATATTATGTGATTAAGGGATACGATATAACTTTCGGCAAGTTTAAATATACGAGTGTTAAATATTAATGTGAAAATGCGAAAATATAATGATAAAATTATTGTTAAATATAGAAGATAATATCAATTTTGTATTATTTGACTGAAAAATTAACCGCTGACACTCATAATAACTTCGCCAGTTGATAAAATACTATTAAATGTATCATTATTTTTGCCGAAAATCCATCCAAGCACAGTTATAATAATATCTTTTATAGTATTATATAACCAAGGAATTACATATAAAATACAGTCATCAATACAATTTGTATGAATTAAAACACCGCTGATACCTTTTAAAGCATTAGAAACGGCGGGTAATAATATAGTTAATATACAACCTGTTGTCTAATCAAACACATTTTCTTTTTATAATTAATCAATATACTGAAATATAATTGAGAAAATATCTGTTTTCGCGTCATAGCTTTTAAAAGCAAATTTATTTTAAATACAATGCGTGGACTTATCAAGAGAATTTAACCCATTAATCCATGTATTTACCTATTCAGCCACAACATTAATGGCGCATCCCGTAATCCATATAATCCCGTTCAAAACTTCAAAATCAATTATAGTTAACTTTTTAAATGGCTCGAGAATTTGCGGATAAGTTTCTAATTAAAAATATTTATAAGTTTTTTATTATCTTTCTGTCATATCAACGCCATTATTTTTGCTAATATTATACAAATCTGAAAATCTATGAATTACATTATTTATATAATTTTCTGTTATATCTCGCAATGACAATTATCCTTCTAGATTTAAATTATCGCAAACTGTATCGCAATTTTTTTTTATTTAAACGATTAATTTGCAATCTGTATTATCTTGTCCAACTTATGCATTATTACAATTATAATCTTATTCATATAGCTGCATTATTCCTTATGTATATGATGTTTATTCCTGTCCAATTATTTACGGACTTTACCCATCAATATAGTTTAATTTACAATCGCTGCAATATCCCATACACACATTTATACACTAATCATTACTTATTGTGTCTGAAGCGCATTGTTTTTTACATTTATTTTTGCAACTATCTTATTCATATTATGATAAAACATTGCTTACTTTTTGCGATTTTGTTACTATTTTATAAACTTGTCCTGTTTTTGCACTATTTATTGCGTTTTTCATATTTTCGTTTGTATCTTTATGATCTTAATCTTTCTTTTTTTCATTAATAATAACATTATTGCTGATTTATTGTTTAACAATATCAGATTAAGATTTACCCGCATTTATTTAATCATCAGGTTTTTATTATATATTATTTTTGTCTTGTGTCGGCGGCTTTTTATCAATTTCTTATTAATTTGCAATTATAGGTGTTTATTTAGACTTGTATACAAAATACATTTTCAATAAAACACAAATTAATAAAAATATAATAACACTTATTAAAATATACTTTATATAACCGCTTTTTTTATTCTTTTTACCGCGTTTTTTAATAGCTTTTTATTATGTAGTATCATAATAATCGCCGTCTTCATTTTCGCTTTCTATATTGTCGCTTTTTTTTTCATTGACATTTAGTTATTAATGATTTTATTGTTCAATAATTTATTTATTTTTCATATCTACAGGTGTTTAAAAAGTATTTATTGCGACATTCATTTAATTTTGCCTATCCGGCGAATTATATTATGATTTATTTTGCGTCAATATATGTTATTAACTATTATTTTCTGATAAATTATCCGCGCGTTATAAATATGTATTATTATCTTAAACAGGATAATTATATTCATTTTATTTTTGTTGCCGCATTTAAAAAGGATGATTTATTTTTTATTCATAGTTACCGGGCAAAGAAGGATATAAATTTGCATTATTTTTATTATTTTGCGTTTAATTATGAATTTAATCATATTGAGCATTAGTTGTATGGGCAAAAGAATTAGGATATTTATTATTTGGAAGAGCTGAAGATTAATCCATTTATAAAAAATAAAAATGATTATAAATAATATCAATTGATAAAAAAACGCATTTCATACTTAAAATTTTTTTAATTTTTTTCTTGATTATTTATTAAAACATTTTTCTTCGATGGCGTCTTTATCATAATTTCCATGCTCATCATCATGCTAAAAAATATTATTTACAACAAGACTTTTATTTTTATTGATATTTTACAAATAATTTAATAAATAAGTTAAAGAATCATCTTGTTTACCCATAAAATCATTAATAGGAACGCCATTCTATCTATGATTCAAATATGAGCAAGGATTATTGTCAATAAGAAGCATATTTTTTAGATTATAGCCTTCTTTTACGAAAATATCTAAATTTTTAATATAATTGCCATATTTATCAATAGAACAATCAGACCGAAATTTGGCAAGTTTAAACAAATTTTTATCATTGCATTTTTTTTAAATATAATCAATAATAGGCGTTGCATATGATTCAGTGCCGGCTGTATAAATGGCAAGATCGAATTTTTTCTTCAAATTATTAAATAATTTAATAGTTCCTTTGCGTAATTTGACGCCATAATGCTCATCGCCTACTTTAATATCAAAATCATATATATCTATAATGCCATTTTTTATTATCTCGGATCTTATAATCGTTTCATCAAGGTCAAATATTAATAATTTTTTGCTTTTGCTATTCATCGGATTTATGATACTGATAATTTAATTTTCGCAAAAATAACATATTAAGACATATACTAATATCATTGTCAAAATAATTGAGTAAGCAATTAGAATCATTTTATATTTTTTTTTGATATTATTCGCGTTCATTTTATATATGTAATTTATAAGGCAAAAATATTTAAATATTTTTTTGTTTTTCTACTTCATATTGTTATATTTCCACCAATTAATTACTTATATATATATTTATACTCGCATTAAAATATGACAAATACATCCGATTTAATATCTATTCAAGAAATATATATTAATATACTATTGCATAATATATATTTATTCAATAATAAAACCGAATAAATTAATATTATACTTTTATTTATTGATTAATATTTTTGTTACCTATAAAATAAAAAAATCATATTTGTGACTACAGATGACAAAAATGTTACTGGTAAAATGCGGCCGTTTATATCTAATGCCATATATACATATAGTTAGTTTAGTTAATAATATATGAGATAACTTCCTTAAAAAACTAGATTAAAATAACTCTATATTGATAACGAGAAATTCAACGAATTACATAAATACCATTATAAAAGAAATATTTATGATATTTAAAGCGAATTTCATAGAAATAAATACGATACAAATATATAAATAAATCTCAATTTTTAAACAGATCTAATAAATACCGCTTTAGTTTCTCTTTTTCATGTAAAATAAAATTTATTAAACGGGTATTATTGTCAATTATATGATTAATTTGTGTATAATAAATTAGCCGTTAATATCATTGAAAATTATAAATAACCCATTTGTAAAATTATTAAGCGCAAATAAAATCAGATGATATATGATTTTTATAAATTTTATAATTTAGAATATTATGATGTTTGGAGAACAATTGATCATTTAATTTATATTAAAAATAATAATATTGTTGGCGATTTTCTCAATTTTATGTTTAATAGAAACTATAAAGTATAAAAACGTTTACTTAATGTTACCTATCCTATGCAAAATATTATATACAATAAAGATATTATAAAAATCAAATTTTATAAGCAAATATATCAATAGTATAATGGCGTTGATTATAGTTTATAAACTATGTATGATATTAATGAGATAAAAAAATATTTGGGCAAAGTTTGGGTTAATTTAATTGAAAATATGATATCATAATGGGAATAAAAAAGAAATATTAATTGCGAGCATCATAATCTTTTAAAGCAATTAAACAATGGAGATTTATCGCAATTAGAATTATTTATGAATAATTATTTTCTTCAAATTAAAAGCGCAAATATTTAAATAAAATCATAAATTATTTCATATAAAGATAAATAATACACTATACATGACGCGTTTATTGAATGTAAACAATGTAATTAATTGATAATATGCCCGCATTAATTATTGGCCATTATTTTTAAAAACAATTTTGAATTATAACTTGAACTTTTTAAATAATATATTATTGCGTAAAAAACTATTTAAATATGCAAACATTGCGGAAAATAATTATACAATAAATTCGAATTATAATAAGATACACAAATTTAGGATATAGAAAAAGAAGTCACTAAAAACGAGCAATTAAACATTATATACATTAATCTATTGAGAACAGTGAAAATTAATTAAATTATCAATATGAAAATGCTAAAATAAGACTTTATTAAAAATGTTAAATTATTGAAAAAAAAACTTATTAAACACAAAAAAAATTAATTAAATTATAACTCGCTAAAATTATAATTTTATATCGCCGCATCTATAGCATATTTCAAAAAAATATAAAATTAATATATGGTTATAGATATGAATAAATATATTGATATAAACAAATAAAAAATTGCGGACAAAAAAAAATTTTTATAATATGTTGATGAACTTGTTTAATAAATAGGCGCTTCTTTTTGTTAACATTAAAATTAATTATTCAATGTTTTAGGTTTATCTCTTTTAAACGAATAAATTGATGTACAAAAATATGTTAACGAATAACCCGGCAAATTAATTAATTTACTTCCTCTCTATTACGAAATGAAAGGTGTCAACGATAATAATATTGATAAATTCCGCAAATAAATTTGTTTTTATAATATTTTAGTCGATTACGACGATAAATATAAAAATATTGTTCTTTAATGGGAATAAAAACATAAATTATAAATTTTATAATAAAAATAATTAACAAATTATAATTTTAATTATCCATTTACAAATAGAATCACGCTCAATTTAAATATATATTAGTCTATAGTATAAAATAATTTATTGTCACTTATGTTTAATTTATCGCAAAAATTATGTTTAAAAAACAATTTTATGGCTCATTATTATAATAGCGATAATATTTGTAAAGTTTGCAATCATAAATTGAATTAATAATTGTAAATGAGCAAATAATAGGCGTCTGATTTATATAACTCTCATATTAATATGTTTAAAATTCAACCTTATAACATAATTAAATAAAAAATATCCAAATTTAATATTGTATATGATCCGAATGTTTTTATGTAATTATCACTATTATTAGCCGTCCCATAAAACCTTTTATAAAACTTTTACGGATTTTGTAAACTTGATATTTAAAAATACTCTCATCATAATTATACTTAATAAAATATTTTTGAAAACTTTATTAGGACACAGTCATATAGTTAATACGAACATATCTAATAATCGGAATTATTTCCATTTATTAATGATATTCCTATAAATTGGAATAGTATTGTAACTAATATTTATAATGCGTATTAATAGTATTTTGTCCTTTTAAACAAATTAATAAAATATGATGTGCCTCCACTTTATTTGCATGATTTTATTACTTTTTTTGATAGACTTATGCAATAAAATATCGACGCTTATACAAAATATAATTCTTTAAACTATACTTTTTGCACTTTAATTAAAAATATTTTGTAAGATTCTAAAAATAAATTTATTACAAGTACTATAAAAAACATGTATATTAGCTATTAATAATGGCAGTAACAATTATATTTTATGAATAAAGCCGAATTTTAATAAAAACAAGTAAATAATAATAATGAAGGCGAGGATTCTTCAGATATAAATGAAAATGAAAGTGAAGATGCCATTAATATTAACTAAGATGAAGAAGATGATGACAGTTAATTAGATAGAGCGGGTGAAGATATCGGAGAAATTTATGACGAACTTGAAGATGAAATATTAGAAAATGAATATGACGAATGATTTTACCACCATTTTCCACTTACATTTTTACTTTGCGCACAAATTTATACCTCCATTTCGCGCATAAATTCACACTTTCACTTTACGCATTGATTTATATTTTCACTTTACGCATTGATTTATATTTTCACTTTACGCATTGATTTATATTTTCACTTTACGCATTGATTTATATTTTAATTTTGCGCATAAATTTATTTTTTATTTTGTTTATTTCGCAATTATAAAACGCAATACTATATTTTCTAATAAAATAGTTATTTTTTGATAATATAATACAATAATTCGCGACTATAATACCATTGTTTGCAATAATAATATTAATATTTCTAATTATAATGACAAATTTGCAATTATAATGGCAAAATATACGATTATAATGTAAAAATGTAAAATTATAATGGCAAAATATATAATTATAATGTCAAAATTCGCGATTATAATGGCAAAATATATAATTATAATGGCAAAATATATAATTATAATGTAAAAATTTGCGATTATAATATTATTATGTACAACAGTAATAAAATAAAAATGCGAAAATGATGAATATTTTAAATAGTTGAAAATAAAAAATAATTATTAAATATGGCATATTAATATGAAATAAAAATAGAGATAAATATAATAAAACAATAATTTTATATTATAACTCTGCGAATTATGAATTGACGTATAAATAGTGAATATTAATATGAATATAAAATATAAAAGACGCGCGATTGGTTTGGAAAGTACAAATGTAATATACAAAAAAACGGCAAAAATAAATGAATGTATAAAAGTATATCATTTTTATAGTTATAAAAGAGAAATTTGTTATTATAAATTAGAAATATCAATGGTTTATTATTAAACGGTCATAATAAGATAAACTAAAAGAGAATTATAATTGATGCTTAAAACGCCGTTATTATTATTAATGGCTTGAGGAAATAAATGTTAAACTTATTGCGCGATGAATCCATGTTAAATATTAGTTTTGTCAATATCATTATTCCAATAAAAAGAGACGGGATTAAGAGCGGAAAATTTGGATTATAAATCATCAATAAATAATTATTTGACATCGGATTTAAAATTAGAGTCGGAAGTGACTTAAACAGTGGAGCAAATAACATTACCGGTAGTTTAAATATTACCGTTTGATAATAACATTTAAATAATATTATTGCCGAGAACAATATTACCATTAGATAATAAACCATTTGTAAAAGTAGCGATACCATCAGCAGTTAAAGTACCAGAAGTTGAGAAATTACCGTTTGTAGAATCTATAGTTAAGAGATTAGAAGAGGCGCCAACATTAATATTATTTTAACATTGTAGAATTCCTTTAAAATCGACGTTATTATTTACAGTGATACCGTTTACATTTTGAATGGTATTAATAACGGCAGTATTTGTTATTAAAGAATCGCAATTAGATGTACCAGAAATAGTGAAATTCTATCCATTGCTGGACAAAGGAGTTAAAATGAGTTAATTATTACCATTAATACCGAATTGAGAAGAATTATAGTTGAGATTAAAAGTATTTGCGGAACTGGATAAAGAAATACCGGGAGTGATGGAAACATTAGAGAATCGCACCCAAGTATTTATTCGAGAGCCGTCAATACCAGCAGTAGCAGAAGATTAGGTCTAAACATATCCAATATTAGCATTTAAAAGTCCGGCATCAACAAAAACGGCGGCAGAAATAAATTATTCATTTGCGATCATGTCATTTGTTCTTTATATAGAGCCAGGTAAATTTCCAATAATATAAATACCATTTTATTATTAATTAGTTTGATTAAAAATGAGAACTCTATCATGTGTTTTTAAAGTGACACCGTCTAATAAAACACCATCACATAAAGTAGACAAATCGATATTATTGCCGACAGAAGAGGCTTAAACAGACTATTTCCAAGTTAATCCATTTGCTAAATTATCGACATAAGCCTTATTAACGGCGTGATCACTGAGAGTTGGTTGAGACAATCCTGAAAGAATAATTTATTGTCCTGAATTATTAGAAACATTAAGAATGCCATTATTTGCGGCATTTATCATAACAGTAGAGTTATCATTGGAAATTAATTTAAGGTATGATTTAGTGAATTACGAATTAGCCATTTTAAAAAAAAATATTATATAAAAAAATTAATTATATATAATTTAGTTAAAAAATGAAGTCTTTATTCAGTAAAAGTGCGATAAAAATGGAACAGCCCCAATAAAATTTTAATATAAATACGAAACCAAATTTGACGGAAGAATAAAAATAATATATTTATAATACAAATATATAATAAGACACCTGTTTAATAGCGTGTGCTGGATCGGGAAAGACAAAATGTGTTATAGAGAGAACTTATTATTTAGTGCAATAAAACATAGTTATGAGTGATTAATATATGGTTTTTTCTTATTCGAAACCGGCGGTAGAACATTATAAATAACTCGCAAAAAAATATGTAAATTATAAAAGTTTTGTAAATGAAAAGAATATAAAAACAATAGATGCATATTGTTATAAAATTATTGAAAAAATAACAGGAACTAATTATATAACAGAATTATTAACGCAAAAAATATATGATATCATAGAAAATACGCGAGATTATAATGATGAATTGTTGCAAAAATTAAAAAAATATATGAAAAAACCTTCTCAATAAAAAATAAAAGCAATTTATATTGATGAAGCTCAAGATTTAAATTTAATGTAATACAAAATTTTATTATTTTTACAGTAATAATTAAAGTGTTAATTGAATTTTATTGGTGATCCTAATCAAAATATTTATCAATTTCGGTAATCATATGAAAAATATTTCATGTAACACGATGCTATAAAATATTATTTAAACATTAATTTTAGATCGCCTTTAAATATATAACTTTTTTCCGAATATTTTAAATATCATAATAATGATATTGACAAAATTAAATCGGCGCAATTTAATGATGAAAAAGTTCATATTTAATAAGATATTCATAATAAAAATGATTAGTTTATAATTGAAACTATATAATCTCTCAAATAAAAAGGATACAAATATAGTGATATCGCTATTTTATCGCCAACTATTGGAAATGATTATTAAGATGGTATTAAAAATATATAAAATTTACTTTTTTATAATAAAATACCTTATAATTAACATTATTCTGAAATTAAAGGAAATCTCGACAATAATAAATAATTAACAAAATTAAATAGTGTGAACTTACTAACAATACATGGTAGTAAAGGACTCGAATATAAAATTGTTATTATTATAAAATTTGTCGACCAAATGCTTTAATAGAAATAATATGGTTCTCAATTGATTATTAATTAAAATTTAAATTTATTATATGTCGCCATTACCAGAGCAATTGACAAATTATATATACTTTGCGATGTAAAAGAATAGATTTGTTCAATTATAAAAATTATTCCGCCCTAACTTTATACAATAAATACCGATATTTCTAAATAATTGGCTGTTATTGATTAATAAATATTGGCGCGACAGTAATTAGTCGATCAAAATTATGATTTCACCAATAATGTTTATGTCAATGATACTAAAGACATAATGCTATTATCAAAAATATAAATACCGGAATTTTACAATGTTAATACTGACGAATTAAAATATTTATCTAATTTTTACGTTTAAATAATGTCCGTCACTTATATTATGCAAAATATGGATAAATAAATAATGTTAGAATTGTCTGAGTCTATTATGTATAAAAAATAGTCCATCGAATTATTTAATTTGGATGATAAAACACAAAAAAATATAACCAAAATTAAATAAAAAAACCCAGTTTTATTTGGTAATGTTATTGAATTTATTTTATAATATCAGACTCAATAATAATCTAAAACAATAACAACTTATGATTTTTTGCAAATTGAATTTAGTGACTTATTACCCATAAAAGATCAATATAGAAAAATAAAATTCGTCATTTTAATACAAAATATTGAATAATTACGATAATTACATTATATTGTTAATACTTCGCAAGATAATATTAATGTCGGCAACTTCTTGGAAAAAATTTAATTATTATAGCAATAAATTCAAATGTAAATGAGTGAAAATCCGTAAATAATATTCAATAAAATTGGAAAATAATAATTAAATATTATATATGCCAATGGCTCTCATATATTTAACGCTATGTCACAATATAATACACATCAAACATCATTGGATATTATGGAATAACTTGTTTATTTGGGATTTATTATGCATTCAATAAAATCAAAACATATTAATTATATATAATACAATATAAATGATATTTAATAATATAGTGATGAGCGCGTATATTTCAATCATTTAAATGATCTGGCAAAGTTATTAACAGAATATGATACATATTTTCAATATTGCGTTCAACATTAAAATATTATAGGTTATATTGATGTATTATTGCGGGATAAATAATCATAATAATATACTATTGTTGAATTTAAAACTGAAAATGAATTATCTTTTCTAAATATTTTGCAAACACTAATTTATAATTATACATTGCAATAATAGCTGGATAATGATTAAAATAGAATTGTTATTATAAATTTATTTAAAGGCGTTTAATATGAAATTCTTATTAATAACAATGATATTATAAACGAATAAATCAATAATATAGTGCAATAAATCAAAAATTGACCCATGATTAATATAAAATATATAAAAAAATATTATACATAAATATAAATGACTGTTTCATTTTGCGCATAAGAAATAAAAGCGGCTGGATTTTTAATAAAATACAAAAATTAGTATCTACTTCGATAATAATGTGGTGTTAATGGATACAATGATATTGGAGGAAAAAAAGAAACCAACGAAACTCCTATTTAAACCGCCATTCGAGAACTTCATGAAGAAACTAATGGATATCTTTTTAGTCAAGAATTTCAGACCATCAAATAATATTGTCAGCATCTTCTTAAATGTATGTTACTATAATTATTTAAAGTTATATATATTCAAAAATGCAAATATCTCTGTTATGTCATCCAAGTTGACTACTATATCAGACAATTATAATTAGGTCGATTTAAAAAATATGAAGGTACCGATATAACTTTTTATCATCATTTTTATTGGTTTAACTATGGAAATCTTAAAAAATGCGGCTTCTCTAATCTCGGTTTCAGAACGCAATAAATTTTCCGAAATTATAGGCTTTTCAAAAATATTTCATGACTCTTTGAACATTTTCATTCTTTCTCTAATATTCTCGCAAAATTAGTCATATAATCTCTTATTTAATGTCTTTTTATCCATTAAATATCGGAAAATTATCATTTGCTATATCTTGCCCGAATATTCCATAGCCCAATGTCACGGCTATCCATTTATTTACCGCTTTCTTTCTGATCTTCTATTTAATTTCCGCTCATATATAACCTCATAATAACAGATCATTTTTTTTTATCTCGCCAAAGTTCATATTATTTCATCATATTAAATATTATTTTCATTATATTATTTTCGATTAATTATTATTTGCGCTATTCAATAATTTGTCTTTAAACGATTAATTTTATTCTTTATAATAACAGTCATATAATTGATAAATCGCGAATTATTATATAATTATATATACACAAAATAACAATAATATTATAAAATAACTTTTATGCCGATTTTATTGCGAAAAAATATAAAAAAACGGAATTAATTAAGATACACATAAACATTAATGGTCGCGCCAATAATCGGCAATATTAGATATTTTTATAATTGATGAGTTGCCGTATTCAGTAATATATACAATAGATGAGCGCGATATTTTAAATGATATAAAATTAATGAAGGGTGTTTATCAATCGCGACTCTAATCACAAAGACATTGAAAAATGGAATAATATAAAAAAACGCGAAAATAGATGAAGGTCATATATTAATTATTATTAAAAAATGAATAATATAACAGTATTATATATGTATTGTAGAATTAAAATAATTTATGCTGAAAAAAGCCTTTATTAAGTGTAAGAATTATATGAAAATTCTACGCAAAATATAATAAAATAATATTACATATATAAAAAAAAGAATGTATATTTATTTATATAAAATTATTGCAGCATGTAAAATAATCAATTATATATTATAAATAAAATTATTTAATATCCTTTATACGTTCATTAATGCAAAATAGAACAAATTTAATTATCTTGAGCAGAAATGGAGACATTAATTTATTTTTTATTTGATTTTTTTGATAATTTTGACGAATTTTAAGCGGGCAAATGAAGAATATTATCAGCGGAACAAATAGGATTAATCAAAAGAGAAGATGGTTAATTGGCGGTATATAGATTTGATAATTGCGCCGAGAAACTATTTTAAATTTGTTTAATGAGTATATCACTTTTATCAAGAGACAAAATATTGTTTAGAGATGGAGAATGTGAAAGAGGCGCGGGAGATTATTCTTAAATGTTTAATTAAGATTAAATTTAATCATTTTGCTATTAAAGACCTAAAAATATGCATTATTATATAATAGTATTTTATAAATTGCGCTCATTAACACCATCAATAATTTCTAAACATTTTTTTTTGCATAATTAAAGTTTCTATTGAATGGAAATAAGTTTTTTATTTTTTTTAGGCGCCTATAAATATTATTAATATATATAATAAAACACAATATAAATTATGTATTTTGTTTAAATAATTTAACTATTATTGGTGAATAAGTTATTTTTGTAAACAATATCTTTGATAAACATAAAAAGCGCCATTTATTTTTCATCTAAATCAAATTATTTAAATATATTTTTGACATAATTTGAAACAATATCAGTATTTTATTGCAAATATATACTTTCTTGCTATAATTCGTCTTTTTAAAAGATAAAATTATTAATTATTTTCGCGCTATGTTATAAATTATCGCTTTTTAATTAAAATAATTATAATATTTTTCTTCTGCTAATATTATATTATTTAACACATGATTATTTAATAATAATACAAGCCAATAATTTACTGATATTTGTCACTTTCAATTTACCATTATATTCTAAACATTTCTCTAAAATATTAAAACACTCGTCCAAAAATATTTAATCAATATGCTTAATTTCTTGATCTTGTAATTATTATAATAAATCGCTTTTTATTATCTATATATAATTTGATTTGCTTATTGATTATATATTATTATTATAATTATGTTTCACAATTTTATAAATATTTTCAGTTTATAACTAATGTACTTTTCCGCAATTTAGACAACATTATTAATAAATATTTAGCTATTTAAAAGAGTGGCATTTACATTTATTCTATATTTTTGCCTCAATTTCATCTTTTATCGCGTCTTTATTAATCGCATTTTTTTTATTAGTGTCTATTTTGCTTTGTATTAGCTATTCAAAAATATTATCCATGTCGTTAAACTTAAATTTTTATTCATTTTTATTATAAATCATTGATATTGGTAATCAGATTTTGTAAATGTTGATATATATTACATTTCTTTAAATAAAAAAATTACTTATTATTATAATATATTTTGCGTTTTACATTAAACAAATTTTATAAGTTGCGCTCTAAATAATCATAGTTTCGTCTTTTATTAATAATATAATTTCATATTAAGTTCTATTTTGCGCAAAAATACAATAATATTATATATACATATTCAAATTATAATAACTTTTCCATATATAACATTATATTGCGCATTATCAATTATCAAAAATATAATTATTTGCGCCAAATATGTGTTTATATAGAAAATTTCGCAATCATTTATGTATCATATAAATGTATTATCAATATATTTGCGCATTTTTATTCCTTTAATATTTTATTAATGTGATTTGATATTTTTTGTTTGATGTACAGTTAATATTTAAAATAATTCGCAATTAAGTCGCGGTGAAATTATATATGTATATTAATATGGCGAAACTTATTAATTTATTTTTCACTCAAATAAGAAAACATATTAATAAATTTTAAATAAACCTTAACCCGCATTTTTTAGGGCGAACAAATAGTAATTATATAATGTTTCAAAAGAAATTTTGTTTAAAAGCTTTATATTTTATCTAATAATATCGGCGCTCAATATTATTATGAAAATTACAAGAAAATACATGGCTTTAACGCATAAAGTGTATTATATTTTGCAAAGTTCGACGCTATTATACCACAGTAAGGGCGCGAGATGAATTGAATATTTGACGGTCAATACAAACAGTATACTTTTATATATTTTTCGATAAACAATTAATTTTTTATATAATAAGTGTGAATTATAATAATATAAAAATATTTATACCGCGAATTTAAATATCAATATAATTTTAATTTATAGAATATTGAAGTATGTGTCGCGTGGTTAATATAAGTTCGTTCTTAATTAGCGACAAGTTGATTTAATATTTTAATTATTAATAACTTTTTGATATATTTTTTGCGGTTTAATATAATTTTCATAGAAAAAATAAAAATAATTTCTAAACTCATATACGGCAAAAATGTTTAAGAATTATTGTAGATAACTTTTTGCGATAAATTTATATTTGTTTGATATTATATAGCGGGTTAACTATAAATATCTAATGAGATACAATATAAAAAATATAAAAATATTAAAAAGTACAAAAATAATATAAATTATACCCCGCGCTTTTAAACAAAAAAAATAAATTATATTTTCGCAAAATAGTTATTAACAAAAATATTGGCGCAAAAATATATATTTATATTATTATATGTCTTTATTATTAAAAAGATTATAGACAACAATATATACCCGCATTAATTATATGAATTTAAACAAAAAATTATAAGTATTTTAAAATATAAATTTTAAGGGTGATATAATACGGAAAATATATGAAAAAGCGGTAATTAAAAATCATATAAAATTTGCGGGTATAGAATAATGTTGTGTGAGTAGGATTAATAATAAATAAATGCGAGAGAAATTTTAAATGTTAATTTTGCAAGGAAATAAGCATAAATAAAATAAAAATATAGTGAAAAAATTATAAATTTGCGTGTTTAAATAAAAAGAAGAAGAGAAAACATAAATATATTGTTTGAAATTATAGAAAAATAATATTTTGCGCGATGAATAATAATTAGAAAAGCTATTAAAAAAATAATAAAAAAATAAGAACTAAATGGTTAAGTAAATACATATAATAGGTTATTAATTTGCGGGTGGATAGGATAAAGAAGGTGTATAAGAAACGCCAAAATGGTTATAAAAATAAATATGGTTTTAAGAATTAATAGAAAATAAAGTAAACATAAAATTATCTATGGTAAACGTTGAAAAAGGAATGCCGCAAAAAATAAGTAATAAAGATTAATTTGAGGAAATGGAGGAGAACGTTTTAGTAGAATCAAAAAAATTGAGTGAAATGGTGACTGAATCATTAAATAAAGGTGAATACCCAATAATAATAGGCGGCGATCATTCATAATCAATAGGTTCAATTTATGCCGCAAAATAAGTATATAAAGACTTAAAAATATTATGGATAGACGCACATATGGATTTAAATACACCTTAATCATCAAAATCAATGAATATACATGGAATGCCATTATCTTACTTATCGGGTGATGTTAGCGGCAAAAATATGTTTAAATGTCTAAATTTGGGGGAGGATTTATGTTATTTAGGCGTGAGATCAATAGATGAATATGAAGAACAGTAACTATAAATGAAAAATATTTTATTGATACCGCCAAATAATTGTGATATCGCGCGAATTTAATAATTGGAAAATGAGATAGAAAACTATTTTAATCAAAAATAAAATTATTGGCTATCTCTTGATCTCGATGTTTTAGATCCGTAATAATTCAAATCAACAGGTGTTTTAGAAAAGAATGGTATATCATTTGAATTTTTACAAGAATTTTTGAAAATTTTTATTAAAAAAAGCGCGGGAATTGATTTAACAGAAATAAATTTTAATTTGGGTTTTGATGATTGCGCAAATGATAAAGAATTATTTAAATGTATTTTTTTGGAAATTATTAATTAAATAGAAAATATGTATTGAATTATAGGCCGCTTATTAATTTTTTTATTATTTAATATGGTTTATAAATGAATATTATAAATAAAAATTTGTATTAATATTCCCGAACTTATAATTTAACGCGATATATTAAAAAATAATATAATTATGATCCTATGTAATTCAGTGATTATCGCCAAAAAATAGTTTAATATTTCAATATATATCAATAAGACATTTATAATTATTTGTATTAATATATTATAGCGCAAAAATATTATCATAAAAAAAATAATAATTAAATTATTATTAATGATTATAATTATACTATTTATATATTATATATACCTCTTAAAGATAAATATTAATTAATTGATGTTTAATATGAATATGTTGTACTATAATTGATTCAAATACACAAACACATTCTTAAAATTATATAATTATATTAAATTAATGATATAAATAGTATATTTCGGGATATATACGCAAATATTTAATAATTATAAAGTTAGTTATTATAAATACAAATATCAATGATAAAACCAAGAAACCGCTAAATTATTTATCCAATGACAAATTATACAACTATATATAATGTATAAACGTCATTATAAGTGTATTCTGATTAATATAACATTACTTTTACGCCATTTGTTTAAGCCCAAAATAAAATATATTTCGTTAATAAAATGAATGATAATTAATATATTTTGCATATTCAATATGTTTATACATACTTATTGAAATAATATTTATTGCAAAATAATATAGTTTTTTTATAGACATATTTATAATTATACATATATTAATCGCAAAAATAATTATTATAATAATAATATCACGGTTTTGATAAAAACACATTTATTTATAATAATAAATAAATTATATAATTATAATAAAATGAATAACTACATTGTATATAATATAGATGAGGGTGATTTAGAAAATCAAAAACATGAAGCATACGACGATAGTGTTGAGTCATCATATACTATGGAAAGACTTATATATACAAATAAAATTAATCAGAAAAAAAACATATAAATTCGCAATTTATAATAGTCGGATTATCAATATGAATAAGATAATAAATAATGTCCGTTTACATTTAGTACCTATAGAGAACCTCCTGCAAAATAATAATATATTTCAGCGTTTTCAACTAATTTTTTCAAATGAATATATTCGCGATATTATTTTTACGCAAATTAATTATATATTATATAAATATGACAAAATAAAATATTGATGAATGTGTTAATCGTATTTAATAATTGAATTATTTTGGCGGCAATGATACTGTACACAAAACTATTTTATATGATATTATTGATAAACAGCTATATTAAAGCCAAATTAATCATAATAAAAACCATCGCGATTTTAATTAAAATTACTTCGAAAAAATCAAATTCGGTGTCAAATATCCCATCTCCAGCGATCTCTCTCACAATAATAATGATTCTTCATCTTAATAACATGATTCTATTAATGACCTCTTCTCGAACAATAATTCTTTTATATTTAATAGCGATTTGCACAAATTTAATATTATGAAAATTCCCGACAAAATTATTTAGGGATAACTTCCCGGTAATATTTCTATTTATTGTATTTTTCCTAAATCTAATTCGCATATGTATAATTTTGATATTGATAAAGTTAAACATATTTAAAATTCCGTTCTTTAATCGCAAAATTTTATTGATTATAAATAATTTGGATTATTTTTATATTAATTAACCTCTTCTCAATAAATATTTGATAAAGATCTTTCGGCATTAAAATTATTATTTTTGCTTTAACTTTATTAAATTATTCCTATATTTTGCATTTATTAAGGCATTTTTATTGAATAAATGTAATCATATCTCGCAAATCTCGATTATAATGATATCGAATATAATGAATTATCTGATGATTAATTTAACACTCAAAAATAAAATATTTCTTAAAACCAAGTCATTTCTGACATTTAAAAAATGAAATATAGCGTTCAAGTTTAATTAATTTCATTTTTAATCAATTCGCTTAAATAAAATAATTTTAATATTGATTCATTAATCCATAAAAGCCGATCTAATCATTTAGCCACACTTTTAAGTAAGGAATTATAAAATCACGATATTTCAACCCTCAATAATAATATATAAAATTTATTACCGGCAAATACTATAATACCTGTCGCCACTGATAATAAAATATCATGATTTTAATTTTTCGCTTAAATTTACTTTATTTATTTGGCCGCAATTTTACATGTATTATCTTTATATTTCATTTATTTTTTATTAAAATTAATACTTTTCGCGTCATATTTGTAAAAACATATTTTAATATTGCGTAATTTAAATAATATTTTATTTTTTATAATAATATCGCGTGTTTTATTTTATTATTTGCTTTATTTTATTAAGCTTTTTATTATTTTACTCAGTTTTTTATTATTTTATTTAAAAAAACCCCGGATATCTTTATATACTTTTTTCTATCCACACTTTTTATTTTGCCATTTATTATTAATCGCCACAAAATTAAAACTACAATACATTCATTTTTATAAACTCAAAATAATTTTTATTTTTAAATCGCGGATTTTAAATATTTGTTGTATATAAATTCCGACAATAATTCACATTTATAATTTACTCATATAATTTATTAACGCCTACATTATGATATATGAATTTCGCGGTATATTATAAAATATTTCACTTATTATTTTTCGTTTAAACACAAGTCAACGCAAATAAAATCAATATTGTGTATTAAATGACCTTTAAAACTATTTTATATTGAAGCATATAATAATTCTTTAAAAGCTTTTCTATTAACGCGAATCATAATTTTAAAATTATTTTATATATAACGCAAAAATAAAATATTACTCTTTTGATTTTTATATAAAACTTATTGATATAAATTTGCGCATATTAGTTAAAAATAGCAATAATAATTAATTTTATAAGCGCGAAAATATATTTAATACTTTAAATTCGGCGAATAATAATTTTGTTGCGCTATAGAATAATATAAATTTTGTATTTATGAAAAATTGCGATGAAAAATTGCGATGAAAAATTGCGATGAAAAATTGCGATGTATAAGAATGAAACAATAAAATCATGCTTTATTTTTATACAAAAATGAAAAAAATGTATAAAAAAAAGATAATATATAAATGTATTTTCCCATAACTTGTTTTACTTGTGGCTTACAAATTGGATATTTGTATTAAAGGTACTATATAATGATATTCGTGAATAATTGTTAAAATAAAGAAGAATTTGAAAAAATATTTTAAATAATAAACGAGCAATAATTAACATCAAATGTAAATATAGAATAATTATATGAATTTATATCATTTTCTATATAACATTTTGATACTTATTAGCCGATCGATGAATAAGCGGGTATAGATCAATTACTTTAGTAATACAAAATAATACATAGTTTATAGGAAATTGATTAAAAAACAAATTTATTTATATAAAAAAACGAACATATAAAATAATTATTTATGCTAGTTTATAAACAAATGTATACGGCTAATAAATAAATATATTAAAATGGCTTATTAATAAATAATGAAAAAAAGAATTTTATAAAACATTTTCTAGACGCGAATTAAATAAATAATATATGCTGTAGAACAGTTATCATCAGCAATGTCAATTATTATGAGTAAAAATATTTAAAAAAGTGATCATTAAATTATAAAACTAAGATATTTTTTATTTGTATAATTGAGACGGTTATTTATTTCCTAATATATTAATTCATTTTATATTGATTCGCACATATTACATTTTGTTTATTTTTTATCATCATTTTATTTTTTTTCATCATTTAATTTTGTATTTTTATTTTAATCTATTATACTGTGACGCCTTTAATCACTTAATTTGCGGACAGATGATTATTTTCTATAAAAATTACTGTTTGATCTTTTTCGAGAAGATTTAGAAACCCGCGACTTTTAATTACTTTTTTTTCTTCCACCCGAGTATAGCCTTTAATTTCGTGTTTTTTCATTAATTTCTTATTATTATGCGTTAATATTATGCCTATTTTAAACATTTTATAAATAATTAAAATCGTATTTATACTTTTATTAATATTATTGTCCGCCATTTAAAGAATTAAGTTAATGATCTTTTTCAAAGACTGCCGAAATATTTTGCGCAGAAATTTATTGGGAATTTTTATTTAATTGCATTTATAATGTTGAATTTTTATTTTGCGAATTTTTCTTTTTAAATACAATATCATAAATTTATTGTATTTAGTCTGAAGACATTGTATTACAAACTATACCTGTGTATTATTTTCTTTTATCTTCGTGTATTTTTTTGTTATTTTATATAATTTTAAGTTATTTGTCGTATATTAAATATACATCATTATATTCGAATCGATAATCATTAAAATTTCGCTCACTAACCTCAACCCATTAATCGCGCATATAAATATAAATCATATCTTCTTGATTACATATAAATCCTTAATATTTATCATTGATTATAGGCGGAAATATAATATATAAAATATATAAAATACTTTTGTCGTTTATTACAATACTGTTTTTCATAAGTTAAAGCATCATTTGTAAATTAGTTGTATTAAGTGTATCGGCAATATGTTTGTATATTTCTAAAACATCATTAATATTGTATTTAATATAATCTTTGTGCGAAAACATATTATCAATTTGATAAAATTTAAATTTTGCGTTTATAATTGTTTAAAAACTTTTGAATTTTGATTTTATACATGAAGAAAAATCATTTGAAGATGATGCTTCATATATTTAATTTTCTATTAAAATATCAAGTTCTGGTAATTTTAATTATTATATAACATAATCACCGACAAAATGTATATTATTAAGTTAATAAAGTGCCAGTAAAATTTATTCATCGGAAAACATATTTAAATTTATATGAAACTAACCATTTTTTATTTGTTTAATGAGATAATTAATATGATAAATATTATTTTATTCAAATTATTATTAAACAATAAATTACAATTAAAGTTATAATTCAATATTTAAATGTGATAAATAATAATTATTATAATTAAAATCGGTGTGAATTTGTTTTTTCTATTGAAATTCAAGCATTTTATATTAATTATCGATTAATTTGTATTTTATATTTGAAACTTAATATTAAATATCAAAATATAAGTTTCCATAATACTATATGTCAATCGCCACTTCGTGCAAATATTTTTCATAGTTTAAAATGGCTTAATAGTTATGAAGTTATTAATATAAATTTATTTCTTCATTTGTCGCCGATAAATTATTAATAGCGGTTGAATTATTTAATTCTTGATATTATATGGGGGTAAGTTTATTGCCTGTTTAAAAAGAAGAAATTAAAATATAAATATTTACAAATTATTGTTGTTTTGCTAATAATTTGTGTGATTTTGTTCTGACACATCTACCCATAAGTTAAATCAAATTAGAAATATTATACGGCAATTATAAAATATATTGATAGTTTATACCGAAAAAACTATAACCTTCTTTTGACGCATATGAACCGATTATAATTTGGCAAAATTCTCCTTGCAAATTACTAATACTATTGAATAATTAAACTTATTGCGCATATAATTATTTTGTTTATCCTGTAAAAGGAAGATATTTATATGGTATAAATTTGTGTTCAGAATTTTCGTGATTGTTATATTATAATTTGCATAAATAGCATTTTGTATTCATAGTGGGTTGTTTATCGAACATAATAATACCATTTGCGGCGAATAATTATTCAATTAGATCAGTGCCGACAGATTTAATATTATTGATATAAACAAAACTTTTGCCTTATTTTTCAAATAATTAAGTTAAAAGAAATTTTAATTTGGGAGAATATTTACCGATATTATCGTATAAAAGAAAATCTCCAGAAAGATAAACATCATTACTATTTTTTTTATATGTTATTTTAATTTGATTTTAATCAAGCCATTTAATAACGTCTTAATTTTTGTCTTCATATAAAGAAAAAAGTTCTTCTAAAGATTTACAGCTGAAAGGATATTCAAATTGTAAAACATTATTATAATCTTGTAAAGAACTATAATCAATAGTTTAATAATATTTTTTGTATTAACTATAATCAACGGCGACAAAAGGTAAATCTTTATAAATTTCATAAAATATTCCTTGTATATAAACTGATGGCAGGTCAACTTCAGCTTATGGAACAAAAGAAACATTATTTTGTAAATAAAGCTATATAAAATCGCGCACATTATCAATTTTGTATTTAGGTATGATATCGGAAAATTATTAAAATATAATTTTTTAAATATCGTCATAAGGAATAGTAAAATTTATTTATTAATATTAATTTTTTTCCGGATAAAAATCTTTTAAAGGCTCTTTTAAAGAATAATTTGATTGAGGAATGACCATAAGATTTAATAAATCATATATTTCGGTTGGATTATTCATAGGTGTGGCGGACATATATATAATTCTTATTTTACTTTTAAAAATGTTAGAAATTAATTAAATGGCATATCCCCAAGTATTTTATTGAGTTTTATTATACACGTTTTAAATTTCGTCATAAATAATAACGCTATTTTCTAACTATTTAAGAAAAGTTTTATTAATTTTGATTTAATTATCCTGCGTTATAAAAAGTTAATAAACAAGCTATTAATACCCTAAAAGCGTAATTTTTTTATTAATAATATGAACGGCTTATTTAATTAAACTTTATTTTTGTGCGGGATCTTTTTCATTTTTTATTAGTATTTACATTTGTTTTGGTATGATATTAACTAGCGAGCTATTTATAATTGTATCATAAAAGTTACTTTTTTAAAGTGTTAAAATAAATATTCTATGATTTAATTAAAAATTTTGGCAAATTTACAATGAAGTTATAGTTTTACCAAGTCCAGTGCCATGATTAACAAGAAATCTATAAATGTTAGTATAGGGAGTTATTAAAAATTTAATAAATTATTAATATGGCTTTAATTATTGAATATTTTGTTCATCATAATTTTATAATTGGCTCAAAAATTATAATTCATACTGATCTGACATTTAATAAAAAAATATAAAAATAATAATAAAATAAACGAGAATATATGTAGATATCGCAATTATAGTAATAATAAAATCATGTAGATTATTAATTATTGAAATTATTGATTTATTGAATGAGTTATTAGCGTTTTGTAGTTTCAACTTGACACTATTCATTAGCCGAATCATCATTAATTTTATTTGATTTAGAAGGTGTTTCTAGTGGTTCGGGACAAGTTTTATTGCAACTCAACTAATTAATATATTTTTGCATATATCCTTATGTATATAAGTAATATATTAGTACTAGAACGGAGATAATCACCAAAAATTATTGCAATTACATATTTAATAGCAAAAAAAATAAAAATAAAGTTAAATAATATGAAGAAGAAACTCAATGATATAAACCTTTTTAGAAGAGACCGTCAGCGCCACCAAAAGTGTGAGAATTATCAGCTCTTGCGCCACCATGTTGTCTAGTTTGGCTCAATCCTCCGTGAAATTACGATAATTAAGATAATCCTCCGTGGTGAGAACTTTAATTGAGAGGTAAACCAACAGTACTATGATAAGGGAGGGCGCCACCGACTTTATCAAGTTAAACACCAGGAATGACGGCACCTAAATTATTTTTTACAACTGCTTCATAAAGACCTGCTTATTTTAAAGAATTACCATTTGAATCTACAGTATTAACTTTATTACCTTGACTATCAGTTGGATAAAAAGTGTATTAAGCATCAAGTCCGGTGGTGGTACCAGATCGTTTATAAAGTTATTGGAAAGAGCAAAGATCGGAATTTAAAACTTTTCCATTTGAATCAGATGGTGCATTTTTAAGCCAATTATCATCAAGAACAACTAATTCACCGCCAAGTTAACGTGGTTTGCCAAGAACATTTTCACCGCCTTAATATAATGCATTTTATTTGTTTTTTACTAAATAACCTCCTTGCGTAGAAGAACCATATTAATCATTCATTTTTTAAGTTAATTTATCAGTTTATGTTGTTTGAATAATGGCAGTACCTTCATTGCCGGGCGAGTCAAGTTCAGTATAAAATTTGGTATTGGGAGAATAAACATCGCCGACACCACCTCTGATACCTTTAACGGCAGCTCCACCCAATTTTGGTTACATACCAGATAAATTATTCAAATTTGTAGAATAAAATTATGCGGCTTTTCTTCTTTCCTCATTGGTGTACATTGTATATGCGATGTAGACTACCAATACTAAAATACAGATCAGAAGACCTTATAATCTTGTGCAATGTTTACTTAATTCGGCTAATACATCGTCGCAAGTTTTGGTATCCCCACCCATCAATCGTACTCTTTCAACATAATCATCAGAATTATAATTTTAGTTCATTTACTATTGTAAAAAAATTGATTAAAAAAAAATAAATAATAAGAAGGATGCAAAATAAAAATTTAATTCAATTAATTCTTTAAAATTTACATTAATTATTATTAATTCGCGGTATTATTAACGATGATTAATTACCATAATAAGCATTTATGGACGATTTTTATAAAGTAACTAAATAATAAAATGATAAAAATATCAAAACATATCCAATTGATAAAGTTATGCTTTGTACTATATGGTCAGCATATGTTTAATTTGATATTATTGATTTTCTTGCAAAAAAAAATAAATAGAATAAATTTTCTAATTTAATATTGATTGCTGATGAAAATGTCATTTATCAATAATAAAGAAAAGCGGAAAAATAATGCGTTAATAATATAACTAATGTCATAAGGGTCGATTTATTATCAACAAAATTATTTTATATAAATCCTACCATTTCCATTAATAGTTTTTATCCAAAACGCATTGATTCCGCAACTTAAGAATATTAATTCCTTAAAAATAGTCTATATATTGATTAATAATAGCTCGAAAAAGTTTTTATTAACGATCCTTGTATATTATACTATGGATTTCAATTAAAAGACATTATATAAGTAATTTATTTAGATAAAGATGGTCCTCAATAAACGTTTTGGTAAATAATATAATCAGATGATGATTAATTTTCATTTGTATATTATATCCCCATTCAATGATTTTTAAATATTAAATTAATAATTTATCGCGTTTTATATTTAAAATATCATTATATGAAACATATTTAATAAATTTTCATCAGATAAATATGATTAATATAATTAATTTGCATAAATTTCGCACAATTTATATGATGATTATTTATTATCGCAACATAATAATTTCATAAAAATATATTGTTATTATATATTTTCGCGAGATATATATTTTTAAAATATAGAAATTAAATTTTATTTGTTGTTAATTATCCATTAATCTGTATAATTATATATTTTTTTTTATATACCCGCGTTTTCTATTTATAATTTCAAATCATTTATCTTTTTCTATACTTTATTTTATATTTCTTGATCGCCACATTAAATACATTCATTAATTCCTTCATACATCATGTTTGATAACATTCCTGTTATTATTCCATAATGCTTTTCCTTTTCAACCAATGTATAATTAATATCATACATTTTCGCGAAAATATAATATTAAAAATTATCTTTTGTGTCATTGATATTTTGTATTATTTCCCCCATATTATTATCAACTTTATAAACATAAATTTGTTATTAAATATGTTGATTTACTATACTATTTGTCAATAATGTAAAGGATTATTTATTTAATTAATAAGAAATATCCCCTTTTTTCATGTTTAACAAATGAGTTTAACCGGTGATACCTATTAAAGATATATATAGCGGCGTTCTCTTGTATAACTCGTTAAATTAATTTTTTTATTGAATTATATTTGTATTATAGTAGGAAGTGAAAATATTTTTAAAATTAGTGATGTAAAATTATGCGTCTGTATAACATCCCAAATCGCAAATATCAAAAATAGACAAACCCAATTTAACTTGATCAATATAATATTCTGGCATACAATTTTGAATTATACGCCTTCTTGCCGGCGCCTTTTATTCATATAAAACTGTTAAATATGTTTACTCGAAAAGCTATATATTTTGCCATTTTTATGGTATTTATGCGTATTATAATAATCTTGATGTTTTAACTATTGATAATCCGTCAGGTGATTAATGACAATTTTTTAATTCATTTTGTCCTTACATACAAGTCGCCTCCAATATTTTTGTATCTAGCATACTATTTATTATCTATTAATGAACCGGCTCAAAAAATACTCCCCAATCCATCATTATTGTATCGTATTATTATATTTGAACGCCATTACATTTATCTAATTTTTATTAAAACAACGGTTTATCATTGAATTAGCCTTTCTTTTTATTCGTTGAATATAAATTATTCATTTCCGAACCTCCAAATGACTTTTTCCTGAATTCATGCCATTATTGCGACTTTTATACTAATTATTCCATTTAATTTTCATTTATAAATTACTTTAATTTCTAGAACAATATCATATATTCATCACTGTAATCATTTTCACTGCTTAATTCAAATTATAATGCTTTTATATCATTTGTTGTTATACTTTCGGTTATTTCAACATTTTTATCCGATTATTTCTAACATTTCTCTTCTGTTTGTTTCATTTCTTCCAAAAAAATATCGTTTTTTATTTATTCTTTCAAAGTATAATATTCTTTTTCGCATTTTTATATTTCTTATATCATATTTTGCGTATTTTCATCGCTATTTTTGTTTTAATTCAAACATATTTCGCCATTTTATTCAATATTCGTTTAGAGTTCTTTTTTTTATATTGTTTATTTTTGATTTAAAAAATTTTTGTCAATATTCTCATTATTATTGTGTATTATGGATTTCTCTTCTCCATTTTCGCTTTTATTATAATTCAAAATCGCTTGTTGCATATTGTATATATATGTATTTTTTTATAGAAAATTTCATATTTCTTCCATATCTTCCCACCAATCTCTATTTGCATTCTATTTACGAACTTCATCATAAAATATTTCATTGAAAAATTATCTATCTTGAAACAATTATACTTAACTACTTATCGGATTATTTTGCGCTTTTATCATTGTATATTTTATGTTTTTATTATCAAAATCATCATAATCGCACTTTTATCCGCCGTATAAGTACGAATCATATGGTTATTATTCGAGATCTATTACATTTTAATTTTGATTTTTTTATTTTATATTATTTTCGTTTATTTATTATCGCAACATTTATCCGCCCTATTTTTATTAATTTATTGTGTTTATACTTGTATTTTCAGTTTATAATTACCTATTTTATAATTACCTATTTTATAATTGCGGATTTTATAATTGCGGATTTTATAATTGTGGATTTTATAATGGCGGATTTTATAATGGCGATTGTTTATGTATCTATTATTGTTCAACAATATTTTAATTTATAGCGGAATTAGTAATATTTTTTTATTGAATGTGATTACCATCCCTTTTAAACAATGTTTAATTTGAGGGCGCGATATTTGAATTATAATTTTAAATAGTAATATTTTGAGGTTCATCATTATAATTTTTGTTTAATAGTTTATAATATGAGTCGCGATTTTAAGCTAAATCAATATTATTGGTGTTATTTTATATGAATAAATCAGTTTATTTTTAATTTAAAAAATCGCGAGATTATAGATATTAATCATTTAAATTATGATTAATTCCGTGTTTAACAATAGAAAATTTTTTTTAATTTTACAATAAATTAGTATCATTTTATTTATGAATATCAATTAAATTAAAATTAGAATGCGCATTTGAATATTAAGAGTCATCACGATAATTATTTGCAATATTGATAGTATTATTAGATGGTGGAATAATATTTTATTAATTATTGAAATTTTGCGCGAAATTAGAACCGCCTTTGATTTAATTGGAAAAATTTTTTTAATTTCCAAATAAAGCGGTATTAAATGGCGGTGTTTATAAATAATTTTGCTATTATTATGTATTTATTCCTAATATTTCATTGAGATAATTATCGGTTCCATTGTTAATTTCATTATTTCGCGCTTATTTTTATTTTAATTCACAAAATTATTATTATTAAAGTATAAGTTATTTGTCCTGAAACTATTATTAATGATTATTTTAGAAATATTTTATTATTGTTTAAATACTTTCTCTATGTTTTTATAAATACGCATTTATAATCATAATAACTGTAATATAAGTTAATAATTTATGTAAATCTTCTCTACTATTAGAAATAATACTGATAAATATTACAGTCATGAAAGTTATAATCAGCGTTTATAATTCTATGTTCATTTATTGGCGGTAAAAAATAGATTTATATCATAAACAAATCAAAAATATATGAAAAGTTATATTTATTAAAAATATACAAATAATTATATTTTACGCAAATTCACTAAAAAATAAAGCATTTAAAATAATCCATCACGATATCTTCTTTATTTCCTTTATTATAATTGCGTAATATATATTTTATTTACTGATATGATAATCCATATAATCTCGCATATACATAAAAACATGAAAATAATCCGCATGCACTATTACTATATTAAAAAATTTCATCATTAACGTATACTTTATATTATTCAGATTCCCCTGTATTTTAAACGGCATTTTAAACATTTATAATTATTCTTTTAACAACATTTACGCTACTTTTATATCCCGATGAATTAAAAATTTCCATTTCTTTTTCCTTTTTTTTAATTAAAACAACTAGCCAATGCTATCCACTATTTTGGCAAGTATCTGTATTCAATACCATTGCTATATATTTTATTTTTGAATCATATAATAATTCTTGTAATTTTTCCATGCCTTATGTTTAATTGTAGCTGTTTTATTAGTAATACCCGTATGAACATACATTAAAATCATGTGTTTGAGTTTCTACAAAATCAAAATATGGCACATCTAATTTATACATTTTTAGTATTTTATCTATATCAAAATTTGATAGCCATTTATTTGGTGGCAATCCAGAAAGTTCTGGTTTCATTTATTGCAATTATTACATTAATATTTCTTGATTTGCCCTTTACATTTCTTTTATTTTTTTGTATTTTTATATATAATTTGCGCATTACTATTCTTTACTATCTATATTACATCCCAATTTTTATAATATATAGTTAAAAATATTGTATTATTTATTACCGTGTACACTCACTATTTCGTTTATCATATTTACTCGTATTATTTATTTTTAAAATTATATTCTTTTTTTGTCACCTTTTTCATTTTTTATCTTCTTTAATTTTTATCTTCTATTATTCACATTATCCTCATATACATTATATTATACGTTTATAGCTATAATTTATAAATATTTTCGCAAAATACATTTTATATTTGCATTTAACTTTTACTAATATTTATTGTTTTTATCAAATCTCTCCCATATATGATCTCGATAAAATAAAAACTTATTTCGCCACCGTTTTCATTAATACATTATCACAACTCTTTTCGCAAATAATGTATTCTCAAACAATTTATATATACAGCATATTTCCTATTTAAATTCATCTATTATGTTTAGGCGCAAAATTTAATTTCTTATTCTCGAGTATTTTCATGCACTTAAACATTTTAGGTATAATATTCTTTTTGAAAATAAACATTTGCGCAAACATTTGATTTTTATTGTTTATATTCGCGATCATTCTCTTCATATTATAATATATAGATATATTTTGACATATATTAATAAAGCAAAGTGTTACATATATTATAATTTATATTTCGCGAATTATAATGTATTTAGAAATTATATAAAATCGCGTTTTTATAGTAAATATGTAATATATTTTTTAAGTTTTTAAGAGCAAAATATAATATTTGTCCGCTATTTCTATTTATAAATTTTGCTTTATATTTGTTAATCAAGGAATTTTCAATTATTTATGTATACGTGAATTTTATATATTATTGATTAATACTAATTATCAGGGATTTATAATAATATTTTGTAACAAAAACTATGAAAATAAAAAAAATTTATGTATTTATGTGTTTAAACCAATTGAAAGTGCGCAAAATGTTATTTATGTAACAAATAAAAAATAGTTTGTATAATTTCGATAAAACTTTTTAAACAAGAAGAGCGTAAAAATAAAATGGATAAAAGATAGCACAAATATATATATATATATTTTAAATGTTTTAATAAACAGTGTATTAAAAATATAGGGCGCGATTAAATTATTTTTAAGTCGATATATAATATATAATTTGCGATATGAATACACAATTTTTGAATGAGAAATGATATACGTATATATATGCGCATATAGAGGTGTTCAAATTTACAAACAATTTGGCAAAAATATTAAATTATATAGTTTGCGGACAAGTTAAATGAATAACAATATTAAATGAATGATGAAAATGCGAAAATTTTAATGATCAATTTTAGAATTGTAAATAAAGAACGCGAAATTATAGAAAAAGATAGCGAAAAATAATTGTCTTTTAAAAAAAAAGATTATTTTGCCTGATTTATTTGTGTTGATGTATGAAAAATCGCATATTTTAATGTATAGTTTGACTGATAATAAATTAAATAATAGATGAAAAGCGCAAAAAAGTAATTAAATAAATATAATAAAATAATTAAAGCGCGGATTATAAACATAAATAAAGGAAAAAATATAAATGTTATGAATGATGAAAATGAAATAAGTGGGCGAGTAAAATAATAAATAGAATATTTATTGCGGTATTAATAGATTAAAAGATATTTAATTATGGGATAAATGTTAAAAAATGAATGAATTATAAATTATTTGCCGATTTATTTATGCAGTTATTAACGAAAATGTGTGATGATTGCTGTAAATAACGTCAAATATTACAAGTTTCTTATTATCCGCTTCTTTGGGTGTCAGAATCATTAGGAACGAATTATGAATTATAATTATTTTGATTTTTATTTTGCGCGATTTGAGAATCAAATTATTTAATTTCAATATCACATTGATCATCGTTAAATTAATCAATGGCAATATTTATAATCTAATTTTTGTGTTTTTTAAAAATATAATAATAACATTTGTGTAAGTTTAAAACAGTTCTAACCGCGATTTTATGGAAAGATTGGACGCATTATACGCAAAAATTTTTCATTAGTTACAAACTTTTTTTTTAATAAATAAATAGATATCATAAATCAAAAATAGTGATAAACATATCAAAAGAAATTTAAGTGTTACCGGCAATAAATATTTAAACATTGCCTGGGTTACTTATGAATTATTCGATTTAATAAAATTTATCTTATGTATTTATATGAAAAACACTTAAAAATTCGTCGTTTAAATAGAAATTTATAGTATATCGTTATAATTATTTATTTGTATTCGTATTAATAATTTAAATGAGGGCCTTATTATTTACATCAAAATAATTATTATTTGTTTTAAAAATAACAAATTCGCCTATTTAAGGTTATAATATTATTTAATTTGTCATATCTCTATGCTGAGAACAGTTAACAACTTACATTATTTATATATAAAATAAATATATACCAATTATAAATGAGTATAACAAATGCATAATTTGGGTAATATTACACTTATAATAATATTTAAGTTGGGAATATGAATAACTGGCGAACTAAAATTTAATATGGTAATAATGTGTCAAACATAGCTAATTAAGGCATATTTTTAAAATAAGGATATTATAAATTATACGGTATTATCACAACTTATAGTGATACGCCCAACGATAATCATATGATTTTAGATATACTACTTGACGGAAAAAAAATTAATATATAAGCTTATATGATTTTTAATGGATATGTAAATAATACAGTAATTATAGAATAATTTTATGTGCCTCAATTTTAATAATTAAACATTAATGTTTTGGATTCAAAAAATATAATTAGAAATTTTACAAATGTTTAAATAGAATAATTTTGAATTTTATTAAAATTTAGCAGTAATATATTGTAAAAAAAGCAAAATTATAATTCATCTCGCGTTATTTATAAGTAATTCTCAATTTCAATAGTATATAACTTTATAAATTTTAATTGATGAAATAAAATTTGCGGATAATAATATTTTTTTATTTTTATTTATAATTCGCGCTATTTTGATAAAAATAAATGTAAAAGCAACAATATTATATATAAATTGTGGCAAGTTATTATATCTTTTTTGATATTATATAGAAGCAAAAAATAATTTATATAATAACAATGTTGTAATAAATGTATATTAATATAAATGGCGCAAAAACAAAACATAAAATATAAATTGAATATAGAAAATCATGTAATAAATAAAAATAGGAATATTTAAATATAATTTTTGCGGAAATATAAATAAAAAATATCAAAGATATTAAATAAAAATAGCAATTATATGAGATAAATTATGGCGAGTTCAAATAAATTCTTTTTTTTAATAAAGATATTCAATAAAATCATCATTAAAAACGAATCGAGTATTTGCGCCTAATAAATAATTACCGAATTCCGTTTTAAAAACAAGTCGAAAAATAATAGCGTAAACGAAGAAATTGATAGCAACGAAAAAACATAAAGTGAAAATAGATTATAGAATATCAATATTTGCGTAATTAGTTTATTTAGAACGAGAATTAAGTCGATTTTAAAAAGCAATTTCGCTTTCATACTATAAATTTTAATTCGAATATATAGGAAATCCGCCTCTAATAGAAGGGATTTTAACATTGGGCTTAATATATTCAATTGCCTATTAAATATAATTTTGCATATTTAATTGAAAAATAATAAAATAAATAATCATTTATTTTGATGGATTTCTTTTTGTTTAATAAGATAATCAATGTAATCATTATTGAAAATTTTGCGTGTTTTAGTACCTAATATGGCATTACCAAAAGAAGTTTTAAAAATAAGCCGAAGAATAATGGCAGAAGTAGTGACTGTAACGAGGATAGTGAAAATGAAAAATAATAAAATAACAAATAAACCACCGCCTAAAGCAAATCCAGATGAACGTTATTTAGAATTTGATTTTGTTTAAAAGGATTAATCGGAAGATTTTAAATCTTATTATGAAACGGGATTCATAGTTACTAGAGAATCGTTCTAAATTAATTAATTTCCTTGCATTTATAAGAAAATTATTTTTTAAAAAAATGAATTATATATACCCAAATAATCAATGGAGGCCTATTAAAAAATTTACGAAAACGTAATTTACAATATGACAAGAAACTTTTTACAACAAACAGAATTTAATTAAAATTAAATAGATTCTTTTGATAATTTTATAGATTCAGATCATGGTTTGAAAAATATTATAGCAAATATGTTCAGTATTGATAATATTGTATATTTGTAATAACCTACAAAAATAAAGAGAAATGGTCAAGAATATATGTTAAAATCAATAAAGTTGGACGTAACATTTAATAATATCCGCAAATATAATGTGCAAAGCGAAATAATAAATATTCAAAATACTCAATAAATAACAGATATATTAACACCAAATAACGCGAGAAATTAGGATAAAACAATATATTTAAATATAGTTGCGGATATTAAAATTGTAATGACAGAACACACAGATGAATAAGCGGAAACAAAAGAAATATATAAATTGACCAAAGTATTAACAAACTAAAATATTTAATAAATACCATCAATGATAAAATCGGCGTCGTGTATTACAAAAGGAAAAACCGCGAGAGAATTAGTAGAAATTCATGAAGATCCAAGAGATTGTGGTGGATATTTTATTATTAAAGGAAATGAATGGTGTGTTTAAATGTCGGAATCAGTTAAATATAATGAGCTTTAAATTAATTATAAATATAAATAATAATTATTAGAGGGATTTATTATGTCAAAATAAGGTGATATGTATGAAATATCGCGGTGTGTTTATATTACTTTTGATGAAAAAAATAATAATTTGGGCATAAGATTATCTTTTGAATTTTTTGACTATATTGTTATACCATTTTTCTATATTTTTAAACTTTTGGGTATATAGAGCGAAAAATAAATGACTGAAATTATTATTTAAAATAGCACAGATAGTAATGATCAATAAGTACAATTCATGCTTAATATATTATAAAATGCCGTCACTGAAACAGAAACATAATTTTATCCAATGTTTAAAAATGTAAGTCAGTGTTAAACCAAAGATTAAATTCTTTAAAAAATATCAGATGTTTTAAATAGTCCCGCCGTCAAATAAAAAAATTTGTAGTTGGCTAATATTATTAATTACACCCCTAAAAGAGTATATGAAAAATTTACTTCATTATTTTTGATGAACATAGGTACTACTGAGGCATCTTGTTATGAAAAAGCTTTATTTTTGGGTAATTTAATCAATAAATTGCTGATAACTTATTAATCCGGCGAATATCCTAATCAACATTCGTATCTAGATAAAAGAATACATTGCACAGGATAAAATTTTGCGAAAACTTTTAAAAAAATTTTCAATCACCAAATAATCAAACCTATTAGAGATAGTATCATTAAATAAGCGCAAAATACAAGAAATATCGACAATATATAATATGAAAATATCATAAGTAGCACTTTAAATAAAAATATGTAAGATAAAAAATTTCAAAAATCTATTATGCCAAGTAATAATGATATGAATAAGGGAAAATTATAAACAATTTTGCTTGAAAGAAAAAATATGCTTAATACTATATCGTCGATCAGAACAATTACTAATTAAAAATAATCGCAAGATAAACTTTCTGATGGATTATTATAATAAAGAGCCGTATAACAATGTTATAATGGGTATTTATGTATGATATAATCTACTGAATCAGGTGAAAATGCTGGAAAAAATAAATATTTAGGCTGTTTGGCGCAAATAACTTAATCAACAAGTGTAATTTCAACCGTCAATATTATTAAATTAATACAATAAATAGTTGAACCGGGTGTCATTATTCCCCTTGATTAAATGTAATACACACTTATTAAATAATATAATTACATTAAAATTTTTGTAAATGGCAAATGGATTGGTGTTATTAAATAGCGCGATAAAGCATATTTTATATAACTTTTTGTTTAATTGAGGCGCAAATAATCATAATTATATCGACACATAACTGTATATCATAATAATTAAAACGAAATTCATGTTTATACTGATTTTGGGCGAATGATTACACCTCTTATTATTGTTTATTATGATTCTAATGGTGATCCGTTTATTAAAATTAAAGACGATAATATTGACGACATTTTAAACAATAAATATGATATGAATTGGTTTTTACAAAATGAAATTATAGAATATATATCAATTGAAGAAATGTAGAATTGTCTTGTTGCCGAAACTATTTCCCAATTTATTAATTATTAAAATTAACATAAATAACTTAGTATTTCTCAAAAATATAATTATACTCATGTTTTTATATAATATTCTCAATTGGGATTGACGGCATTAACTTCTACTTTTGCCAATTTTACATAACTATAAAGAATTACCATGTTTACAAATCATACTAGATAGGCTTGTGGATGGTCTACTTTCAATTTTAATGAAAGAATGATAAAAACTCTTTATTTTTAGCATTATATATCATAATCGCCGGTTTAAACTATGGTTGATAGTTTATTAGTTCCCAATGGTCATATGTTATAGGTTGCTTATCTCACATATGGCAATAATTAAGAAGATTCATTGATATTTAATAAAAGCTCCATTGATAGAGGACTTTTCGATATTACATATTTCTCTTATATTTTGATTGAATTTAAATATAATGAAGTTCTTGATACCGACGTGAGCAACTATAATAAATAATACGGAAACTATAATAAACTTGTCAATGGTATTATTTAAGAGGGTATTTATGTTTAATATAATGATGTTTTATTAGCAAAAAAAGAAAATAGTTAAGGATAACAATAAATAAAACCGATAAATACATCTGAGGTATATAAAAAACATGAAACTGGATTTGTGTAAAAAGTTTCGCAATTCTTTAATGAATAAAAAACTAAATGCATAAAAATAAAGATTAAAATTACGAGAAAGATTTAAAAAGGTGACAAATTCGTAAGTAGATAAGGTTGTAAAGCGGTAGTAAGTGATATTTTGCCGGCATCAGAACTACCTTTTACGAAAGACGGTATCACACCTGATATGATTTTTAGCCCGCATTCTTTTCCAACCCGACAAATGATTGGTTAAGTTTTTGATGGTATTAGCATTAATATGTGTGCTTTAAAATGTGAAACTTTCGATGCCACTATTTTCTGTAATTTTGATATCAATTAAATTTATAAAGAAACTGAAAAATGCGGTGATATGTCCAAAGGATATCGTCAATTGTATAATGGTATTACCGGCGATCCAATTCACGATAAAATTTATATGGTTCCTAACTTTTATCAGAGATTATAAAAATTTTCTATTGACGGTTTATATGTTATTGATAGCGGCAATGGTAGTAAAAATTCTATTACCAGACAACCTGCTGATGGTCGCAATATGGATGGCGGTCTTAAAGTCTCTGAAATGGATAAAGATTGCCTCTATTCTCACGGCACTTCTTCAACTTTAATGGAAAAATTTAGAGATAATTCAGATGGATATGACATGATTTATTGTAAACTTTGCGGTTATAGAGCAGATTCTAGTTTGGTTATTTCTAAATAATTAAATGATGCCGTTTATAAATGCAAAATTTGTCAAACTAATGCCGATTTAGTTACTGTTAATTCATCTTGGACATTCAATGTTTTCCAGCATATTATTAATGGCATGAATATTGATATTTAAGTTTCTTTTGACAAACCTATCGTTCATTAACCCGCCCTTTCTTGATTTTTGAATATTATAAATATTTTTTTTTATTCTCTTCTATCTTTTCTATTATTATTCATATGTATATTTTATTATATTCTCTCCTGTCTTTTCTATTATAATTCATATGTATATTTTATTATTTTCCCGCTATCACCGACTCCTTGAAACATATAATATATAATATTTTCCCCATATTATTTATATATTATTTTCCGCTTTTTTATAATTTATTTTATACGGTCATTTTATTTTTCTTTTATATTATTCTATACTATACGTCTCAATATTTTTCGGTTGATTTTAAAATTGACGCATTAAATTATATAAATTTGCAGTTGGTATTATTTATTGATATATTAATCGCATTTTATATATTACATTTAAGTTTCTCAATACCAAACTTATTTGCTAATATACATAAAAAATATTTGTAAAATTCTCGACAAAAAATAAAGCTATATATTAACGCGAGATTATATTATCAACTTATAAAATTTTATAATTTTTTTATATTTATAATCGCGATCATATAATCACCAATAACATATTATTAACCATACGTATAATCACCATAATTTCGTTTTTGTTATTACAAAGTTCGCAAAATAAAACATAAATATGTACGAAGTGTAATTATAAAAAATATAATAGAAATAAAATAATAATTCGCCATTAATTTTTCGATTTTAACTATGAGTTACAAAATTGATTTCAAATTATTTTTTTATAATATTTTTGAATTAAATTCGCATTATTTCTATAATATCACACATATAATATCGAACTTTTATAGCGAATAATAATTATTTTGTGTTCTATTAACTATGTTTTATAAATCACGATTAATATTTTATACTTTAAAATTGCGATATAATGTATAATCTATGTGAGTTGTGGGTCTGTTATTTATGAATTAATATATGAGGGTCGCAATCGCAAGTATCAAAATTATATACATAATATATATGAATGCCGATATCAAATAATTTTAAATATATTTATAATTTTATTGACAAAAATATCTCATTTTTTTGTAAAAATCGGCGAAATATATTATTTAATAAATTTGTATATACCATATATTGAAAAAATTAATAAAATAATTAATAATATTTGATTAAAAATATCGAGCCTTTAAAATAAACTTTATTGATTGTATTGAACTAATAAAGACCCCAAATTACTTTATAAAGCCTTATTATTTGTTTATTATACAATATTATTATATAGTTATTAATAATTATCGCGCTGTGATTTAACTATATCTAATTACTCGTTTTATTCATCAAATTATTCCTATGCAATACAATTTTTTTTTAATACGCAATTTTAACAATTTTCTTTATTATAAAGTTTATTATAAATATCTATAGTTTCTTTGCATTATTCGTATGTAATTTGACTCATTTATAGTATGAAAATTTTTATTTAACAATCATTTTGCCAATAACAATTTATTAATTTGCGTTCTATTAATAAATACATATAAATATATTTTTGCTTTGATTATCTTCGGCGCAATTAATAATAAAAAAATAAAAAAATTTAATTCAAAAAATTTAAAAAATAATATTAAAACGCTATTTTATTATTAAAAATTTATATATTTCTATTATTTTTCTCGAATAAATACAAAATAAAGAGTAGCATTCCATTATTTAACAAGCATTTGATATACAATTCTTTTTTAATTAAAATATAATGAATTTCGCGCCTATATTTATAAGCAAAATAAATATATTACTAATTTGCCGCATTTTTATATTGAATTAACAAAAAATATCAAAATAAATAGTTTTTATACGAATATGATTATAATAAACGGCAAAAATGGTTGAATATATGAACTCTCAAATGAAACAATATATACAAATAAATAACTTTTGCATTATATGTATTGTTTCAATTTTTAAAATATAATTATATTTTTGATAATATTTAAGCTCGTATTATATATAAATATTAAATATTTTAAGTGGCAAATATATTATTATAGTTGATTGAGATATTATTATGGATCGGCAATTGAATAATTTTACATTAAAAGTGTCATATTTAACAGTTTTTATTTTACTTAAACTTATAGAGGGTTAATTTAATATTATATAATTTCATAATTTGAGTTATATAAAAGACGCGAAATTTATTATTTAAATATATAATATATCGCAGATAATTAATAAAAATGCGAATATATAGAATTTATGCATTGATATAATTTAATTTTAAATATTATTGGAAGAAATTAAACATTTCACAGCCATATCAAATCATTTTAATATACGAATTATAACTATATGCGCGCACATAAAATTTTAAATAAATATATTGCGGCTTTATTATTGTCCGTGAGTGTAATTTATATATCAAGCAAAATTTATATTTGCGTTTGTTTTGAAATTGAAATGTATATATTTTGGCAAAAATAATGATTTATGTTAAAATATAATTGATTTATTATATAAAAGTAAGGCAAAAATTAATTTTCTAAAATAATTTGAATTTCATATTATAATAAAAATCAATTTCTCATATTAACATTGTCACTTATTATTCGCGCCATTATATAATAAAAATCAAAATGTTTTCGGCAAACTTTGTTAAATTACATTATAATTTTATTTTAAACACTAAATTAATTTTAATAACGCAATATATAATTAATTAAACATAAAAAAGTGCGCGTTTTTTATAAACAATTTGCTTATTCTTGTTTTTTCTATTTAATAAAATCTGCTTTAAAAACTTTCTTATCAAATTTGCATTCATTTTATTAATTTTCAAGTTATAAATTACAAATATAAACTAATTTTCTATATAACCAATATATTATTTGCGCTATATTTTCTATATAATCAATATATTATTTTGCGAGAAAAGTTTCAGAAAATGAATTTATTATTAACGAGACATTTTCAATAAAACAAGTATATGATTAAATAAAATTTAAAAAAAAATCGGCTTAATACACAAAAACTTTAGGTAAATCAAAAATATTTGATTGAAATATTCTATAAAGCGGCGTTTTAATTCATTAAAAATTATCTTTTTGCTATATTCTTATTCATGAAAAATACTCCGCGAAGAGGTTATTCTTATTCATGAGAAATGTTTCGCGAAGCGGTTATTCTTATTCACGAGAAATTTTCCGCGAAGCGGTTATTCTTATTCATGAGAAATGTTTCGCGAAGCGGTTATTCTTATTCATGAGAAATGTTTCGCGAAGCGGTTATTCTTATTCACGGGAAATTTTCATTAAATAAAAGTATATGGTGGGTCGCTTCGCTATTTATTTTTTGATAAAGCATTAAACAGCTTCGCTGAATATGGTGGGTCGCTTCGCTATTTATTTTCAAGATAAGATAAAGGGAATTAAACAAATATAATTTCGCGGAATTTAAATTTTAATTACAAACTGCAAAGGATTATGCTTATTATTTTTGAAAATTTTTAATTGGCATTTGATTTATTTTGTTTTTTAAAGTTAATATATTAGAAAAATAATTTTTATATCGTGAATAAGTATCAACATATATCATTACACCATAATTTCAATATATACATCACTCAATTATATCGCAAAAATATTTATTTTTTTATAAACAACCCGCAAAATTAGTAATAATGACAATAATATCGCCTCAATATAATTTAAATTTATATATTTTAACTTTTGTGAAATTAAAAATATTTTTTTGCGCAAAAGAATATTTGATCATTGATTAATAACGCTTATAAAAAATAATATAAATATCGCGAGTTTATCTTTTTATTAATATCTTACAAATTATTTTGCTTTAATCGCGAGTATAATAATCTACTTTTTTATATTTTATTGCAATATAAAATTATAAATCGCGAATTATATATTATTTTCAATTCATTTATGTTATTTTCTATAAATTATTATTTAAATGCGCGGGTGTTATTTTAAAATATAAATTATAGATTAATATAAATGCCATTTTTGTAAATTATTATATGCAAATTTGTTTATCTTCAAAAAATATTCACAATTTCACTGTTTATTTTGGCGGCTATACAATTCATCATTTTATTACAATATTTAATAATTATGCTAAATTATGGGGACCAAAAATTTTATTTACATTATGATGCGCTTTATTTAAAATACATTTTTGCATGAAAACTTTATGTATTTTATTTTTTAAAAATTTTGGTAGCTAGAAAAAAGTTTATCGTTAAATATATTATACAATTTTCTTGTTAAAAACAAATGCATTAATTTATAGTGTTGATTCATATATAATATAACTTTGCGTTTTATATTTTTAACGCATTATTATCAAATATTAATATTTATAAACAATAAATATCATTTAATCGCAAAACATATAGTTATATAAGCGCAAAATATATATATATTTATAGCCAACACTGTTATATTTGCATTCATATAATTTAAAAATTTATAATGGTTTACTTTTAAACTAATATTTTTGCGATAAATATATATATGTATTTTTTTAAAGGAGTGATAATTAATAATAATAAAACACGCAAAATATAATTTGTTTTTTTAAATTGCGTATTATATATTAATTTATAATTTGCGCGGTGTTTATATTTTTGATATATTTTTGAAAAATTTATAAGTATTTACGCATTAATTGAATTTTTAAGAGAAATATATAATTGTAATTTAGGTTTAATTTAAATTTTGATAAGAAGTTTTTAAGATGAATCAATAAAGCGAAACAGTATTATATTATAAGTAAATAAAAAAATGCGCAATTTATTTATATATCGCGGTTATATATAGATAAAATTATATGAAAAATGCGCATAAATAATTATGTTTAAATGTATTGAAAGAAATTTACATATTGTTTAAACACTTTTCTACATATTTAAACCAATAAATAGGATGATAAAAAGTTATTTTGTAATAAGGTGATCGGTTCAAAATTTTTATATATCAGGTAGTTACATAGAGAGTTTGTGTTAATGATATATAATAAATACGCGTACATAAATTATAATATAAAAAGCGCAATATATAAATATAAAAATGTAAATACATGAATTAAATGGCGAAAATAGAATAGAAAAATTTAATATAAATGAAAAAATTTTATATTATTAATAAATTATGCAATAGGATGAAGGTGATTTATAATAGGAATTGATAGAATTACGCTATAAATTAAAGAATATGTAAATATGCGAAATATATAAAATACCGAAAAGATAGGTAGAAATATAATTGAAATTAGTGGGAGGAGATACGTGGTAATGGTTTACATCATTGGCGGGAAATGCGTTTAATTATTTATTGGTGATATTTAGCGGAATAATACCAGGATTAGATAATTATATGAAATAAATATTTGCCACAAATAAAAATATGGCGACATTAGAATCAATGGTAACTTTTAAAGGAATGAATGTAATAAAAATGTATCCAGATTCAATGTAATTAGACGGTTAATAAAAGTTGGGCACACAATAAATATAATAAATATAACAAAAATTGGATTATATGAAACAATGTATAGATTCCTATGATACAGATTTTGAGAAACAATATAAATAGCATATAACTGATTTGGTAAATTCGCAAGTATAAGTATTAATAATATGTGTGCCATAATTAACACCGGTAGTAGATACATTATTTGCGACAACAGGAAAAATGCAAGGACTGATTGAATGGGGAATAAAGATAGCAAAAATTATATTGGGATGGTAAGGAGGATAATAAGAATTTGAAGAATTATCAATAAATACACAAAAATAAGTATTTTTTAGCGATAAAACATAAAAAGAGTTTTAATAATAAAATGGAAATATAAGGGTATATAGGGGAGGGGATGATACTAGCGATATAAGATAATTTATACAAAAACTATGCGAAATATTAGGTTTAATGGCATTTGGTGGAATGTTAATAGATTTGATAGTGACCTTGATAGTAACAGCAGTATTGGCAATAATAGCGGCAACTGGAGCAGTAACTTGGTGGGTACCATTGGTGTGTTTGCTCGTAGGATTAATCATAATTTTTGGAATTGGAGTAATATCAGCATTAATGGCAATTGCTGCATTAACGACAGCGGCAATTATGATTTTAGGTGTTGGAATTTATGAATTTGTTTAAAACTACCTCGTAAAAATATGCGCCGATAAATATACTGATGATAGTTAATCCCAATATTTAAATTTATGTCATTATTACGAAACTTTGCTCAATTATTTCAATTAATACACAAATTAACAATAATAACTCGCCTTGAAAAAATATGATTCATATTACAATTCAATTGTATAATATAATCAGGACAGAATAAGATAATCACTTGATTACGCGCATGATTTACTTTATACTGTTACTAATGATATAAAAAATATGTAATATTGTTTGAACGATATTATATCCCATACAAATACAAATATATATAATTATGGCCAAGATTCTATTTTGTCTATTATTCAAAATATTAATGTTATTTAAGGCGTTATGAATAATTATAGCACTGTTGTACATCCCCACATTAATTCTCTTACCAATGAAATTAATGATCATCATTTGAGTTATTTATGGGTTTAAACATCGATGGACGATTACAAAATAATCAATGATTAACAATTAAACGATCTTATTGCGCAAAAAAAAATTTATTAAAACAGCCCCTATATTTTTCCATATGCTAATTTTTCTAATTAAAATTCCATCGACAAAATCATATAATAACTTGGGTTTAATAAACTTATTATATAAGACGTCAAAATTAATTCCTGCTATATTTAAATTTTGCTTTATTATTATAATTCTCAACTTTAATTTGCGTAATTTATAGATAATATTTAACTTTAAACTTCATAATATATGGATTAATTGATGTTATTATATTCGCAAAGAGTAAATATTTTTAATGTTAATGTTTTTAATAGTATTATAACAATTGAATAATAAATTTTTAACTTTAGTCAATAAATAAACAATTATCAATTTACGCAATTTATTAACGATTCTCAATAATAATTAGCCGTATATTAGAATAGTTCCCCTAAACCTAAACCCGATTTCTCTGATAAATACAAAATATATATCGCCGAATTTTAATCTTATTTGAAATAAACACAATTAATGTATTCCAATCAATATTAAACTTAATTTTTGCGCCAAATATAAAACATTTCTACCGGATCTAGCAAATAATATTTGTATTTATCATATTTTTTCCTATTATTGTTTCTCTCCGTATTTATTATTATTTTCCGCAAAATTTATCAATAATATCATATAAATTTGTTAAATAATTAATTAAATTCGTCAAATTATAAATATTCACTCCCCCTTTAAATGCATAATTTATGATAATATTATTATACTTTTAATACTATATGCCATATTTAATAATATTCAAATATTTTCTTATTTTTTTCGTATTATTATTTGTTTCTCATTATTATTTCTCCTGTCAAATCATTCACTTTATTACATATATATTTCCCATATAATACAAATTCATATATATTTTTCATTATTGTTTCAATCTCTTTTATTTAATTTTCTATATGAACATTTAAATCATAAATACTTTCTATTTAAATATCTTATTCTTTATTTTTTTATTCTATATTTTGTAAATTAATTGGATTTTTTTGCAATTATTCCATTATTTCTATATGTATTTTATATTTTTCATCATTTTCATCAATTTTATTTTTGCGCAATAGATATAATTATTATATTTCTATTTATTTATCATCTATTTCTTTTAAATCTTTCGCAAAATATTATTACCATTCATTACTTCCCGGCACATTATTTTAAATTCCCTCTATTATTTATTTATAAATCATATTTTATTTTGTTTTTTTATAGAAATTCATTCAATTATATATTATTTTCTATTATTTATATGGTGTTTCATTATACGCAAATATATTTTCCTTTTTTTAATTTTATTAATATTCTATATATTGCGAAAATATTATATATAGAATAATTACCACTATTATTATTTTTAAAACGCACATTAATAATTAACGCCATTTTTTATTTCCAATAAAAGGCACTTTAATATTATTTTATTCTTAATTTATGAAATTTCGCTAATTTATATGAGGATATCTATATATTTCATCTCGCGTATTTTGAATATCGTTTAAATTGCTTTCTGGAATATCAGTTGTATATTATATTTACCGCATTTTTTTTAAATCTTGTTTTTTGTTATTATAATTTTGCTCTTATTTTATATTTTATTTTAATTTTTCCGCATATTTTTCCTATTTTTTATGATTATAAGACCTATTTTCGCGCAAATTTGATTCGTGTAATTTTTGAAATATTTATGATTTTTTTTCATTATCATTATTGAATTTTTTTTATTTTTCATAGTTATTTTATTATATATTGTACTGTATTTGCGGTTATTATTAATTATCAAATGTTTATTATTATTAATTATAACTCAAAGTACTGGGGACTTACTATAGTTCATTTGATATTTCATTTTATGAATTAGGCGTACTTATTTATTGATTATCCGATATTTTTTGCCGATTATTTTCATAATAATATATTTAGTTTTTAATACTTGTCGGAGAATGTGTTTAATTATGCGAAATAATATTATAATCGCTACCAAAATCGGATTAATTTTATTATATACTACTTTCTGATTATTATGGCGAATTATTTTAGTTATCTGTATAAAAAGAGTCGCCGTCTGATATTTAATCAATGTTTTATCTTGATTTGTAACTTGACAAATGCGAATTTGTTTAAGAGGGCGGTGAAGAATCTTTAAAAGCGGAATTATTTTCTTTTTTTGATAAAGTTTAATTTAAATCGGAATAATTTTACGTATAATAATTAATAAAATTATTTTTGCTTTATTATAAATCAGATTATTTATTAGGCGTATTGTTTTAATAACTTTGAGTGATACCCATAAGATCAGAGATATCAGAAGTTTTATCATTAATAATTGCATTATTACTATCAACTAAAAATTATTGAGAATCTTAATTATTGTTTTAATAAGAAAATTCTGATTATTTGCGCGCTGTAAATGGTCTTATAGTATAATTATTGTGTAATTTTGAGTTTTATAGAGAATTTATAGGAGAACGTATTGAGGAGTTTTTAGAACTTTATAATTAAGAGGCGTTTGAAAGTTATTAAATAATAGATGGTTAACTCAAGGTTGAAGGTGATTAATTTAAAGATATATCATCAAAATGTATGGAATCCTGCAATGAGCTACGAGGTGAATTTTTAAACTAGCGCGATAAAATATTATTAGATTACATTGATTTATTGACAGGCGATTACTTTAAAAGCGACGACTTTTATTTTTATTATTATAGTTAAAAATTATATAAAGGCGCATTTTATTATGACAAAATAGATAAATTATTGTTTTCTTTAATAATACTATTATTTTTTGGTGAGAATTAATTTATTTCGCGCGAATTATTGCTTTAAGATGTTTATAAAAGATTTTATGAAGAATCTGTGTCGCCATTTAAAAAATCAAGCATAATTACAGATTATGAATCATTTGTAGAACTATTATTAAGATTTTTTGGGGGATGATTATTTTAAGTGGGATCTATTATTTTTTCAAGTATATCATATGATTGATTATTAATAAGGTCCTAAAAACTTGTCATTTACCGACTATTTTCGGAATTTTAAATTTTTGATTCTGATAAACTTTAATTAAAAGCATCTCGAAATCCTCCCTATAATACATCAAATTAACGGGATAATTATAAAGGTTATTTAATCAGATAGTTATCAATTTAATCATAGAATGACCTATTTTCTTCGTAGTCTATATACATTTATTATAATAAAAAATGATTAAAAAAATTATATAATAACACATATGGAATTTTGTATAAACGACCAATCTATTTTAGTTAAAGAAGTTAATGCGTTTAAATCTATTTTAAGGTGCAAACATTGCGATTATAGTAAAGAAAATTAAAATTGTGTATTATATATAAATAATTATAATAAAAAATAATCAATTGATGTTCATAATATTTACGGCGATAAATTAGCGCAATAAATAGAAAATAAATGTATTCAATGCAATGAAAATGTATATATTTATATGTAAAAAAATTTGAATGAAGTTAAATATATTTGCAAATGTTCCCAAAATGTTTAAGATGAATGAATAAATAATTTTTTTTTATCAGCAAAATAAAAATTAATTTGCGGATTAAAAATAAATGTTTTTGATATTAAAAAAACTAACTAATATATTACATTAAAATGACTGATCTAACATAACAAACATAATAATAAATCAGCAATCAATAAAGATAAATAACGCGATAACAATATTAAGATGAATAAAATTATGTAAATCCATCATAATAAAATAACGAACAATAATAGGGCGCTTTAAAAGAAATTAAATAAAATAAAATTGCGCGATAATAAACGTTGTAGTAATATGATGAGTTATATTTGAGTTTATTAAATAAAAATAATAAAAATCGCACATAAATATATATATTATATGCCTTAATATTATTATTATTTATGTTTATACTATATAAAACGCATAATAATTCAGTGCCAACATAAACATTATAATAAGTTCAAAAAATATAATTAGGTACAATTGTGGCGGTTTGGAAATCACCAGCAATGGGAGATGATTGGTTATATTGCGATGGTAAATAATATGATACAAAAATATATAAAGACTTATATAATTTGCTGGGGACGGATAGATTACCAGACTTGCGGGGATATTTTTTAAGAGGTTTTGATGGAGAAGGTGTTGTTGATCCCGATCGCGGTAGATAAATTAATAGTATATAAAAAGGCACCTTTTAAAAACATACTCATACTATTGAGCCATAGCCTAGTGCTATTACACCTGATAAATTACCGCCTCCAAGTTCAACTGGATATGGACTCGTGCGATATTCCAACAAAGAAAATAACACTATAAGCACCGCATATGATAGTCAAATTGGTTCAAATACTTACGAAATGGATTTAGCTGATATATATCCACCTAAAATTGGATTTGAGGGCGATAAAGAAACAAGACCTATTAATATCGCGGTTAAGTATTTTATTTTTGCGCGATTATGATATTATTTTATATTTTTAATTTATTTTATTCGCATAAATGGATTAGATTTACAAAAAAAATACATCGGTGTTTTTATACATTATTAGTAGCAAATAAATTGTTTTACATAAAGGTTCTTTAATTGGAATGAAATTAAAAGATAATACAGAGTAAAAAGCTCTTTTTGATAGTATTTTATCTCTTATGGAAACTTTTATTAATTCCGAAATACCTATTAAAATAACTAAATATAATATTATCAATGATTTCGATGAAAATCCATCACAATTACACATCGTTTATTATATATATAAAGGATAAAAAATATAAACTAATGATGTTTATACTTTGACTTTTATTGATAAAGCTGTCGAATCATTAAAGTAAAAAAACGAAAATGGCATCGATATTTATATTTTAAAGATGCTTTATAATTAATAAAGATAAGTTTCAAAATAATATAGTATCAACAAATAATAACTTGTTAAAAATAATATAAAAATACCTCTTACCAAAATTAGTGACCGCCCTAATATAAATAAACTATGATTTTATTTTATATTATATATAAATGCTTAAAAACTCTGATGATAAAATAGTTGTCAATAGTTCAACTGACAATTTAAAATAAATAACCCGCTAAGTAAATCGCGTTAATACAAAAATAAATGTCGCATATATTATTGTCATTATTTTATTTATGCTTGCCTTATTTTTTGCTTATACATAAAATACATAATAAACTAATTTTTCTAATAATATATCAAATTTATAAAAATAATTGAACGAAAATAACGAAAAAGTAGAAGCATTAAATTAATTATATTAAAATTCCCGCCAGGCAATACAAAGATTAGGCGCATATAATGATTCCTTCAGCACTTTTCAAGCAAACCAAGATAATATTTAAAAATAATTCGCTTCTATATAATAATATAATTAATCATTTGCGCAATTTAAATAAGATTAAGATGCTATTAATTAAGTTTTTAATTCATTTAAAAATAATTATAATGACATTTTATTGGCCGTTTCCGATCTCAAAAAAAGCGGTAAATAATATTCTACTGATTTAACTTATTTGCGGACTAATTAAGATGATATTTATAAATAAATCGTCAAATTTAATGATTTTATTTTGCTAAATAATAAACTAACTTCATCTAATACATAACCTATTTCATAATCTATTGCGCAATCTATTACCAATCAATCATCATCTCTCCCCATCGGAATTATTATGCCATTTATCGGTAATTCTGTTCCCTCTCCGGGTAAGTGGCTTTATTGTAATGGTTCTACTTTTGACGCCAATATTTATAAAGATCTTTTTGTTATATTGGGTAATTCAAATATTACTCCCGATTTAAGAGGCGTCTTTTTAAGAGGGTATGCTGATGATTCGCAAATTGATAAAGGGCGCCAGCTCAATAATCTTTAAGATAGCGGATTTTAATCACATTCGCATAATATTTCTTATTTAAATTCCTATAATCAAAATAGTTAACCCGCGGGTAGTTAATACGGTGTTCTTAGATACGCCACTAATAATGAAACAGAGGCAAATACTACGTCAATTGGATGGGATAAAATCGTTTATAATAAACCTGAACTTGATTTGGCCGATCTTTATCAAATTAAAATTGAAAATACCGGTATTAATGAAACTCGACCCATTAATTTCTCCGTCAAATATTATATCTTGGGTCTTAATTGATTTTTCTACATTTTATTTTATACATTTATTTATTTTTCTATAATTTACCATATATATTACACATATTATGTTATTTTTTATATTTAACCTATATTTTGGTAATACAAAATACTCGCGTCATAAATTTATAATTATGTATTAACGCAAATTTTAATATTTATATTTTTGCATCTTTTAGATATAAATCGGCGGGAGAGTTGTAATGGGTGAATAAAAGTTATTTAAATACCGCGATAAATATAATATATAAATACTTATTTTAACTTGTTTAATGACAATATAATAATATATTATGCCGATTTTTTAATTTTTAAATGTGTAGATATTCTTTAAAAAAATGAATAATATTACCTTAAATAATGTAGTCGGCTTTAATAAAAATATTGATAAGAAAACTTGATAAATAGTATAATAATTTTATAATAAACGCGATATTAGAATTTTTATATGAAAAATAAGATTATCATATTGGAAGCATAAATACAATAAGTTATTTAATGTAATTTGAGCATATGTAATTGTATCATACATAGATTGATGCTTAGTTTATGCAATAGTTTTTAAAATATGTCAACGAAAATTACAAATATTTAAAGTATTTGAAACAAATTAAAACGGCAAATTATTTTTATAATATTAGCAAAGAAAGTATAACTTAATAATTTATTTGCGTGAAAAAAAAGAAATAAATGAATTAAAGTATTGCATTACGTGTGTATCATATAAATGATAAAAAAAAGTAAAATTACATAAATATATTTAAAAACGGCAAAATATTAATGTCGGGTTTAAAGTAATAATTCTTTTCATTATAATTATACACGCAAATACATATTGTACATCTTATTATTAAATTTATTTTAAATTACTAGGCGCAAAACACATCAGTTCAATTACAATATTGCAAAGTTATTATGATGAATATAAATACAAAATTATATATGGAATATCCTTTAATATTATGCAAATTATATAATCATATGAATAATAATAAAGAATTATTACATACAAATCAATATAAATTATTCGCGGTTGAATAATAAAGAAATAAACCCGCTATTATATTGCGATTCAAAATATTATTTAATGATAATACACTTTTATTAGTAAAATAAAATTAATAATAGCAAATTACTGTGATAATACTTTAAAACAGCAAATTATAGTTTTTGGGAAATAATATTAATATTTCATTATAATTCGCCATTTAAGAATAATTATAAATGGTTATAGAAAATGAATCAAAAATTATTTAAGAATAAATCAAAATTATTTAATGAATGTGTATTCGAATTCTCCATCATTTTTATTAATTTTATATTAATTTATATATAATAATTATTATTATGTTTTTTTATATGATTCGATATATAAATCTTTGAGTTGACTAAAATATTTTTTTTCTTTTTCGTTTATATCTATTATTAATTTATCGCCTTCACAAAATATTTATTGCTATTTTTTTGTATTATCTTTACAACTTTGCAATATAGAAATTTATTATAAAACAGAAACATCAAACCCGCTTAAATATTTTTCAAAATCCTTTTTATCATATTGCGCTAATTTAAAATTATTAATCATCATCATATTGAATTTATATGTTTAGTATATTCCTTTTAATATTGATGATACGTATTCTTTTTGCAAATTTTATTAATTATATATTTATATATTCAACTCAAATTAATCAAAATATATTTTTTATTGCGGAACTTCACTCAAAAATAAGGGTATTTTTTTAGTTTTGTTTAATATATCATATGAAAATTAAAATTATTTTGTTTAAAATCCGCAATAATAATCATTATATGTAAAATATTACATAATTGGTTGAATTTCATAATATAATTTATATATTTCATAAATTTATTTATCATTTACATAATTATTAATTTATTTTTGCGTTATCTTTTCAAGTAAAGGCACATCTTTAAATATTTACTATGGTTTAATCGGCAAAAAGAAATTTTTTTATTTGTATTCTATCAATAAGTATTATATTTGAAAGTTTTAATTAACCAATTGCGAAATTATATTTATATCGTTTTTTTTTGATATTTCTATAATTTCTATTTGTTTAATTTCGTGACGAATGTTAAACATAGTTGTAATCTTGTTTTTTTCTATATAAACAATCGGATTATACGTATTATTATAAAACATTACAATAATTTGTTTAGGGTATTATATCCAAATTTATTATTTATTATATTGTATGAATTCAATATATTGAATTTCCATGTTCAATTATATAACACTTATAAAAAATTCTTTTAAAAGCGAACAATTATAATTGTAAAAAACATTATTATTTGTCAATTATTCAATATCATATTATATTTTTTTTATTTAAATGTGTTTGACTTTTTTATTAATATATTCAAGAATATCAATTTGGCATAAATAATTAATGGTTTTTACAAAAGACAAAATTACGTTATAACTATTATTATTTTAATTAAATTCATTTAAAGCATAAAATTTAAGATTTTTGAAATTGCTTATATAAATACTAAATTATTTTGCGCTAATTTCAGCGTACCGACCAGTTAAAACTTTATCAATAGATTTATAAATATAGGTGCCTTTTTTTGAATAATCAGTGTGTTAATGTGTTTTTAAACACTATTCATAAAAATTTTTTTTCCGTATTAATTAATCTTTTTAAATTTTTTAACAACAAGGAACGCAAAAATTTTGCGGATGAATATTTAATTTAAACATTAAAGAAGGATATTCAGCGTTACATTAATAATATTGAACGTCTTATTTTGTAAAATTCCAATATTTCGTAACAAATTATTTATTTGCTTCCTCTTTAGAAACAGGAATGGGCTGATGATTTCCTTAACAAACTCTACTATATTATAGTTTTGTTTCATTTTGCATTAGATTATTATATAACATAGGATCGATTTTTTAAAGCAATTTTGAAAGATGCAAACTATTAGTCTATATTTTTTATTCATCTTGCTATAAAAGAATTTAAATAAGTATTTCCGATAAAATCCCGCGTTATATATATAAACCTTGATAATCGATAGAAAGTTAATTATTTACATTTTGTATATTCAATGTATATTTATAAAAGTTAAATAGATTTATAGTTTTATTTTGCTATTAATATTGCTATATAAATTTATTAAAATTGTCAAACTATAATTCTATAATATTTTTATTATCAAAAGAAATAATTTGTTAATATTTAATAGAATTTTGAGAGATGCCGTTATATGTGAAATCGCTATAATTTTAAAGTTATTTTAAGAATAAATTAAAAACATTTTATAACTTTTCCATTTCTTTAAATATATCGGCATAAAGAATATTTTTATTGATAATAATTGTGAAAATAATGCTTTATTCGTGTAAAATAAAACCGATTAATTTACTGATTCCAATTATTAAATGTTTATTATTTTTAATAATTTCCGTATCAAACTGTTATGTAATGGATTTTTATGAAATTAAAACATTATTATTTTCAGTGAATTAATATATAAGCCGATCAATTTGAAATTATTCTTGCCGCAATTTATACATATTATAGATATTTTTCAAATTTAAATATTCTAAATACAAATCATATTTAAATTATATTTATTAAACAAATAATTGTTCTTTATATTTTATAGAAAGCGGCTTTTATATATTCTAATATATTTAATATTCAGTTTCAAGTTTTTAAAAATGATTTTAATCAAACATATATTTACTATAATTTTGAGTTATATAGGGAAAAAATATATTATAAAATATTTGATATGTCCAATTAAGTTTGTCTCTATCATTTGTAAATTCCGCAATCTTAACATATTATTCAATTTATTCTAATGTAATATAATGTATAGTAATGTCATCATCAGATATATATTATTGCGCGAAATTTTTATTATATATTATTGATATTTCATCATATTCACGCACATCATAATAATTAGGCAATTATTCCTCAAAATATTCAAATTATTTAGTATCTTTATCGCATATATATTTATAAACTTATTGTGGTATCATTAATTTTTAATTCTTGCCATTAATAAATAAATCGTATGGGTATAAATATTATTTTTTGTGTTCTATACAAAAATAAACTAATTACGGTTATGTTTCTAATTACTTACTTAAAACATAATGTATATTATCTAATCTATAATATTTATGTATTTATATATAAATCGGTTTTTTATTATCATCGACTGATTTTAAAATACATTTTTGTAACATTTTATACAATAATAATATTTTTATAATTCGATTATAATCAATCTAAAATTTGTTATTAATAATTTTACTTTATTTATATTAACTCGCGCGAATTTCATTTAAATAAATATATATATATATTATTTTCCATTTTTATTTTATATTTTCGTACTTATTAATAAATCTCATATTATATTTGCTACCTATTAAAGATTTAATTCCATTTTTTTATTTATTTATACATAATTATATTCGCGCAAATATTACACCCTCATCCTATCCACGCCCTTTTAATATGTTTCCGTTTTTTGTTTAACACTCTATTTCTAGAACATATAATTTTCAAGTATTATTCTGTAAATATTAAAATTTTGCGCAAAATAATAATGACAAATAATATTTTATGTATATTAAAATAAAGTAATTTTATAGTATTATTAATCATTTGCGCGAAAATATGATATTACCATATAAACAAAACATCTATTTTGCTATTCGAATCAATAATATTACATAATCTTGTCAAAAAATCGCCACATTAATATTTGTCAGCGAAATAATAATAATTAATAAACTAAAAATGCTTAATAAAAGGAATATATTATATAAATTCGCGAAATTTTATAATATTGTATTTTATTATATTATAGAAAAACGCGAAATAAAAAATATATTGAATTTAAAATAGGCGATTATATAAATATGTTATATAGAAAAATGGCGATTATATAAATATGTTATATTGAAAATTCGCGATTATATAAATATGTTATATTGAAAATTCGCGGTTAAATAATATATTTATCTTTTAAATTAACAATTTTATGTATATTTTACATTCAAAACGTGTAATTATATATAATGTGTTAAATGAAATGCGAAATATTAGTGGGAAATAAAATATGAGATAGGAAATAATAGTGAGGGTTGGTAATATGGTATCACATGATATTATAAAGACGATATTAAGCGGATTTATAAGGGATTTATAAAGATTTAAACAAATCCTTATCAGTTAAAATAGAGTTTTAATCAATAAAGTCGCGTTTTTTTTAATAAATTTTCAAGAATTATTGTTTATATATTTTAGAACAGCTTAATAAAACGATTTGCAAAATTTTATCAAATTAATTTTAATATGTGAAAACATGAACTTTTTTATTTTTTTTAAATTATAGATTATCAGATTAAGGAACTAAGATTTAAATTTTAGGTATACCGTATTTATATTTCATCAAATAATAACCAGTGTGGCAATATTCTTTAATGGCATTATCTTTAACATATTGTTATAAAATATCTTTGTATTATTAATAATTTAATAGCGCCTATCTTTTACCCATTAATTAATACATGATATTTTCATCAAATTATAATTTATATTATTATAAGCTTTTAAACGAAAAATTTTACTTAATCATTAATTTGAGGGTTTATATTTGCTATAAATTTTTCATATTAGATTGGGGTTTAATTAATTTTTATTTATAAAATAAATAATATTGCGCCAAAATATTGTTATTAATGCAATGTTTATACTATATATCAAACACATTATGTATTTATGAAATATTAACATTTATATAAAGCCATTATTACAAAAATTAATTTAAAATTTGCCAAAATTAATATTCTTCTTCATTATTTGTGTTTAATAAGTAAAATATTAAATGATTTTGCATATTAATAACATTCTATCTATCTATAGGAAGCTATCTCAACTTATATCCATTCCATAAATAATAATCAATATTTATATTGTAATTTTTTGTAATATATATATTATTATTATCAATTAAATACATAAAATACTATATATCGGCCAAATTCTTTAACTATTTAACAATTATATGCAAATCTTATTTATTATTTTATTAACAAGGTCTCTATAATATTATTGCTTTTTATAATATTTATTTTGTAATATATTTATTTATCTCGTATACCATTTTATATTTAAATAAATTTGTATTAATTATATAGTGTTTAATATGGGCAAACTTATAATAAATAAAAAATGAGAATAATTTCAAAAAAAAACATGATAAAATATTATAATTTATATGAGCGCGAATTTATATATGCATTATATAGATTTAATATAAAAATACCGTAAATTTAAAATATATTATTGCGCATTAATAAAAGTTAAATATAAGTAAAATTATAGAAACGCGAATATAAATATTATGCAAATATAAATATTATGCGAATATAAATATTATGCGAATATAAATATTATGCGTATATAAATATTATGCAAATATAAATAAAATAAAGGTTAAAAAGCGGGTAAAATAAAAGGAAATATAAAAATAAATAAAAACTTTACGCGAAAATAGTTATGAAAAGCGGCAATAAATAATATTTTATGTAAAGAAACGGATAAAACTATTAAATACATATGATATATTTATGCGCGAAAAAGATTTATAATAATTCACACGGAATCATTTAAAAAAAAGATATTATATTGTGCAATAAAATGTCGGAATATACAACACATTACTTGGATGGCAGAAGTGTAGAATTATTTGTTGATAAATGGCTTGCTATGAAAGGATATATTTCAAAATGTATGCGACAATATAATTTACCTTATGATTTGATTGTTATAAAACCGCCTAAAAAGAAATACATTGTTCAAATTAGATCTACTAAAAGAAATGAACCTGATATTTTAGATTAAAATATTAATATGTTACTAGAATCTGCCAAATAATTAGATTGCGTTCCTTTAATTTGTATTGTTTATACTTCCCCGAGAGATTTTATTATGTCCGATTTGCAAGGTAATATTATTGAATAAAACTTAAAAAAAGAAATTAAAAAATACAAATTAAGTATTTCCAATGATATTCCTCGGCAAAAATAGAGAGTTATTGGTGATAATTTTAATTATAAAAACGGCAGAAATATGGAATTGCGTCTTGATAGTTGGTTAACATATAATGGATTCATTACTTAATAAACTAAAGGTAGCAAAAATTCTTATGATATTATCCTTATTGACCCCTTTAAAAACACAAATAATACCTATATTTTATAAATTAAATCTTATACAAAGCAACCCAGTATTTCCTGTTAAAATAAAGAATGGTTGATAAGTGACGCATTATAAATGAAATGTATTCCTCTTATATGTTTGGTTAATATGAATAACCTTTAATTTTATATTATGCACGCTGATGGCTCTTTATTTCTCAGTAATTATACAAATAAATAACTTTTGCAATAATAATCCGATATTATTAAAAATATTTGCCATAAATAATACAAATTATAAAACGGCAAAAATTGATTCTGCGCAAATAATTATTTTATTCTTTCACTTTATTATAACTTTTCTTTTTTCTCCTTAAACAAATGTCTTTTTCTATACATTATTTGAGCGATTTTTATTTTAATATTCCAATTTTAAATTATTTTTGATTTCAGCATAAATAGTTTTATTTCGCGATATTTAAATAAACTTTATCGGTTATTCATTCTTTTTTATATTTTAGGATAGTTTGTAATTTAATATTTATATGTGTTTAATATTATTTTTCGCAATATTTTTATTTAAAGCGGTCAAATTTGTATATTAAAGTACTATTATTAATATATAATCGCGCCATTAATATATCATAATTATTATTTTTATGCTTTATTTTTAAAACTAGCGCAGAATTTTTATTTTCATACTATCAAATTAATTTTATTTGTCTTTATATTTTAAAATTATCGCTTTTTCTCGCAAATATTATATAAAAAATAACTTTTAATGCTAATTTGGGTGGCTAATAAAGTTTTATGACAAGCTTTGTCATTTGGTAGTTATAAATATATTTTGCTAATTTTTTTTTATCAATATTTTATACAAATTGCGGTCATTTTAGCTTGATATAAAAAGTCTATGGTATTGTTATATGCTTATAATATAGAAAAATATATAATGATTTATATGTTTATAATATAGAAAAATATATAATGATTTATGCGCGTTTATAATATTGAAAAAAATGTAAAATAATTTTATGCGCATTGTGAATATATTCAAAGACATATTAATTTAAATATGTACATAGATATAAATATATAATGATTAATAGACAAAGTATATAATAAAATAATTAAAATATGACAAATTTAATTAAAAAAAACATAAGAAATGTAAAGTTAATCTATTGCATAATTATAAACAGATGGCCTATAACTAGGAACGGTATTTAAAAATTAAATAATATCGCAATAAAATTAAATATTATTTAAAAGTGGTGAATAATAAGATATTATTTTGAGCGGAATTAATGATCCAGCAAAATTAAATGATGCTGTAAATTTGAATTATTTCATAAATAATAGCGGATAATCAGGAGGCCCATAAGAATCTTCATAATTACATATTTTGAACTATTATATAGGTCAACCGATTGATATTACAATGTTAGTTACCGGCTACAATTATCAATAAATAATATTTGCGCAAGGAAATACAGTATTATTGAATAATCAAACATTATCATATTAAAATGGTGTTTATATAATAAATACACATAGTATAAATTCAGAAGAAATTGACAAAACAAAGAGATTATCTGGATTCGATACTGATATAAGCATGATAAATAAATCGGTTATAATAGGAAACTATAATGTTAGTTTAATTTTTTCGCAATATATTGTTGAAAACGCCGGTATATCCGTGGGTAAATAAAACTTATGGAGACAAATAACCTATGTTTTTCCGCAATAATTTTTTGATATTCAATAAGAAAATGATATATAGTTTGTAAAATTGCCTGTTTAATAGGTTGATGGAACATATAATTTTAATACTAATGTTTAAATTGGCGGCACTTTATTTGATACAAATAATAGTATTTTATAAACTGATGGTGATATATATGCAAAATAATTATTTTTAACTTCTGATGTGTCCAAAAAATGCGATATATAACCCTTATAATCTAATTAATCCCGCGATATTTTAATGGATTTTTAACCTTGTTAGTTTAAATGGAAAAATTCTTTATAAACTGATTTCGGTTTAATTGCCCAACAAGTTTAAAACGTTAGTTAAACACTTATTTCTCAATAAGATAACATTTTACACGTCAATTACGTAAGTATAATCCCATTACTCATCAGCGGTTATCAAAATTAATAATCGCAATTATAATCATTGTCTGAATTTAATTCTAATTTGCAAAAAAAATACCTTTAATTATAAGTTTAATTTGATCAATTATAATAGTTTCTTTTAAATAAATCATGAAAAACAAATAAATTAAACAGCATAACAATTTTTTATTGTTGGTACATTAAATATTTTTTATTTTTAATTGCCAATATAATATCTATCGCAAAATTTCGTCCTTAATCACATTTCCGCGAAAATATGAAAACTACTCCGCTCCCAATTCGCCACTCAAGATCAACTTTACTGAATTTATAATAGTTTTGAAACTCGCAATTAATTATTAATATTAATTTTGCAAAAATACATATATTAATATCAAAAAAAAGAATTATCCTATAGTTTACAATTATAAATTAACTCATAAAATATATTTTGCATTTCAAATATATAGTATGACTTTTTTAAAAGGCAAAAATTTATATTATGAAAAAATAATAATATAGCGCATTAGATATTTTATTTTTGGCAAGTAATTATGATAATTTTTTTTATTAATTATTAATAGCGAGAATTTAATTTATAAAGCGAAAAAGTTATTCAATTTGTGACAAAAGTATATAAGTTTTATAAAGTTCTATCTTAATCGAAAGTGGTAACTTATTAACCGCGGATTTTCATGATAGTAGGAACACCATTAACACCGTATTTCATCATAATTTCTCTATTTTCATCACCTTCAAAAACAATAAAATCGGTGTATTAAATACCGAGATGTTTTAATTAATGCCACATTGGATCGAATTTAATGCAATACGGACAAGATTATCGGCGGAAATATATAATTTATTGATTAACAGGTTATTATAAATTATGCGCATCATTTAAAGCATAATTAACATTATTTTGTGCGCCATAATCATTGTCATCCTATTATTAATTGTTATACCAAGATATACAAAGGAGTATCAAGACTAACATTGCGATTATAATTATCATCATACAGTTCATTTTTATATTTAAATAATATTTGTCAATAATAATTAATTAATTGGCGAAAAAATAAAAATAATTTATGCAAATTTATAAAAATATAGATTATGCGGTTAATTTATGATTATGTCCAAATAATTATTTAAAAAAATATAGATTAATATTACAAATGTTAAAGTAAGCAAAAAAACCAGGAAGACCTAAATACAACGACACACAAAAACAATAAATATTAGGTGTATAAAACGCGCCTATGGATATAAATAATACCTATAAATAAATTGATAAAAACAATATAATTTTATAGTTATGCACTTAACACCCTTTATTTTTGAAATTTATCATAAATATTATGAATAGTTTTGATAATTTAAGCACTGTTTATTTTTATTTAGATGATAATAATGCGTATATTTGGTAATATGAAGAGGGAATTTATAATAAATGTTTTATGAAATTAAATTTGGATAAACAGTAATATTATTATTTTAATGATAATCAAGAATTAAAACATATAATGTTCGGAATTTAAATAAAAACCATATATAATACGGTGAACAATTACAATAGATCGTCAAATAAAACATAATTACATATTATAAGAGATGATCAATAAATGTATTTATATATTGAATCATACAAATAGCAATTACAATAGGTGGTGGGTATAACAAATTTATAAAAAATAAATGTAAATTGTTATATAGATACAATAAATAATTACATAACGCAATAATTATTTGGCACAGAAAGTTGGAACAATAATGAATAATTATTGTATTAAAATATATTCAATAATCATAAATTGTTTTAAAAACTGTTTTTACATGATTATAATCAGCACAAATTATATAAATTCAATATTGATAATAATTTAATAACAAAATTTATAAATGAAGTCCAAAAAGATCGCCAAGAAGTAGTAATTAGCCGCAAATTTGATACAAATAATAACTTATAATGTATTTTATTTACTTCAAAATTACCTGGTACGGGCTCTATTAAAATGATTCAGTTTAATAATAATGAAAAAATGAAATACAAATAATACGTTTAATAGCAAAGTGATAATGAAGGCGTTTTAATTTATACCGATATTATCAAATAAATCACTTCTCATTATCCCAATAATTAATAAAGTATTTAATTCATTATTTTTAATCCAAATGTTACTCTTAATCAATAAAATAATTATATTATTATCAAAATAAAAAATGAATTCGGGCATATTAAAATTCTCCTTTGCAATTAATTAATTCAGTATTAATGATCATTATAATTTTTATCTTTTGATTAATTTATTTTTTATGTAATTTTTCAATTCTAGATCACTTAATTCCGAGCTATTATATGAAATATCATCAGAATAATTTGATGCCGTCTCTTATTTTTATTATCCATTTGTTGAACAATTTGTTGTATATTTGCTATCCACCATCGATTCTTCACTACTTTCTACTCCTTGATCATCTATTTCAAAACTTTCATTTTCTTCACTCATATTATCTACCATTATTTATTAATTATCATTATTTTGCGTTATTTTTATTTCTTCAATACATTCATTATTAAAAAATTCCCGCGAATCTTATAATAATGAGTCATTTTGTTCTTTTTTATTGTTTAATTCATTCAATTTCAATAATTCCATAACTTCCCCAGTGCTTTAATCATACATTTGCCATAAATCTTATTCATTTATTAAATTATTTCTTAATGAAACATTTCGCGGCGGTAAATCTATTAATGAATTATTTTCGGCAATAATAATTTATCCCTTATTTTTATTTTGTTTTTAAGAACTCGTTTTAGATTATGATTGATTTTCTATTTATTCATTGTTTGATAAATTATCAGCGCTTATTGACGATGAATTATATGATTGAATACTACCACAAATATAATCCGCGTTATTGTTATAATATGGAGATTTTAAAGGTATTTAATCATTATTTGAGATGGGCGAATTATTTAATGCGCCAATAACTGATTAGCAATTCATTTTAAAAAATATTTTTTTTATACATTTTTAATTGCGGACTTATATGTTTGTATTTTAATGTCAATTGAATAACATTTTTATTTATTTGCCGCTATTTGTATCAATTTCAAACAAATAATGCAATATAATGCTTATCAAAAACAAAATTATTGTAACGATAACCAAAGAAACATTTAAATAATACGATAAAATCATAGAGATAATAATAGTTCCTATATAATCTATTAAAGGTGTATCACAAATTCTATAGCTATGTAATCCTTTGCGAGATTCGCCAAATATTTTAGATTTCATTTATGCCGCAAATTATAATTATTTAATTTTTATTATATAAAATTTGTTTTACATAAAAATGAAACAAAATTAAGAAGTTTATGATTTTTTGCCTGTACATTTATAAAAAAAATGGCAATAAAAATAATTATTGGTTTCTAAATTATAGCAATAGTACATATAAAGTTTGGTTATATATCAAAATATGTAAAAAAAATAGCGCGAATTATAAATTAACGGACCATTATTAAAAGCGGAAAATGATTTAGTTTCGGAATCTAATAAATAATAATGTGATTAATCTTTTATTTCTTTAAATAAAATTGAAATTATTCCCGCGTAATAAGATAGTTAAACATCTACCGCGCATTTGTCACATTAATTAATATTATAAAAGCAAATTATAAAAAATGTTTTCTATTAATATAATAGAGCTCTTTATTTTTTCAATGATTTTGTAGATTACCAAATATACGCGTACAAATTACTTTAAATTAACGCGAAAATTAAAGAAAAAAATAATAAATCCTATAAAAGTAATAAATTTCTCGCGCTCAGTAATATAGAATTACAGAGTTAAAAATCTAATATATGAACTTATTTCGCAATTACATATGCAAATTTTCATGATATTACTATATACTATTATATTTTATCGCGTTTTATCATATTTTTTATTCATTATTGTTTATCGTTTTATATATCATCTTCATAAACATTTTCAATTGATATTTCCGGCAATAATCGAATTTAATTGTTATCTAAGTCTATGTTTTATTCCATATTCTTTTCGGATTTATATTCATCTTATAGCTTTTGCATTTTTTATTTATATTTTTCAACTAATTTATCATGTTTTTTCGCCATTTTTTATTCAAATTTTTATAATAACTTTTTTTCTAATTAAACATATTTATTTTTTAATTACTCGTCAAAATTATCATATTTTTAATTTTATAGTTCCTCATATTTTTCAGGTTTTAACTACTTTTATATTTGTTATGGCGCCATATTCTATTATTTTTCATCAATTTATGTGTTTTAGCAAAATATTTAATTTATTTTATTTTATATTTTTTACTTTATTTTTTAAGTATTATTACTTACTTGCTCTTTGATATCGCTCATCTATAATTTATTAACAATCATATAAATGACTATATACATAATGGCGCATATAATTATTACATCCATCATTTATGCGAAATATATATATATATTTATAAAAATATTTATTGAGTTTTTTGATTTAATATAAATTTGCGTTATTATTATCTATCAAATACGTATTATAAAAAGTATATAAGCGCGTATTTTTTAATTCAAGTTTATTTAATGGCGCGATTTTAATTACTAATTAAACAAAGTTTTTGATAAACAATATTATTCACCGCTATTCACTATGAAATTATTATTTAAACGCAATATATAATATAACACAATCTTTTAAAAGATATATTTTTGAAATCTGTAAAATAATATAATTATAAGTTATATAACATAGACTATTACATGAGAATACGCGATTATAAATAAATTATAATTTATATGTATATAATAATATAGTATTGAGCGCGAAAATATATATGAATATTGTAATAATATTGAGAAAACTATGTGGAGATTGATCGAATATTATAGATATTAATAGAAAGTTAAAAAACAGAAGAAAAAAGTGAAATACATATATTTGTATAATTAAATTTTGAACTAAAATAAATGAGCTAAAAAATATAATTTCTATATCAGCAATAAGAATCGAAAAATAATATATTTTAAATAATATTTAAATCACATTGTGATCAATAAATATTGCAATAAATATAATCAGGACAATAAGTGACGGCAAATGAGAAGGTGAGCAATAAATTAGTAAGTCTATAATATTTATACCATAGTATTATAATATAGGCGTAATAAAGTATATTAAGCATAAAAATATTAGATAATATACCGCCATAATTTAGTTATTGTATATAAAACGCGCATTTAATATTATCATTCACGGTATCGTCATAATAATAATTTATAGGGCAAATATTTAAATAAATAAAACAAATAATAAGTTAAAAAACGATAAATAACGCGATAAAATGTATAAAATTTGAGAACAAACAATTATATAATATAATGAAAGATGATATAGAAAAACTGTATAGCGGTGTATATAGCGGGTTAATAATATATTGTGTATCAAAATAAAACAAAAAAATAATAGATGTAATATATGAAAAAATATTAAAAATGCATTTAAAAGAAGTGGTATAGTAATAAACATTGAATTTTCAATAAAATATAGATAAAGAACAATATATATAATGCGAAAATTTTAAGAAAATAAATAAATATTAAAAGATTTTATTGTAATATATAATGTTATTTTAACATTTGTACGTGATAGTTATGGGATAAAATTTTTATGTAAATAAATAAATATGTAAATAATTAGATTATTCGCAATTTAAACGAATGATGATATAACTTTATAAACCGATAAATACAGATGATAAACAAAGAAAATAGAAAGGAGCGAATAAAATATGTAATATTTTGGCGAGTAAAGGTTTAATAAGTTACAATAATTATGAAGAAATAAATAGTTATTTGATGAAATACAAATATGAGAACAATCAAAATGATATAATAGAAATATTAGAAGTATTGAGAGATGCGAAATGAGCGAAAATTATAAATATAATAAATGAACGCGAGTATTGATAATTACAATCACAAATAGATGAATAAATATTGGCAAAAAATAATATAAATGGATTTATTATTTGTGTTATACTTGTAATAAAATTGGTTTTATTAAATAAATAATAATACGGCCTCTGTTATAAATGAGATTTTGTAAGATATATAAAATATGATAGATAACGACACAGGTCATATCGATGTATAAGTGTACATATTTTCTATATAAAGAGCGCTAAATAGTATTTAAGACGATCATATTCTTTTAAATAGGCATTATATAACATAATTTGTACATTATTTTATCGATTTCAAATTTGCTATCAATGATCAATTATAATTATATGTAGTATAATCTCATAATAAACATGTAAAATAAGGATAAATTATAGATAAAATAAACAATATAGATTCAATTTAATATATTCATTATTTATAGCAAAAATATTAAAATTAAAGGCATTCAATAGGATACAATTTATTAGAGCATTCAAAAATATTACATTGTAATAATCCTTTTGACCGAATAAAAAGTGTTTAAATAAAAAATAAAATAATAAAAATAAAATATCAATAGTATTTAAGATTTGCGCCATTTACAATTCATGATTAATTTATCCCAGAGCCAAATAATGATTAAATTTATTTTGAATACGAATAAAAAAACAATATATTATACATGAGATTACGAAGCTTTTATTTAAAATAATAGGAAACATTATAAAGTTTATATGATAAATTTTGCGCAAAAAATAACTATACAATAAAAATGGAAGGTCTTTAAATAATAATCAATATTTAAAATAATTACGGCGGGTATTAGCATGTTCTTCAATAAATAATAGCTTTTTTAAAAATAAATATTGGCGAATTATTTAAATATTCTATTTCGCGTCATATGATCAACAAGCATATTTTAGAAAATAAATTAAATTCTTTTGGAAATAAACGGTCAAAAGATTTTTAAAAGCTCGCCAATAAACTCAAATTTATTGAATATGTTGATAAAAATTACAAAAAATAATCTAAAATTCATTTGCATTTACAGAAACAAATTAATATCGTTTAAAAAAACATCGATAAATACCCAAAAATTTACATTATAAATAATGACATTTGCTTTAGTAGTTGCGTTTGGTTTAATAATATTCTCAAATTATTTCCTAATATTATACATATTGGCAATTAAATCGGTAACACAACTGGTTCTGGTAATATGAACCCTATTCTTTTGCCTAGTTAACTTATTTAAATACATGTTCCTACTTTTTGGACCGTTTTTGAAGATGATATCATTAATAAATTATTGTTTAAAGATATTTTTTAAAACGATATCATTGTTCAAAACACTTTTAACACTAAAGATTAAATTATTTAATATATTTTAAATAATTAAGTCGCGATTGATAAATTATTTAAATAGAAATTCGCAAATATAAAACAAGATATTTGATTTTTACTCGCCGTATATTTTTGTTTTGCTTCTATTTATCATATTGAAATTCAATCTTTATCTTTTATTCATACAATTTTAAATTATTTTTCTCTTTATTAAACATTTCTAACTATAAAATCTCTTTAAACGCGACTTTTATATTTTGCTTCTTTATATTTTTAACAATATAAATTATTCAATATTATTTTTTAATCAATTATCGCGCATAATTTGTTTATTTAACTTTATTTTATAATTAAAAATTTCGGTATTTAATTAAATATATATTTTGCCGCTAAATTTTATTTTTTATTTTCTATGTTTTATTTAATAACATAATATTTTGATTTTCTATGGAATCATCTTTTGTTTAAATAATAATTTCACACTTTCGCTCCAAACATCCAATATATTTATTATTTATTAAAAAACAAACAAAATATAAAATAACTATATTAGCATTCCAAATATATTAAAAAACACCGTTATTTATTATTTATAATATATTTTTAGCGCAAAAAATCAGATTAAAATTCATACTTGAAGCAAATCATTGTATTTAATTATATTTTGCATATATATTTGTTTTATTTTTTTATAATTTTATGTTTAATACAAATTATCAATCATCGCGATCAAATATAAAAACATTTATAAAACGGTATTTTTAAATAAATAATTTAATTGTCTTTTTTAGGCGAGTTATAAAGCAAAATATATAAAATAAAGCACTATATCAACTTTGTTATTCAATATTTTATAATAAATTTCGAATAAATTTATATGATATATTTTTTGCAAAATAAAAAGAATGAATCATATAACACCGTTTTTCTTTGTTTCTTTCATCACAAAAAGTTTATTCTAATTCTGTTTAAACACTTTTTATTATCGCGCGATTTTTATAAATTAACATTTTGCCGATCTTTTATATTATCTCAGAACACTAAATTATCTTGAACTCTCGCGACTTTACATATTCTCGATTTCAATATCTTGCGTAAATGTTTATTCATTTGTTTTTGTTTCTTATTAATTAATGCAAATTTGTTCATTATAATATTAAATAGCGCATTTTTTAGTGTCTTCTGTTGTTTGATATATTTATTTGTTTGGAGAATACAAAAATTCTTTTTGATTCAAATGTTCATTAATAAGATTTAAACGATTATTTTATCTCTTTTATTTTATGCCTAAACTTATTTCGCGGTAGATTTTATCTACAAATTTTTAAAATATGATCATATATATGTATTATTTCTTTAATAGAATAAATATTTTTTTGAATAGTTATATAATCGCGGCGATTATTTTATATTATCTATCAAAAAGCATAAATATAAATATATTTTATATAACAATGTTTATATATTCAATGTTTATTGGCACTTATACAAATAAAATATTTTTTATCAATATTTTATGATATAATCTTTCTTTAATAGTTATATTGCATTAATTTATGCGCGATTTAATAAGTTATTAATAATTTTCTCACTATTTTTTGAATGAATTATTTAAAATACAATCATATTTATATTCGCGCTTTTAAAAACATGCAGTTTTCTATTATAATATATTTATTATATAATTATAATTATTGTTATTTTATTGGCAATATTAAAACATAAATTTATTTAAATCATTTATAAAAATTGCATACATTTATAAATTTATATAATTTATGAAATATTTTTGATTACGTTTAGTATAAAAGTTCTATTATCGCGAAATTAAATAAAAATAAAATCAAAATACGTTGTTTGTATATTTTTATAAATATATTAAACCGCTTTATACAATAGAATGTATATTTTTATACATAACATATTTGCGCAAAATTTGAAATATAATTAGTATCGATTAAAATATAATTTTAAGTTTAAAGTATTAAAATAGACACTATTTTTAAATAATGTGGAATTAAAAATAATTTTATCCGCAAATATATTCATTTGATTATTTTATTTAATATGAAACGAAAGAAAAAACGCGGTTAATTATTATTACTTTATCCACAACAAAAATAGCATCAAAAATTAATTATTAAATATAAAATCCTATCGATGATTTGTATCATATTTATATTATGGCGCAAAAATATGTAAATAATAACAATAAAATATTAAAAAGCACTTTATTATTTCGCGAGTTATTATTTTATTATAGAAAGATACAAAAAATATATTATTTCCACAACTACCAACAATACAGTTACGCTTTAAAATAAATATTGCTATAGTTTAAGCGCACATATATTATATTAATTCATAACACAACCTCTTAAACAAAACTAAATAATGATTGCCGTTAAAAATAAAAGACGATGTGTAACAATATATTTTATGTATAAATTAGCTCAAAAATAACGACTAAACAATTCCATACAATAATATGCGTTAATATAATTGAAACAATAAAATAAAAATTTCATAGCGCGATCTCAATAAATAAAACATTAATAAATGAATTTCGCGTAATTTATAAAAATTTTAAATAAAGTTTCGTATATATAACGCGCAAATTGTATATTGTTTATTAGTTGAATACAAAATAAAATAATACCAAATACACATTGAGTATATTTATAAAAAACGCTATGTTTAAAGCAAAAATAAAAATATAAGTAAACCATAATTCGCTATTAAATATGCGTGTTTTTATATTAATGAGAAAATTAATAATTGCGGGATAAAATAAACGCCATATATTATAAAAAATCTGCCTATAAATTTGTATAATAAATAATAAAAAGTATATATTTACCATTAATATGAAATTTAAAGACCAATTTATACAATAAAATAAGATAGCAAGCGTTATATATAAACCCGCGAATAAAGTATTTAAACAATAAAATATAAGTAAAATGTGCGTAAAAATTAGCAAGTGTGAAAAATACGATATATGTGTTAATTAACGGAGTATAATTAAAAATTATCGATGAAATTAATTAAAAAAAGGAATAAATAATAGACATTTAAAAAAATCGGCCTATAAATTAATATAATAAAATGGTTAAATAAATGATAACCGTAAAATAAAATTTCTCAATCGATAATATAAAACGAGTTTCTTTAATTACGGCAAGGGCTTATCTTTAATGCAAAAAATTATAGAAAACAAAAGATGTTTATTATAGCAATTTAATAATAACTAAAAGCGATTTTTTAAAAAATTTAGGCATTTATTTAGATATTAAAGAACTATATTATGTATAATAAAAATCAATGTAATATGAACCATCGCAATAAAAATAATTTATGGATAACTTTTATGAAAAACAAATTATATAAAAGTATAGAAAAAGCCAATAAATATATGTATATTACGCCCTATAAAATAAAGGTTTCGTTAATAAAAATAATATATACAAAAATAAATAAAGAAATAATTTTATTGAAAATTTGCTTTAAAGAGAAAAAGTATAAAAATATAAAATATTTATAAAAGATTTAGATAATATTATATTATAATCCCGCAATTTATTATGATAAAAATATATCAATTTAGAATAAATAATAAAAAAACAAATATTATTCATTATATATCAATTATATTGCGGAATTAAAATAATATAATTTATAAATAAATAACAAAAAAATATAATTAACCTTTTAAAAAATATTTAGATTTTCATTTATAATGCATAAATATTAATTCAATAACGCGAATTATATAATATATTTTTTATTATATTCAAAATTGTATATGAGCGCAAAAAATATTATGGTATCATTATTTTTATGTAATTCGCGAGAAACAAAATTCATAATATAAATTTATAATTATATACCAAATAAATTGCGCGCTATATAATATTCATCTCCTATTAAACTAAAAAATAATTTTATTCAAAATAATTAATTGCGCAAAATAAAAATGTATTGTCGATAATAAATGTTTGAATGATAATTACTCGCGCTTTTAAAGAGAAAATTCAACCATAAAATAGGCGATTGTTAATACAATTATTAATAATAAAAAATATTTTAAAGTTATTTTCGCATTAATTTATTATATTAAAATTGAACAAAATATATTAAAATAATGATAATAAATATATAAATTCGCGAAAAATAATAATTTTTTTATTTAAAATATCAAAACTTTATTTGCGATTTTATATAATTATTTATATAATTTTCATTTGTTTAACTCGCAAAATAATAATTTGATATCAAGAAAAAATATATTCTTTATTGAATAAATAGTAAAATGATATAAATACAAATATATTTAAAAATATAGAAACCAATATTAATGCGGCAAGTTAAATATAAATTAAATAGAAAAACTAGAAAATATTTAAAGTGGTTAGTAGGGAGTAAAATTTTTATAAATAGAAAAGCGCGATATTATAATTATATAGAAAAAGTTATGAGAAACAACCCACCCATAACATTTATTTAATGAAAATTTGTATGAACCTTATATAACAAATGAGAAATTTTCGGTAATATTAATAATAACCTCGTATAAATATTTTACTGTTTCGCGAATTTATATAAAAATAATAATTAATACCGTGTGATTATTGAAATTAATTTGCCGCTCAATTATTCATAGTTATTACTTTGCAATATTTTTATTAATTTTCAAATTATATTTTACGCAATTAATTATTTATTCATGTATAATAATATTTATACCGCGATTATAAAATTTTTTATTTAATCAATTAATATATTGAATAATGGTTTTTATTTTGCGGCCTTTTTATATAATCCGATTTCAAATACGCAAATTATATATAAATAATCGCGATATTTTTTAATATAAATAAATAAAAATATAGTTTTCGCAATATTTAAATTATAATTTTTATTGACACCATTTAAAAGAGCAAATTATTAATGTTACATATTCTTCGCGCTATATAATGTTTCAAATTAATTTTATAAAACTTTTATTTTTAATTCAATGTATATTGATATAACCTAAAATATATGCCTTTTGTTTTTTTCGTTTATATTATAAATTTCAAGCATTTTTCAATCGCGTTATTAATTTATTCTTTTATTAATTATAAACAATATATTTTTAATTCGCCGCTTAATTTTATTTAAACCATATTTTATATTATTATATACTAATATTTCATTATTTTATATATAATAATCATCACACTTTTTGTAATTTTCATTTATTTAATATTATTGATCGCAAAAGTATATTCATTTAGAAGATAGGTATATAATAATATTTTTATTTAAATATATTTTCCGTGAAATAGATTATTTATGCTAAATATTTCGCGAAAATACAATATTATTAACTATAAATTCTCCACAAAATTATTCATAAATATAAAAATAAGTTAAGCGAAAAATAATCAATATGTATAAATATATTAAAAAATAAAACTTTATTTACTAGAATTTCTTTATAAAGCGAATTTTTATTCATGAATAATTTTCCGCGAAGCGGTTATTCTCACCCACAGGAATTTTCCACGAAGTGGGTATCTTATTCATAGGAATTTTTCACGAAGTGGGTATCTTATTCACGAGGAATTATCCGCGAAGCGGTTATTCTTATTCATGGGAATTTTTATTAAATAAAAGTATATGGTGGGTCGCTTCGCTTTTTATTTCTTGATAAAGCATTAAACAGCTACGCTGTATATGGTGGGTCGCTTCGCTTTTTATTTCTTGATAAAGCATTAAACAGCTACGCTGTATATGGTGGGTCGCTTCGCTTTTTATTTCTTGATAAAGCATTAAACAGCTACGCTGTATATGGTGGGT
>Ga0194129_10000084_pt1 | contig 177493 bp, 143 predicted proteins | sample TA2KigCa35mmetaG_FD_150862 | JGI IMG/M metagenome (GOLD analysis project Ga0194129, IMG submission 150862) | Freshwater microbial communities from Lake Tanganyika, Tanzania - TA2015038 Kigoma Deep Cast 35m | ecosystem: Environmental > Aquatic > Freshwater > Lake | place: Tanzania: Lake...
GAGTGTTCGAAAATGCCTGTTTATGACGGTAGCCTTGAAAAGATTTTGGGCTTTATATTTTCTAGAGACCTTTTTTTACATAACCGAGGTTTTAAAAAAGGGCTCGATGTCGTCCCTTTATTAAGAAAAGCTTTTTACGTTCCAGAGTCTGTCTCGGCTAGACATTTGATGCAACAATTCCATTTTCGTAAGGAGGAGATTGCGATAGTTGTGGACGAGTATGGCTCAGTGGCAGGCCTTATCACGCTCGAAGATTTGATGGAGGTGGTGGTTGGACCTATACAAGATAAAATAGATCCGCCTAATCCTTTGCTGGAATCTTCAGAGGATATTTTGATCTCGAATGGCCAATTAGAGATTGTAGAAATTGAGAATCGTTTCGATGTAGACCTGGAGAGCCCCTCAAATATGGTTACGATTGGGGGTTGGTTAACTGAAAAACTGGGAGATATTCCGAAAATTGGGGATAGATTGATTGTAGAGCCGTTGCTATTTCACATCCTAGCTGCTGATGAAAAAGCGGTGCAAAAGGTATACATCAGAAAATTGCCTACTCGGGGAGAAAGTTGATGAATCCCTTTTTAGTTTTCACAATCCTATGTCTTGTGTTCCAGGCTTTTTTTGCCATGATGGAGATGGCAATCGTCTCCTTCAATCGTGTGAGATTACAGTACTTCCTTGTTAGAGGGAGTAAAAAAGCGAAATGGATCAGCAGGATGCTTCTTGATCCGACCCGTCTATTTGCTACAACTCTTGTTGGAGTGAATACCGCTTTGCAGATTGGATCTGAGTGCTCAAGACGCGTATATGCGTCTTACGGTTTAGACCCCGACTTAGCCCCGTTGACACAGATTTTGTTTGTATTGATTTTTGCAGAATTAGCCCCACTTTTTGCAGCAAGGAGGCACCCTGAATCGGTAGCGATGCTGGGAATTGGTCCTTTATATTTACTCTCTATGGTGATGCGACCTTTAACATGGGTGTTAGGGAAATTTCTTCAGCTTATTGATACTATTTTTGGAAAAGATAAGGGGCATGCCCCCTTCATTTCTAAAGAAGAGCTTCAAAAAGCGATTGAGTCGCTTGAGGAAAAGCATGCTGTCAGCGAAAAGGAGGAATTCAATCATCTGATTCATGCGATTTTTGGTCTAAAATCAAGAACGCCCAGGGATTTTATGACCCCTTTAAATCACGTGGAGATGATTCCTACAGGCACCAGAATCAAAGATATCAAAAGGTTGATTCGGGATAAAAACATCGAACACTTACCCGTTTTTTACCATCAGCGTCACACGATTGTGGGAATTGTAAGCACTAGAAACCTTTTGAAATCCCAAGACGATGCCCGCTGTGATCTTTACATGCAAGACGCATGGTTTATTCCGGAAAACGAGTCCCTTTTTAAAGTAATTGAAGGTTTTCGAAAAAATGGTCAACCCTTAGCTATTGTTGTCGATATTACCGGATTATCTGTGGGTGTAATCCATTTGGATCAGATTTTGCAAGCTATGTTCTTATCTGAAAAAGATCTGGGTTCAATCGGCCATATATTAATTGATCGTTCCTTTGATCCCTACAAAGAGGTTTCTAAAATCAATTTGGAGTTCAATCTAGATCTGCCGACCGAATATGGGGATACGCTTATCGAAATGATGGAAGAGGTTCTTAGACATCGCCCCCAGACAAATGAAATTGTCCGATTGAAAAATCTTGAGCTCACCTACAAAGAGGGGGACTTGCTTGGCGATTCTAGAGTGCACATCCGCACAATTCTTCCTTAATAAGCAGAGCCGCTTTTTGCATCTCATCCATGGTGTTTTTTCTGCTAACTGAAAATCGCAGGCTTGAGCGAGCTCTACTTCTTTGTAAACCCATTTCAAGTAGCACTCTTGAAGGCTCGATGGATCCGCTTGAACAGGCTGACCCCATAGAGGCTAATACCCCTTTTTGATCTAATCGAATCATCAGGCTTTCTGCGTCATGCGCATCAAATGCGATGTTGAAGGTATTGGATATGATCTCGACGGTACCATTTAAAACCCCAAAAGGGAGTAATTCTCTTAAAAGGGTGTTTTTTAAATCTTCCATGATAATAAAATGGCTGGGTTCAATCAGTTCAAGAGCTTTTGTCAAACCGACGATTGCGGCTAAATTTTCGGTCCCGGCACGATGCTGCATCTCTTGATGCCCACCTAAAAGAAGCGGAAGAAACGGAAAGTTTTTTCTGCTAAACAGAAGGCCAGCTCCTTGCGGACCATGGAATTTATGCGCTGAAAGAGTAAAAGCACTTATCCCCCTATATACAGTGAAAGGAGCTTTCCCGATATGAGCTGTTGCATCAACAATAAGGGGAATTTTCCTTTGATAGAGGAATTCGCTGATCTGTTTTAAATCGAGCATGGCTCCTGTTTCGCTGTAGACACTTGAGAGAATAACAAGCTCCACTTTGGGATCTAAGGCCTTCTCAAGAGATTCTAAACTAGGCGCCCCTTCCAATCCGACAGGAATGGTGTCGACCTGAATCCCTTCGTTGATAAGAAATTTTAGGCAGGCGTCAACCGCATTGTGTTCAATTTTTGTCGACAAAATCCTTTTTACATTTTTAGCCCGTACATGACCTAGAATTATTGTAGACAAAGATTCTGTGCTAGAAGAGGTGAAATAGAGCTCGTTTGGATGCACTTGGAAAATATCGGCAATTTTATCCCTTGAGCTTAAAAGAATCTCCTTACCCTTCTTCCCTTGTCTGTGAATAGAGGAGGGGTTTAAAGGGCCTAAAGCATAAATCTGGTGCATTGCCTCTTCGACCACAAAGTCGATAGGGGTAGTGGCATTATTATCCAAGTAGATCATAGTGTGGCTATTTTAAACTTTGCAGTACTTTAAAACAAAAAAAATATGAGAGTCTCATAGGGTATTAAAAATCAGTATTTAAGACGAAAGTAGCGATTAAAAATTTTAAAAAATGAATGCCCCTGCTATTTTCGGTGGTATTTAAAGAAAGAGGTTTTTACATATGAAAAGGCTTTTATGTTTATTATTATCTGCGACCATTTTTGGGGAAATATCTGTCGCAAACACGACATTTAGCCTGCCCGCCTGGGAAACGGTCCTTTTAGAAATGAACTACCCGAATCTTTTTGATAAGAGTGTAAGCGTAAAAGTATTTAGAGATCCCCAAAGCCTTACCCTGGTCTATCTGGCTTCAGCAGGTCTACATCTAACACCTAAAGAGATTGCAAATTACCCTTTATTTGGAAAAAAACATTATTTAGCAGAGGAAATTTCTACAGCAAATGGTTACTATTTAATTTTTGAAAAAGATAGTCACAAATGCAAATGTAAATCTTGCAACCTCAATCCGATCACGTTAAAAGTGGACTATTTTGAGGGGAGAACCACTCTTGTGGCTGTCATTCATCAACCCCAGCAAAAAGAGGATGTGAGAAACGTTTTGGAACTTTTAGAAATCCGATAGATGAAGAGTAAAATAAAATTATATTTTGCTTAAAACAAGATTTGATTAATATTCATCTGTGAAATTTTGGTTTTTTTTGTTTTTTTGGGTTTCCCTTTTTGGAAAAATGGAGGTTGGCGGCATATGCCTTGAAACATGCTTTCAGCCGACTTTACTAAAAAAAAATGAAAGGGGAGCAGCCTATGTATTTGAGAAAAAATGGTCTTTACTTGTGATGCGTAAGCTCGAAGATCTTGAGGAAGCAGAGAAGATCTTAGAAAAACTTGAAAATGCTTTGGCCCCTTTAAAGTTTGCAAAAGTAAAAATGGCTACTGGAAGACTTTTGAAAGTTGGGACCTATACGGATCCTTTTTTATTTCCTTGGATTTTTGTTGCAAGGGTAATCCAATCAAAAAAAAAGCAAGTTTTAGCATTAGCTCTATTTCATGAGGAGAAAAGCGAATTAGATTTTTTTAGTCTTATAGATCACTTGCAGATTTTGTCGGTATAGAGATGTTCAGTACTATAGCTGTAATGTTATCGCGACCCCCACGACTTAAAGCAGCATTGATAAGAGCGTGTGTTGCCTCTTTTGCATCGTTATTCTTAAGCAATAAGAGCTCCATCTCTTTTGTTGTGACATAGTCGGTCAAACCATCTGAACAAACGATAAATCGATCCATCGGCTCTAAATCTTCAGAAATTACCCGTGCCTCGCACTCAATAGAAGTACCAATCGCTTGAGTCAGATATCTTCGTCGGATTCTTCCAAGTTGATCCTCATCGACACTCACCTCATTTGCATGATCATTTGTCATGAGTGTAAGCATCCCGTTGCGGTAACGATAGATGCGGCTGTCTCCTACGTGAAAAGCAGTGAACTGGTTATTTCGAATCCAAAGCGAGGCAATAGTCGTTCCCATGCCTTTCTGCTGAGGGCTTTTAAGAGAAGTTTCGTAAATATGTTGAGAGGTCTCTTTTATAATCGATTGGATGTTATCTTTAAGCTCTTCTTGCCCTTCAGTAATTTTCAGCCGCATGCTCTCTATTTTGTGAGCTATTGTTTCGACGGCCAATTTTGAAGCGACTTCACCTGCGTTATGCCCTCCAAGCCCATCTGCGACAATGAATAAATCATGAAAGATTGCAAAATAATCTTCGTTATTTTGTCTAAACAATCCTTTATCCGTATGACCAAAAGCGCTGAGCCCAAAGCCTGCATCCATCATAAAGCCCAGATTAGACACGAGGATTTTATTTTGTAAAGATCTTTTTTTAACAATCTTTTGTTAAGACAGAACTTTTTAGAGGTTTAAAAATTTTTCAGAAAGAATTTTCAATAACCGATAATTTTTTAGCTTAACTCCCCAAAAGCACTTGAACAAAAGTCAAAGTGTTGATCATCGAGTGATAGGTTATAGAGGTTATCAAGGAGCGCTGCCTCTCATAGGAAAAACCCAGGTACATTGAGGCGGCAAAGGTGGTAATTATGACAATTATTTTTCCTGGAACAGTATCAATGGTAAAAAAATGGGATACAGCAAAAAAAAGGGAAGTAACAAAAATTGCCCAAAAAGGGGAGAGATAATTTTTTAGCCAGGTTTGGATATTAGCGCGGTAAAGGAACTCCTCGTAAGCGGGAACTAAAATACATACCAGCACGAAAAAAAATGTGAGCAAGGGCTTATTTTCTTTGATTTGACGGATAAAATCGATAAAGAACTGTCTAGGCACCTCCATTTGAAAAAAATAGGTCAAAATCCATTCCAGAGAATTCTGTAAAAAAGAGAGGAAGGGGAGAGAAACGATAAAAATTGTCAAACCGATTGTCACATCCCATAGCAAGGAGGTTTTCGGTAGCATCATTTTATCTTTTAAAATAGAAATGAACTGCTCCTTACTTTTAAGGGCAAAGTAAAATAGCAAAAGAATTAAAGGGGCATACCAGGCTATGTAGGGGAAAGGAAAAAGATAAAAAAATATGGATAATAGGCTAAGAATTCCGGCTAAAACAGGGTAGGGTTTGGTTTGGTAGCTTATTTTCAAAATGCTAAATAGATCTTTTTTGTAGCCTACCCAGTGGGTAAAAACCGACAAAACAATCAAAAAGAGCCCTTGAGTTATAAAGCTCAGCTCATCCATAAAAAGCTCCTATTTATACTTAGCTACAAGAATATATTCTTCAATTCTCTCGGCAAGAGTATTGCAAAAGTCATTATGGGCAATTCCCAAAGGGAGTACAGAGAAAGAGGCTGATCCCCAGGTGTTGCTTCTGTAATCTATAAGAGACAATGATCCTAAAATATCGGTTTTTTTCTCAAAAAGTTCCTGAAGAATGATCCTGGGGGATTTTCCCCTTAAATCTATGATTCGAACGCGGATTGCCATATCGAGCTTTTCGGTTAAAGAGACCGACTCTGTCGATTTTTTCAGGTCATGTCTTATGAGCTCCATGAATACGACATATTCCGACTGCAAGGGGAGGTTGTGTAGCACATTTAGGTCTTGTAAAAAAGGTTTATAATTTCTGTCTTGAGATAGCAGATAATTGACTAAAGGATAATCCTGAACAAGAAAGAGCTGTCTAGATTGCATGATTTTTTGTTGAATCTGGGTGGTAAATTCCTCTGATAGACTCCAGGGGAGCTCCGACATTGAGGAGTCAAATACCCCAAGTAAGCAGACGATCGGTTTTTTTCTCCCATCATCATGATATGCGGTCTGGTCTTGAAAGTGCATTTGTGAGCAGCTTATAAAAAAAAGAGAGAAAAATAGGCACCTAAAAATTGTGAAAATACGCTGGGACAAAAACATATTTTTTACAATAACCTCTTGATAAAAATGTTTCCAACAAATTCCTCAAAGAGATGCATTTTAAAAAAAAAGAGAACATTTTAGGATCAAAAAACGGTTTTTGCGATCAACACCGTATTATGTTCCAGGATAAGTGGGTTTTTAGCTGTTGAAACTAGGATATCCCATTTGCCGAATTCCAAAGCTGGTAGAGAGATCTCGACGGGGTCTTTCCAGCTATTTGCGGCGATAAAAATAGAACATTTCTCGTCTGTTTTTGTAATAACGAAAAGATGGTCGCTGTGTTGGAGCCTTAATTGGTAAGGGTTTTGACCATGAAATTGCACCAAAGCATGCGGATTGGATAGCGGGCTATTTTTATAGATATCGATGAGTTTTTTTGTAAAATCTTTGAAACTCGGATAGATCTGTCGATTCCACTCGATATAACTGATACGGTTATCTTGATTGAATGGATTGTTGTTCCCGTAGTGGGTACTTAAGAATTCATCCCCAGCATTGATCAAAATGGGACCACTAAAACAAAAAAGCATCGTAAAAATCGTCTCTGCTCGTCGTATTCTTTTTGTGAGGATTCCTTCATCGGTTGTTTCCCCCTCAAAACCACAGTTGGAGCTAAAATTACCGGTATGACCGTCCCGGTTTTTATAGCCGTTGAAGAGATTATGTTTTTGCTCGTAACTCACTAGATCAAAGAGTGTAAACCCGTCGTGGCAGCTCACCATTTTTACCGCATTTGGGCTATGAAATCTCTCAAAAATTAGGGGGAGTTGCCCGTCATCCATCCTTGCAAATCTACGGATCGTATCTCGAATAAGATCATCCCAAACAAACCCGTTTTTTGACGGGAAATTATCGAGCCTGTAGCCGGCTGTATCCCAAGGTTCATAGAAAATTTTGATCTTTTTTTTGTAGAGATTTTCAAACTGATGAATAAACGGGGGGTTGGAGTAAATTTCGCCGTTTTCATCGCGGCAAAGGGCTAATCCCAGATCGAAACGGATCCCATCTATATTGTAGACCTCTACAAACCTTTTTACCGCTTGAAGTAAAAGGGTTGTTACAATGGGGTGATTTGCGTTTAACGTATTGCCACAACCGGTAGCATCGTAGTTTTTGAGATAAAAATTCTCACAGAATGGGAAAAGGACAGACTCCATACTATCAGTATGGTTGAATACAAGATCAAGATATATCTCGATCCCTTTTTTGTGTGCAGCATCGACAAGTTTTTTTAAGCTGATGTCAGGTTTTTTGTCATAGGAAAGATGGGGGGCTAAAGCCATAAAATGGCGTGGCATATACCCCCAAAGCTGTGGGGGATGAAATAAAGTCACAGGCAGAAGTTCAATAGCATTCACACCCAACCATTCCAGGTAGTCAAGTTTTTCGATGAGCCCTTCCAGTGTCCCCGGATGTTTTACTTTTGACGAGGGATCGTTTGTGAACGAACGAACACACAATTCATAAATCACAAGTTTATCGGGACAATGGTGGGGATGAGAGGAATCAAATGAATAAGGTTCCTCTAACTTATAAACGCTTTTTGTTCCTGTTGGGTCTGTAAACGGACAGAACGGATCTAAAAGATCACAAAAAAAATCTTTCCCTTTAAAAATGTTATAGACGTAATGAAATGGGGGGGTCAATTTTTCAAAAAAGAGGGTATAGGTATGGAGACGAACGGGCGCCTTTTCCATTGGATACTCGATATCATTGAGGGTGAGGGTGATTGTATCTATATTTTCTGCATAAACCAGAAAACGAAAGCCCCCCGCCTCGGCGATCACCCCAAACCCACAATGCTCAGTAGAATCTTGTTTCATCCTTAAATCTCTATTAATCAAAAATATTAGATTTTGACTAGGATAAAAAAAGATTTTTTGTTAATAAAAAATTAGGTTTTAAGATTCTTTATTAAATTCTCCTTGTGAAAAAAAAGGACTTCAATAAAAGAATTCGTAAACAATTTATTTTAAGTGAATTAAGTATAGAAAACAAAAAGCTAGGTTTACAGTCGCTCAAATCAAGAATTCGTTAAAACAAGCAACAATTGTTTGATTTTCATAAATGGTTTGAGCTATAATCTCTGTATCCCAATCTCTTAAGGAGGACGACAGACATGTCTTTGGAAAACGCTACTGCAAATCTTAAGGAGTTCGGAAAAGAACTGAACCTCGAAGGGCTCGCTTTTGATGAAAACCATACCTGCATTCTTGGCATAGACAATGTTTTTTCATTACACTTAACCTATGAACCAAATTCTCAACGCCTTTATCTCTATGCCCCTATTTTAGATGGGCTTCCCAAAGATAAAGAGACACTTTGTTTGCTTTACGAAGTGCTTTTAGAGGGCTCGATGCTAGGTGGCCAAATGGCGGGTGGCGGCGTTGGTGTTGCCGTCAAAGAGGAACTTATTTTGATGCATGCCGTGATTGAAATGGTAGCAGCCGATACTTCAAGCTTGAGAAGATTTGCTCCCGTATTTGTAGAAGCCGTTGAAAAATGGCGTGATATTGCAAAAAGAATCTGCGAAAGTCGCTACGATGAGAAAAAAGAGCGCGAAGCTCTTAGACCTTATCACCAAGGACCTGGTGGATCCCAACAACCCACTCAGGGTCAAAGTCACCAAGGCAAGCCTGGAGATCTCTTCAAAAGAGTCTAATTATACCCCACTCATTTACAAACACAAAAATGGTTCAGTTTATAAATAAAATTTATAAAATGAGCCTTTTTTGTTTTATTAGACTAGCCAATTTTTTTTGCCTCTTTTTAGCCTAGAGAGACAATTTTTCGTTGAATTTGCCCCATGTGGAACATAAGATCTTGGCTCTGTTTTTCTAACCCTTTAGTTACTTGGCGTATACTGGACATTACCGTAGAGTGGTCTTTATCAAAATATTTTCCAATTTTCAAATAGGGCATTTTTAATAAAGATCTCAAAAGATACATAGAGATCTGCCTAGGAAGTACCGACTCTCGTGTTTGGGATTTATTGAGCAAATCGTCCGGCTGTATACCAAATGACTGTGATACGATATCGAGAATTTTTTCTGCATTAAGAACCTCTTTGGTCTCTTGGACAATCAGCTGGTCGATCATTTTCTTGATCTCTTGGTTCGATTTCATCTGATTATGAGCTAAAGAGAGGGACTGCACCACCTTTTCTATAGATTTAGGTGTTTTCATCTCAACAATTACTTTATCCACAAGCTCTTCATCGAGGTGTAGCTTAAAGCGTTGCATTTTGAGTTTCAGAACTTGAAGAAGCTCGTCTTGGGTTTGGAGTCGTTCTACTGAGAGGACAATTCCCCATTCGAATCGGCTGATCAAACGCTCTTCAATCTCCTCTAAGAGTGCAGGGGGGGAGCTTGAGGCGAGTATAATTTGTTTCTCATGGATGTGTAAATGATTGAAGGTATGAAAGAGCTCTTCTTGCGTCGCAAATCTTTTGGAGAAAAGATGCACATCATCAATTATTAGAGTATCTATTTTTCTGTAACAGTTACGAAAATCCTCCATGCGGGAGGAGCGGATAGCGCCCACAACATGCTGAGTGAATGTCTCAGCAGAGATATAAAGAACATTTTGTCCTAGCCCCTCTAAAAGCTTTTTTGCCCCCTGTAAAAGGTGTGTTTTTCCCGATCCGCTGGGCCCATACAAATAGATGGGATTCAAAAATTCAAATGTTTGTAAAAGGGCACTTTTGAGAAGCTTAACCGTCATATCGGTTGTACTGTTTGCGGCAAAAGTTTCAAATGTCTGATCTGGATCTACCGGATCTGAGACAAATGAAAGAATTTTCTGGCCTGTTTCATGAGTTGTTTTTTGTAGATCCTCTTTTTTTAAAGAACCCTCGGATTGGCTTATTTTGATATGGACTTGGATTTTTCGGCCGTTATTGTTCAACAGACTTTTGTCTATTCGAGACTCAATATGCTCTTTATACCAGTTGATCTGGAGAGCATCGTCAGCTTCTAAATAGAGATTGCAAGAATTAAAGTTTACAATCTTTAGAGGACGCAACCACCTATCAACCACCTCTTTAGAGAGGTGGCTTTCTTGTTCCAAGAGGAATTCTTCCCAAATACGCGGTATCATTTCTTTAGGATTTGTATCTTAGATTTTCCTGAAATTTTCATCATCAAAAATTGTTGAGCCACTCCTAAGAAATTTGAGAAAGCAAAATAAATGTTGAGACCTGCAGCCAAATTGTAGAAAATTAGCGATAGGATGATAGGCGCAATAGTTTGCATGGTCGCTGCCTGTCTTTGACTCTCCTCGGTAGCTGCAGTCATTTTAGGTGCTGTCATTTTACTTTGAATAAACATAATCAGACCGACCAAGATTGGCAACAGGTGAAACTCATTACCAATAAAAGGGAGTGGATATCCCCAGCTAAAAAGAATGTCAGGCGCGGCTAAATTGGGAATCCAAGCCGGAATTAAAAAGGAGACACCCCTTAGTTCAAAATTCGTTTTGAGCAAATCAAAAATACCAATCAAAAAGGGGATTTGTACCAGGTGAGGTAAACATCCCGATAAAGGATTGATCTTTTTTTCTGAGTAGAGTCTCATGATCTCTGCACGATATTTGGCAGGATCTTTTTTGTAGCGTGCCTCCAAAGCTTTGATTTCTGGCTGAATTTGCGCCTGAGCTTGCATCGCTTTGGTTGAGTAGTTATTCAACGGAAAAGTTATTAATCTCAAGACTAATGTGAATGCTAAAATCGAAACACCCCAAGAATTTGTGAACATGTAGCAGATTTTCATGATGAAAAACATAAAACGGACAAACGGAGCCGATATAAAGCTAAACCAACCCTGTACGGCTTGTGCTTGTTCAAATTGGGGATTTTGCGCATAGTTCTCTGAGGCCTTTGAGAGCATTTTTTCTTCATAAGGGCCAGCATAAAAACGGAAGGTGAAGGTCCCATTTTGGGGTATTATCTGCTTAGAAACTTGATAGGCAGGATAGGATTTTACAGGATAAAGATCGTATTTTTGATCGATTAAATGTAATCGAGTCGGGCAGTTTTCCCCTTCAATTTTTCGAGCCACAAAACCTGTTTGCGATGGTTTAAAATCGGGACTTAAAATTGTTCCAAAAAATCCGTTCGAACTGGAAATCCATAAAGGATTTTGTGCAGGGTAAAAGCCTAAATCTTTTGAGGGAAGAGCCGTTTTCTCTAGGTAGGTTTTATCTCCTCTTACTTGCAAAGTCTGGATCATAGGGTCGTAGGCGCCAGAGATGAGCTCAACCTCGCTAATTCCATTAGATAGAAAAAGCGGGAGGTTTTGGGCATTTCCAAAACTGATCGACATTTTAAATCCGTAAGGAGAGACTAACTCGTAACTTTTGACGATTTTTTGGCCATTGACGGTTCCGCTAAATTCTATTGAATCGGCCGTGAGCTTGGTCATTTGAAAAGTCCCCCCCTCATATTCCCCTTCTTCGTTTAGAAGCTGTCCCATGTAAAATTTAGGAGAAATAAGATAGCTATAGCCTCCGTTTTTCCCTTTTGTGGCACGCCTTAAAAGTGGAGTATAACCCCCTTGCTTTGGAAGATAAGGCTCGATAGTGTCTGACTTTTTGTCAAAAAAGGTTGCTGCCATTAATGGGTATTGTGCATTTTGTGGAGACTCTTTTTCTATTTCTCGATCAAATTCTATGGGGCGGACAATGCTTATATTGTCTTTATTTGAAATGAAGGGAAGATTGATTTCGTTGATTGCTCCTCCAAGATTTGAAAAAACAATTTGCTGTGTATCATTTTCGAGAACATAAAATCTTTCGCTGGGATTTACCTTTAGGGGAGCAATTTCCACCGTTTGCGGGGGAGCAACGGGGGGTAAAATCCAAACATTAACGAAGAAAAGAACGATCGAAAGAACCAATATAAAAACAAATGATCGTTTATCCATGGAGTTTTAACCTTTTTTTTCAAAAATAGTACCAACTTTCGATTAACGTGTACATACTGAATGTGCTTGGTAAAAAGGAAAATTGACAAATCTTTTGGGCAATAAAGGTGAGGGAATTCCTCTAAACGAAAAAGAAACCAAAGAAGATCCAAGGATAAAAAAAGAGGGCTTTTTAAGCCCTCTTTTTAAAGAGAATTTTTATGAGTCTATACTATGATTGTTCCACAATGTGAGTAGGTGGTGGAACTCATCAGTTTTTCTTAGATTTTCAAGCCAGGTGTCTTCCAGAAGCTCTTGCACGGGTGGCAAAGCGCCGATAGCTCGAGCTTTTTTCATCCATTCGAGAGCAAGATTTTTTTGGTTACGCAACGAGTAAAAACAAGCAATTTGATAGTAGGCTTGATTGTTACCCTGCTTTGCACTGCCCAAAAGCTTCTCTTCTGCCTCTCGCATGATTGCATCAGAACGTTCGGTTTCTTGTATACAGTCATTGTAATGGATCAAAGTAAGTGCCCAATCCAGCAAAACAAACTCATGATCGGGATTATTTCGATGGGCTAATCGAAAATGGCAAAAAGCACGCATGAAGTGATTGGCATCGCTTGTTATGCAAGCAAGGTGCGAAATAGTCAATCCGATCCGATGGTGCACATCAGGGATCGAGGGATCAAGAATCAAAACACGATTAAACTGTTCTACAGCGTGTACAAGAAGTGACTCATCATCTTTAGCCTCACCTAATGCATCAAGAAGAAGTCCGTATTCAAAAATCCACTCGGCAGGGGGGAAGGGTGAGCTTTTTTCTATTGAAAAAGCGGTTTCAAACCAAACTTTAGATTGCTCGAGATGTTCTATGGCATGATCCAATTCAAACAATCTTGCATTTGCTATGGCAAGCTGAATAAATGTTTCTGCATCCGGATTATGTTGGATCGATTTTTGGAAAAATTTGATAGATAAGCGCAAATGCCTCTCGTCCTCAATAGCTTCAAAGAGGAGAAAAAACGAAATTCCAAGGTAGTGCCAACCTAACGAGAAGCTTCTATCGATAGAGGTAGAGCGTTGGAAATAATAAATCGCATTTTGGATCTCCTCTAGATCGGAGGAATAGATAGCATAGCAAAGCAGCGCTATCCCTTTAGCATAAAGTTCAATAGGAAGGTGCTCTGAAAGAAGCTGACTTTTATAAATCGATTCCGAAATTTTGTCGGCGTCTTCATGAAAAAGAGCAAAAAAAGCGCTAGACACTATACTTTGAGCCTTGGCTTTTTGATTTTTTGAATCGATGAGAACAATTTTTTCATATTGTTCTTGTGCCAGTTGTAGAAATTTAGGCTCCTTATTTCTTCTGCCATACTCTTGATACAGATCGGCTCTGACAAAAAGAAGATCTGTATCCTGGGGATTTTCTTGCAGAAATCGACTGGTTTTTTCTAAAGACAAATGAAAAGTTTCTTCATCTCTTACTCTGCGATAAAGCTCCAGTAGCGTTTCAGAGATAACATGAGGGTCTTCAGACAACTTAGCGCTAAAAACAGCCTTTTCAAGACTATCTATTGAGCGGGTCTTTTCATAGATAAGCTGATAGACACCTGTGAGCTTTAGCCAGTCCTCTTTTTTGAGAGGATACTTTTCTTTCAAAAGTTTATCGTAGAATCTGATCGATGTCAGAGCATCTGTGATCTCTAGAGAGTATAAAGAGGTCAAAGCATAGGCAGATGCGAGTAAAGAGGTATGCGCAAGCTCTTCTTCTTGTTTAGGTTGGTAATTTTTGAGAACGGATAGGGCTTTTTCGATCAGCTTTCCAGGTTTACCCCTGGAGATAGCATGGAAAAGTTGACCTGTTTTCCTGAACGGAGTCATAGTTCACCTCCGGGGCTTTTGAGCTCAGTATAGGCATGGAGGGGGGTCTTGTCAATTTTGTTTGTGGGATTTTTTTTTCGATTTTTTTTCCTCGAATAAAAAATAAAATTTTATTATATTTTCCCTTTTTGGTGACCTTTAGGAGGGTTTCAGAAAATAGCTAGACGACCAATATAATCAATTGTTTCGCCTATTTTTGTAAGGTTTTTTATTTTATTTTGTTGCTGTTTAAGTGCAATTTTTCAATTTTTTGGGTAAATTATGTGGAAAAAATTTTGTTTTGAGGGGGTAGTTTTTATCCGTGAAACCGATGCAACAGCCAGAGTATTTTGCCCAAGGCCTATAGAATGGGTTATTGAGGCCTTTGAAAGGGTTTGTTTAAAAAAAGGGCAAAAGGATTCTGATGTTGCAATAGTGAAAGCAGGGGTAGAGTTTTTTTTCCCTCTCACCTGGTTTGATCCCTATAAAATGGAGCTGACTATCCAAAGGGTTGGTAATCGCTCTTTTGATATAAGAGGGGAGATTTTTAAAGAAGAGAAGCTAGCTATCAAAGTAGACATTACCTTTGTTGTTTCTAAATCGAGTCAGGATTTTTTAGATTCGTACTGGGATAAGGGTTAGCTACTTAGGGATTTCTTTTGCTTCTATAAGTTTTCTTAGGAAGATGAGTGGGGGTTTGGCAGGGGTTTTGTCTGGAAGCTTCACCCATTTTTTTGGGATCATGTGCTTTGGGAAAGTTTCTTTAAGAAAGCTTTTCAGAGTTTCGATCTCTTTTTCTTCTAAAGAATCGTGAGCGATGCAAAGAGCTTCTCCCCAAACAGAATCCTCTACACCAAAGAGAAAAAATGATCCCTTATGGATAAATTTATGTAGTGCCTCTTCTAGGGTATCGAGGTGAATTTTTTCCCCGCCAGAATTGATTACACGGTCATGCCTGCCCGTTATAGTATAAAGACCATTTTGTATCTCTATAAGATCATTTGTGGAGAAAAAACCCTCAGAGTCAGCAACTACCGATGAGGATACCCCCTTTTTTTGGATCATAAAGCACCCCCTATGATCCCTCTTTACAACACAATTCCCCACAGGCATCCCATCAATGAGACATGTGCCTAGTTCTGTTGAGGAGTAAATTATAATAGGTTTTATATTCCATTTTTCTACTACTTTTAGAAGAGAATCGGAGCATCGAGCTCCTCCTATCAATAGATTTTGTGCTCTAAACGTATCTTGTAGTTCGACTCTTTTGGATATTTGCGTCGGAACAACACTTTCAAAAGAGGCCTCCACCTTATCGTCTAAGACTAAAAACCCCTCTCCAAGTAATGGTCTTAAAAAACCCACCAACCCCCCCATGCGGGTTAAATCCAAAGAGGCCTTAAAGGAGGCTCCTTTAAATGTTGGGAATGTTTTGTATTGCAGATCTATATTGAGAGCCAAATCCTCCCAAGACCAGCATATGGTCTTTGGTACTCCTGTTGTTCCCGAACTTTTCATGAAGATTTTTGTATCTAAAGGGATGGACTCAAGATTTTGGGGCGTAAAAGAGCACTCAAGGGGAAAATGGATCGGGTTTCCAGCCCTCAGTAGCCAGAAAAATTTTGCTATGAGCTCAATACGCAGGTCCAATTGGAGTATATCTTCTCTATTTTCCAGCTCCCCTTTTATCAGACAATTTAATTCCCCGTAGGTGATGTCTTTTGTTTTCGTTTTGATCGCAATCTTTTTAGGATCTGTAGAGGCTAAAGGGCACCTTGAGACTTTTACTTTGTACTTTTCTACGTCAATACCCAAAGGTTCATCAAAAAGTTTTAGGTGGGTTGCAAGCTTGATAATTGGGGTGGAATCTTCAAGGGTACTACTCAAAACAATCCGTTTTTTCAAAAGTAAACAGAGATCGACTATGGGCCGGTAAAAAACTCTGTAGGGTTTTATGACTGCAGCAACAACTTGGCTATAAGCTAATTTTTTTTCCCATCCCGGCTCCAAAAAACTTTCATCAAGAGCTAAGGGTACGTTGAGATCGAGAACATCTTCTATATTTTGTGTAGGTTCTTCAAAAAAATCGAGCCTGTCTTGAGGGATACACCGAACCAAAATTTGAACTTGTTCGGGAGTAAGGGTGCGATTTGCATCAATACGAATTTTTGCCTTGATAGAGACGAGTGTTTTTTTTACAAGCTCCATTCCATTTTCAAAATCGAGATGAGTAATTTTGATTTTTACTGTTTTAGCATCGTATGCTCTTGGAATATCTAAGGGATCTGCTATGAAAAAAGCTGTGGGAAATGTTGCCATCTCCTTCAATTGGGCCATCTCTAAGGGGAAAAAAACTTGCGGGTTAAAGGGGAGCTCTATTTTTTCTCCGTTATAATCCAAACAAAGGATGGACTTCTCTCCATAAAATGGGGAACTAAGACGGTAATGGTTTATTTCCATAGGAAAAATGCGTGCAAAATATACAAAACAGTAAAAAGAAAGAACGCCGCCCCTATTTTTCCTAAAAGTGCCGGTATATCCTCGTCATTCCATAGCTTTTTAAGGATGTGGGATAACAAAGGTATAAGGCAAATGTTGAGAGGGGAGGGTGTAATGATAAAAGGGGCTAAAAGGGCCAGGGTGATCTCGATTTTCCCAAATCGCTCTCCATATTTTACCACCAAGGTATTTTTGTTCGTCAATCGATCCTCTTCAACATCTCTAAGGTTGTTTAAACCAAGTAATGCGACAGAAAAAAAGCCAGGGGAGAGCCCCACTATTAGAGGATAAAAAGAAAATTGTAGCGTTTGTAAGTAAGTCGTAAAAAAAACAGCTATTGAGCCTAAAAAAAAGAGCACAATAGGTTCACTTAGACCTTTATAAGCATAATTAATGGGACCTTTTGTGTAGAAAATCCCAAGAAGAACGGCTAAAGCGTACATCCCTACAATAATCCATCCACCCCTATAAACCAAATACAGGCTCAGTAAAAAACCCACAAAAAAGGTGAGGGCCATCATCCAAAAAAGCGTCGCTTTGCTCACAAGACCCGATTGACCAAGCCGCTTAGGACCTTTTCTTAAATCGGTGTCTTTTCCTTGGATACAGTCGTAATAATCATTCGCTAAATTGGTCCCCATTTGAATAAACAGGGCACAAAATAGGGTGATTGCAAAAACGAACGGATCAGGTTTTGGAGCAAGCAGGGTCCCGATGATTACAGGACTGATCGATGCTATCCAAGTTTTGGGACGAGTTCCCTGTATCCAAATGCGCATGGTTTCCTCTAAAACGTTGAAAATTTGGGGGGCGTTTTTCTAAAAAAGCCTGTTTTCCCTCTTTTGCTTCATCGGTTTTGTAATAAAGCATTGTAGCAAGCCCAGCTAGCTCCTGAATACCCGCTTGCCCGTCGATATCAGCATTAAATGAGGCTTTTAAACAGCTCAAGGCGATCGGGGAGTGGGATAAAAGAGTTTGACACCACTCTTGAGTCGTAGCTAAAAGTTGATCGTAAGGGACAACCTGGTTGACAAGCCCCATAGCAAGAGCCTCTTTGGCTGTGTATTGTTTGCACATAAACCAAATTTCTCTAGCTTTCTTTTGTCCAACAATATGTGCAAGATAACTTGCCCCAAATCCCCCATCAAAAGAGCCTACTTTCGGACCCACTTGGCCAAAAATGGAGTGCTCAGCAGCTATTGTCATGTCACACAAGACGTGTAGCACATGCCCCCCACCGATTGCGTATCCAGAAACCATAGCGATTGTAGGCTTGGGGCAGGAGCGTAGCTTTTTTTGAAAAGTTAAAACATTTAAACTTTCACGGCCGTGATCATCTCTATAACCCTCGTCTCCGCGAACACTTTGATCTCCCCCTGAACAAAATGCCTCTTTACCTTGACCGCTCATAACAATCACACCAATTGCGGGATCGTCTATGGCGTTATCTAGAGCTGAAATCATCTCGATAACGGTTTTTGGCCTAAAGGCATTACGCTTATTAGGTCTATTGATAGTAATCCAGGCAATCTGCGCCTCTTTATGATAAAGGATATCTACATAGTTCATTCTAATACCTTCTGTAGCAATACTGCTAATTGGGAGGGTTGTTCTAAGTGCACAAGGTGTCCGCTGTCCTTGAGATTATGTAGGAATATAGGTTCAGGTGAGTCTTTAAAGCAATCCTCCATTTCAATATAGAGCGGGTCCTTTGCTCCGTAAATCAGGTGTACAGGCTGTTTGAAAGGTTTATCAAACGGTCTTTGTTCTAAAATACTTAAATTCTGAAACTGATTTAAAAGGGTTTTTGAGCCTATGGCTATTTTTGCTTTCAAAGATTCTTCAGAGGGAAAAAACCCCCCAAATATTGGGAGTGCATACCACCACTTAAAAAATAGATCTGTTGGAAGATGGGAAAGTTTTTCGGCAACTTTTTGTTCAAAAAGGGCTCTTGAGGCGTGATCAAATTTTTTTGTTTTTACTCTTGAGGATAGACAGATTACCTTTTGGAAAAGTTCAGGATGACAGCGCGCAAGTTCCAGGGCAATTCTTCCACCCATAGAATATCCTATGATAGGAATAGTTCCTAACGAAAAGGTTTCAAGAAAGTGGAAGATTTTTTCTGTAACAACATCGATACTCCCCTCCGGTAGAAGTACACAAATGGGACTACACCAGGACTTCATCTTTTCAATTAAAGGATCGAAATCGGAGTTTGTAGAGCCGAATCCTCCTAAAATAAGAACAGGTTTTCTTATTGATACATGAGCTGGGTTTGTTCCTTTAGATTCCATTCGATAAGGGTCTTTAATCTTTGAATATGGTTTAGATCATCTTTTTGTTGGGTTTTGACCTCTAGAAGAATCGGCCTTTTTTTCTCTATCAAACTCTCAATACACACCTCTTCATTTAAAAAATGGTATTCCAAATGAAACATACTGGCGACTTTTTTGTAATCCAGCTCTTGCGGCATTAAGAAAAGCTCCTCTTTATCCTCAAGCTCTTGCATTCCGTCTATGTAATTAAAAATCTGACCACCACCGTTATTGAACACAATCAAAACTAGGGGTAGGGGGTTCTTTTTTAAAAAAAATAAAGAGTTCAAATCATGCCAAAAGGTCATGTCTCCTAATAGGGCCACCGTTGTGCGCTCTTTCTTTAAAGCGATTCCGATTGCTGTAGCTATGTTGCCCTCAATTCCTGAATGGCCTCGATTGGCAAAAATATCTCCCCGGAATTCTTCGGGATAAAAAACACGGTCTACATGTCTTATGGGCATACTGTTACCCACAAAAAGATTAAAATAGACAGAGCTTTTTGAGAGCAGTCGAATAAATGCTATTTCTGATATCAAGGGTTCTTCAAAAAGAGCTTTATCAATCGTATCACGACAGATTACGGAGAGTTCCAAGCAGTTTTTGATATAGCTTGAGGGAACTCTAGCTGGGGTAAATTGTATAAGATCGTGAATGAACTGACCTGGTTCCATTAATATTCTATGAGTGATGGCATGCTCAGGGTCGCTTCTTTCTGTATGAGGGCTTACGTAGACAACCTGATCGATACCATTCAGCCAAGGATCGATATTTTTACAAACAAAACGATCACCAAATTTTATGGCTATATCGGGTTTGATCTCTTCAAGAATGTTTTCATAATTTTGAAGAACATAACGGGATGAAGCCGTCTTTCTACAATTCGATAGGGGGTCGAGAATAACTGGCCAGCCTAGGTGTTTAGCAAGCTCGAAAAGGTGCTTGGGTTCCACGTTTAGAGAGTCCCCAACAACTATGACCCCTTTTTCGTAGCAAAGAATCTTCTTCTGGATCTCAAGAGCCTCTTTATCGCTTAATGTGCGACAAACCGTTTTAAAGATCGTTTTTGGTTTCAAAAAGGGGCGCTCTTTTACCGCAGCATGAATCAGAGGTGTTCTAAATTGGCAGTTTAAATGAATCGGTCCCCCATTTTCTGCTGTAGCAGTGAAAACGGCGTGGGCTACCATCGATTTTGTAAAGCTTTCAGGTATTTCTGCTGAAGGCGGAGGAAACTGGAAATGGAAGCGTACAAATGGATCATAAAAATCATATTGTTCTATTGTCTGGTTCGCCATGGCTTGATGGAGCTCAGGGGGTCGATCGGCAGTCAACAAAATTAAAGGGATACGCGTCTTATAGGCCTCAATTACGGCTGGTAAAAGATGGGCAAGAGCGCTTCCGGAGGTAACGATAAGAGCTACGGGCTCTTTGAACACCTTACAAAGACCCAAAGCCAGATATCCCAAACCCCTTTCATCAAAATGGGTGTGCACTATTGCTAAAGGGTTTCTTTTCGCTGCGAGTGTTAATGCAGAGGATCTAGAGCCGGGAGCTATGCAAAAATGACGCACATTTTGCGCAACTAATTCTTCGATAAGGTTTTCCGAAAAAAGGGTGTTCCAGTACGCGGTATTCATATTTTACCATAAGTAGGGGGAAATTTTGTGGTTTAGTTCGTTCCATTCTTGATCGATTGTTGAACCCTCCACTAAGCCGCTGCCGGCAAAAAGATAGAGGTGATCATTTTTTAATAAAATCGAGCGGATGGCTACAGAAACTAGGGTTGTGCCATCCATAATCAGAGCAAAAGGGGCTGCATATAGCCCACGGTCAAATGGCTCAACATGATAGAGCTTTTCTAAAGCGCTTACCTTTGGATAACCTGCAACTGCACTGGTAGGATGTAACAGCTCTATAAGCTCTCTATCTTCTACCCCCTTTTTAAGGGTCCCTTCCATAAATGTTTTCAGATGAAAAAGGTGATGCGAGGTTAAAATTGTGGGCTGTTCATCAATTTTGACCTCTTCACAAACCTGCATGAGCTTTTCTTTTAGATCATTTACAACAAACTGGTGCTCTTTGAGATCTTTTTTTGATTCAAAAAGAAGGGTCGGGCTTTGATCAATCGGAAGGGTGCCGGCAATCGCTGCGGTAAAAATTTTATCCCCTTTTCTCTCGTAAAGTCTTTCAGGCGTAGCCCCCATAAAAGCCACCCCTTTTTCAGGCATAAAAAAGAAGATATCCTGGGAACGAAATATAGAAAGGTGGTTGTTGATTAAATGTTTTGCCTCCAGAGGAGAAGAAAATTTTAAAAGAGTTTTGCGAGCTAGAACAATTTTTTCTACACCTTCAAACCCTTTTTCGATAGTTTTGGTATAATTTTCTTTGTCGGGAAAATCTTTCCTTTCTATAGCTTTTTCCAGTGGTTCTATTACAGGGTAGACGCGAGATTCCACTCTATACGAGTTAGGCTGAATCCACATTTTGTCTGGGAAGGTATTCCATAAATCACTTTTGCGTTTGAAGGGAAAAAAATCCCTAAAACCTATGAGAGGATAAATATCGGTAGGAGGTTCCTCAAAACTTGCTTTTATCCCGCAACCACCAAAAATGAATTGTGGAGTTGCAAAAAGGAATTTAGGATAGACATCCTCTTCAAAAAGCCAATTAATCACTGTTTTATTCCCGTGTAAATGGTAACGATACCGAAAAAAGTGGATTTATAATTTACCTGAACAAAGGAGGCATTTTCCAAAAGTTTTAGAAATTCATCTCTTTGGGCAAAAGTTTCAATAGTTTGGTGAAGGTAGTTATAGGCTTGAAGATTCGAGGTGATTAAAGCCCCAATTTTAGGTAGAACATACCGGATATAAAACAAAAATAACCCACGAATTGGTCTCAGTAGAGGTGTAGAAAATTCCAAAATATGGACAGAACCACCTTGATTGAGGATCCGATAAATTTCGTTAAGCCCTTTTTGTGGGTCTTTAAAATTTCGAATACCAAAACTCAAGGTTGCAACATCAAAAGAGCCCTCATGAAACTCTGTGTTTTCAGCGTTCTGAATTTTCAGGTCGACTATGGAGCCATATCCATTTTTAAACACCTTCTTTTGACCCACTTTGAGCATCTCTTTGGATACGTCGATTCCGGTTGCTTTAGTAATATTGGGTCTATGAACCAAACAGCTAAGAAGTTGGTCACATGTTCCCGTTGCAACATCAATTAATTTGATAGGGCGGTCACTTGGGACAGTTTTAATAAGTGCTCTTCGAAACCACGGATCGACTCCAAAAGAGATACAACGATTAGCAAGGTCATAAAGTTTGCCAATTGAATCAAACATCGACGCTACATTCTCTCTGGATGGAATATTTTTATTAGCTTCCATATAGGGCTTTTTTTACCATAAAGATTTTATATGCACAATCAAAAACCCTCTGAGAGCGTGTTATCGGCCTCTCGACGGGTTTTGGCATCCTCTTCTCAAAAACCAAAATATAACTTAACAATAAACACAAAACTATGTTAATAAAATATTGAATATATGATAGCGGATAAATTTTTATGACAACAACAAACATCGTTTCCTTAGCTGCAGGTGGTTTAAATGAACCATCAACAGATACAACAGTAGATGTTGTAGCTCCTGCAGCAAGTTCTATTGATAATGGTGATCTTGAGGCTAGGCAAATGCGATCGAGACAGCTATCAACTGATACAAGACAAAATCGCAGGCAGTATTTCAAGGATCGAGCAGCAACGGTTATTACTATTTACCAAGGAGCTAGCGGGGTCGCAGCTGTTGCTGGTGTTGTGGCTTTGATTGCCGGAGGTTTATTAAAAGACCCTTACGTATTATCGATGGGGATTTGTTTGATTTTTTTAGGGACCGGGGGCTGCATTCTGGCTGGCAAGTATCGGGATTTGAAATCCCATAATCAAATCTTTGAGGATATGTTGGAAGAAAATAACCGACTCAAGGGGCAAGTCCATTTCTTTGAAGATCAAAATAAAAACCTTGAGCAGTCGAACAATCATCTCAAAGGACAAGTAGGAGAGTTGAGTAATAAAGTGGTGGCTTTGCAACAAACTGTCAATCGGTTTGATCAGGAAAATGAAGAGCTCAGGCAATCGAATGAACAGCTAAGTTTGCAAATCTCAGACTTAAGTGAGAGGGTAAAACAGCTTTTGCAAAGTGTACGTAGGTTCGACGAGGAGAATGAAGAGCTTAAAACCTCCAATTCTACTTTGAAGAGTCATGTTACATCTCTAGAGGCGATGAGCGGTAAGTTTGAAGTGAGTGTCGGGGAATTAGTAAAAAATGAGCAGTCATTTAAGCTTTTAAAAGATCAGTATGAGACATTACAAAAGCAATTTTTGCAAGCTCAGGAAAAAGAGATAGCCCATGACTTACAGAGACAAAAAATTGACGATATACGCCAGGACCGTGAAGAGCAAATGTTGTTAAAAGAGGAGGAGGGAATTCGTCAATTACAAGCTCTTGCCGTTAAAGAGGAGACGTTATTGCAACAAGAGCAGGTGATTATCCAAGGGCTGCATTCATTGCATGTCAAGGAGATTGAACTCAAGAATCAGGAGGAGAAAATATTAAGATCATTTACAGATTTTGCGATTGAAAGAAGAGACCTTTTACGTCTTAGAGAGCTGATTTCTAGGATCAGGTCCCGCTACCCGCAGGCGGTTGCTGAACTGGAGGCGGATTTAGTTTTATTTGTAGATATTCCAACAGATTTTCGAGCTTAGGAAAAATATTCTCTTTGGGCATCGACTCCATCAGGGTGGAATTAGTGACTGTTTCATAGCAATCCTCATTGAGCTCTGTAAAAAAGAGTTGTCCTCCTTCTTTTTTTGTGTCTTCTGCAAATCCTTTTAAAAAGTAAATGGCTGTTCCATCTATTGTTGCGATTTGATTGAATCTTAGTGCGATATATTTTTTATAGCGTCCAAGTTCATGAAAGGTAAGATCAAACTTAGCATAAGCACCGAAAAATAGGGCGCCCTGGAATTCAAAAACATCAAGCTCAGGTGGGATCTTAAGAGATTTAATGTCGGTTGCTTGACCCTCGTGAGTTTTTGAACTTGTGACAGTAAGAAACTCTCCCTCGAGTTTTTTGACCGATGCAGCCTTAGACATCCTATCAACAAAAAGAAAGGCAGACATCAAAACTCCTACCTGGATAGCAGCAATCAAGTCTAAAAAAACTGTGATCCCGAATGTGGATATAAAAACTAAAAAATCGGCTTTTGTAGATTGATAAATGTGTCTCCAACTTTTCCATTCAGACATGTTGTAGGCGACAATCATTAGGACTGCTGCAAGTGCAGACATCGGGATATACACTACATAATCTTTCAAAAAGTAAACCATGATAAATAAAAAAACTGCATGACTTAATCCAGCTAGTGGCGTTTTAGCGCCTGCACGTGCATTTGCAGCTGTTCTTGCGATAGCTCCTGTAACGGGGATTCCACCAAAAAGGGGAGTAATTATGTTTGCTAATCCTTGGGCAATGAGCTCGGTATTTGAGCGGTGCCTTTCTCCCACCATCCCATCCGCGACTAGAGCACAAAGAAGCGATTCAATCGCTCCTAAAAGAGCAATCGTCAATGCTGCAGGAAATAAAAAAGTGATGGTATCCAAATTCAAAGGAAAGAGAGGTACATATTCTAAAGCAAGCGATAACTTACCAAACCGAGTCTGAATGGTTTCAATCGGGAAATCAAAATAAAAACTTATGGCGGTGATTGAAATAAGCCCAATAAAAGGGGCAGGAAGCGTTTTTTTTAAAAAGTGGATAGACTGAATTAGAGAAAAGGTAAGGATCACCGTCAAAACGGCATAGGGATTTATGCTGTCTTTATTTTGCCAAAAAGCAACCATTTTATCGATGAAATGCGACGGGACTGCTCCCATTTCAAGACCTAAAGAGTCTTTGATCTGGGAGGTGAAAATTGTGACGGCGATACCTGCGGTGAAGCCCACCACAACAGGTCGTGATATGAATCGAAGCCAAGAACCCACACCGCTTGCACCCATTGCGATCAAGAGTACTCCAGCAATAAGATTAGCTTGCATTAAACCCACAAGGCCATATTGTTTTAGAATTTCATACACGATGACAATAAAGGCACCCGTAGGACCGGCCACCTGTACAGAGCTTCCGCTGAATAAGGAAACAATAAAACCGCCAACAATGGCGGTCATAAGTCCTATAGCGGGTGTGACCCCGCTGGCGATACCAAAAGCTATAGAAAGAGGTAGGGCAATGATTGCGACAAGCACGCCTGCTAAAAGATCTTTTACTAACTGACTCCAGGTATACCCCGCAAAAGAGGTAAGGATCATTGGATAGAAACGATCTTTAAGCACTAGCTTCTCTCTTTAGAGAGCGCTACGCCCTCTTCTTTTTCTCTCGTTTTCGGTCAATTCTTGCTTACGCAGACGAATTGTTTTTGGGGTTACCTCAATTAATTCATCCACCTCAATGAAGTCAATTGCTTGCTCCAAATTGAGAATGCGCGCAGGCGTTAAAATGATATTTTCATCAGAACCTGAAGCGCGTATGTTTGTCAATTGTTTTCCTCTTACTGGATTCACAACCAGATCATTATCTCTATTGTGTTCGCCGATTACCATACCTTCATAAATTTCTTGGCCCGGTTGAATAAACATCACCCCGCGATCTTGTAATCCAAAAATAGAATAGGCAGTAGCTTGTCCGGCAGAATTAGAAATAAGAACACCGTTATGACGACCCTCGATTTCCCCTTTATGCGGTTCATAGGCATGGAATAAAGAGGTGAGGATACCTTTTCCTTTTGTCTGGGTAAGAAAGTCGCTACGGTAACCCATAAGACCTCTCATAGGCATTACAAATTCTATAGAGCTGATTCCATGCTCGTTTGTTGAGAGATTCTGCATTTCCCCTTTTCTTTTAGAAAGCGTCTCAATCACAGAGCCGGAGAATTCCTCGGGCACCTCAATAAAGACTCGTTCAAAAGGTTCGTAAACTTCCCCTTCCACTTTTTTCAAGACAACAACCGGTTTTGAAATGGAAAATTCATACCCTTCACGGCGCATTGTTTCAATTAGAACTGAAAGATGGAGCTCTCCGCGTCCGCAAACTTCAATAGCATCATCACCCGAATCGTTGATACGGTAAGAGATGTTAGCTCTCTTTTCTTTTAAGAGGCGCTCGCGGATTTTATTCATTGTAACATGTTTACCGTCTCTTCCTACAAGTGGACTAGAATTCACCATGAACTTCACAGAAATAGTCGGCTCATCTAAAGGGATAGGAGGAAGTCTTTTAGGGTTATTAGGATCACTTACCGTATCTCCGATCATCGCATTTGTAAGACCGCTAACACAGATGATGTCTCCTGTGGAACCCTCTTGGAATTCCACTTTTTTTATCCCGCGATAACCTTCGACTTTTGTCACCTTGTAAAGCTCAGCCTTGCCATGTTCGCCAGATAAAAGAACCTGTTGTCCCGGTTTAACCGATCCGCTAAGAACTCTCCCTGTCACTTGACGTCCGAGATAGTCAGAGTAAGACAAAGTGCTCACCTGCATCAAAAATAGACCAGTCTCATCGCCCGGTGGGGGCTCTACAGCATTAACGATCATGTCAAAGAGGGGAGTCATGTCTTTTTTCTCCTCACCCATTTCGTTGATCGCATAGCCACCGATACCCGAAGCATAAATATGTTTAAAGTCGAGCTGCTCATCGTTAGCTCCAAGCTCAACGAAAAGATCGAAAGTGAGATTCAGAGCCCTGTCGACATTTGCGTTGGGTTTGTCAATTTTGTTGATGACAAGGATGGGTTTAAGTCCCATTTTGAGGGATTTGCTGAGCACAAAGCGCGTTTGGGGCATAGGTCCCTCTTGCGCATCAACAAGGAGCAAAACCGATTGGACCATTCCCAAAACTCGCTCTACCTCGCCACTAAAGTCTGCGTGGCCGGGAGTGTCGATAATGTTGATGATGGTGTCATTGTAGGGAAGGCTTGTATGCTTAGCAAAAATTGTGATTCCACGCTCTTTTTCAAGATCGTTCGAATCCATCATTCGCTCGTCGGTAGCCTCATTTTCCCTGAAAAGGTTGGCCTGTTTGAGGAGTTGGTCAATGAGGGTTGTTTTCCCATGGTCAATGTGGGCAATGATCGCGATGTTGCGAATGTTTTTGCGTTGGGTCATAGCTTTTCAATAAAAAAATTGTTTCGGCTTATGAATATAACACAAACGTTTAATAAAAGGTATATTTTGCAACTTTTGCCTGTGGAATCTCTGGAAAAGTCTCTTTAAAAATGTAGTCAATATGCTCGATAGCTTCGACTGTAGGGTTTTTACGAGCCGTTTTTTCAATATTTTTTTTATAAAGGTGCATGTGGGTCAAAACGTTACCGAATTTCTCTTGGAACTCCTCAAAAGTATCCCATTTGTCCCCAAATTTCTCCTCCAATACCCAATTGAGAACACCCTCTTCTTGCTTCATGAGATCCATACCAGATTTAAGAAATAGAGGAAGATGGCAGTGAACCGCCTCTGTTACCATTCCAGGACCTGGCTTACCTATAAAAAGATGGCAGGCTTGCATATATTCGTGAATGTTGTCTACAAACCCTAAAATTTTTGAGTTCGGCCCGGCATTTTCTTTTAGTTGAGTAAAAAGTTTTTTATTGCTTCCGCATATAAAAATTGCTTGAAGATCGGTATTTAAGTTGAAAAAATGGAGCAGATCTTTCATTTCCTCGCTTCCGTAGCCTCCAAAAGCCACAAGGGCTGTGGGTTTTGTTATACTGAGTCCCATCGCTTCAAAAACTTTAAAGCTTTTGAGCTTTTCGGGATAGAAAGTGGGGCGTATACACATACCGGAAATGGGAAAAAGATATTTGGGATCGATCGCGTTTTTAAGGGATGCATTGGTTCTTATAATATAGTGTGTGCCGTTTCCTGGTCGAGTCCACATGACCTCCTGAGCCTCGTCAAAATCGCTCATGACAACGATGAAAGGGGCTTTTATGTCACCGTACTCTAAAAGGGTCTTGATATGCTTATTGATGAATGAGGCGGTAGAGATCACTAAATCGGGATTCTCTTTTTTAAAAAAACGGATAATAGGGTGATTTTCTTTTTCAGCAATTATTTGCCTCAGGGAAAGGTATTCTAGAACTTTAGTGATTGGATTGATAATCCAGTCCCCATAGAGTCGATTGAAAAGGCGCCCCATCGGAGAACCAAGATTTTGAGTATAGATTTTTTCCAACCCTTTGAAGCGGGCATTTTCTAAAAAATTTCCGACATAGTCGCCACCATTAATAAGGGTGATCTCAGCTTTTTCATACTTTTCTTCAAGTGCGGATTTGAGCGCTAAAGCAGTCGCAATGTGTCCTCCACCCGCCTCTGTGTAAACAATCAAAATTTTTTCAGGTTGTTGTCCAAATATAGCCAAGGAGACAAAAAAGAGTGTAATTTTAAAGAAAACTTTCATTTTCCTATTTCATCTAATGTAGGAAAAGTTATCAAGTGGATTTTTCAAATGCCCATTTTTATGTGCCGGCAAGAATGGGGTATTTTTAATCAAAGATTTCTGTGATCTTCTTGGTTGCAGTTTTGATTACATTAGACTACAATTGCAATTTATCAATGAGTCATAGGATAAAACGTATTCCGTTTGGATATGACGGCCCCTTACCTACGGGTCGAACCTTACAACGCCTTCTCCCGAAAATTTTGGAGGGGATAGATGAGACTCAAGAACAGCAACCGAACGTTGTTTTGGAGGCATTTCAACAAATTCTCGGAACTGAACTGTCTAAAATAGCCGTGGCAAAAAGCTTTGCTGATGGTGTTTTGTATGTAGCAGTAAAAAATTCAACCTTTTTAAGTGTTCTCCACATGCAGGAAAAAGGGCGAATTTTGTCACAGTTGAGAGTGAAATGTCCCAAGCATCGGTTCAATAATATCGTATTTAGGGTGGGTTAGAACAAGATGACAGAAAAAAAAGCATACGACGAAAGTTCAATCACCGTTTTGGAGGGTCTACAAGCGGTACGAGAAAGACCCGGTATGTATATCGGGGATACGAATGCAGGTGGTCTACATCAACTGATCTACGAGGTTGTAGATAACAGTATTGACGAGGCTTTAGCGGGCTATTGTACCAAAATTGTTGTCTTGTTAAACGAGGATGGCAGTGCGTCGATTGAGGATAATGGTAGAGGAATTCCGGTTGGTCGACACGAAAAGGAGTCGGCAAAGCAGGGTCGCGATGTTTCTGCTGTAGAAGTTGTGATGACTATCCTTCACGCAGGGGGAAAGTTTGATAAAGACACTTACAAGGTTTCTGGTGGACTGCATGGTGTTGGTGTCTCTTGTGTAAATGCTGTTTCCAACCGATTAGATGTTGAAGTTTATCAAAATGGGAAAGTGCACAAGATCTCTTTTGGACGTGGTAAAGTCCAAGAGTCCCTTAAAGTTATGGGAAATACCACCAAAAGGGGTACCAAGGTAACTTTTTGGCCCGATGACTCCATATTTTCGACCACAAATTTTGACTACGATACAATTTATCGCCGCCTCAGAGAGCTCGCTTTTTTGAATAAAGGGATTGAGATCCAATTTATCGACAAAAGAGATCCCGAAAAAGGGGAGACGAATTTCTCTTATACTGGTGGAATAGTCTCTTTCGTACAGTACTTGAATGAGGGTAAAACGCCTCTATTTGCCGAACCAATCTACATCAAAGGGGGCAAAGAGCTTGAAAGTGGATGGATGGAATTTGAAGTTGCGATGCAGTGGAACGAGACCTACACCGAGTCGGTCTTTTCTTATGTGAACAACATTGCCACACGTCTAGGAGGTACCCATCTTACCGGATTTTCTACTGCGTTGACACGTGTGTTAAACACCTATATCAAAAGCCACGCCATAGCAAAAAGTGAGAAAGCAGGTATCACCGGAGAAGATGTCCGAGAAGGGATGACAGCGGTTCTTTCTACAAAAGTTCCTAATCCGCAATTTGAAGGGCAAACAAAACAAAAACTCTCCAATTCAGATGTGGGTTCTGCCATTCAAATGGTAGTCGGGGAGGAGCTCACTACCTTTTTAGAGGAGAATCCTTCGATTGCCAAAATTATAGTCGAAAAGGCGACAATAGCGGCACAAGCGAGAGAGGCAGCAAAACGAGCAAGAGAGCTAACACAAAGAAAATCGGCTCTAGATAGCGCCAGACTTCCTGGAAAGCTTACAGATTGCTCAGAAAGCGATCCCAAAAAATGTGAGATCTATATCGTTGAGGGGGACTCTGCGGGTGGATCGGCCAAAGGGGGGCGAGATCGTCGTTTCCAAGCGATTTTGCCGATTCGAGGTAAAATCCTGAACGTAGAAAAAGCGCGTCTTGCAAAAATTCTGCAAAATACCGAGGTGGGTTCGATGATCTGCGCTCTTGGAACCGGAGTGGGCGAGGGATTTAAAATCGAGAAATTGCGTTATCATAAAATTATCATCATGACCGACGCCGACGTCGACGGATCCCATATTCGTACTCTACTTTTGACCTTTTTCTACCGACACATGCCTATGCTGATTGAGAGCGGATACGTGTATATTGCTCAACCCCCACTCTATCGCGTGGCACGTAAAAAAGTTTTCCAATACATCCGCTCTGAAAAAGAGATGGATGAGTATCTTTTTCAGTTAGGCATGAGCGACGTTGAATTGCGAAGACCTTCTCACCACGAACCAATAGGAAAATCTGAGCTCAAAGAGCTTGTTCAGTCGATTATGGATTTAGAGACTTTTATCCTCTCTGTGGAGCGTAAAGGTTTACCTTTCAAAGAGTTTTTAAATAATCGTAATCCTGAAGGGTTATATCCTAAGTATTTAGTGACGGTGGGGGACTCCTCTAAAATCGCTTATATACGTCAAGAGCTCGACGAGATGAAGGCACAAGATCTTGAAATGCAAAAAACGCAATTTGAGACCACCATGGCCTCTATTCCTGAAGAGGAGAGAGCGAAAATGAGTCAAAGCTTTTTTGCTAAGCCTTTACATTATGTCGAAATTTTTGATGATAAGCGCCTTGATGCGATTATGGAGCATCTTTGTAAGCATGAATTTTCGATCAAGCAATACTCGATCGCTGAAGGCAAAGTGCTGGATGTGATTGATGAGTCGGGTAAAGAGACTCCGCTTTACACTTTAAAAGAGCTTGTGGATTTCTTGCGTGAAAATGGCCGCAAAGGTGTTGAGTTGCAGCGCTACAAAGGTCTTGGTGAGATGAACGCGGATCAGCTATGGGAGACTACTATGGATCCTAAGATTCGTACTCTTGTCAAAGTTACCATGGAGGATGCAATCAGCGCCGATCATATGTTCTCAATGCTGATGGGGGAAGAGGTAGCCCCTCGTCGAGCATTTATTGAAACCCATGCCCTCTCGGTGAAAAATTTGGATGTGTAGAGTATGTCTTATACGGAAAACGAACAGATTGTAAATCGTAACGTCGAAGAGGAGCTCAAGGAGAGCTACCTTAGATACTCGATGTCGGTTATTATCTCCCGCGCTCTGCCTGATGTTCGGGATGGGCTTAAACCCTCGCAGCGCAGAATTTTATACGCCATGCGCCAATTGAACCTAAGTCCTGGTGGCAAACACAGAAAATGCGCAAAAATCGCCGGTGATACCTCCGGTGACTACCATCCGCACGGTGAATCGGTAATTTATCCGACGCTTGTGCGTATGGCTCAGGATTGGGTGATGCGATATACACTAGTGAACGGGCAAGGAAACTTCGGCTCTATTGACGGCGATCCCCCAGCTGCGATGCGTTATACTGAAGCGAGATTGACCCATGCCTCTGTAGCGTTAATGGAAGATCTTGATAAAGAGACTGTCGATTTTGTTCCAAACTACGATGAGACAAAGAAAGAACCGACCGTCTTTCCATCCAAATTTCCTAACCTTATTTGTAATGGCTCGTCCGGAATTGCTGTGGGAATGGCCACAAATATTCCCCCGCACAACTTGTTGGAGCTTTCTAGAGCGGTGCAGATGTTGATCGATGATCCTGGTATCACAATTGATCAGATCATGGAGGTCATGCCCGGACCCGATTTCCCAACAGGTGGGACAATTTGTGGTTACAGAGGGATCAAAGAGGCCTACTATACCGGACGCGGAAAACTCATGCTCAGGGGAGTGCTTCGCTCAGAAGAGATGGAGGGTGATCGCTCAAGAATTATCATTGATGAGTTGCCTTATAACGTAAACAAGGCGCTTTTAATCGAGCGAATTGCGGAGCTTATTAATGATAAAACAATGGCAGGTATCTCTGATATTCGCGATGAGTCGGATAAGGATGGATTGAGGATCGTTTTAGATCTGAAAAGGGGAGAAATTCCTGATGTAACAATCAATCAGCTTTATAAATTTACCGATTTGCAGGTTACCTTCGGTTGCAACATGCTCGCACTGGACAATGGTTTGCCAAAAACCATGAACATCAAGCAAATGATGCAAGCATGGGTGGACCATCGAATTGAAGTAGTGCGTCGCCGTACTCGTTACGAGCTTAATAAAGCTGAGGCGCGTGCGCATATTTTAGAAGGGTATCTTAAAGCTCTTGACCATCTAGATGAGATTGTGAAGATGATACGTCAATCCTCCGATCGGCATGTTGCTCGAGTGGAATTGATCCAAACATACCATTTCTCAGAGCGCCAAGCCGATGCGATTTTAGAGTTAAGGTTGTATCAACTTACAGGACTTGAAAGAGAAAAAATTGAGAATGAGTACAAGGATCTCATTCAAAAAATAGAGCATCTACGCGCAATTCTGGCTGATGAAAAGCTTGTTCGCGGGATAATTAAAGAGGAATTAGCCGATATTGAAAGAAATCATAAGGGTATTAGAGCAACAAAGATTGTCGCTGCGGAAGGCGAGCTTCAAATGGAAGATCTTATCCCTAATGAGACCGTTGTCATAACGATCTCCTCTGATGACTATATTAAAAGAATGCCAATCGATACATTCCGTGAGCAAAAACGGGGTGGAAGCGGGGTGATTGGGGCAGATCTTAAAAAAGAGACCGATGCCGTCAAAGATGTCTATATTGTAGATACCCATGATACACTTTTAGTATTCACAAATTTAGGACGTTGTTACTGGCTTAAAGTTTGGCAAGTTCCTGAAGGGAACCGCCGTTCAAAAGGCAAACCCCTTATCAATCTACTGGAGGGATTGACTAAAGATGAGCGTATCGCTGCCATCTTGAATATCAAGTCTTTTGAAGATCCCGGAGCTGTGATTTTTGCGACAAAGCAAGGAACAATCAAGAAGACTCTTCTCGATGCTTATAGTTCCCCACGTAAAAAGGGGGTATATGCTATAGCAATCGATGATGGGGATGAGGTGATAGCAGCAAGACTTGTGCACCCTGGTGAGCAGGTGATGCTGTTTACTAGAGATGGTATGGCTGTACGCTTTGATGAGGATCGCTGCCGTCCTATGGGCCGTGTTGCTCGTGGTGTTCGGGGAGTGACTCTTAAAGATAAAGAGGATTTTGTTGTCTCCTGTGAGGTCGTAAAATCGACCGACACGCTCTTGCTTGTTTGTGAAAATGGTTTTGGAAAACGTTCTGATGTTGAAGAATTCCGCCACACAAATAGAGGGGGTAAAGGTGTGAGAGCAATTATGATCAACAAGCGAAACGGTTACTTAGTTGCCGCGCTCAGGGTCGACGAAAAAGATGGAATCTTGATGATGTCTGAAGGGGGCCAAACCCTTAGAACCTCGATCAAAGATATTCGGGTTATGGGTCGCTCAACGCAAGGGGTTACTCTTGTGAATTTGGGTGTGGATGATAAGCTTGTTGCGGTCCAAAGAATCAGCGAGGGTGAAGAGAGTGGCATTTAATTCGCTCTTTATTACCTTTGAAGGGATTGATGGTTGTGGAAAATCGACTCAGCTTTTGAAGGCTAAGCGATTTTTCACTGAGAATGGCTATGATGTCGTAGAGACTAGAGAGCCTGGTGGAAGCATGATAGGCCGACATTTAAGGGCGCTACTTTTGGAAGAGGGGGCCAAAATTCAGCGCTCTGAAGTTTTGTTGTTTATGCTGGATCGCTCTGAACATGTGAGGCAGGTGATTGAGCCAGCCCTTCAGCAGGGAAAGGTTGTCCTTTGTGATCGTTATATTGACTCCACTTTAGCCTATCAGCACGATTTTTCTTTTGAACTTTTGGATACTTTGAATCAATTTGCAACCGGTGGACTGAAGCCAGATTTAACTTTCTATTTTGATTTGCCTTTGGAGACAGCGATCAGTAGACGAAGATCCCGACCGGAGTCGGATAAGATCGAATCCAGGCCCCATTCCTACATGGAAAATGTCTTAGCTCGCTACACAAAGGTCTGTTTACGCGAGCCACAAAGAATTAAGGTGATACCGGCTCACCATCCAATTGAGGAGGTAACCAAGATGATGGAGGTGCATTTGAGAGGTTCTATTGCATCCAGCCCTTGAAAACCTTAAAAATTCATCGGATCTTTTGACCCCTTTACTGATTGTCTCTGATCTTGAAGAGAATCTTTTGGAAGAGACAAGAGCCCTTTGCCGCTCTTTTTTAAAAAGAAAAGCGGTGGATCACCCCGACGTATTATTTTTTCAGCCTGAACGTGGCTCAAAAACATACTCGATGGAAACAGTCAGGTCTCTTATCCAGGAGGTAAATCTGCCCCCTTTTGAGGAGAAGTTCCGCTACTTTGTTCTAGATAAGGTGGAGATGATGCTCCCTGTGCATCAAAATGCACTTTTGAAAGTTCTGGAAGAGCATCCTCTGTTTATAAAATTTATTTTACTTACAAGCTCCACAGCCTCCTTACTACCGACGGTTCTTTCTAGATTAAAAAAGGTTTTTTTAAACGAAAAAAAATCGGTAAAAGGGGCTTTCCCCGATTTTTCCCTCCCTTTTTCGGGACTCTACCAAGCATTGCAAAATACTGAGGAGAGCTCATCTTTTGTAGAACTTGAAGGGGGTAGTGAAATTTTTGATAGCTTAGACGAGGCCTCTTTAGAGTGGACTTTAAAAGGGCAAAGAGCCGAGGAGCTCTACATCAAAAAAAAATATCTTATAGAAGCTCTTTACGCCAGGCTCAAAATACAGAACGGGTGTTAAAGTATAAATCCCTTGTCTTGGGAGTTTTTGTTGGGTATACTATCCGGATGTCTCTCAATCAATCTAAATTTCGAGAAATCGTTTTTCATTTTTTATTTGCTCGCCCCCAAACTACAGACGAGGTAGATCTATTAGTAAAATCTTTAATGCACTTTCATAAGACCACAAAAAAAAATGTGATGGAGGCTTTTAGCCGTTATGAAAAAATTTTGCAAAGTGTAGAAACTATCGATCAGGCTATTCAAAAAACTTCAAAAGAATATGATGCTGATAGAATCACAAAGGCAGAAAAAGTAGCAATAGAGCTATGCGCTTATGAGATGCTTTATGATGAACAGATACCTGAAAAGGTAGCGATTTCTGAGGCGATTCGATTAACCAAAAAATATGGGAGTAAGGAGGGCGCCGGATATGTCAACGCGATTATGGATACCCTCTATAATAACCGAGAACAAGAGTCTTAAGCCTTACACAACGATGAAAGTAGGGGGGGAAGCCCGTTATTTTGCAGAGGTAAAAACTGTTGAAGAGCTAAAAGAAGTTCTCTTGTTTAAAAAAAGGGTGAACCTACCCCTTTTTATCCTAGGAAAAGGTTCTAATCTGATTTTGGGAGAGGGCAATCTTGAGGCGATCTTTGTTCTGAATCGAATCCAATTTTTTTCTTTCGATTCTGATGCAGTGACAGTCGGGTCTGGGGTAAATGTCTCTTATCTTGCACAGAAAGTTTCGAAAATGGGGCTTGGGGGGCTAGAGTTTTTTTCGGGTATTCCCGGAACAGTTGGGGGGTGTATTGTGATGAACGCCGGTGCCTCAAAAAAAGAAACTGCGAGCGCTCTTTTAGAGGTTACTACTCTAGATGAGGAGCTAAAAGAGCGTACTTACTCTGTTGATGAGCTCGAGTTTGGGTATCGAAAAAGCCCTTTTTTGAAAAGAGATGAGAGTATTATCTTTGCAAAATTTCGGCTTTTTATGGATATCGAGGCTGAGGAAAAAAGGCATGCAATATTAACTCATCGATTAAAGACGCAACCTTATACGGTCCCAACGGCTGGGTGCATGTTTAGAAATCCTTCGGGTCACTCTGCAGGACAGCTTATTGATTCCTGCGGACTTAAGGGGCTTGAGGTGGGGGGGGTGCGTGTTTCACAAAAACATGCCAATTTTTTTGAAAATGTACAAAACGCCTCTGCAAAAAATATTCTTGATCTGGTAGAGCGCGTCCGATATGAGGTAAAAAAACAAACAGGAATAGAGTTAGAGTTAGAAGTACTTCCATGTTTTACGACTTGCACACCCATACAACAGCATCCGATGGGCAGCTAACCCCTTTTGAGCTCATTGACGAGGCTGTAAAAAGGGGGCTTCCCGGTATTTGTATTACAGATCACGATACGATTGATGCGTATACCAAGGATGTTTTCGGTTATGCACAAAAAAAGGGGATATTTCTTGGCACCGGGATCGAAATCTCTACAGTTTTTAATGAGACCTCGGTTCATATTTTAGGATATGATATAGACATCAACTCTTTAGCTATGAACCGTTTTATTCATCAGACGCAGGCGAGTCGTGTGGATCGAAATAGAAAAATGGTCGAGCTTTTGAGAGAGCTTGGTTATAGACTCGATTGGGAAGACAAAGAGAATTTAGGTCGGCCCCATATAGCACAAAAATTGATTGAGAAGGGCTATTTTACGAATATGCGTGATGCTTTTGACCTTTTATTAGGTGAAGGTAAACCCGCTTTTGTCATGGGTGAGTTTCCCTCTACATTAGAGGGTATTCAACTCATTCACGAGGCGAAAGGGAAAGCTTTTTTAGCGCATCCTCACGTACTCAAACCCAAAAAGCTTGTGCGTAAATTATTAGAGCTCCCTTTTGATGGTATGGAGGTCAATTATGGGGCTTTTTCCAGAGACGACAATATCTATTTCGAAGTTTTAGCAAAGAGTAAAAAGCTGCTTATAAGTGGCGGAACAGATCACCATGGATTACAAACCATTCCTCAGCTGGGAGAACGTGGAATTGGCCTTAAAGAGGTCAAAGAGATTTTCCCCTCAAAATTTGAAAAAGTCCTTACCTAAGCCCTGTTTTTTATCCATTCATGTCATCGGCACGAATGGTAAAGGATCGGTAAGCTATAAAATTGCCTACGCATTAGAAAAGGCGGGATTCAAAGTAGGTCTTCTGACCTCTCCGCATTTAGAGTGTATAACAGAGCGCATCCAGATCAATCGAAAACCCATAGACTTGAAAACATACCAAAAAATTTGGACTGCAATCCCTTTTGAAGAGGGCTGGTACATGCATTTGTTTTTAGTCGCGCTCCAGTATTTTCAACAAAATTGCGTAGATTTTGTGGTTTTAGAGGCGGGGATGGGTGCAAGGCTGGATCCAATTCGTCTGATCGACCCTTTTTTGACTGTAATCACATCAATAGGATATGACCACACCCAGGATCTTGGGAATACTTTAGAGAAAATTGCTCTAGAAAAGGGGGCTTTGTTCACAAAAGATCTAGTGATCTCTTCACAGGCTTTGACACCAACAATCCTGACACTGGCTCTTAAAAGGCAAACGAATGTTGCTATCGCACAAACGGATGAAAACGACTATCAATCTTCAAACACCTTTACAGCCATGAAAGCGATAGAATTTTTTAAAAAAAAGGGGATTATCCCTGTCTCAATTGATTTTAAAGAGCTGTACGAGGTCGTTCCAATGGGGAGGTTTGAAGAGATAAAAAAAGGGGTCATTTTAGATGTTGCGCACAATCCACAAGGACTAGAGGCTCTGATGAAGAAATGTCGTCAAAAATATCCTGTTGGTGGAATGTTGATTATTGGCGGATACAAAGACAAAGATCTGGTTTCAGTACTAAAAAATACCCACGAGGTTTTTTCTAAGATCTTTGTGTGCGATTTGGCAAAAAAAGATCCGAGGATGCTAGCTCAAGAAACGCTCAAAATGCAAATAGAAATGATCACAAAAAGAGAGGTTTTATCAGTCGAAGATCCTTTTAAACAGGCCTATTTCGAAAAAGATGAAGAGAGGTACCTTCTAGTGTGTGGAGGATTTCAAATAGTAAAAGAGGCAAAAAAAAGGTTTAAAGATTTCCCAGATCGGTAAAATCTTGTTCCATAAGGTCTATTTCTTCTTGAGTTAAATAAGGGCTTCTTGCCCCTTTTGTGACAGTAAGCTCAGCCAGTTGTGCCAAAGCCTGTATAATGGGGGTTTTTTGGGCTTGTACTGTGCGTATATCCATAGCCTTGACTAGTTGCACCAAATCACCACCTGCTCTTTCTATCTCTTGATAAAGAGCCCATTTGACATCACTTGATAAAAGCTCCAGACGCTGAATAAACTCTAGAAGGTGGTCTTGTAAAATCAGCTGCAGAAGTTCAAAAAGCATTTCGGCTACGTCCGCTCTTTGAAGATCGTCTAAATCTTCAAAAGGGTCCTCCTCCATTTTATTGGTAGCACGAGCGATGTCTTGTCGCTCTTGAGAAGAAAGGCTCTCTTTTTTTCTTAACTGTATGACAAGAGCATCAGTAGGTAAACCCATTTTGGCAATTTTCTGAATTTTTTGAATTGTCCTACTTACGGCATTTTCCTTTGAGGAAATAGAGTGCGGTTCATCCATAAAATACCCGTGGGGAAACTTTACCATCATAATTGCTGATCCTAAGCGACTTTCCGAGTTATCTGCAATCTAATTTCTTGATAAAAAAGGGGGGGTGAGGGTATGATGGTGGGCGACTTTTGGGGTGCTAGCTCAGTTGGTTAGAGCGTTACGTTGACATCGTAAAGGTCAGTGGTTCGAGTCCACTGCATCCCAAGTTTTCTTAAAGCGAATTAAATAAATTTTTGAACATTCTCTAGAATCCAGGTTACTCTTGACTCAATTGTCCCTTTTGGAACCTCGATGAGCTCATAGTGGTATTTATAATAGACGTCTTGAACGCACTTAGAGGCAACCACTGAATCCTCAAAGCTCTCTTCTCTTTCAGGGTCTGTTTCAAATATCTCTTCCCAGGGGGGGAAAAAAAAGACTTTTTTATTATAGATAAGCTCATTGGACAGCTTATCTATACTTTTGCTATGAGGCGTTTTTCTATAGGCATCAAAGGCAAGAATATCGAGAATACCTCGATCAAAAAAAGCAATTTTTTTAGGGTCGAGGTGCGCTTTTTTGTAGAATTCAATGTCTTTTTCAAGGACTTTGTCTCTAAATAAAATCAGATCTTTTTTGGGGTGCGCTTTATGTAATCCGGTATTGGCTCCACGCATAAGGGATCTAGCTGACTCAGGAAAAGTTCGAAACCCTTTTTTGTGAAGCGCTGCCAAAGTGGTCGATTTGCCAACTCCAGGCCCACCTGTGAAGACAAAAAAAGGGGGAGAACTTCTTTCCATATTTCCTTTTTAACCGAATCGGATTTTAGAAAAAAAGAGAAAGATCAAGGATTGCTAGTTGGAGGAAGCTTTAAAAAAAGCTTTGAGAGGTACAGCATCTCTAGCGCACCTTTTGTTGTGAGATTGTAGTTATTCTCTACGTCCCAAATCTCGCTAAGATTTTTTTGAGGACTATGTTCGTTAAAAAAATTGAACAGGGAATTTTTCTCTTTTTCATCGAGTTGTGTGTACCCCTTCTGCAAAGTTTCTAAAAGCTTTTGAAAGTCTAACTGTTTAAAAAAATCCTCCATCATTTCGTTTGGGCTTAACCTAAGTATTTTTTTTATCAAGACTCCCGTAAAAGAATCAAATAGGATCGGGTGAGACAGCCCAAGATATTTGCCAATTCTATTTCTTACGAAAAGGACGTGATGTGGGAGTTCATGAACTTTTTGTACTTTATTTGTTTTTAAAAGCCCTCTTATCCAATCATGATTTTCTAATTTTTCTTCAAAGAAGGGGAATAGGCTCTTATATAGGAAATTTTCTAAAGGGTCTTCGTTGATTTCTGATTGGTGATCTTTTATAAACTCGTTTGGCAATAGGCGATACATTTTGGAAATGCCAAACCTTTTTCCCTCCGGGCAATTGCCTATACAAGCAGAAGTTTCAAGCAAAGCCTGTTCAAAAAAGGAGAGCTGACTCTCTTCTTTAGGCTCTTTATCTAATGTTTCAAGCCATAGAATAATCTGGAAAAGTTTGACGACATAAGAGGGGATATCATCAATTTTTTTCGAGGCAAATGAGAGAGATGTCTCAAAAAAAACGTCTGCGAGGTTGGATTTTAGCTGAAAAAAAGAGAGTCCGATCCTTGTCTGGATATTTTGAAAAACTATCTGTTTAACGTTGACGGGTAGATGAGCGATTCTCGATTCCATACCACAGATTTGATCGAAAAAATAGGAATGGGAGATATTTTGTGGAAGCTGGTCGCTAGCAAGTACTTTTCGAACCGATCTTTTGATGCCTTGGGTTGGGTCAAAATAGAGTTCGTGACCATCAAAACAGATCTTGAAGGGGGAAATAATCGGATTAGCCTGATGAAGTCTGATGTGCTCTTTAAAAACAGAATAGGGGTTTAAAGGGCTTGAGTCTAAAATTTGATTCAGTTCAGAGATTTGAAAAGCTTTGGTAAAAAGGGGGCTTTCCTCATCAATTCCCAGGGTTTGATATTGATCCAAGAGGAAGTGGGCTACATCTATGACTTCGTCAAGATTTTGTTCATGCGATAAGAGATAATCCATATAGAAGTCAAGATGGTGTCTTTTTAACTCTAAAAGATTTTCTGATTGTATCATGTGCCGTAATCCCTCACTAAAACGGATGCGAACGTTTTGAAGGTAAGAAGCAATCTCAATAAGTTTTTCTTTTTGGTTGTGAGGTTTAAGCCATTTTGAAAAGTTCAAAAGATCTTCAGCTTCAAGCTGTAAAAGCATTTTAAGTAGAAATAGAGGGTCTAGAATCTTTCTAATAGAAAAAAAAGGTGTTGCAATTTCATCAATCAATTCCAGCAATTCAGCTTTTGATTTCATGAGTAGAAGAAAAAGCTTTCCCCTCTCCGGAATTTTTGGCAAATTACGGGAAATAGAACCTACAATTTCGACTTTTTTTAAAGAGCTAGAGGGGGAATCACTCAAAATAGCTTGAAGAAGATGGGAATGCTCCAAAACCCCTAACCCTGATAACAGTTCACTGGCTTTAACGCTTAAAGGTCCTCTTACCTCTTGCGGCATGAGCCTTACACCCTCTATAAGAGTGATCCTGTCCTTAAGACAAGTTTCAGGATGCATCAGACCCATGGCAAGCTTAAGTACATCCTCATTAGTGTCCGATTCCAATTCCTGCAATTTATTGATCAATTCCATCTGAAGAAAAGAGCTGTCTTGATTTGTGATCAAAGGCAAAGCCAAACCAAGATAGATTTTTCTTTTTTCCGGTGCTAAATTTTTCACTCCACAAATTAACGAGTATTTGTCCTGGAAGCTTTTTAATCGATCCAGAAAAGGTCGGGTATCCAGTAAAAAGGGGAGCTGATCCGATTCAGCTATCTCGGAAACAGTTTGTAAAATTTTCGCTCGTTGAGTCACCTCTTTGATATCTTTAAGGATGGGGGAAATGATTTGAGAGATAGTCGGTAGTTTATCATCAGAAAACTCGTGAAGTACTTTAAGCATTTTCCATCGATGTTTTTTCATAAGACCATGAGTCAGCTGATCATAACACTCGCTTACTCGTTTAGTCAGCCCTGTGGATAAATCAAGGCTTTCAGAATCCTCTATGTGGGGTATCGCCTGGTTATCTATAACAGTGACATCTAAAGTGTTGACTCTGTTTGAACTCTCTTCACTTGCAGTGTCCACAATAGCTGGGTAAAATCTGATGGGTGGGGTATTTCTAATGATCATGAAAGTGATTGTAAAAACCTTTCAAAAAAATTGCAAAAAAAATTTCTTAAGAAAGGTTAAGAAAAAAGAAAAAGTCTAATTCTCTTTTAACCAATTGAACACAGTTTTTTTTGCTCCATGAACGACCGATAAATGGTTGTGATCGGGAAAAATTTTGTAGTCGGTTTGACCCTGTTTAAGAATGGGTAGACAACTTGATTGAGGAATGACACATTCATCGTAAAGTGTTGCTATGAATAGATGTTTGATATCCACCCCATTCTCTATCCAAACGGTCTGTTTTTCTTGCAGCTCTTTGAGTAGCTGTTGCGCAAATGGGCTATTAAATGTGAGCTCTTCACTTAATTCATGAAATACGTGTTTTCTCATCGACTGAAAATTTACTAGAGTATCGACGACTTTTGTACCTAAATGTACACCGGCGACAGAAATAATTCGTGTTTTACGAGATAAAAGATCTTCTTCAGAAAGAAGGGTTTCGATCTTTGATAAAATTCTAGCCCCGTTCGATGTACCTATTAAGTAAACAGGGGAGGTGGGGAAGCGATTTAGATAATCCTTTAGAATGTTGAGTAAAGGGAGAGTTGCTTGTTCAAGCGAACAGATACCACGCTGGTAAACTCTGGGCGCTACTACATCCCAATCGGGGTATTTTTTATGACATTCACTTATATAAGACCCGAAAGTGTACGTATTACCAAAAAGACCATGCACAAAAAGAAAAAGCCCTTTGCTCTCTTGTTTATTAGCCCAAGGGAGAGTTTTTAAATCGTAGTTGAGGCAATTTTCACAAGTTTTTGATAGGAAAATCTGGAAGGATCTCGATTTTTTAAAGTTGGCAAAAGCGTGGTATATGTACTGGAAAGCATCTAAAAGGGGCCTAAGCAATAGTAAAACAATTTGCTGGATACGCTTTATAAACCCCGTGGTATTGCGTACCGTCACTAAAGGTAGCTCAAGGCTAGTTTCATAAGGCTCCGAAAAAAGGGCATTGATCGGGTTCACCTGCTTGCTCCCACAGTTAAGCGAATAGTATAAAAAAACTACATTTAATTGTAAATTTTTTTATATTTTTACTTAACCTTATCAGATAGATGAGTTTAAAGAAGGATTCCACAAACCGTGAAATTTCGAGCGCTTAAAGACCCATTTTGTTTTTTTGACCGTCTATAGGAGCAAAAATTGAGGTTTTCGGCGGTACAGATAGGGGAAATTTCGATATTTTGATCCAAAAGTCCCCAGGAGAGAAATTGCTTTTTTGCGATTGCTTTCAAATCAAAATGATAGGGAGGCATCATATTTGCGTAGTATTCCTTAGGGACTTCGTCCTTGAAGTTTTCAAAGGCCGAGTGCTCAAGACCCAGGCTTGGTCCTAAAAACACCAGAAGATCTTCAGCTCTTGAACCCAAAGAGAGCATTTTGTCTATTGTATTAGAATAAATGTTTTTAAAAAGTCCTCTCCACCCTGCATGTATTGCCGCAAACCTCTTTTGATGGGGGTCGTAGATGACTGTAGATTGACAGTCGGCGTGTGTGATGGCGACCGCTACAAGAGGGGTATCCACAATGACGCTATCCGCGACGATAGGTGAGGCGCCTTTTAAGAGATTGGTTTCTAGATAGTGGACATGGGAGGAGTGGGTGAGATTTGGTATGACTAGTTGGCCAAATCCCATCTTTTTGGATCCAATTTCTATGCTGTTTTTAAGATAGTTTGGTTCAAATTTTAATGAACCTTCCTCTGAAACTCCAGGAAAAAAAATTTGTGTTTTGAATGGATGAGAGATAAAAATGGTGGGTTGATAGAGCATAAAATTTATCTAAAATTTTGGGTTCTTTTTTTTTAAAAAACTTAGATTAAAAAAACTTTTTTTTGCTAAATTAAACAAAAGGGTTTTTTTGGAATAGGTTTATGAGAATTTACTTCCGCTTTTTTCTTTTGATTGGAATCATTTTTTGTGCTCATGCAACAGAAAAGAAAAAAATAGTGCTCAACATGATCGTGAAAAACGAAGAGAAGGTGATCGAAAGATCCCTTGGTTCAGTGAAAGATTTCATAGATTACTGGGTAATAGTAGATACGGGCTCCACAGATAAGACGATTGATGTCATAAAAAAGTTCTATAAAGATAAACCGGGAGAACTGCACCAAAGGCCATGGGTCGATTTTGCACATAATCGCCAGCAGGCGCTCGATTTAGCGAAAAATAAAGGGGATTATATCCTCTTCATGGATGCTGATGATACTCTCACCTTTGAAGAGGGTTTCGAACTGCCGGAGCTGAAACTCGATTTTTATGGGGTATTCAATAAAACTGCGCAACAGCAGTGGCTTATCCCCCGTTTAGTGAATGCCAAATTACCATGGAAATGGCTGGGGGTTCTTCATGAGTATATTTGCTGTGATTTTCCCACAAGTGGAGATGTCCTCAATAAAATATCCTACAACTATTTAGGAGGGGGAGCAAGATCTAGAGACCCTGCTCGAATCGAAAAAGATATCACAGTTCTGAAATCGGGATTAGTAAAAGAGCCGCAAAATCGTAGATACCTCTACTATTTAGCGACTACTTGTGAAACGGGAAACAGAATTGAGGAGGCGGTTGAGTGGTTTAAAAAAAGGGCCTCCCATCCAAATGAGGGGGATCCTGACGAGGTGTTTTTATCCCTGTATGGAATGGGCAGGCTTTACCAGCAACTCAATATGCACGAAAATCTTGTCTTATCTAGTTTCGTCAAAGCCTACACATTTTTGCCAACAAGAATAGAGCCTCTTTTCTATATTTTGAGTATTCTTCTGAAGCAAGACCGCCTAGACGAAGCATACGATTTGGGTTCTAAAGCTATTTTATTGCCAAAAAGGGGGAACTTTCAGCTAACGGATCACTGGATTGAAGATTATGGTGTACTATCCCTTTATGCAGAGATATGCTTCAAAAAGGGGCTGTATAAAGAGGCTCTTTGGGCAATACGGGATCTTTTGGACTTTGCAAGCTTGCCTGAACATCTACGCAAGCAAGTAGAGGCAATCCGCAACCAGATTTTAGAAACGAGATCAGCTGTAATTCATGAACCGATAAAAGATTTTTTAAATAAAATATGCGACTAAAAAGTTTAAATCTTATTTTTAATTGAAATATTTTTTTCAAAACATCGAGGAATTGCACTTTCTTGATAAATAATGGTGTGCTATTTTAGTCCTCTTCTATGTACATAAAACAAGATCATCTTTTAGGTCAGTTACTGGCAGCTGCAATTGAGCTTATGGTGGGTGATAAAGCGCTTATCGCACACGCTGGGGGGTGCCCTTACGGTTTTTACGCTGATGTCTATGCTCCATTCGTCCTCGGGGAGGGCTACTTTATTCCTCTAAAAGAGCATATGAAAAATTTCCTTTCAAAGGACCGGATTGCAGTCTATACCATGGAAAAAAAGAATGCCGCCTCTTTTTTGACCCACAAAGGAAAAAAAAGGGAATTGAAGAAGCTGGAGGAATTTCCCGAGGGTCAGGTTTGCCTTTTAGAAATAGAGAACAGCATTTTCCTTTCAAAACAAATAGATCCTTCATGGGATCACCTTGAAGATTTTTCACTAGATCGCCTAGAGCTTTTAGAAAGGGGAGGGGTCAGGTTTTTTGGCAAAAGAACAGGAGTAAAACCTCATAGCAACTTTCATTTCGACAACCTTCATCTTTACGGCAAATGGATGGAAGAAGAGTTTTTGTGGAACCAAAAAGGGGTAAGCTTAAAAAAACTTTGGAAAGAGAAATTTGAAAAATTTGTTTTGAAAGAGGGTGTTGAGATGATCGATCTTGGGCCATTATCAAAAGAAACTTTTAAAAAAGTGAAGCATCTCGATATTCCTTTTACAACCCAGTGGATTGAACAAGAAAGCTATACCCAACAGGATCCCTTTTTTGGGTGGAAAGGATTGAAACGCCAAACGGCTGACCGTTTTTTTTATCTTGTTAAAAATCAAAATGTTCGAGAGGCAATGAGTTCCTGCTTGCGTTTGATTGAAAAATGGACTAAAATTCTCGGAATCCGTGGAAATTTCACCGATAGTGATAGAGGGAGAGTTTCTTGGATGGTTCAAGATCCGTTTGGTGCTACTTTTGAGGGGCCCTATGTGGAGCGTCACCCCAGCGGATGTTTGACCGGATCAATTATGGGCCCGTTAGAATTACTGATTGCAATCCATGCAGAGGAGAAGTTCACCTGGAATCTAGAGAATCAAGAATAAACGAGCAAATCCGCGTTTCACAAGTCCGATTGATTGATGAACACGGAGAGCAGCTTGGAATTGTATCGACCTACGATGCTAGACGTCAGGCGCAGGAGAAAGGGCTTGATCTAGTAGAGATCGCCCCTCAGGCACAGCCCCCTGTATGCAAGATCATGAATTACGGCAAATTCCGCTATTCGAAAGAGAAGCAGGAAAAAAAGAATCGTAAGGCGCAGATCAAAGTCAAAGAGTTGAAACTGCGTCCAGGTATTGCTGATAATGACATCATGATCAAAGTCTCTCATGCAAAAGAATTTTTGTCAGATGGAAACAAAGTTAAAGTTACCTGTATGTTCCGTGGCCGTGAAATGGCACATACAGAAATCGGTGAAGCCGCAATGCAGCGTTTTGTCGATGAATTAAAAGATTTCGCAACGGTAGAAATACCGCCGAAAATGACGGGTAGGAGCTTATGCCTAGTGCTTGCGCCCGCAAAACAAACAAAAGGAGACGACCGTGCCAAAAATGAAAACTAGGAAGGCATATGCCAAGCGTTTCAAATTGACCGCTACCGGTAAATTGAAGCGCACCAGACCAGGAAGAAGACACATTCTTACAAAGAAGTCCTCTAAACGCAAAAGATCTTTAGCGACACCTGCATTGGTGGACAAAGGTCAATTGAAGACATACAAAAAATTGATGTGCGTGTAGGAGGGTACCAATGAGAGCAACGAATGCTGTCTACAGCCGTAGACGTAAAAAACGCTTGTTAAAAGCTTGTAAGGGTTACTTCGGTGATCGTAAGAACCACTACAGAAACGCGAAAAATGCACGCATGAAAGCGATGTATTACGCATACCACCACCGTTTGATCAAGAAAAGATCTTTCCGCCGCCTTTGGATTGTACGTATCAACGTAGCAGCCCGTCTTTATGCCGGACTGTCCTACTCTGCGTTTATTCATGGACTTAAGAAAGCTTCCATCGATTTAGACAGAAAAGTATTGGCTTTCCTCGCAGTAGAGGATCCGAATGCGTTCCAACAGATCGCACTTCAAGCCAAAGCTGCCTTGGTAGCTTAAAAACGAGTTGTTTTTAACGAACGGAAATTTTTTCCTATGATGACTGACAAACCCTTTGATCTTCACTCTTTAAAAAAAGAGTTTCACAAAAGACTTCACCAAACAGAAAATTTGGAGGGGTTAGAAGAGATAAGGGTTTGTTATTTTGGGAAAAAAGGGATTTTGCAAGATCTTATGGGTATGCTTCGATTAGCACCCAAAGAGAAGATTCCCGAGCTTGGAAAAGAGATCAATCTTTTCAAAGAGGAGCTGACAAAGGACCTTGAGGGCAAAAAGAGGAACGTTGAAGAGCGCCTCCTTGCTTTAAGTTTGGAAAAAGAGAAATTTGATATCACCTTGCCCGGAAAAATCCGTAACCGCGCACATAGCCACCCTGTTCTTGATGTCATTGAGAAAATGACCGAGATCCTGCGCTCTCTTGGGCTTAAAGAGGTGCATTCTAATGAAATTGAGGCAGAAACTGTCAATTTTGATCTTCTAAATTTCCCGGCAGATCACCCCGCAAAAGACATGCAGGATACTTTCTATCTTGATGACAGTATGCTTTTGAGGACCCACACTACGACTTTTCAAGTCCCGATGATGCGTCAACACCAACCTCCGATGGCTCTTTTTTGTGCCGGTCGAGTATTTCGAAATGAAGAGGTAACTTCCCGTTCGCACCAACAATTTAGCCAAATTGATGCTTTTCACCTTGGAAAAGGGGTGAGTATGGCTGATTTGCTTTCTTTATTAAAACTATTTTACCGTCGTCTTTTTGGAGACAACGTTCTTTTAAGATTCAGAAAAAGCTACTTCCCATTTACTGAACCCAGTGTAGAGATTGACATAAGCTGTATTCGTTGTGAGCAAAAAGGCTGTCCGATTTGCAAACATACCGGTTGGCTTGAGGTTGCTGGGGCGGGTATGATGCATCCTAATGTGATCAAGGCCGGCGGTCATGATCCCGATATTTATACAGGATGGGCTTTTGGTATGGGCGTCGATCGCACCCTGATGCTTTTACACAATATACCAGACATCCGTATGCTATGGGAGTCTGATACACGTTTCTTACACCAATTTTAAAGAAGAATTCTTAAAAATTTAGTTTCCCCAGATCAGTCGATGATGGATAGGATCAAAGGCTTTATTAGAGGCTTCAATATGGATATTATGTGACTCTTGTCCCTCCCGAAAGTCGATGATCTCGGCATAATGGTAGAGCGGAATGGGCAGGTCTGTTGGCTCTTTTTTTACTGGGGTTACAAGAACATATTCGGATTCTTTTTCAATACTTACCCCATCTTGGTATACATGCCACCTGACCACGTACAAGTGAGGTAAATCACTTAAGACTTTTTGAGGTGGGGTAGCAAGATCTAAAACATGGATCACGTTCTCCTCTCCCTCAGGATTCACAGCCATATGGGCGAATGAAGAGAGAAGTGAATTGGAAAGTAATTCCAATCTGTCAGCCGGATTTGGTATCTGCTTTAAAAGATCCAGAAGCATTTCTTGAGAAAAAATTTCATGCTCATTGACTTGCAATGCTAAAAATCCTTTTTGCACTCGATAGAGAACTTCGTTGATCAAATCCATTTCATTTTGAGCAAATGGATAAGGATTTACTTCCAAAAAGGGCTCTGGTAACGACTCAGGTTCAGGTTGAATTTCAGGTTGTTTTAGAACATTGGGCTCTTGAGAGGAAATTTCATTTCCGAAAATATCTTTCAAGACCTCTTGAACCTGTTTTTTAAACTCCTCCTCCTCTTCAGCAGACATTGGGGGCTTTACACGCTCATTTTTGGAAATCTTTGAAAGGGGATTTTTCTTTGGAATTGGCTCTTGTTTTTCTCTGATCTCTTTTTTTAGGTTTGGATTTGGGGGGGAATTTTTTTGTATAATACTCACAAAAATGTGAGAACCCTTCACTGCCATTTCGATAATCATAGAATTTTTCGACAGGGGCTTGTAGCGATTTTGGGACACTGGCGGGTTGCTTTCTGGAGGTTGCGGGCGATCAGGATTAATTTCCATAACTTACTAGCCTGTTCCTTTGATTTCGATGGAGCTAGGATTGGAAGGAGAACTCGAGCTAGCTTTTATAGCTACAGCAATACGTCGAAAGGAGTCATCCACCTCTGAGATTTTCCAATCCACTTGAACCGGTTTTTTTAAGATGAAATGCAAGTCATCCAATGACATCGTTTCAAGATTGAGTGTTTGATCATAGGCATCGTAAAAAAAAGTGGCATGCAAAACTGCCTCCTGAGTCTCCTCAGAAAAATTCTTAAATGCCGATTTATAAAGATCTTTTACGTCATGCCCATTGAGTTTCAAAGAGATGGCTCCTGATCGAATGAGATCATTTAAAATCTCTGTCTGTTTTTCTATGGAAAGATGTTTTTGGTTCCCTTTTAGACTCTCTAATGTAATCTTAAATGGTTTCTTGAACCCCTCAAGCTCTTTTCTAGAGTAAAAATGCCCCATCTGAGAGGGTACATTCTTATCAAAATGGGGGGATAGATTTTGTTGCGTCTTACTTTTCGATTTCAACGGGTCTGGCGTGTGTTCAGAGGAGCTTCCTCGTCTTCCAATAGGTGTACTCATAATTTTGATACATACACCCACCTAAAATAAATAAAAATATTTATTTTTATCGGTTGAATTTTATGGTTTTACGAAATAACGGATGGGGGAGGCTAGGTCGTTTTGTCTTGAAAATACAGGAATTTACGCCAAAAGGTGAGTAAAAAAGATAAAACATGTTGATAAAAAGGGACTTAGACTGGTAGACTCTTGAACATAGTTTACCGCTAGATACTACCAATCCAAATGGAGGGATGGCAGAGCGGTCGATTGCGGCGGTCTTGAAAACCGTTGAAGGGCAACCTTCCGGGGGTTCGAATCCCTCTCCCTCCGTTTACACTCTATTTGCTTCCATTCATCCAACCTTTCCTAAATTTATTTCATATGGGTATTGAAAAAAAAATATCCCGTTTGCATAATATATATAATTTTATAATCTAGAGATCTTATGACAAGCCCAATTTCAACTGTTTTACCACCGACCTTTGCCGATTTGCCAGATGACGCACTTGTTCAAATAATGGATAAAATTGATCATCCCTCCCCGCACCCCGATTTCCATCTTAAAGGGGGGGGGCTTGCCACCTTTGGTTTATCGCAAAAAAGGGTTTATCGAATTTTTCGAGATTTTTTAGGAACCAGAGACGCCGAGGGTTGTCCTCAATCTGAAAGAGGGAGAGATTGGGAACGCAAGATGGCAAAAAGTTTTTTGAGACGTGACGGATCATTTGAGGGCCTTGTCTGTAATTGGCAGGAAAATGAGAATGGTGAACTGGTCAACAAGCAATCTAGCTGGTTGAAAAATGATCCTCAAACCCAGATAGAGGCGATCAGATATGGTCAACTTCCTTGGGATAACTGGAGAGACTTAGACCTTAGCCTGAAAACCGATCCAGAATTTGTTTTAAAAGAGTTGCTTTCCAATAGATTAACCATAGAAGATCTAAGGCGTTTTTCAATGCCTGCTGAACTCAGAGCTCTTTTTGGATTAGGTGCGGGGGAGAGAATCACTCTCCAAAATTTGAGCGCTATGCAAACCACGCAGTGTAAAATTGCCTCACTATTTACATTAGAACGGCTACAACAGGATAGCGTACAACTTTTACTCCCCGGCAATTTTGCCCCTCCTCCAAGATCTGACGCATTTCAAGTGATGTATGAGGGTATTTTTTCAGAGCTTTTAACTCGACCGGACTTTGATTTTTCAAAACAGTTTTTAGAGGCGGTCTTCAAAATTCATCCAAAATTTGGAAATTTTTTCCCGAATGATGAGACGATTTTGGAAAAGATTATTCAGGTTTGCCCCCGTTTTTATACTGAGCTAAAGATCGAGTGGCAAAGAACCGAGTCTATTGCGCTTGCAGCAATTAAATATAACGCTAATTATGTAAAATCAGTGGGCAATTCTCTTTTAAACAATGAGGACTTTTTGCTGAAGGCGATCTCCAACAACATGCAAACGATAAAACATGTCCCTATTCATTGGAGAAATAAAGCTCATTTTATGGCGCAAGCCTGCCAAATCCATGAGGAATGTTTTAATTATGTGGGAATCGAGTTAGAACAAAACCGCCTTTTTTTACAAAATATCATCCCATCTATACACTCCCCAGAAATGAAACGAAAACTTGATAAGAAAAGAGGAAGGGCTCAATAAAGAGCTATCTCTAAAAAAAGAGGGGGCTCAACCCCCTTTTTTTATTCGGCTTAGCCCACCATCGACAGCAAGGATTTGGCCGGTAACCCAATCATTTTCAGGATTTAGAAAAAATTCTACAGCTGAGGCAATATCTTTTGCTTCTCCCAATCGACCGATAGGGTGCATTTTTTCAGAGAAATGGAGCGTTTCACTATTCCTAAATAGACTCTCTGTCATTTTAGTACGAGTAAGGCCCGGAGCTACCGCATTCACGCGGATCTTTTTTGAGGCGTAAGTCGCTGCCGAAGAAAGTGCGAGCGCATTGATTCCCCCTTTAGCTGCAGCGATTGCCTCATGAAAGGGGAGACCTTCAAGGCTTGCTGCTGAGGATAATAAAACAATGCTCCCCCCTTGGTCCATTACGCTGCAAGCGGCTCTTACAAGCGCAAATGCACTTGTGAGTGAGGCTTCTATAGTTTTTTGATACTCTTCAAAAGAGGTGGAATGGGCCCCCTTAAGAATCAATGAACCAGAAAAAGTAACAGCCCCATCTAGGCCACCCATTTTTTGTTGTGCCTCTTGAGCGACTTTAAGCATCTCTTCAAAATTTGCAGGATTTGCAATTGCATAGGGTGCTTTAGTAAGTTCAATCAAAGGCGAAATCTTCTCTTGATTTCTCGAAGTGAGAAAAAGTTGATGACCTTGTTGGTAAAGTCTTTTTACGACCTCTGTTCCGATTGTACTTGTTGCTGAGACTAATAGGTAACGAGCCATACTCTCCACTTTGCTGGGTTTATCCCTTTTTAGCTAACAAAAAGGGTTAAATGTTTAAAGGAAATTTGCTATATGTTAAAATTATTTATCAAGATAGGCCCCCCCTAGGGAAAAGGAGAATTTATGTTGTTTTATGCAGGAATGTTCGTCGGCTGTATTTTCTTGATACAAAGGATTTTAAGAACTCAGTAACTCCTTATAGGTTTTGAAGTGAAGCTTAGCGATAGAGGGGAAAAGCTCTTCCCCATGGATCTCTAGAATCTCTTTAGCTTGGTTTTGTACGGGTGCCGAAGCCCCCTTTTTAAGAGGAGTCCCTATCGAGTCTCCTAGAGCTTTAAGCCCCTCTAGAAAAGCGTTTCTAGCTAAAATTGAGGCCCCGGCTACAGCAATATCGGTCTCGGCCTTGGGGTACATCCTTAAATCAAGCTTCAGCCCCTTTTTTTTCAAATACTCCTCCACTAGAGGCTCTTGGGTAAATTGATCAACCAATACCTGTGAAGCCCCAGTTTTTTCAGCCAAAGTTTTAATCACGGCAGCGTGAGACCAAGCTAGAAGGTGGTTCAAATTTTTGAATTTTCTGTAGAGCTCGTTGTAGGTTTTGGGAAAAAGAACGATTTGATCATAGGGGATTTTTTGTCTTATGACGGAAGCGAGAAGATCAATTTTAGAATCGCTCAATTTTTTAGAGTCTTTCACTCCGATAGTTTTTAGGATTTCTATTGTTTCTTCATTAATCGCAATTGCAGCTACAACCAATGGACCAAAAAAATCCCCTTTGCCAGCTTCATCAGACCCAATATAAAGACCTTCAAACTCCATAATTTTATCATAACAAACATGGGTTAGAATGCCTAGGAGCATTTCATCTCTCAAGGGTTTGATAAACACTAAATTTGTATCCAATACACCCTTTAAGCCAATCATTTTCACAAATAATCTAAACTTTGATAAGTTAAAACTCTTAAGTGGTTTTATAGGGTGCTTATAGCGATGCAAGAGGAAATGATTAAACTAGGTCGCCTTCTAAAGGCTATACGGGAAGATAAAAGAATCTCGATAAAAGAGGTCGAAAGCTCTACATCTATCAGAGAGAGCTATCTTATAGCACTTGAGGAGGGGAAAGAGGCTTCTGGATTGAGCGATATTTACCGTTTTGGTTTTTTGAGACAGTACGCAAGTTATCTTGAAATGGATATGGTAGATCTGGAAAAAAAATATCCCCATCTATTTCAGAATACCCCTCAAAAACACGATTTTGCCTACGGAATAGGGACATTAGAGATGCGAAACAACGCGGGCCAATCGGGTCGCTCCATGCCAGGATTTTTGATGGTAGGCGCCTTTGTTTTGATGATTTTATTAGCTTGGCAACTGGCAAAATATCTGCAACTCATCTAGGTGCAAATGGAATTAACAAAAAATGCTCTAAGGGGTCAGGGATCACCTTATTTAAAAGAACATGCTGATGATCTAGTCTTTTGGCAGCCCTGGTGCGAAGAGGTATTTGATTTAGCAAAAAACCTTGATCGACCTATTTTTCTCTCAATAGGCTACAAAAGTTGCCACTGGTGTAAAGTTTTACAAGAGGAGTCTTTCAAAGATGAAATGATCTCTCAGATCATCAACGACTCCTTTGTTCCGATTCTTATAGACCGTGAAGAGATGCCGCATATTGACCGACTTTATATGGATTTTGCGCAGCTTTTAACGCAACACCCTGCCGGATGGCCTCTAAATCTGATTTTGACTCCTAATAAAGCCCCTTTCTATGTATTTACCTACCTGCCTCCAATGTCTGTCGACGGTCATATAGGTCTTAATGATATTCTTTTGGAGCTGGTGCATCTTTGGAAATCGGAGGATAAAGAGACTATATTTGAGCAGACCGAGCATCTTGTCCAGATTTACAAAGAGGCGACTTTGGATGTTGTTTGTTCGATGCCGACCAAAGAGGATCAGCTCAATATTTTGAAAACGTTGTTTGAGAGTTTTGATCGGGAAAATGGGGGCTTTAAGGGTGAGGTGAAATTTCCTCTCTCTTTTCAAACCTCCTGTTTGATCCATCTTTCTGAAATTTTTGAGGACCAAAGGCCACAGTATTTTGCTGAATCAACTTTAGAAAAACAGCTCTTCAGTCCACTCTATGACCCTATTTTAGGGGGATTTCGACGCTACACCTCAGATGAGGTGCGCTTAGAGCCCCATTTTGAAAAAATGTTAAGCGATAACGCCTTTTTGTTAGAGGCATACGCTCACATGTATTATGAGACAGGAAAAATTCTCTATCGGGATGTAGCAAACGACCTAAACCAGTTTTTTGAGAATGTGTTAAAAACTGACTGGGGTTATGCATCTTCTTTAAGTGCTGACCATGCTATGGAAGAGGGGGGGCATTCCTTGTTCAAATATGAGGAGTTGCAGGATCTTTTTAGCAGTGAAGAGTTGGCTTTTGCTAGCCGTTATTTGGGCGTAGCTCAAGAGGGGATTTTTGATGGAGATAATATCTTATATCTCATCGAACAGATCCCTGAGGAAAAAAAGGAGATCTTCTGTTCGATTCAAAAGAAATTAGTTGAGGTGATCGAGGAGAGAGACATTTTAGACATCGATCAGAAGATCTTATTGGGCGCAAATGCTAATCTCGCTCACGCAAGAATACGGGCAGGGTGCTATCTCAAAGACCGATCGATGATTCGCTCAGGAGTTTCTTTGGTAAAAGAATTGCTGAACCATTTCTTCAAAGATCACAAACTACAGCATGCCATAGTTGAAGATAGGTTTGTGGGAAAAGCGCTGTTAGAGGACTACGCGACTTTGATAAAAGCCCTTTTAACAGCTTTTGAAACGGGGGAATTTCCCGAAAGCTATCCTGTGATTCACAAATTAATTGAAGAAGTAGACAGGATTTTCAAGTGTAAAGAGGGGGGATACTTTAGCACAGCTTTGGATGATACTTACTTAGTTCGCATCAAGCCTTTTTTAGACGGGATCGATCCTTCAGCAAACGCTCTCATGGCTGAAAATTTCTTGCGTCTTTATAACATGAGCCATAAATACGAGTATTTGCGACAAGCTGAGTCAATTTTAAGGCTAGGGATAGAAAAATTGGTTCACCATCCGGCTTCTGCAATGGTTCTTTTTTTAAATATTCTCTATTTTGTCTCAAAAGATAAAAAAACTATTTTTCTAAAAAAGGATCTTGAAGATAATACGAACTATTGCTTCTGTCACCCTTTTACCTCGGTGGTAGTATGTCATCCATTACTGACAAAGTTGATTCCGGCGGTTGAGGGGAAATCGTGTATCAACAACAAAACTACCGTTTACGTGTGCACCCCCTCGAGCTGTAGCGAACCAATAGACGATTTAGAAAAGCTAGGAGTTCCATGGAACCACGTTTTGTAGGAGATTATCAACTAAAAAGATGGCTAGGAAACGGCCCGTTAGGTCATACGTACCTTGCTGAACACCGTTTTTTAAAAAGGTCTTTTGCCTTAAAAATTCTCGATGAGTCTCTTTCGCAAGATCGCTTTTTTATTGAGCGTTTTGAGAAAGGGGTGGAACAGCTTTCGAAAATTGAGGGAGAGGGTTTTACCACATTTCGGTATGTGGGTTGCCATGAGGGAAACTACTACGTGGTCAGCGACCTTGTTTTGAATGATCAGGGGAATTCACAGACTCTTTTAGACTATCTCAAGTTAGTCAATTTTCAATTAGACCAAGATCAGATAGCAAATATTTTGGGTCAGGTAGCACAGGCTTTAGATCGTCTGCACCAGCATCGATTTCAGGACCAGCAAATGGCGCACCGCGGATTAAAATTCTCCAATCTTTTGATGGGTAAAGAAGGGAAAGTAATCTTATCCGATGCGGGTCTAACGGGCCTTGTTTCAGAAGAGAAAATGCTGCCTAGAATTTATAAAGCTGTTGCAGAAGAAATTCCTCATCACGATTCTAAGTACAAGGACTCTTTTTTAAGTGCTTTTTACTTTTTTGCTCCGGAACAAAGGCATGGAAGCCATGTAAATTATACTGCCGATCAGTATGCATTTGGGTCATTAGCCTATTATCTCATGCAAAAAAAATTCCCTGAGGGGATCTTTGCTTTACCGGAAAAATGGACCGATTTGATCCGGGGTTGTTTACAATATAAACCACAGGATCGCCCAGAAAAGCTTTATGCATATTTCGAGCAAAAAAGTGGTTCATTTGCGACCCCAGTGGATGCCATTTCCAGAGTTTTACAGACGGAAAAACCGGCCATGGCGGCTGCAACTATCACGGAAAAAACGGAAAAGCTGGTTTTCCATTCGATAGACATACCGCAACCTAAATTACAGGAGAGCGTGATCGCAAGACCTTCATATGATCCGGATCCTTTAGCTAAATTTAAAGTCGACCAGAATGTAGCTCTTTTCAAGCCGGAGACAAAAACCGAGATTGACGTAACACCGATTCTCACTCAAATGAGTATTGTACCGAATGGTTTTTACTCCCGAGGATCACAAACCGGAGCCAGAGACGAAAGGCCTCAGCACCAGGTTTACGTACATAGTTTCGCTATTGATATCCATTCTGTGACAAATGAGCAATTTATCCGTTTTCTTGATGCTATGGGTGGTGAAAAAGATGTCAACAACAACGACATCATCCACCTAAAAGATTCACGCGTAAAAAGACATGCAGGAAAATTTGTTGTAGAACCTGGCTATTCGAAACATCCTGTTGTGGGTGTCACATGGTACGGAGCGACAGCTTATGCTAAATGGGTAGGTAAAAGGCTGCCAACTGAAGCTGAGTGGGAGATCTGTGCAAGAGGGGGTTCTAGTGAAGCGGTCTATCCGACGGGGCAGTTTGTGGAGCGCTCTATGGCAAACTTTTTCAGCTCAGATACCACGGCCGTAATGAGCTATAAAGAGAATAATTTCGGTCTATTCGATCTTGCCGGAAACGTTTACGAATGGTGTAGTGACTGGTATGAATACAACTACTACGAACTTTCGCTTCAAGAATCGGATAATCCAAAGGGGCCGCAACAGGGAGTCTATAGAGTCTTAAGGGGTGGATGTTGGAAAAGCTTGAAGGATGATTTGCGTTGCTCTCATCGTCACAGAAATAGTCCATCAGCCTCGAATAGAACCTATGGTTTCCGCTGCGCAGCAGATGTGGAAGCATAGAAAGTGGAACTAGTTCTTGTTGCCGTCCGTGGTTTTTGTGCTGGTGTCGTGCGGGCTATTGATACTGTTTATAAAGCGTTAGAGCTTTATGGAGCACCTGTTTATGTTAAGCATAAAATCGTGCACAACCATTACGTGGTCGCCGCCTTGGAAAAAAGGGGGGCGATCTTTGTAGATGACCTCGATCGTGTCCCTGAAGGCTCTATTTTAATATTTTCTGCCCATGGTGTTCCCCCTTCTTTACGTGAAAAGGCAAAATCTAGGAATCTCAGAGTGATCGATGCAACTTGTGGTTTAGTCACAAGGATTCACTCCGCTGTTCTAAGATTCAAAAAAATGGGGATTCCTACAGTCGTGATAGGCCATAAAAATCACGTAGAAATAGTTGGGGTGACAGGGGAATCTTTAGAGACAACTTTTGTGGTAGAAAAAATATCTGATGTGGATCTAATCCCCTTTGATCCCAAACAACCTGTTTCGGTTGTAACACAAACTACATTAAGCTTATTTGACCTACAGCCTATCTTAAATAGAATCCATGAGAAATTTTCTGAGGTAAAGACTCTCCCTACCTCTTCAATTTGCTATGCAACAACAAATCGGCAACAAGCGCTATTGTCTGCCCTTGAAAGAGCCGATTTAGTTTTAGTTGTAGGGGATCGGGAAAGCTCGAATGCTGTTCGTTTGACCGAAATCGCCCTTCACCAAGGTGTAGATACTCAATTGATTTCAAAACCCGATGCGTTGGATAAAAGTCTTTTTGAGGGAAAAAAAAGGGTAGTTCTTACATCGGGAGCATCAGTTCCTGAAAAACTTTTTCTAAGTATTGTCCAAAAAATAGAATCTCTTGTGGAAACAACAAAAATCTCATTTGGGGAACCTGAACAGGAGGTTTTTTTTGAACTTCCAGCATCTTTATGGGGCTAAAAAGGTTTCTTTTTTATTGAAGTTTTATTAGTTCTATTCTACCTAACGGTTTATGGCTGATAAAATTGCGCAAGTAGACAGAGGCTCGATGCGCCGAGTTCTAGGTGTATTTGATCTATTTGCTGTAGGTTATGGAGACTTGGGCTCTTCGATTTACTACGCATTAGGTATCACAACCCTTTATGCATTAGGAGCAACACCGATTGCGCTCATGATTGCAGGTTTTGTATTCATGTGCACAGCTCTTACCTACGCCGAGATGTCCTCTGTACTTCCAGAAGCGGGTGGATCTGCCTCTTTTTCTAGAAAAAATTTCAATGATCTCATTTCGTTTATCGCCGGTTGGGGTTTGATGTTAGACTACATTGTGACGATCTCTATTTCTGCCTATTCCATTTCACCATATTTGGCGGTTTTTTTCCCGATTCTCAAAATTGTACCGGTAAAGCTAGGGGTCACAGTATTTTTCATTTCTTTTCTCATGTTCCTCAATTTTTTTGGTGCAAGACACTCTACAAAAATGAGCCTAGTTTTAAGCCTTTTAGCAATTCTTACACAGGTAATTATCATCGCAATTGGATTGACTACTGTTGTAGACTTTTCTGTATTTTGGAAAAACCTGGCTATTGGGGGAGCTAATACTCAATACTCCCCAACTTGGTTTGAATTTGGAAAAGGAGTGGGGATGGCTATGGTGGCATACACCGGGATAGAATCGATGGCGCAGCTTGGTTCTGAAGCAAAAAAACCGGAAAAAACTGTACCGAAAGCGATTTTGTTAGCGATGGTAACACTCCTTTTAATGTACATCGGGCTTTCCATGGTGGCGCTCTCTGACATGACTCCCCAACAGTTATCAGGACAGTATTTAGAGGATCCGATTGCAGGAATTGTAAAAAACCTTCCTTTTGGTACAGAAATTATTGCCCCCTGGGTCGGTCTTTTGGCAGCGGTTTTGTTATTCGTAGCGGCCAATGCGGGTCTCCTTGGCGCTTCTAGATTAGCTTTCAACCTCGGAGAATTTTTCCAATTACCCAAGTTTTTTTACACCCTTCATCCCCGATTTAAAAGTCCTTACGTCGCCCTCTTTTTTTTCGGTTTTTGCGCCTCTATGATCGTGATAATCAGCGAAGGTCGACTCGATTTTATGGCAGATTTATACAATTTTGGGGCGATGATAGCTTTTTTTTCTGCACATGTCGCCCTTTTAAAAATGCGTTATAAAGAACCAAATCTTGAAAGGCCCTTCAAAATCCCTCTAAATATCTCTTTTAGACAGAAAAAATATCCGATTACAGCGATTATTGGGGCTATAGCTACTTTGAGCGTTCTCATAGGAATTATTATGAGTAAGCCGGACGGTCGATACCTCGGAATGCTTTGGCTTACGATTGGTGTACTCATGTACACTTTTTTACGGAAAAAATACTCTCTTGATATAACCGGCAGTGTGAAATTAGAAAAAGTACAGTTAGGGAATTTTAAAGAGATGGAGATCAAGAAAATCCTTGTTCTTTGTACTTTAGATCCTAATTCGGAGGCTACGCAGGTTGGATTGATGGCTGCTAAAGCGACAGGGGCAAAAATGGATCTATTGTACGTAATTGAGGTTCCGTTCGCCTTTAGCCTACAGTCTAAATTGGCCTTCAAAGAGGCTAAAGCAAATGCCTCTCTAGATTTTGCTCAGGCTCTTGCCGTAGAAAAGGGGATGAAGCCAGGTACTTTTTTAGTGCGTTCACGCTCTTACGAAGATGCAATCGTCAATAAAATCGAAGAGGGGGGGTATGATCTACTTATTCTAGCCGTTCCCAAAAATCTCGATTATTCAGAGAGCGTTGCACGGGTGATCAATCCGGCTGTAGTGATGAAGCGAACTAAGTCCCGCGTTTGGGTAATCGAAGCAGATACTACCTTTCTATTAATGCCCGAATCAAATAAATAAACTAATTAGATTCGAGAACAATTTGAAAAAATAAATTTATCATTCTAGAATCTTTTTAAAGGGGTTATTGAATGCGTTTATTTATTTTAACTTTATTGGTTTTTTTTGGATTGGAATCTAAAGAACATGCGATTGTTTATATTGAAAGTACTGGTGAACATTCCAGTTGTGTCAACAATTCGATACGGCAGGCAAAATACTTCAATCATAGCACGCCCGTATATTTCATAGGATCAAAAGCCAAATACAAAAAAAATGCCGATTTTTTCATAGATAATGATGTCTATTTTGTGGATATACAAACATTAAAAAAAGGCAACTTATATCAAGATTTGAAGAAAAATTTTTTAGGTCCCATAGAAAGCTCTATGAGTAATAGGACCTTGGATGAATGGAAAGTCTCTTTATTAGATTTTGCAATATTTTATGAATTCCTCCGGCAATTTTCTTTAAGAAATGTGTTTTATATGAATCATAAAAATATGATTTATATCTCTTTAGAAGAGGTGCTGGACCAGTTTTTCAAAAATGATAAAGTCTATCTAGCCAACTATAATTTCTCTTGCGCCAGTAAAAATTTCCTTTTTGTAAAGGATGTATCTATTTTGGACAAAATCGTTACCGAATTTTATGAGAAAGATTTACGAAGTTTAGAGAGGGTTTTAGGGAGATGTGGCTTAAAAAAATCTGGATATGTTGAGCCTCTATCGGTAGTCCCTAAAGAGTACCTTGCTTATATTAAGGCGGCCGGTAAAGACGAAGATTTCGGATCGACAAATCCTTATAGGGGTGCGGTTGACTACAAAAATGTTTTGTTTGACCCGGGAATTCATAGCGGTTTTTGCTCTAGAGTTCAATACCCCGTAGCCTGCGAAGGGGCTCTTTGTTTTGTAGCTGAGGACTTTAACTATACATGGGAGGATGATCATGAGGGGAGACGGATTCCCTATTTGATTTATGGACAAAAAAAATACAAGCTAGCAAACCTGAATTTCAATTGCGACAGCGTTGAACCCTTTTTGTCGAAATGAAACTTTAAGCCTTTTAGGTCTCTATAAGTCTGGGTACACTGCTTAGAAGGGCTTTTGTATAAACATGTTGGGGATTGGAGTAAATGGTATCACTATCTCCTTTCTCCACAATTTTTCCAAAGTGCATAACTGCAAGATCATCGCAAAGGTATTTTACCATCGCCAGATCATGGGAAATGAATAGATAATTCAACCCAAGCTCTGACTTGAGTCGTTTCAGTAAGTTAATAATTTGCGATTGGATGGAAACATCCAAAGCTGCAATCGGTTCGTCGCAAATAATAAGTCTTGGATGTAAGGCTAGAGCTCGAGCTATAGAGATTCTTTGTCGTTGCCCGCCGCTAAACTCATGGGGGAGTCTTTGAGAAAAATTAGGGTCAAGTCCTACAAGTTCCATCAGGTTAAGGACCTTTTGCCTTTTTTCGGTGAATGTCAGGTTTTTCATGAAAATTTCTAGGGGTTCCATGATCACCTCTTGCGCTGTCATTCTCGGATTTAACGCTCCATAAGGATCTTGAAAGATTACCTGAAGCTCCATTCTGACATCCATCATCTCTTTGCGTGAAAGTTTTAAAAGATCTACCCCTTGAAAAAAAATTTCTCCATCATCGGGTTTTTCTAAACGCAAAATCAGTTTAGCCAACGTCGATTTTCCAGAACCGCTTTCTCCAACTAATCCAAGCGTCCGATCTTGAAAAAGATCTAGCGAGACTCCATCGACAGCGGTAATAGAATGCTCTTTATGGGTAAAAATCTTTTTTAAGTTTTTTACACTAAGAAGAGGTGAACAGCTCATACTTGTCCTTAAATCTGGGATCATACAACCAACAGGCCACTCGATTGATCATAGGAGGGGAAAATGAGGCACATTGGAGTGTTTTAAATTTGCAGCGGGGCTGAAAAGGGCAACCCGGTATGGGTTTGGATAGGTCAGGAGGATTCCCCTCTATCACCTCTAAGGGTGAGCTTTTGGGTAAATCAAGCCGCGGAATCGACCTAAGAAGCGCTTTTGTGTAGGGGTGCTTTGGATTTTTAAAAAGCTCTTGGATATTTGCTTCTTCTACAATTTCTCCTGCATACATTACAAGCGCACGATGACAAAAACCCGATAACAGAGAAAAATCGTGAGTGATAAAAAGAATGCTCATCCCAAATTGCTCTTGAATCCTTTTTAAAAGGTCCAGAATCTGGGCCTGGATTGTAACATCTAAAGCGGTTGTAGGTTCATCAGCAATAAGAAGTTTTGGATCGGGTGCTAAAGCTAATGCTATCATCACCCTTTGACACATTCCGCCCGAAAGCTCGTGGGGATATTGACCAAAACTACGAAGGGGATCTTCTATTTGAACGAGTTCAAGCAGCTCTAAAGCTCTAGATTTTGCCTCTTTTTTTGTCGCAAGGGGGTGATGGTCCATGTAGGCTTCTACGATTTGATCCCCTACAGTGATAAGAGGACTTAATGAAGCTCGAGCATCTTGAAAAATCATACCAATTTCTCTTCCTCGATATCGTCGCATCTCTTTTTCGGTTAGTGAAAGGAGATTCACACCGTCGTAGAGTACTTTCCCCTCCTCAATTTTCCCCGCGTGCGAGGGGATAAGTTGGACAAGTGCTCTGGCCATCTGACTTTTACCACAGCCCGATTCTCCCACAATCGCGACCCTTTCGTTAGGTTTGATGTTGAAAGTCACGCCACGCACAGCCTGGACTTTTCGCCCCTTAGGGGTAAAAGTAACCCGTAAATTGTGCACTTCAAGCTCAGCAGCTTTCATGTTTTCCCCTTTTTGTGGGATAAAATCCTCATCGACGTAACCTCGGATCAAAGGCATCCCTTAATCCATCCCCTAAAAGATTAAAAGCAAACATGGTGACACTAATGAAAAACGCCGGAAAAAAAAGACGCCAGGGATAAAAGCGCAAAGCAGGAAGACCGTCACTGGCCATCGTTCCCCAGCTAGCCATAGGAGCTTGCACTCCCAATCCTAAAAAGCTCAAAAATGACTCGGTAAAAATCGCTCCTGGGATGGTGAGTGTTACCGTTGTAATTATGGAACCCACCGCATTTGTTATAAGATGGTGCGTAAGTATGCGAAACCTAGACGCCCCTAATGCTTTGGCAGCCATGACAAAATCGAGATGTTTGATTTGGTGGATGTGTCCCCGAATAATTCTTGCCATATTGATCCAGCCGGTAAGGGTGAGTGCTAGGATGATTGTGGTGAGTCCGGGTCCCATAAGAACTAAGAGGATAATTACAATCAAGAGCTGTGGTAATGAATTCAATATATCGCAAAATCGCATCATCATTTCGTCTATTTTCCCGCCGATAAAACCGGCAAAAGCTCCATAAATGACACCTATGATCATGTCGATAAAGGCAGCAGAAATTCCGACAAATAAAGAGATTCTCGCCCCAAGCCAGATGCGAGAAAAAACATTTCTACCCAATTCGTCGGTGCCAAACCAGAACTCTTTAGAGGGAGGATAGTTTTTAAGGCTTAGATGTGTCTCATAGTAGCTGTAAGGGGTGAAGAAGGGGGCGATGACCGCTGCGATAAATAAAAAAATAAGAAGCCATAAACCCACCATTGCGGCTCTGTTCTCTTTCAAGCGAAAGATAGATTCCCTGAAGTAGGGCAAAGTGCAATTGGTTGCGTTCATTGATTTCTCCTTATGCGTGGATCAATTGAAAAGGATAATAAATCCACAATGAAGACAGCGATCATCAAAATGGCACTGTAAAAAAGTGTGATACCCATAATCATGGTGTAGTCACGGTTTGTAATACTCATCACAAACCAACCACCAAGACCGGGGATACCAAATATTTTTTCAATCACAAAACTCCCTGTGATGATACTGGCAAAAAGAGGTCCAAGATAAGATAAAACGGGTAATATACAATTCTTCACTACATGCCTTAGCAAAATTTTCGATGTCCCAAGACCTCGGGCTTTGGCAGCAACAATGTATTCCTGTTCAAGAATTTCCACCATATTACTGCGCACAAGCCTGGCAATAAATGCTGTCGGGAAAGCGCTCAAAGAGACTGCAGGAAGAATCATGTGCCTGAATTCTCCCCAGCGGGCAATAGGGAGAAGATTGAATTTCATTGCAAAAACGTATTGCAAAAGGGTAGCTAAAATGAAGCTGGGGACGCTCATTCCAATCACTGCCATAAGCATCGAGAGCCAGTCTTGCCATTTTCCCCTACATAAAGCTGCAAGTGAGCCTAGTGTTCCCCCCGCTACGATAGAAATAATTAATGCAAGGGCACCTAAAGTTGCCGACACCCCAAAACCCTCTCGGATGATATCTTGTATCATTCTACCCTCGTATTTAAAAGAGGGGCCCAAGTCAAATCGTATCAGACCCTTTAAATAGTGAATATACTGCTTGTAAAGGGGCTGATCTAGTTCGTAATGGGACATCAAACTTTTTAAAATTTCTTCAGGGATAGTTTGCTCTTGAGAAAAGGGATCTCCGGGAATCACATGCATCAAAACAAAGGTTGCGGTTGCCACCAAGAATAAAGAGAATATCAGTGTGAAAAATTTATAGGTGAGGTAGTAGGCCCAGGACATCGGTCCTATTTTCACCCATTTAGCAATAAAAGGGAAGGTGTGTCCTTAAATCCAGAGTTTATGTTATCCTTAAACCTGTCTTAAAGGAATTATTTCTCTTTTCAAGTGGGGGAAACCATCAAAAAGCTATGATCAAAGAAATTTTTTTTAAAGTTGGCGAAGAGGAGGTGGAGTGCTTCACCGATACCCTTATGGAGATGGGGGCTCTAAGCGTTTCGGTTGAATGTATTGAAGGAGCTGAGATTATCAAAGATGAAGAAAGTTTCACCAAAGAATACTGGGAACTCAATAAAGTCGCAGCCCTTATTCATTCCGAAGACGAGGCGATCTTTCAAGCTTTAAATCCTTTTGATATCCAACAGGTTTTAGACAAGGACTGGGTTCTTGAAATGCAAAAAAATACCCCGGTACAAGTCATAGCTGATTCTTTATGGATAGTGCCCAGTTGGCATAAAATCCCTAAAGAGGCTAAAACGGTACTTCTTTTAGATCCAAAAAATGCCTTCGGTACCGGAGATCATCCGACCACCCACCTTTGTTTAGAATGGCTTGTAAAGAATTCTTTAGAGGGAAAAAGGGTAATAGACTACGGCTGCGGTTCGGGAATTCTGATGATAGCGGCTAAAAAATTGGGTGCAAAAGAGGTGCAAGGTTATGATATCGATCCGTCGGCTATGAAAGTCGCCCGCCAAAATTGTGAGGAGAATGGGGTTTTTGACCCGATTGATCTCGATACAGAGGCTGCAGATCTTGTTTTGGCAAATATCCACTTAGGCCCCTTATTGCATCTTGTTGATACCCTTTATCAGCTTTGTAAACCAAAAAAAACTCTTGTCTTGAGTGGCATACTGCCATTTCAGCTTACGGATCTATTGTCTAGCTATCTCCCTTATTTTGAATTAGTAAGCGTCGATACTCACAAAGGGTGGATGCGTGTTGTCTTACTAAAAAAAGTTCTATAGAGGGGGATTTCCCCGCTATCATCATTTTTTTTGTCTTATTTTTTACAAATTAATGTTATAATTACGTGGTTGTTATGGTCCAAGATACAATGATTTCAATATCCCCAAAAAAGGGGGGGGTAAATGCCCTTCTTTCTAATATATCCTTAGAGGGCGACAATCTTGGGATTGTTCGCCTCAAAGAGGGGCGAGAAAAAACCTTGAAATTGGGTCATCCCTGGATTTTTTCAAAGGCAATCGAGAGTTTTTCAGGGCAAAATGGCCATCTGGCCAGGGTCTATTCTCACAAAGGGGAGTTTCTTGGGTTAGGATATGTGAATACCCATTCTGAAATCCGTTTGAGGATGTTGGGTTTTATGGAAATAGAACCTAAGGGGCTGCTGTTTCGCCTTCTCTCAAAAAGCTTAGAAAAAAGAAAAAATTTAATTATAGAGTCGAATGCTTATAGGCTTGTCAACGGGGAAAATGATGGATTAAGTGGTCTAATTGTCGATGTATACCAAGACATCATCGTTCTGCAAATTGGCACTTATGGAATCGATTTACTCAAAAATGAAATCGTCGACGCGTTGAATGTTTTATTAAAACCCAAGGCAATCTACGAAAAATCAACCTCCTTATCGAGGCGCCAAGAAAAGCTCTTACCCCAATCGGGATGGCTTTCGTCAAATCCGTTTGATCAACCGGTAGAAATTTTTGAAAAAGATGTCCGCTTTTTGGTCGATATAGTGCAAGGACAAAAGACCGGATTTTTTCTTGACCAAAGAGATATGCGCTTTTGGATAAGACAGCGAGTTCAAAATAAAAACGTGCTGAATCTTTGTAGCTATTCAGGGGGATTTAGTCTGCACGCTCTTAAAGGGGGGGCAGCAAGGGTTGTAAGTGTTGATAGTTCGAATGAGGCTTGCCGCCAAATGCATGTCAATACCGAATTAAACGGTTTACAAGGCCACGAAATAATCGAAAGTGATGTTTTTGATTATCTGGAAAAATCTACAGAACTTTTTGATATCGTGATTTTGGATCCTCCCGCATTTGTGAAATCCAAAAAAGATCTTCCAAAAGGGACTAAAGCCTACCGGGAACTGAATCGTTTAGCTTTGAGACGAGTAGCAGAGTCTGGTCTTTTTATGACCTCATCATGCTCCTATCATTTGGATGCATCTTTATTTGATACAATTTTATTAGAAGCTAGTCTCCAAGAAAATAAAGAGACCTATCTTATCCAAAGACATCTTTTGGCATCTGATCATATGAAAAATATCGCTTATCGCGAAGGGGAATATTTAAAAACAATGGTACTAATATGTTCAAATCGTCCTTGACCGCTCAAAGAGGGGATTTTGCAACCTTCCAAGAGAGGAGCCATCAAAGTGTTTCAAGACCTCATCTGCAAGGATTAACCCCCTCTCAAAATGAGAAGCTCCAGGCGATTTTAGACCGTAGAATAAGTTTAACATCCTCAGATCCTCAAGATCTTCCTATCAATTTTACAGTGAGAGAGTTTGTCGATCACATCTTTCGATGGGGTTGTAACCCGACAATTATTGGGGGGGCAAGCCAATCTTTATTTGTTGAAAAACAATTTAGTGATGTCGATATCGCTGTATTTGTAGAACAAAAAATTGCGCCCGATTTTTTTACCGAGGTGTGTTGTTCGTTTTTTCAATCTAAAAATCCCCATTTTAAGATCGAGCGATTAAAAAACTACGTCAGGTGGAGTGTTCTTCATCAGTCGATGGAAACCCCAAATTTAGATTTTAAATTCATCTCCATTCAGGATTTAACGCATCTTTTTGATCATGACGCTATGGGTATTTATTTAACCCCTCTCCATGGACTACATGGAGGAATCTCAGGGCATGCAGGGCTTGTTCCAAGTGCTCGAACGGGTACAAATATTCAAAGCTTTAGAGAAGTTGTTCACTGTTTAGAGACAAAAAAATTAAGGTTAACCGACCCTGAATGGACAAAAAAAACCTTTTTGAGAATTGCTGGGGCTTTAACGCGCGGTTTTACCCCCGATTTCCCCCTAAATGAGCATCTGTGCCGTGAACTTTTAACAACTTATTATACTAAAGAAAGCCTTCAAGCCGAGCTGAATTTCTATATACAGGGCCATCTCAAAGAGGAGGAGGTCCCTTTATTTTTAGCCAACATCATAACCCTTTTAAGGGATCTAGGTCCAAGTTCCCAAAGGGATTGGATTTTGCAGTACTTTGAACAAACCTATAATGAGTCGCTTCCTGAAAAACTTTTGTTAGAATGCTATTTAAATCCCGGAAGATCTTCTTTTCAAAAAAATCACATCCTCACTGGGAAAGGAGCTTTGATCAGATCGATTCGTGAGGTAGATGAGATGGTGCAGGTTCTATCCACTGAGGATACACGGATCCAGATTCTCCAATCCCTTGCCAAAAAAAATTACCCCTATTTAGCTGATGTTTTAAAAGCTTTACGCAAGGCTAAAAAGATCAGTATACAGGAGAGCTTTGTCCTCCAACCTATGAAGAAACTTGTCTATTCTGAAGAGGAGAGGATAGGGTTATTTCGACAACTGCAACAGAGGTTTATCCTAGAGCGAGACGATGCATTCGATGATTTGGAAAAAGCGATTGGCCTTCTCATGAATCGAAAGAGCTCCTTTATTCTAGATCCGACATTTTTAGCTTTTTGTGATCGCCTCAAAGATTTAGCCGAAGATCCGGCATTTGTGGATTCTATTAGAGGAAAAATCCTAAACTTTTGTGATAAAAAAGAGCTCGATTTAGATCTACAGTTTGAAATGCTCGAAACAGGGATGATACCTCTAATTGAGGGGTTAAAAGAAATTCATCAGGGGCTCAAGGATCGATTGTTTAAAACAAGGGCTCATCTATTATTCGACCGACTGAAACCTCAAGAGCGAAGCTTATTAGTGACTGGAATTTATCTAGAACAGGATCATGATCTTCTGCAAGAACTTGGGAGGGAGGTGATCTTCGAGACTATCTCAAGTTGGGGGTGCGAGCTTTTTTTAACAAAAGACAAAGAGCTAAATCCCTTTTTTGATGAGGATTTAGATTTAAAAAAGCATGCCATAGAGGTGCTTTGTTCAAAAGAATGGACAGGGTGCTCAAAAAAGAATCTGGTGTGGGTGGAAAGCTTAGGCCCAAATCTCAAAAAAGAGGTTTTATTTTTTAGAGAAAATTTCAAGTTTTTTTCCAAAAAAGAGCTTAGAAGAATCGTGAAACAAATTCCTCTAGAGCTCATGGATTTTCCTCAGTTAGTAGAGATTTTTTGCCATCTGGGGCACAAATCCAAACAGTTAGAGGATTTGGAAATAAAGCTACTTGACGAGCTGATTGATCGACAAGCTGAAGCTATCAAATATCCGGATTTTTTTGAGCGCGCCGGACTAGAATTACTGGCTTTAGAAGAGTTGCCAAAAAAATTCTGCTTAAAACTTTTTAGTGAGTATCCGAGCAGAGAAGAGGCCGATTGCCCGGACTGGATAAAGGCGGTCTTTTTAAAGTTTTATGCAACGAAATCGGGAGCTTCCACCCCCATTATGGGTTTTGAAAAAATGCTTTCTCAAAAACCCATTTCACCAAGCTACATGGAGGTTGTGAGTCCATCGATAGGCTCTTTTTTTACAAATAGCTGCAAATCCTTACTCTCCCTTCCCCGCCCGATTGCTCGTGGTGCTGATGGCTTGCTTGTTGAGGCAAAAAAGCCCGCGCTCACCGTCGAGAATATCTACCGGTTCTGTCCCTTAAAGCGCGAGTGTGCAACAGCCGCCTTTAAAGATATTTTAAATCAATCTACAGATCATAAAACACTTTCAGCTAAACTTTTCGATCTTTTAGCGTTTGCTGAGGAGATTGCAGAGGTCTCTGATATTGTTTCTATGGATTGCTATGACATCTTAGCCAGTTTCATAAAAGAGGGATTCGACAAGGGGGAGCCCTATTCTTTTGACCAGGTCTTTGAACCCATTGCAAACAGCCTTGTAAAGGTCTGTCCTTGCCTCAAGGGTTTGCCCACTTATCAGCAAAGAGTCAAAAGAATTCTCACAAATCTTATCTTGACTGTTTTTGATCCTAAAGACGTGCGATTGTGTGCATCAATTTCTACATATAAAGAGCTTTTGGATTTTAAAATAGACGAGAAGGAGCCTTTTGTTATCGTCCAATCCCTTTTGGTGACAAACGAAAATCCTTTAGAGATTACGAAAATATTAGCTCAACTACATAAGGAAATTAAACAGAATAAAATCTCTCCAGACTCCCTAGTTTTGGTCGGGCTTATGATACAAAAGACCCATCACCTTTTAAAATCACAATCTGAGGAGGTTTCCAAAGGTTTAGCCCTTTCTTTAGCGGAGTGTTTAGGGAATTTGTATATAAGTTTATTGCTTGTCCATGAAATTCTGGAAAAACAGCGCGCGCTGAATCACCCATTTTACCAATACCGTTTTAGAGAGATATTCAGAATAGCTGCCTCTACTGTGAGCTCGTTCAACTTAGACCGTATAGCCATAGAAAAAAAGATTATGGACGATGAGGTTGCAACAACTCTGAGCTTATCTATTGTGCGTATCTATGAGATCCTCTTGCAGACAAGCTCCACTCAGCTCTTAATAAACGAAAAAGAACTCTTCCTTGATCCCCTAGAACCTGTGATGAACCTAGCTTTGAATCTCCCTAAAGAGGAATCGTTATTTTACCTCGAGTCAAGGCATTTGGATCTTTTAGGGCTTTTTGATAGTGTCCTATCTATCAAAGATCACCCTGTTCAATTGGAATTTTTTAATAAATTTAGACTAAAAATCCAAAACACAGTTCAAGTTTTTTCAAGCCTGCCAAACGGGCCAATAAAAGCCTCTTTTAAGGATTTTTTAACCAGCTTTATGGCTTTACTTACTAGATGGAGAAATTCAGTTCCAGACTTGGCCTTTAAAGATCAAATCAAAGAGGAGTGTAGAGGAATTCTGGAGTATATAAAACTCTTCAACTAGTTGTCAGAGCTCGAGAACTTGTCTATTCTGCATCTCAATCCTTGCACTACCTAATTGTTGGGTCATTTTAATGCAGCAGTCCAATACTTTATCTGCCCGTTCTTTATAGGGATTTTCTTTAAAAGTAAGCTTTAAAAGCCTCTTTTTTAAACGGGATATCTGGGTAAATTTCCAACAGCATTTTATCAAATAATATAGAGGCAATAGACCAAAAGAGACAATACTAAGCACAATTTTTGTGATGCTGAATGTTGTAGACTCTTTGTGAATTTTTTTTATTTCTTCAAAAAATGGGGCAATTCGATTGTCCTGTGGTTCCAATTTTTCTACATCGATTCGGTTTTCTTTTAGGGGTTTAGATAAGCTTTTCAAAAGGCTCATCGATAAAAATCTTCGTGTATTTTCCCTAGAGTGCAAAACGGAAGGGTTTTGAAAAATTGTAGGCTCGAAGCCCAAAAGAGCCCAATTGTTTTCCCCTTTGGTAAGACGAAAAAATCGCAAGGAGAGAAAGCTCAAGCCGATTTCGGTTGTGTAATTTATAAGATCTTTTGCCAAACACTCCTGCTCATCGTCACTAAGTTCCCCTAATTTTAAAAGCGTTTCAGACATCGAAAGAACATTTTCTCTTTCCATAGGAGGGAGAATCAGCGATGAGGTTTTAGGCAGGTCGACAAAAAGGCGCATTTCGCAGGCCTTTAGAATCAGATGTTTTCTTAAGTCGTACTTGGTAAAGTCTTTTACCGGTAAAGTGGAGACAAAAGTCCCGTTTTCTGATTGGGAGAACCACTCTACAGCAATAGTATTGTAGCTTTGTTCCGTTTTGTTTTGGGTTTTGGCTAAAGGAAACAAAGAGAGTTTTGATTCATGGTAAAACTCTGCAAGAAAAAGCTCTTTAAAATTTACTGGTACCATAAAATCCCTTTGAAGTTTTTAAATAAAATTTCTATGGATATTGACACCGATTTCTTTTTAATTCAAAAAATTATTTTCAATAAAAGCGATTTTTTCCTTCCGTATCAAAAAAGGGGGTAAAACAAAACGTTCGTTTGTTTTTTTTTCAAAATTTGATAAAATCTTTCTCGAATTTATTTAATCAGGAATTCTCTTTTGTCAATCCAATACCCCCAGCAGCCCCTGAGTTTTGTTGTAGAGCCACAGTACCCTGAGCCAATAGGGAATCAACCGTTGGATGTTGTTGCAAACATGAGATATCAAGAAATTCTTAGGGAAGAACTCGGTTTTACCAAGATTCCAAAAGGGGTTCTTTTGGATTGGGTAAAAGATATTATGAGTCAGTTTTTTCCCTTCCAGATGTTTATTATCGGTGGTGCAGCGCAAAAAGTCCTTTTTGATTATCCTAAAAATGACATTGATATCGCAATCTATGCACAACCGGGAAATTTTGACCTTTTTTTACACCATTTTCTCCCTTGCCTGAAATCGCTGGGTTTACAAACTTCGGATCCTAAAGGTTTGGGCTTCATAAGAATCAACACCAATTACCAAATCATCTCCTTTTTTGATGTAGACATTAAATTTCCTTCATTAACCGATAGAACGCATCTTTTTGACGATGACGCTCTTGTGGTAGATATTACGAATCCTTTGCTCCGGATGACTGTAGTGCCCGGCTGTATTTTCGGCCATACAGAGGAGAGTCTTCAACATGCTGTAGAATGTAATAGAAAAAAAAAGCTTCAGCTTTCGGATCCTTCGGGCGCCAAAAATTTCTCTTTAAGAACTATCCTCAAATCGACACAGGGTTGGATCGCAAGCCCTGAGCTTTTAGGAAATGCCCTAAAGAACCTACAACAAGAAAGCTTTGAGACGTTTAAACGAAATCTGGATCTTTTCTTACTGGGGCATGGACAACAAGATAGAGCTCTTTTTTTAATGAATCTCAAAAATCTACTAAAAAGAAACTCCTTAGTCGAGCAAAAAATAGCCTACATCGACTCAATATTTTTCACAGATGATATAGCTCTTTTAGACTACAAAAAAGAGGTGCATTCTATCGTAATATCGGCTCTAAGATCCGATAGAGACTACGACGAGGACTCTTTCTGCTTTAATCTTGAAAATCAATTTTTCTTTCTATCTGACCCCTTAGAGGATACCCTTTTAGAAATTTTGGAAAAAGAGACTTATCAGCCAAAAATTGTTTCCGATATTGTAAAAAACTGGATGGTTTTTTCAGGGTCCAAGCATAAAACAACGCCTGGAACACCAAATGGAAAACCCTATAGGCGTGAAAAAATTGTTAAAAATTGCCTCAAGCGAATCCCACGTGAAACGTACGGCGAATTTACTACAAATCTATTTGAATATTTTTTTGTCAAAGAGGAACGCGATAGGGTTGAGAAATTCAAAAGACTTTCAGCAAAAGGGATGCTTTCACAGGTTTTAGACCAAGGGTGCCTTTCTATTAAGGAGTGGCAAATTTTTCAATCCCAGATAGGGGAAGCTTTGGAAGACATCTCTTTGAAAGATCTTCAGACTCTTCATTCTATTTTGAAAAAAAGCGTCGATTTTTCCAAAGTAGCCCCTTTATTTTGGCAAATGCTTATGCATCAGCCTGAGCTAAGTTTGGAAAAAATATGCCGCTACATGAGAGAGTGGGGTTGCGACGATCCTTGTGAATTTATTTTAGAACAGATAGGCCACAACTCTTTAGTCGATAATTTGATCTTTAAAGAATACAATTCCAATTCTTTTTTAACCGAAGAGGTCCAAGCTTTTTGGAACCGAGCTTTTCAAAAGCCCTTTGTGCTCGATTTTCTTGGACTTAAGGGTTTAAATGTCCAGCCTATAGAAAAAGAGGCATTTTTCAAAATACTCAAAGAGGTGCAAAATCCTAAAGTACTTGTGTATTTAGAGAGCATGAAAAAAGATTGGATTTCGAAAATTTGCGCTTTGCCCCATGAAACTTTTACTCAAGAGGACTGGAATTGCGTTTTATTGTGGCTTGAGGACTTCCCTACTACATCAATTGACCCCTCATTAATAGGGTTTTACCCAAATAAAATGCGATCTTTTTGCTCGCTTACTGAGACGGATCTTTCAAATTCCCGTAAAGAACTCAAAACTTTTCCTAAAGAGCTCCGATTGTGTTTGGAAAAAATGTTTTCAGATCAAATTTATAAAGATAAAAAAACAGCTTTGGAGTTTTTTAAAGGGAAAGGAACCGGCCCTTTTGAGGACTCTAAATACTACGATTTTCTTTTGACGCATTATCCTAAGGGGATTGAGGAGGGGTATGTGGAATATGCTCTTGAAACCCAAAAAGGGTTTGATACGAGAATTTGTGTAAATCCCCGGTATTTGAAATATTTGAGAAAAATTGTAACTTCTAGGCGACCGTCTCTTCTCCCCATTTACCTTGAGCGCTTATTACAGTTTGAAGATTTTGAAACACAATTAGAAAAAGATTTTTTTGTTCTAGCACTTCAAAAAAGAAAAATACCCGCGACCAAAATCAGAGAAAACCTCTCTTTTCTTCTTGAAATACCAGACTGGGAGAAACTTGAAATCGATCTTTTGTCACCCCTATTTGAAAAGCAATTTTTGCTCTCATTACCCTCATCAACCCAACTAGAGCTCATTGAAAAGGGCCCCATTTTGTCTAACGAGGATCTTTTTCTCAAAAAAGAAATTTTGGAAACGAAAAAAGTCTATTCTTTGATCCCCAAACTCCTTTTAGCGGGTGCAAATAAAGGGCTGTTTCTTCCTCTATTAGATATCTCAAAAAATCGGGTCTATTTTGATTCAAGAAAAGATTTACTAGACTCTCTTTGTTGGTCAGAGATGAGGCAAAATAAAAAAGGGGTGACTATGGAAATTCTCAAGGTTTTACTTGAGGATATAGAGAGCTTAAATCTGGATCAAAAATGGATTCTTGCAGAGATTTGCCCTAATCATTTTTCAAAATTCAACGCCCAAGAAGCTCAAGCAGTAGCCATTTTATACCTTAATTTACAATCTCTTTCTCTGGACTGGGATCTAATTGCTAGGGATGTTTTATCAAGCCCCATGCTGGAGCTTAATACTATAGAAAATAGGGATTTTCTCATTTTTCTTGCCTCGAAGGTGCGTTCGAAAAAAAGGCTTTACGACCCTATCAAGGAACAACTCATCCTGTCTGCAAAAGACAGAACAGGGTTAGATTTTCTTACAAATCGGGAGTTAATTGAGTCTTTGGCTATCAATAGAGATGCCCTAGAGCCCCTTCTTTCTCATAGAGCTTTTATAGGTCAATTGAGTCATAAAGATTATCACGAGATTTTGAAAAAAGAACGTTTCAGTGACGCATTTGTTGACTCTCTTTTACAGGGTCTTCTTGAAAAGGAGTCTTTAGCAATATTCTCCAAAGAGATCTTAACGCTATCCATTCTTCGAAATCGAAAAAGTCACCATCTTTTAGAAAAATTTCATTACTTTGAAAACCTCTCTTTTGAAGAATATAGGAAATACTCCCAGAAAATAGACGCCGTACTTAGCGACGCGCCCGAAAGTATCGACATTTATCTGAAACTTTTGACTGAAGCTTGTATAAAAAAGGGGGTCGACGAAGAAATAATTGAAGAGCTATCAGCCAAGATACTGAGTTTTACAACTCTACCGACAAAAATAGAGGAGGGTAAAAAAGAGCTTTTGAAGCTTTCCGCTTGGCCTAGTTCCGTTATTTTTTTAATGATCCAGCTGGCAAATAGAAATTTAGACGCACCCTTGATGGTAAAAGCCCTTTTTTTTCTCAAGGGTAGAGAGGAGTTTTCTGAGAACTTTGCAAATAATCTTTGGGCTTTCTATCAATTGGCCGAAAATGGTGGGGTCGATCCAAAAGAAGAGGTGAGTGTCCTCGCTTGTGATGTATTTAGACACTATTGGAGGGAGAATCTTACAGAAAAAGGGGCCGTTTCTTTCAATATTGTCAGATGCCTTCCTCTATTACCAAAGAATGCGGTAGAGCACTCTTTTGTTCAGCTTATTTCTCTTTTGAGTGATTTTTGCGATGCAGTAGAGATTTCACGAGATATTCAGCAGGATCTTTTAGAGGATTTCCAGGAAAATTTAAGACTATTTTGCGGATCTTGCTTAAAAGAGCCAAGAATCGAGCTGATTAATCCCGTTTTAGATTTGGCAGACGAATTATCAAGTAGATTGCTATTCATGGCAGACGAGAGGCGGGAAGATTCTTTGCAACTTAGGGGGTTTTTGTTCAAAAATGTCTCTTGTTTCAAAAGTCTGAGTCTTGCAGCTCATCGAGACATTGCCAATTTGAAAGAGGATGAATGGATTCTTTCCATGCGTCAAGATCTGGCTAGAAAAACATTTTTTATCATGATGGAGATTTTTAATTCAGTCGTACATCTTCAGCACGATCCGCTTCTGATCAATGGAGTTTTTTCTGGAGAAGAACTCCCGGTTGAACAGACGCAACTCAATCTTTTGTACATACAGACGTATCTCTTGCTGGGAAGACGATTCTTTTTAGAAAAAAATGAGACGAATCAACTTTACAAGGTCTTTTTAGACACCCTACACGATTTGATTGATCAATCTATTCAGAACCAGCGCCTAGATAGTGAAACTTTTAAAGAGCTTCTCTATTTTAGGGATGGGATTTTTGAGCATTTTGAAGAACTTGATATCGAGTCAAAAAAAGGGGCTATCAGACTTTTTACAAAACACCTTATTTGGGGTCTTGGATGTAAATCTAGCGGGTTGGAGGTGGAGCTTCAAGAAGATTACCCCTATCTAAGACAGATGACCCCAACAATTATAGATCTTTTTGATAAGATAGAGGATTTATGGGCACCTTTAAATTGGATTCAAATCCTAAAAAGTTTGCAACCATCAGATAAGGGAATAGAGGAATTCGAAGCGCTTTACCTCAGTAAAAAGATAGGTGTTCTTTCAAATCTTGAATTTGATGATTGTGATTTTGAGGCTAAATTTTTCGCTTACTTGGAATCTGTTGCCCCTGAAGAACGAGTCTATGCTTTTACAAATTTAATAGGACGTATCAAGCAGCGTTTATCCATCGATAGTACGCCCAATCCAAAGAGTATACGTACGATCAAAGCTTTGACTTTTTTTACGCAAGAAATCCTTAATCAAAAATTCCTCGATTTCTTATTTGAGAAGCAACCCAATAAAGAAAAAGAGATGGAAAAGATCTATCACCGTTTACTAATCCTTCTTGCCCAAAGATCTGAATCGTTTGAGATAATAGAAACTTTTTGTGATCCGCAATTTCCCTTAGTCCCGCTTCTAGAAAAATTTGTCTCCTTTAAGTTCGACCACTCTGCCCATCAACAGTTATTGGAGGAAATTTTCCTCCCCTTGATTGGAAATTTTAAATTTATTTTTAGTCCCAGAACTTTGGGTCATCAATCTGATGTCTTAGGTTATTTAGATGAAAAGAAAAAATGTGAGATAGTCACCCATTGGTTTTATAAATTAGAATATATCGAAAAAGTTCTCTTAGAAAGCGGCTCATTTCCAAGAGGGGGCTCATTCTCGAGATGCATTCAGGATCAAAAGATGGCTGTTTTAGCCCGCTGTGAGGTCAAAATTCCGGAAGTTAGAGCCGTTTTGATGAGCTATTTTAACTATGTTAGACAAATTCTTTTAGAGCAAAAATTCCTGATAGAGAAAGGAAGAACTGCTCCTACAGACAGTTCGCTGCAACTTAGCCGATCTAGGGCCTGTATTTTGGAGGATATCCTTAAATATGTAGGGGGTTGCGGTAAAAAATTCGAAATCAAAGACTTTAAAGAAGTCAGAGAAATTAAAAACTTTTTTATTCAAAAAACGGATTTAACAGACCGCCCCGCGAGCAACTGAACTAGATTTATGCTCAATTTTTAATTTGGGTATATCTTTTTGAAAATAGTGGATTAACCGGAGAACTAGATTGAGCCTTTTTTTATATTTTTTCTCCTTTTCCTTTTTCTCGGTATGCGAAAGAAGCTGGTAAACAGGAGCTCTTTTTAGATGCTTTTGTTGAATTTTACTATATTGATCTGTTAAAAACCTTAGTGCCAAGAAAACGAAAAGTGAATGGATCAACCAAATAAGGGGAAATACACCAAAGCTTAAAACCGAGAGAACTTTACTTTTAAAAGTAGGTTTTAAAGAGGTATCTTGGTCAATCATAGAATCAAGCATCTCCTTGAAGCTTTCAAAACCGGGAAGTGCTACCGCTTTACCACTTGATGTGACAACCCCTTTGTCACAGAACTGATCTCGTAATAGATGCAAACCGATCCGCCCACTTTTTTCTAACGTCCCCTGGTGTCCGTATGCGCTCCAAAAAAACCTCGGTAGATCACCCCTTTCTTTTAAAAAACCGGCGGGTTCTGTATCGATAATAGCAATTGCACCCTCTGGAGTGAGCCTGATATTACTCATAGAAGCATCTAAAAACCCTGATAGTTGGATAAGTCTGCCCAGACGATAAGCCAATAAGGTCTGCTGTGCAGTTGACATACTCCTTATGCTCTCATAGGTTTGTTGGATACTTAGAACCTCCATTTTTTCAGCGATTACAAAATAGTTTTCTTGTGAATTCTGCTTATTACAAAAGGGGATCCTGGCGTAGAATTTTTGAGGCAATTTAATCGGAATGTTCTCGATTTGTGCTATCCTTCGAATCCGCTCTTTCATAGGGATTCTGAATAGACCATCATGAGGATGAAAATAGGCCATATCATTGATAGAATTAGCCGGTCCGAAGATGAAACTCGATTCGGGGATTTTGCTGCCACAGGGCTTGAGTACCCAGCCGGGGAGTCGGGGATGTTCTACTGCGGTGTAGTAGGGGATAATTGTACCTGTTCTTAGCCTTTTTGACGCCAAGAATTGAAAATGATTTTGACTGAGTTCTTGAACATTTCGTCGAATTTGATCTTCATCATAGCTTAAAGGATCGCTAAAAATAGAGGATATTTTCGCTTTTATAAAAATATTCTTCAAAGAATCCACGAGTTCAGGATGGTGCTTTTCAAAACTGTAAGTTTCAATCCATTCTTCTAGAGGATCCTCTAAAAAGCAATATGTTCTGGGTAGAAAGTTGGAGCGGTATATATCTAGAAATGTTTCGTTCATGTCTTCTACTGAAAAAACCATTAAGAAAATGTTAATGTAAATTAAATTTTTTCTCAATATTTTTCAAGAGTTTTTACCCAAAAAAAAGGGTTGCCTTTGCTAAATTTGTTTTACTTCCCTACAAAATTTGAAAAAATTTGAGGATTTATGTTAAAGTTTTTAGCCTGACGATTTGCAGGTTCATGACGCACTCTACAACTCTTTCCCATTCTTTAACTTTTCCTGTAAATGCGTGTGCAGCCACGGAAAATTTCTCAAATACCGATTTGAACCCTGAACAACTTGAGAGGTTTCGAGAACTTCTTGCTACAAATCTCTTGTTAATTCCTAAAGAGGAATACCGAGAAGATTTATGGGTGGTTAGGCGAGGGCTCGGGGAGTTTTTAAGCTATCTTTTATCGATGCCGCCTTGCGCTAAAATTCAAATGATCGGGGGAGCAGCGGGCTGGGTTGTAAGTGGAAATAGTTTTCAAGACGTTGACTTTGCCATATTTGATTCCGAAAAACCCTACGAGACATTTCTCGATTATAAGTTAGCTTTATTAAATCTAGTCGGTTATTGGGTAAATTTTTCTTGCCCATATGGGAAAAGGCCCCTTTCCAACGACGAGATTTTTGATATATATTTCTACAAAACTTCTGATAAACACCTATGTCTATCATTTGGGAATATAGATTTAAAGATTATGAAACCCGGCGCTCGAACCCACCTTTTTGGGGATGATGCACTCTGTTTAGATCTTCATCCAGGAGAGATACAGAAATGTAAAGTGGGGCTCGTGCCCCATTCTCTTAATTCCGATCTCGATTTTGTCATCGACTTATCCAAAAAAAAGATCCTCCATCTCCCAAAGCCAGAAAGTGCTTACGGTTACCATTTTAGGGTGTTTAAAAAGTTTTCGGAGGATTATCTTGTCGACGAAGAGATTATAGATTTTGCTCTTTACCACATGTATCAAACTTTTATACAAAATCCATTCTCATTCAAGGAGAGTTTAAGGTTTTTCTGCCTGAACCATTTAAAAAAAGAAAACGCCCTAAACTTTAAGCTAAATTTCCATAATGGGATCTTTTTTAACGAAAAAATTCCGGAAGCTCTTAAAGACTCTATTCTCGCCTTGGTTAATGAAGAGTTAGACCTGTTTTTGGGTTATTATCCACAAAATGTTTGTTGGGATCCTTATAAAGAGTTGCTGAATGTCCTTTCTTCTGGTTTGCGTGAAAATCCAGAAAAGCTTTTCTTGAGACCGAATGCATTCTCTAATCATTGCATGCAGTTTTACATGCCCAAGCCTTTTTTAAGATCTGTGGAGGATATTTTACATTTTATTCCGCAAGATCCCGAAACAGACATGCGGGTTTTAGGCTCTGCTCTAAGGCTTTTTTTTGCTCAACCCCTGGCTTCTCACCCCGAGGCGCAGGCTTTTATTCAAAGGGCCTATGATATTTATTTGGAAAACTATCCTCTTACCCAAGAGGTAAAGGCGAAATGGGATAACATTAATAAAACCTACAGTTTCTCTAATTTTAGACATCAAGATCCTTTTGAAGAGCTCAAAAAACTCTCTAGTGGAGAGCTTCTTTCAAAAGAGGTTTTTGAAGAGTTGATGCCTGAATGCATCCAAAGCGGCAAATATTCTGAGGAGGAGCTAAGAGGGTTTTTATTGAAATTTCCCCCAGACCACGGCCTCGAAGAAAAGAGAATTTTTTTAAGAAAATTCTATTTAGACCCCGCAAAAAGGATCTCATTTTCTGAAATGGAGAAACTCCTTACGCAGTTTTTCAACGAAAGGGCGTATGAGGAGTTTTTAGGTCTGTATCCCAGAAGCTTTTTTGAACAAAGTTCAAGATTTATTGAGGATGATTTAATCGACGTCGATAGTAAAATCAATCTTCTTTTATGGATTGAACGAAATAGATTTTTTGACAGACTCTCATGGAGGGCTCTAGAAAGATACGAGATATTTGCCTTATCCATGAAGCCCTCGAAAGCAGCACTTCTTTTTTTTAAAAAAGAGGAGAATTTTAGGTTTTTTTCCTGGATCGAGGATGCTTATCGAAACAATCCTCAAGCCATGCTTTTTTTTGAAAATCTTAAGAAAGAGGCAGATAACACAAAAGATCTTACCTCCTATTGCACTCTGATTTTTTCTTTGGAAACGAAACTGCCGTTTTCTATAAATACTTTAAAAAGTTTGGAAGATCAAAAGCTGAGTCCTTTAGGGGAAAAGGCCATCTCCTTCTTGAGGATTTTTTACCTACACGATTCTTTAGAGGAAGAAAGACTCCTTAAAGAACTTCAAAACCTTGATAAAGAGAGCTTTGTTTACTTAAAAGAGATTTTTTTTAAGATCTTATCCAAAGCAGCTAGTGAGCAAAGGACCTTATCAAAAGAGTTTTTAGCTCATCTTTTTAAAGATCTAAAATTAGAGACTATCCTGGGAGAACTAAATGGAAAATTCGACGCTCCCACATTCGATAAGATCCTCTTCGATCTTAAAGAAAGAATCGAGTTTCCCCATCCTAAAAATAGGGAGTTTGTACCTGCAGTTTTAAAATTTAGCCTTAGCTGTCCCTCTTTTACCGAAAAAAATTTTGACAGCTCTTTAATGGAAAATCTTTCTCGACTTGTAAGCGAACACCAACTTTTAGAGGTGAGGGGCGAAGCTAAAAACAGCGCTTACCGGTTACTTGTTCTTAAAAAAGGGATGAGGGCAAAATTTCAGGTTTCGTTAGATTTCAAGCTAGAGGTTTTAAGAGTATCCGACCCTTCTGAAAAGATTTTTGATCGAGCGGCTCCTCTTTTAGAAATTTTACATTTTGTGGAGGAGCTTTTAGTCAAACAGGAACACAAAAGCCTTTGTTGCAAATTTTTGATTTCTTACGGAAAACAGTCGAAAGAAAATGCCTTAAATGTACTCCATCTACTTGCGAATTTAGAGATTTGCCCCGTCGAAATTTTAGACCCTTTAGAAACTATCCTAAAAAATTTTAACGAGTTTAAGTTGCCCCACAAAACTAAAGGGCAATTACAGACTCTATTTAGAGGAACTCGCTTGGAGAGTTTTTTTGATTCTTACAAGCCCTTTGAGGGGATAAAAGAGGGGATAGATTTTCTAAAAAGCACCCCGATCGAAGCTTTTCAAAAAGATCCGAGGGTTTTGAGGGTCCTCTTTGAGTGCATCGACGAAAATATTGAAAGAGAAGACATGGAGTCTCTTTTGAATCTATTGAACTCGCCTTCCTATATCAATTTTAACGAGGACTTTTTTCAATTGCTAACTAGGCTGATCGATAGAAAAGAGCTCATGTCTAGTAAAAGCGAAAATCTCATGATCCAAATTTTGATGGGTGTTATGGAAAAAGGGATGGATCAGTCATTTGATCTGTTCTTTCGCCATAGGCAGGTGTTGCTTTTTTTAGATCAAAACCTGATGAAAATTTCCAAGGTTTTCTTGCGATTATCCCTTTTTAAGCGTCTTTTTCTTTCTGAAGAATTTGTTTTCGACCCAAATCACCTGGCAGTGATCACATCTTTACTGAATAAAAAAAATAGGGATCTATTTTTTAGAGATTTTATCGATGACAGTACTCTATTAAAGTGCTTTACAATTTATCAAGGGCTTGAAAGTCCATCCGAATTTTTTAGTTGCCTGCTTTCAGTTTTATCGAATCCACAGATTTTTGAAACTGTCAGTTTTGAGACCATAGCAAAAGGTCTTGAAATGATTTTTTCTTTACCGGATTTCCAAATGGTTCCCTTCTCGAATCAAGTGGATCTTTTTATGCTGTATGAAAGAACCAATAAGGAGTTAGAACCAAAACTTTTTAGGGAGGCTATAGAAAAACTGGAAAAAGATTCTCTAAGACCTGATCAAGTAGATTGGTTAGTAGACCATTTTTTCACCCAAGAACAAGATCCTAAAGTTTTAGGCCTTTTAGGATCTAAATTCATTAGGATTTTCTTATTTTCAAAAGAGAATATCTCTTGTGTTGTTAAAGTTTTAGATGTGTTATCCACAATCGCTGAATTAACAGAGGAGCAGGCCGATGCCATAGCCAAAATTGTGATGGAACGGGAGTTAACGCACCCTGACCTTATAGAGGGGATGACGAAATTTTTAGATCGCTTTGAAGAGACCCTTTTTTTTCCCGGATCCGGCAAATTTAGAGATCTCGCATTTTTATACCAATTATCTCAAAGAGAACCAAACCCAGCCCATGTTGAAAAAATGGATAGCCGCCTTGGGGTCTATCTTCAAGACCTGGGGTCCATAAAAGGGGAATGTCTTGAGAGAATAACCCTAAAAATCGTCTCAGGATTTGCCTCTTATGTGAGTTCAAGGGCAATAGTACCTCATCTAGACCTTTTAAGAGCCCTTTTAGCACCTATAAGCAAAAAAAAATCGTATTCTACCGCTTGGTTAAAAATATTTATCTCTGATAGTAGCCTCGTTCTATCCAAAAAAGGGGGTTATCTATCTTTTGAAGAGGCATTCCAAGGGCTTACCACTCAAGAGATACTAAGTTTAATAGAGTTCAGATGCTATATTTTCCAAAATAAAGTAGAGAAAGAGGAAGAAATATTTTCCTCTTTACAAATGCTGAGAAAATGTTCTTCACTAGGTGAGCAGGACGGTTTTACAAGAGTTTTGCAAACATCTCAAATAGTTGCTACCCTGCATGAAAAATTTCCAAAAGATGCCCCTTTTTTGGAGGAAGTTTACAAAAATTATCAAGAAGCACTCATCCAACCTCACCAATTTGATTTCTATTTGGACGCACTTTTCAATGCATTGGTATTTGGCATAGAGACAATCAAAAAACTGCAATTGAAATCACCCTCTGAACGAGATCTTTTAAAATTATCTAAAACTTTAGCTCTAAGTGTCGAAACTACCATCTATCTTTCACAATATCATGTAGAAAAAAATCGATTAGATTTTAGGTTCTTAAATCCTATTTTCAGAGATTGTCTTGGGGAATTAAAAGTAGATCACTTTTTGAATCTTATCAATAAAACATTAAATACTTTTATAGACCTTCTGAAGGTCTTTCCTGATGAGTTTGATGATCAAAAGGAGGATATCCACCAATTTTTTGAGGTGTTTGTCAATCAACTTTTTATCAAAAGGGCCGGTAAAACGGTAGAGCTTCTCAAGGATTCCTTTAGGTTCTTCGGAAATGCAGCAAGAGCTAAAGATGTTTTCTACGTGCACCTTTCGGTGGATCTTATTCTTTCGTTTTTTAATTTTAGAATGGATTTGGCACAAATAGAGGCTCAAGAGGAGTTGATCCGAGCAGAAGGGGATCTTTTTTCAAGAGCTTATGAGTCCACTATCAAATGCATCTTCGATTTCTATGATAAAAATCTTTATAGTAAAGCTCAATTTATTTACGAACAGTACAAGGTAATATTCCGTAAAGGGCTGCCTGCAGTTGATCAGAGGTTTGTCTCTGAGCTGATTTATTACGATCTCGATTTAGGGAACGTAAAAAAAATGCTTAAAGTTTACGACCAGCATGTGATGAAAAAAATCACCTTTAAGGAGAAATTGCAGTTTATGCAAAAAATTGCGGGTCGAGTGTTATTTCTTTTGGATAATGTTGCGGGATGGAAAAACAAAGAGTTTATCCAGTCGATCTCAGTTTATTATGAAAAGACTGCTCAAGAGCTTTTTGAGGAGAGAAACTTGTCTTTATCTCCAATTAGTGAGGTTTCGCAAACGGTCCTTTATCTCTACGGCTCTTTGGTGGGATCCTTGGTCGAAAATGCTGTAAAAAGTCCCCTTAAAGATGACGAAAGTAGAAAAGCACATTTAGAAGCAGCAGAAATTTGTCTTGTCAAAGTTCAGCATCTGATGGATTTGTTGCCGCAACTAAATATCCCCGGATTGAGCCCTATTTTTGCAGAACTTTTTCCCAAATTAGAGATGATGCTTGGTCAACAGTTCATTTTTTCCGATAAAGATCCACAATTAGCTAAACAAAAGTCCTGGGTAAGGACAAAATTTTTGGAGTTCATGATCAAAGGGATTCATTGTTTTAATACGAGTTGTCTTGAGATTGTGGATTTTACGGCTCTACTTTTTCGTTACTTAGAGTTTCTACAAAAGGAAATTTTAAATTCTAAATCTCTTATCGCAAAACGGCTCTATCAGCTCGAAAGAGCGCGAGCCATAGTTGGGTGTGGGCTTTGGGATGTAGTCCAACAAATTTTGACTACAGATGAAGAATACTTATTTTTCATAGAACACTTTTTAGAAAATCTTGATTCGATTGCCTTCTTGGAGGAAACTAGAAAAAAAGAGATCCTGACCCAATTTACTCCGAGGATACTGCAATGGGCAAAAGAGAAGCTTTCTTTAGGCACTTTAGAGAAATTACGGCCGCTTTTAGATAAAATTTCTCATCGATCCATATACGATTGTTAAAAAGGATACTGTTATGCATGGCTTTGTTATCATAGGAACTTTGATTTACGTACTCAGTAGGGACCACTCTAGCGTACTTATGGTCCATCGCCACAAACGCTTTTCAGACGATCAATTGGGTTTTTATAACGGGCTTGGGGGAAAGATGGAGGATAAGGAGACTCTCATAGAGTGTATGCAGCGAGAGCTTAAGGAGGAGGCTGACATTGAGGCGACAAAATTCTCTTTGAAAGGTTTTGTCCACTGGGAAGGATTTGGCAAAAAAAAAGAGACTTGGCTTGGAGCCGTCTTTTTAGTCGAAGAATATCATGGGATACCTCTTTTAGAAAATCCGGAGGGCACCCTGGAATTCATCCCCATAAAAGACCTATTTAGCTATCCCCTTTTTGAGGGGGACGCAGCATTTTTACCCAAAGTATTCGAAAAAGATTCTACGCTTTTTCATGCCCATTTGAGTTACGATAATAAAGAATTTCTTGGTGGAAGATGCTCAAAAGGGGCTGTGATTGAAGAATTTTTTTCTAAAAAAAGATGATCTTTTGAAATTTATTTAATATCTTTTTAACAAATTATTTAAAATTAATATTCCTCCTGATAATGAGTGGAATATGATCTACATAATTATCGTCATAGCCTCATTTTTGATTGGCTTTAATTTTAGCGTTATCTCGGGGACTATTGTTTTTTTACAGGATGTGATCCTTAAGACCCCCTTTCAGCAGGAAGTGGTGGTGGGGAGTTTGCTTATAGGGTCATTTTTAGGTCTTATTTGTATTGCCTCCTTTATTGACTGGTTTGGGCGTAGAAATTCTTTAGTAATAAGTTACGCGCTCTATTTTTCTGGGGCGACCCTTTTTGCTTTATCGGATACGATTGATGGTTTAGTTGTAGGAAGGCTTCTCACGGGGATTGCTTTAGGGGCAAGTTCAGTGGTTGCTCCCATGTTTTTAGCCGAGATTAGTCAAAAGGAAAAAAGGGGAGGGATAGTCTCCTTGCATCAGCTTCTGATCACGATCGGAATTTTGGTGGGATATCTGGCAAACTACTTGATTGATGAAACAGGGGCATGGAGAACGCCTTATGCGTTTAGCGCTCTTGTATCAGGTCTTGGACTTTTTGGAGCTGTATTGAGTAAAAAATTCCATTTTACCCATGAACCGCAAAGAGACACAAAAAAGTTGATCATTTTGACCCCCGAGATCAAGCGATCCCTCATTCTTGGGATTATTTTGGCATCCTTACAACAAGTAACCGGTATCAATGCGATCATTTTTTATGCACCGACTCTTTTACTTCAAGAGGGGATTGCCTCAAGAGATATTGCACTTTTTGCCTCGGTAGGAATCGGTTTGGTAAATTTCATCATGACCATTTTTGCCATCTACTTTATTGATAAGCTTGGACGCAAGCCCTTATTGGTCTATGGATCCACAGGGATGATCTTAGGATTGATCATCAGTCTTTGGGGATTTTACGAAATAGGGACCCTTCTTTATATCGCCTCGTTTGCCACAAGCCTAGGTCCTGTAGTTTGGGTCTACTTGGCAGAAATCTATCCCGAGCGTTATAGAGGAAGATTACTGACGATAGCAGCCTTTTTCAATCTCTTTTTTAACGCTGTGATCGCATTTACATCTTTAAATATTATCGATAGGGTCGGAGTGCCCGGTTTATATGGAATATTTATCTTCTTTTTGATTCTAGGAATTTTCTTCACCTTGCGTTTTTTACCAGAAACACAAGGGAAATCACTTGAAGATATTGAGCATATTTTCAAAAAAAGGTCTTAAGGAAAAAAGAGACTTTCTTGAAAAGTTTTTTAAGAAAAAAAGAGCGCTAATTCGTGTAAAATTTGGTTATAAAAAACGGGTAGCTCTGTTATGTTTAGAAAAAATCTAATTTGAGGTGCAAAGAATTCGATGGACTTAAAAGAGATCGAGGCAATTTTAGGGGCGAAAACGTTTGAGAAATTGATGCACTACACACCTAGCGTCTCAAAAGAAAAGCTCTTTCATCAACCAAAGCACCGTATGGAAGAGATCTACGTGCATTCTGACCGCAACCAAAATGTCTTGAATAACTTGGAAAGAATGTATGGAACGGGCCGTTTAGCTGGGACAGGATACCTCTCTATTTTGCCTGTGGACCAGGGTATAGAGCACTCGGCAGGTGCCTCTTTTGCGCCCAATCCCGATTTTTTTGATCCTGAGATGATTATTAAACTCGCTGTAGAATCGGGTTGTAATGCTGTTGCCTCCACATTCGGGGTGTTGGGGCTATACGCAAGAAAATACGCTCATAAAATCCCTTTCCTTGTGAAAATCAACCATAACCAGCTGCTTAGCTATCCCAATCAGCACGATCAGGTGCTTTTTGGAAGCGTAGACGAGGCATACCAAATGGGTGCTGCTGCTGTAGGAGCTACAATTTATTTTGGATCTGAAGAATCCAATCGCCAAATCACCGAGATCGCTCATGCGTTTGCTTATGCTCATGAGTTAGGAATGGCCACAGTACTCTGGTGTTACCTTAGAAATCCTGCTTTTAAAGTGGGTGATACCGATTACCATTTAGCCGCCGATTTAACAGCGCAAGCCTGTCATATTGGTTGTACGATCCAGGCTGATATCATCAAACAAAAGCTCCCCACATGTAATGGTGGCTATAACGCCCTGAAGTTTGGAAAGACCGATCCGAGATGTTATACCGATCTTTGTAAAGACCACCCGATTGATTACACCCGCTATCAAGTTTTGAATTGTTACGGAGGCAAAATTCCTTTAATAAACTCTGGAGGAGCCTCTAGTAAAAATGAAAAAGAGGATTTTAGTGAAGCAATCTATACCGCTGTTGTAAATAAAAGAGCTGGTGGAGCGGGTCTTATCATGGGACGAAAAGCGTTTCAAAAACCTTTTAAAGAGGGTGTGAAGCTGATCGAATCGGTCCAAGATGTTTACTTAAACTCACAGATTACGATTGCTTAACCTTACCCAAGCGATATGCCCGCCTCACCGATAAAATTAAAACTAATTTTACCAGAGAGATCATCTTTTTCAAAATCGACTAAAGTTTTGCACTGGAGTTTGTAACGATAGGGTTTGTTGTCTAGAGTAGATAGTAATAAAAAATGATTTGTAATGGTGACGGTGCGTTCTTTAGTGTTTATTAAAAATTCTGGTTTATCCCCAACTTCTTGCGTAACTAAATAGTTTGGAAAAAAATGGCGACTAGCCTCTAGACATCCGTCCAGCATAATACCCTGAGTAACAGCTCCCAAAAACTTAGATTTAACGTTTTTAAAATCCTCTTCAATTAGCGCTAGTAAAGTTGAATGAACATTTTCTGGCTCGATACGTCTTTCATCAATAAGGTATGAGTTTCTTTTGGAGTCTTTTAGTAATTGCAATTCATCTGTGCAGTCAATTTTAGTGGTATCTAAGCTAGAATTAGGGGGAGTTTTGAGGGAATCAATTTTGGGTTCTTCGATTGATTGAATAGAACTTTGATTGGAAGAATCTGGTAAAAGGGGAGAATTGAGATCATTTTTGGGTTTTTTGATTGATTGAATAGAACTTTGATCGGTAAAAGATTTGAAAAAAGAAGAGAGCCAAGAGAAAATGTTTTCAACAAAAAGCCATAGATTTAAAATTTCTTGATTCCCATCATTTTCAAGTTGACGGTGTGTGTAAGCATATGTAGTAGCAAGATCAATCATAAAATCCCCCTCTTTTTAATATATTATAACATAAAATTATATATAAATAAAACATTATTTAATCCAGCAAAGGGAAAATGTAAACCCCTGACTATGCATAGTTTATATAAGAGGTTCTGCTCTCTATCTCTCTTTTAAGCTTAGCAAACGAGAGTGGGCGAAAATAGGCTAATTTGGGTACCAGGAGGGGGGGCAAATTAGGGGGGGGACGCCCCTTTGGTCTACTAAAAAATCCAGATTGACTTCTCCCCCTTTAGGGGCGAGTCTTTGCGAGTAGATTTTAGCTGTCAAAAAAGCTATGGCTGTTACAATGTCCTGCTTTTGAATTTGTATGGTATGGTAAACCCCACTGTAACGGATAGGAAGTACAAAATCGGGGCTGAGTTGTTCAATACCGAGTGTTTGCGCTAAAGTGAGACCTGAAATTCCTAAAAAGAGGGTAGTTGCCTCTGTTTTTAGATCTACAGACCCCCAAACTACAAGCCAAATTTTATTCCCTACAAGAAGATCGAGTCTAGGAAGATAGAAGACTCCATTCAATATGCTTGCGCTTGCTGGGCGCTGGTCAAAGCTTTGTTTTTGATTTTCTCCACAGACGGGAACACAATAGACCAGAACGTTACCCTTGTAACCTACGTTGAGACTGCTTAAAACCGATTTTGTATTTCCCTCAACTTTTGTATCCAGCACAAAAGGGGAAACGACAATTTTAGGAACCTGGATATTTTGGGGCTTAAGTGGGAAAAGGGGGATTTGCACGTCTCTTGAGGGGATGTAAAAGGGGACCCAGCTCCCTTTTTGCAGGGTTGTGTCATCTATTTGTATATTTCTTAACCTCCCTTTTATTGGGGAAGTCAAAAAGAGAACTCCTTTTTCTACTTTGGCATCAAGATCCATTTGAAAAGTCTCAGACTTTAGATGTAATGCGCTTTTACCATTTCCTTGGGTTGCATCGATGAAAGCCGTTCCGTCAAGTTTTGGCCCTAAAAAAGCGATATCTAAGGTGGGAAAGTGGTCAAAATTTAGATAGAGATGGAGAGAATTAGGTTGAAAAGGATCATAAATACATCGAAAACTGGAAGAGCCGTTAGCTGGAGGGGCGTTAATTTGCGTGTAAGAGGTTGTGGTGTCTATTTGGACATTAAAGGGGCCAAACGAACGCTTATCAATAGTCACTCTTGTATCGACAAACTCGCCGTCATTTCCTGTTTTCTGGTTGATCAGCTGAATATTTTTTGCTTCAAGATTGGCAACTATTTCTAGTTTTTTTTGGGTCTGGCTTAAAGGGAAAAATAGCGATTGACAGTCGACTTTCAGATGCCCTCCCCCTTTTATTCTAATCGATCTGTCTTTGAAAAAATTGAGGTGCTGAAGAGAGTGAACAGAGAGGACAACAGTAGATTTTTTGAGGTTTTTAGATAGGGTGAACCCCTCTTTCGAATAGGTTCCGAATAGTTCTGCGTTTATTAGGGGGTTTTCAAGTTTGATCTCTCCTTGAACCAAATTCCGCCCTTTGGCTTTTCCCTGAATATGAATCGATTTACCAAGAAAATTCACGGCGTTTTTTGAAATGATCTCTAGAGGAAAATTTTTGGAATCTACCTCGATATCGATGAATTCAGCTTCTGAATTTTTGAACTCGACCTTACCTTCGGATGCAAATGTGCCTTCAGCCTTTTGGTGATCTTCAAAATTTAGATGCGTTTTATATTCTATTTTTTGTACCCCTTTTTCTTGACGAAAAGAGACAAACCCCTTCCCTCCCTCTACTTCGATGGGAATTTCTTTCAATGAGCTTTGTAAATAGTCCACATGGCCATAGAATTCAAACTTATCTTTTTTTTCCCATTCAAAAGAGGAGATAACCCCTTTAACACCTAATTGTTGGGGGAGAGTAAATGAGAAATGGGTGGGCTGAATGGAAAAGATCTTTTCGAAATTCTCTTCGATTTCAAAAGCAGTTTCTAGAGTTCCGTTAGGGGCTTTCAATTTCAAATTTTCTATTTTGAACTTTTCCAATGAGCCATCAATTGTCCCCTCAAGGGATCCTTGTTGGAAAAGGTAGGCGCTATAGGGACCTTTAAGCTCATTGAACTCAAAAAAGAAATCCCCTTTGACGTTTGAACCTAAAGATTTTTCTAGTTCGATTTTTTTTAGGTAGAGGTTGGTTTCATAACCTTTCATTTTTAAAGGAAAACGGGAATCGCCCCCTTTGATCGAAAAGGAGGTATCTTCTTTAAGTTTTGTGAAGTTTTGAATTTCATAGTGCCCCAAAGCTGAATGGATCAGGATAGGCTCTAAAAGGGTGAACCCCTTTTCATCCAAGCGAATTTTTGTGGTGGGTAGACTCAAGTTCTGAGCTGTGACTAAAAAGCTCACAACATTATTATTGAGATTACCATTTAACGAAAGGGTGGGGCCAAGCTCCTTAAGTATTTCCCCATTTTGGTAAAGTTCTCCCCATGCAGTAGAGAAGTTATTCACCTGAAATTGGTAAACATCTTTAACGGTTTTGAGCGATAGAGATCCTTTAGCGGGTTGTTTTAACTGCGAATCAAGAGTAACATTTTTAAAATTTCTATCCAGCTTAAAGGTTTCCACCCCGAGTATAGACTCTTGTAGCGTGCGTATTTTTAAAGGATTTTTGAGTTGAATAGACCACTCTTTACCCGATTTAATAGCCCCTCCAACTGAGCTATTACCCTCTAAGGAGAAGGGGAGGTTTAAAAACTGAACCAGGTCATTTGATAGGACATAATTAAAAGTACACGGGCGAGTAAATGATAAGGTCTCTTCATCAAAATTTATTGCGGCATCCAGATATATCAAAGGAGAGTCCACCTCGATTGTCCCAACAAAACTCGGATCGAACCTCAACTGAATTTTAGAATTTAGGAAACTCCCGATAAGATTTGAAGCCTCTTTGGACCATAATAGAGGGAAAGATTTAGAGTTGAAATCGAGAAAGCCTTCAAGCTCAAACAAAAGTTTTTGTTTATGAGATAATGCCTCTGACCACTTTTCATCACATCGGAGGGCACTCTCCATAGAAAAACTTCCACTCATCTGCCCATATCTAGCATTAGAATCGAGCCGACTGTAAAAAAAGTTTTTCCCTAGATGGCAATACCCATTGATATTGCTAAACTCGGCTTCATTAAAACGGAAGGTTCCATTTTCAAAAATGAGGTTGAATAAGCTTCTTTGGTAAACCTCTTTTTTTTCTTTGTTCTTTGAGGTGGACGGGATTTTCTCAATAGAAAGATCTGGATTTTTGAGTGTGACATTAGTGGTTTCTAAAAACAAAATCATCCAGTAAAACCCCGAATCTACTCCGATTTCGTCAATAGAACCATTGATCTTCGAGGATACTATGTCTATTTTTTCAAACCGCATTTTTCCAAAAGGGGATAATGAAGCCCTTTCTAGGGTTACAGTCCCATCCACAAAACTACTGGCGATTTTTTCTATCAAGATTTTTGGGACCAAATAGGGTAGGCCTATCAGTAGTATAAGGAGTATACTTAAAGAAATAGCCAGTCTTTTGAAGAATTTGGACAAAAATAGGTCGAAGAGCTTCATGTTCTAGTAGATAGCTTCTCTATAAAGAGTTTGTCAAGAAAATAGCCTGAGAATTGATTGTAGCTAAAAAAAACTACTCCACCGTTACCGATTTTGCAAGATTTTTGGGGTGATCGATGTCATGCCCCTTCTCTAAGGCGACATAAAAAGCATAAAGCTGGAGGACCACCGAATAGAGAATAGGCAACAATGGCTGAGCTATCGATACATCGATCTTAAAAGCAAAATCGGGAGAAATCTCCTCAAGATTTTGATTTTTTTGGGCAATAGCAAAAATTTTCCCTTTTCGTGCCTGGATCTCTTGGACATTCGAGCAGGTTTTCTGAAAGGTAGGAGCGTGACCTAAAAGGGCAATGGTGAGGGTATTTTCATCAACTAGGGCTAATGGTCCATGCTTGAGCTCCCCCGCAGGGTAACATAAGCTAAATATATAGCTGATCTCTTTCAGTTTTAGGGAGGACTCCAACGCTGTATAAAACATGTATTGCCGTCCGATGAAAAGAACCTTATCAAATTGGCAGGTTTGTTTTGCAATTTCTTGGATGAGAGATTTTTTTTGGAGTACCGATTCGATGAGGCTTGGTAATGTTCTTAAGTTCTGTATCCAGGTATTTCCTTGATCAAGGAAACCGTGTTTCATTTGATAAAACTCAAGTGTAAGTAAATAGAGCAATAAAAGCTGGCTTGTAAAGGCTTTTGTAGAACAAACACTGATCTCAGGACCTGCTTGAGTCATCAAGTGAAAGTCCGACTCGCGTATGATAGAGGAGTGTTGAACATTTGTAATACAAAAAATCTTTGCCTTTTGTCGCTTAGCCTCTCTTAAGGCCCCGATTGTATCGGCGGTCTCACCCGATTGGGAAATCCCGATAACTAAAGTGCTCTCATCGGTTAAACCCTCTTTATAGCGAAACTCCGATGCGATATGAGCTTGGGCGGGAATGCGCACAAATTCCTCTATGAAATGGGCAATAATACAGGCGGCGTGGTAGGAGGTTCCACATCCTATGAGGGCTATTTTGGAAACTTTTGGGAAAAACTCTTTGAAGTTTTTAGGAAGATTCAAGAGGATCTGCCCGTTTTCCAAATCATAGCGACCCTCCAGTGTGCGACGGATCGCATGAGGTTGCTCATGGATCTCTTTGAGCATAAAATGGGAAAATTCCCCTTTGTCATGAGAGGTGTTTTTTACGAAAAGGGGAGTGAATTGCAAAGGCGTAATCAGCCCATTTTGGTCATAAAGTTGTAGAGTATTTTCATTGATGAGAGCTATCTGATTATCCTCAAGATCTACCGTCTGAAATTCCCCTTCATAGAGGGCATTTCTATCTGATGTTACAATAATTTGCCCTTTTTGTTGGTCTAAGGCAAGGATCAGTGGTTTATCCCTTTTTGTGACAATCAGTGTGTTAGGATGGTCTTTATGGATACAGGCTACTGCAAAAGAGCCAATAAGCTTTTCATGAACCCTTTTTAACGTGTTGAGAAGATTGCTATCGTAAAAATGGGAAAAAAGATGTGCGATGACCTCTGTGTCGGTATCCGACAAAAATTGCACTCCATTTTTTTTTAAATAGAGTTTTAACTCGTAAAAATTCTCGATGATTCCGTTGTGGACTAAAGCAAGGTTTTTTTCATTATCGATGTGTGGATGAGCATTTACCTCAACAACGCCTCCATGAGTTGCCCAGCGAGTGTGAGCGATCGAAACCGCTTTGAGGTCTTTGAGGTGCAAGACCCTTTTTTCTAAGGATTCGACTTTACCGCAGCTTTTGACAATCTCGATTTGACCTTCATTGAGTAAAGCAATCCCAGAGGAATCGTATCCGCGATACTCGAGTTTTTTTAAACCGGCGATGCAAAGATCTACGCTAGAAACAGCAATCTTTCCTGAGATGCCAAAAATTCCACACATAGGCAAAGTTCTACCCTACAATCTCTGAAAAAGTAAAGAGAATAATCTCACAATAGATTGAAGAGCAAAAAAGTTCGAAATTCTATTTGGGTGAGCCTCAGTTTTTTTCACATTTCAGACATAAAAAAAGGGGAAATTCTTTGCGGCAGCGATTCTCCATTGAGGCTTTGGCTCCGGTGCTAGATTTATTAGAAATGAGTTCTTCTATTTCCAAAATTTTAAAGCCCGATTCTTTCAGCCATCGGCTCAAGGTAGATAGGGAGAAATGGTGATGAAAAACTTTTTTTGTCTCTTTTTTAGAAGGGTGGATTTCTATGGGTATAAGATTCTCACTTAAGTACAATTCAATTTTTCTAAATTGGATTTTTTTATTTTCATCTATGCCCCATCCCGATTGTCTTGGAATGCGAAAACAGGGGTGATTGAGAACTATCCAAAGCTCTTTTTTGGGCTTTAAAAGTTTATGGGCATTTTGCAAGGCTATTAGAGGTTTCTCCATGTCTTGCAAAGAGAGTAAAAAAAGGGCGACATCGAATTCTTCAGCGCTCTTTTGGATCGGGGAGGTAAGATCCTGGACATAGCAGGAGATTACCCCTTTTGTTTTGGCCGCTTGGACTAAAGATTGAGAGGCATCGTAACCCACATAACTCCAGTTTTCGGGAATTTGCGTGGCAAAAAAAGCCTGTCCACATCCAAGATCTACAATTTTTTTTGGGGTCGAGGAAAACCAGGTTTTTAGAAAAGGGATGATCACCTCTTGGTGGTAATAGTGGCCAAAATCCCCAACAAGCTGATCGTACCACTTAGCTCCCTCTTCCCAGCCCTTGTTTTTTTTTTGCATATTCGTAACTTTATCTCTTCAAAAAGAGCTATTGTAGACCAAAAGAGGTTTCTTAGAAACCCCTTTAAGATGGTATTTTCTGATTAAAAGACATAAAAGGAGACTAGTCTTTAAGGACAATCCGAGCATCCAAAATTAAGAATTCCTTTTGTAGTGCGACAAGCGGATTTATGTCCAATTCTACGATTTCAGGCCTTGAGGCAACAAATAGAGAAAAAAGGCTAAAAAATTCGGCTAATTTCCTTTTATCCACAGGCCCTAAATTTCTGTAGCCCTTCAGGGCATGATCAATTTTTGTTTTTTCAAAAAGTATGAGAGCCTCTTCTGGAGATAAAGGGGGAATAGCAAAAACGACATCTTTATACAACTCTACAGAAATTCCTCCAGAACCAAAAGAGACCAAAGGCCCTGCCATGGGGTCGCGAATCATCCCAAATAAAAGCTCAACTCCCCCTTTGAGATTGCACATCTTTTGTACAGTAACACCCTCAAACCCGGTCTGAATTTTGGAGGCGATGTCTTCATAAGCGATCCCTACCTCTTTGGTATTTTGCAGATTGAGCTTCACGCCACCTACATCGGATTTGTGACTAATCGTTGTAGAGTTTAATTTTATAACGCAAGGAAATCCTATTTTTTCTGCCGCCTCCATAGCCTCTTGTTTGGAGAGAGCTAAAATAGTTTTACCTACAGGCAGACCCGCTCTAGCTAAAAGCTCCTTGGATTCAAATTCGGTTAAAAGAGTTCTCCCTTTTGTATTAGGAAGAGAAATCTCTTTGGAAAGTTTTTTTCCTAAAAAACAGGGGTTTTTTTGGGCCAACTGAATCTTTTTTTCGTGTTCAATAATTTTTGCTAAAATTTTAGCGGCTCTATCGGGAGTAGAGAAATGGGGAATACGATTTTTTTTGAGAAATTTTACCCCGTCTAAAGTCTGCTTCCGCCCAACAAAACTACAGCAAACTGGAATCTTTCCCTGAATTTCTTGCACAACTTCTGCAATTTTCACAAAATCGGTCATCGATTGGGGTGAACCTATTACAATCAAAGCATCTATAGTGTTTTTATCCTTAAGCTCCTCAAAAGCTTTTCTGTAGGCCGCCTCTGTAGCATCGCCTAACACATCAATAGGGGGTAGAGCTTTGGCGCCATTGAGCTCAATAGCGTCTGTTGTGAGAACTCCCATACCTCCAGCATTCGTGATAATTCCTATGCGATCTCCCTGCGGGGTCTCTTCAAGAGAGTAATAAATAAACAGGTCAAAAAACTCTTCCATGGTATCAGCTCTCAAGACAAGCCCTTTATGAAAAATTGCTTCTACAGCCGTATCTGATCCGACAAGAGAACCTGTGTGAGAAGCAGCTGCGATTTTTGCCGCCTCGCTTCGTCCGGGCTTAATCGCGACTATGGGTTTTCTAAAAGATGTACTTTGACAAATACGGATAAACTCTTCGGCATTCCCAATGGTTTCCATGTAAAGAAAAATGGAGTGGGTTTTGGGGTCGTGAGCAAGATACTCGATGCAATCTTTGAATTCTACATCAGACATCGAACCCACTGAAATGAAAGCACTAAATCCGATCCCCAAGTCGTTAGCGTAATCGAGCATCGAGGTGCACAGAGCTCCCGATTGGCTAATAAAACCAACCCCACCAGCAAGAGCCATGTTTTTTGCAAAAGTCGCGTTCAGGTTAGAATAGGGGGACATCACCCCTAAACAATTGGGTCCTATGATACGAATGCCATACTCTTTTGCTATAGCAAGGATTTTTTTCTCTAACTCCTGACCCTCTTTACCCACCTCTTTAAAACCAGCAGAAATGATGATCGCGCTTTTGATGTGCTTTTTTCCAAGTTGGACAAGGGTCTCTGGGACAAGTTCCGCTTTTATTGCTATCACAGCTAAATCGACTGTCTGATCAATATCAAGAACCGAGGCATGGCAGGGGTGTCCTAAAACCTCTTTGCGTTTAGGATTAATGAGATAAAGACGCCCCTCAAAATCTAAAAGGTTCTCTACAATAGCGCGTCCAACACTACCCTCTTTGTCTGTAGCACCTACAAATACGACTGCATGAGGATGTAGAAATGAAGCTAGGGATTTCATATCCCCTATTTAACAAAAACAGTATATAATTTTAATATATTTTTTATTTATCTTTGTTTCACGGACTTAAAAACATATGTAGCCTCTGGGCGCCTGGGGGGGCAAGCTCTTTCAAGTAAATCCACAGCCCCGCGAAAAAGTTCTAAAGCGTGTGGGGTCACCTCGTGCAAAATCGCCCTGATCAATTTACTGGTATTACAAGGTCTTGGGGGGAGTGGGTGGATGATGTGGGTTCCGTCAATTAGAGATTTATGAATTCTCACAAGACGAATATCTACCCTGTGGGGTTCGGGTATTTCAAAGGGTTGGCGATAGTCAAATGAGTTAAACAGCCTGTAAAGAGCAAGCCTTGCAAACATATGGAGGGAATATTCCTCGGGTAAGGTGATGAGCTGTTCGTATTTGCATCGATGGGTTTTTTTGAAAAGGACAGTCAAGAAGTCCGCATGACAAATTCTTAAAATATGATCACTGGGTACTTCAAAAAGGTGCTTGGGTTTGGATTTAGAGAGTGCCCATTTCAACTCTTCTGAAGAATTGTCACAAAATTGGATCAAAAACTTATCTAGTTTGTTCATCAAAAAAACGTTCATGATCACAGCTTCTGGATCCCTTACTAAGGGGTTTAATAAGTGGTCGTCTAGATTTGGAGGCGAAGAGGAGACTGTGCTTGCATCGCTTAAACTATCTGGATCTTCGTGTCGATTTATGCTGGAGCGAATATTTATAGGGCTTGACATAAGCTTGATCAAAAATTTTTACCAAGCTTAATAAAAATTTAATTTTTATTCAAGGCTCCGGCCGTAAGAATATAGTTCATCGCCTGTTCTATCGATAAGTTGATAGGACGAATTCTCTCTTTTGGAAGAATAAGAGTGTATCCCCCTATTTGATAACTCATGGGGAAATAGACGACCACCTCGTTTTCTGTGCCAATGGGTTGTTTGGGCGATTTATCGGTTAGAAAACCTATGAGTCTGAATTCACCGAATTGCACCTCGACGACAAGACTCATGTTCTCCTCTTTTTTTCCAAAGAAGCTTAAAAGATCTTTCAAAGAGCTGTATAAAGTTTTGATCAAAGGAATTTTGGAAATGATTTTTTCTATATACTCGTAGATAAGTCTACTAAGCCAATAATTAACGAGAAAACCCACAATAAAAATTGTGATTATGATTACCAGAACACCCATGCCAGGAAAATAGTAATCGGTTCCAAAAAGAAACTGCAGTGGCTTTTTTAAAATCCCTTCAGCAAAATCAAATAACCAGATTATGAGTGCGATTGTGAGCGCTATAGGGGCCAGAGTAAAAAGGCCCTGCATAAATATTCTTCCCATACCTAGATGCTACAGAAATTTGTTTTTTTTTGGTATCTTAGGGTGAGTTCTAAAATTTTTTTTATTTAAGGGTTTTCCAATTAAAACAGGAGTTTGCTTTAGATAATTTTGGTGTAAAGAATTCGCTCTTTTGCCTATCCTGTTGTGGTCAGATAAAGTCTTAACTTTATGCCTTTTTTGATTTCTCACTTGGAGGTCATGTGAAAAACTATTTAAGATGGATCAGTCCACATCTTGTTCTATTACTTAGCGGGGTCTTTATATCTATGGAAGCTAAACAGATTATTGTCATGGAGACTACTCAAGGAATTATTGAGCTAGAGCTCAAACCTGAAATTGCTCCCAAAGCTTGTGAAAATTTTGAAAAGCTCGTCAAGAAAGGTTATTATAACGGGGTGATTTTTCACCGAGTTATCCCGAATTTCATGATACAATCGGGAGATCCTACTGGAACGGGAACGGGGGGGGAGTCTATTTTCGGAAAATCGTTTTCTGATGAGTGCACCTCTAAAGTTCTTTTTACTAAAAAAGGGCTTCTTGCGATGGCTAACCGAGGGCCTAATACAAATGGAAGCCAATTCTTTATTACAACTGTACCTACCTCTTGGTTAAATGGCCGCCATACAATTTTTGGTGAAGTTGTCCAAGGATATGATGTTGTTGAAAAAATTGAGAGGACTAAAACTAAAAATGACCGTCCTGTCGAAGAACAAAAGATCATCAAAGCCTACGTAAAAGGCTAGATATTCTAAAAAAAACCCCTCTTTAAGAAAAAGGGGGGGGGTTTTAAGAATTTATTTCCTAAAAGCTTTTTCTCTATATGAGAGTGTACATCTTTTCAAAAAAGTGATAAGCAAATAAGTCCGATCAAAAATTTACGGGGCTTTTAGATGCGTTATATTTATACTGCTGTTGGTTTAGTATTTATAGGCTTAGGAATTCTCCATTTTGTTTTTAAAACAGAGCTTTTGATCCAGCCGCGCTGTAGTATTTGTAGTGCTTTACCCCAAAAAGAGCACGCCCTTGTCAATATTCGTAAACCCTCGTCGCCTATTGTGGATGGGCACTATATTCTTTTTACCCATCGACATCTAAGCAGTATTGACGAGTTTAGCGATGAAGAAAAAGAGAGTCTATTAAGCTTACTTGGCGCCATAGAAAAAAGCTATTTAAAGGAATTCGGCCTAATTGGACATACCCAGTCCCTTTCATCGTCAACATCGGGGCACCTATATATGGATGTGATTCCTAAAAAAGGGGTGGGCTACTATCTTTTTTTTCAACTCAATAGAGTTATAAGAAATTTAACCATTAAAAGTGGCAACCTGTTTTTAGATACCCAGAATCTCGTTCTGGATACGATGGAGTCAAATGAAGCCTCCTAAAAGAGGCTTTCTTTAAACGCCGTTGATCCCTTTTAAGTCTGTATAGAAATCTGCTCCTAAAACTAACGAGGCGGGGTGCTCTTTAGATTTTTCACTAAGAACTTTTGTTAGAATTTCCCGTTTTTCTTCCCCTAAAACTAGAAAAAATTTGTGTTTACAGATTTTAAGCGCCTCTAGAGAAAAGGTCATCCGTTCGTGGTTTAAGCCTGGGGCCGGGATCACAAGCCGCTCTTTTTCTTCTAAAGCTAGTGAGTTCGGGAAAATAGAAAGGGTGTGACCGTCTCCACCCATTCCTAAAAGACAGACATCCAAATAGGGTTTTATTAATCTTTCATAGGCATATGCATTTGTATCGGCATCTTTTTCTGCCACCATGCGATGGATATTTTCAGGTTTTAGGGGAAGATGTTGTAATGCTTCTATTGCATTTTTGTAGTTGCTTTCGGGGCTGTCGGGGGCGACTTGTCTCTCATCCGAGAAAAATACTAAAACCTTACTCCAATCGAGATCTGCCGGTTTGAAAGAGCGGTAAAGATCCATGGGAGTTTTTCCACCCGATAAAGCGATACGAAAAACACCTTTTTGCTTGATTGCTTTTTGCCCCTCGTAAATGATCCTTTGCTTCAGATTTAGAACAGCATCCTCTTTGGATGAGCACTCTACGATCCTTTTAAAAGGGATTTCGCAAAGCTGTTTTAGTGCTTCTAGTTGCACCTGGTTAGTTTGATCGTACTGAAGTTGGCGCATCAGGCTGAGGCCTATTTGCAAATCATCTGTGTTGAAACTTGCCGGAGCAGAGGAACTTTCGACCCCTTTGATCGAGGTAAGAATTTTGCTAGGTTGAGTCTTATCACGTTGCAGAAGAAATGTATGGGTGGGTCCAACCATCTCAAGCTCGAGAATTTTTCCTTCCCCCAATTCTTTTACCGACTCGCCCTCTTCGATAATGGCTCTAGCTTGGTCGTAAAATATTTTAGTGCGATTGTATTGATTTGTTTTGAAAAGGGGAGTGAGTTTTCCCCAAATAGCAAGCCATTGAGCTAAATAAAGGGCTTGAATTGGGATATCACTACACTTGTAATGGCATGGGTTGTAGCGGATCTTTAGGGTGTGGAATTTATCAATTACAGGAGCCAGTTGGGGAGCTGTTAATTCTTTGATAAGAATCTCTCTAATCGAAAAAGCCCTTGTATAACTTAAATCGCCAACGGACGCTCTTTTTGGAACTTGTTGGATATACTGTAAAATCAAGTCGGGATTTGTCGAATATTCTGAATCGAAAATCACCCTTGTTGCGATATTTTTGAGCGCATCGAAAAAAGGTTTATGTTCTTCATCTTTTTGCCAAAGAACCAAAAATACATCCAATTTTGGAAGTGCAAATTTACTCAGTGAGGTCGCAAGGCGATCTTTTTGATTGGGAGTAAACTCGATCTCGATAAATTCGCAAAAACGATTAGAACCTTTGGCCGTTTCCAAAAATGTGAGTTTTGCTTTTAAAAATTCTCGATCGGCATTCGATTCCTCTTTAATAAGGACATAGCGTGAGGGATAGTCAGTAATGATATTTTTTGTAAAAGATTCCAGGTAGTAAAGATGGTCCTCGGGTTTTGCAACTACAAAAATTGTCGAGTGCCCAATGATCCTTTGCGCAGAGGAAGACAAAAGCTTGAATATGTCTCTTATTTCGATCCATTCACCAGTCATATAACTAAATAGTGCCCCTCTAAAAAGACTTTTTTCATGATCTCCGGCCAAGAGCCTGCAGGGTAGAACTCATCAGCTTCTAGATTCTGTTTCTTCCATTCCTGAATGATCGGATCAAAAAGTTCCCAGCTAGCAATCAATTCATCCCGGTCTGTAAATAAGGAGCGATCTTCACTCATCGCATTAAAGATAAGTGTTTCATAGGCTTCCGGAATGGATTCACTACTGAAATAATCGTCATAATAAAAATCTAGTTTCACCGGCTTGAGGCTTGTCTTGGCCGGTACTTTAGTACGGATGATGATCGATATTCCCTCTTTAGGTTGGATCTGGATCGATATGATATTTTGTTGTGAAGACTGGGGAAAAAGAGAAAAGGGGGCTTTTTTTAGAACGATATTTACCTCTGTATATTTCCGAGGTAAGGCTTTACCCGCGAAAAGGTAAAACGGTGTTCCACCCCAGCGGAAATTATCTACAAAAAGACGCATCCCTACAAAAGTATCGATGTTGGAATTTTTTACCCTTTCATCATCCCGGTAGCCGTGGACGGCGTCGGTGTTGATGTACCCTTTTTCATACTGAGATCTTACTATGGCATCTATTTTCTTGATGGAGCGTAGGACCTTAGATTTTTCTTGATGGATAAATTCGGCCTCATTTCTGCTTGGGGCTTCCATAGCGATAAAAGCGAGTACTTGCATCAAATGGTTTTGGCAAAAATCTCTTAAGCAGCCAACCGAATCGTAGAACTCCACGCGGTCGCCGACAACAAGATCTTCAGCAGCTACTATTTGGACAGACTCTACAAACTCTGAGGTAAAGAGGTGATCAATAAAATGGTTGGAAAAACGGAAAGCGAAAATATTTTGCACCGTCTCTTTTCCAAGATAATGGTCGATACGATAGATTTGCTCTTCAAACAGAATTTTCTTAAGTTCTAAATCTAGAGCTAATGCAGAGGTAAGATCGGTTCCAAAAGGTTTTTCGATAATGATATTTGCAAATGAGGCACAACCCTTGTCGTGCAATAAACCAATCTCTTTGAGCTTTTGAGGAATTATAGTAAAGTAGGAGGGGGCAACAGCTAGATAAAAGGTTCGGTTCTCTTGAGTTCCGAAAGAGGGCTCTTTTTCTCCTAAGATTTTTTTTAGCGGGGAATAATCCCCATCAATATCCAGTGCAAGATAGAAGATTTTTTCGACAAATTCTCGACGCGATTTGCTGTCCCCTTTAAGGCGGGCAAATTCTAAAATTTTGTCTTCGACATATTTTCTAAATTCTTCATCTGTATTAGGTTTTCTCCCAAGACCGATGATACAAAAACGAGAGGGGAGCTTTTTATCTAAAAATAGAGCGAAAAGGGCGGGAAATATTTTCCTTTTTGCTAGATCTCCAGTAGCTCCAAAAAGGACAAAACATTGTGGTTTGGCCACGTTCTGTCGTGCTATCAGCTGGGTAAAATCCTGAGATTGAGACATAGCAAGCTTTTTTTAAAGAGTGTTTTTTGAACCTTAAACGGTTTTGGTATTTTGTCGCAATACCCATGAACAGCTTTAGGCCAAAAGAAAAGCTCTAGAGAAGGAGATTTAGGAAAGATGTTTTTTTCTTTCCAAAAAAGTATGTAGGATTTCTACAGCTGCAGCTTGATCAAGGTGCCCTTTTCGCTCTTTACGAGAAAACCCGTGTGATTTTAAGGACTCTTCTGCAATTCTTGAGGTCAATCTCTCGTCAATGAGGTGAATCGGTTTAGCAACTAGGAGCTCCAGATTTTTTTTGAGCTCGAGAACTTCATGGCACAATGGACTTAAAGTTCCATCCATATAAAGGGGCCAGCCTAAAGCTATCTCTTCAATATCTTTTAGATGAAGAATTTTCTCAAAGATGAGTTGTGCTGCTTTTGGAATGGGCCCTTTGTGCTCAATAGTTTCAAGCGGAAGGGCCATCGTTACTACTTTTGAGCTAATAGCAAGGCCGATTCTTTTTTTTCCGTAGTCGATCCCAAGTACACGCATGCTAAAGAGCGACTTCTTCCTGTTTAAGTCTAAATTCCTGATGCACAGTTGCAGCCTCTATAAAGGAAAAAAATAGGGGATGGGGAAGGAAGACCTTGGATTGAAATTCTGGGTGAAATTGCACACCTAAATACCAGGGGTGATCTTGGATTTCTACAATCTCGGTAAGACCCGTTTCAGGATGTTTACCACTGATAATAAGTCCCGCTTGCTTTAAAGCATCTAGGTAGTCCTGATTCACTTCATACCGATGTCGGTGTCTTTCCTGTATGATATCTTTTTTGTAAATATGGCGAGCTTTGGTATTTTCGACAAGATGACAAGGGTAGCTTCCTAAACGCATAGTCCCTCCTAGCTGAGTCACATTTTTACACTCCAAAAGGCTCAATACGATGGGGCTTTTGGTATCAGGATCCATCTCGGTGGAATGGGCATCTGAAATACCTAAAACATGACGTGCAAATTCAATCGTCATGACTTGCAATCCCAAACAGATTCCAAAACAGGGGATCTTGTGTGTACGGGCATGATGGGCCACCTGGATTTTTCCCTCAAATCCTCTTGGACCAAAACCACCCATAATAATGCATGCGTCAACTTGCGGGATCTGTCCCCCCTTTTCAAGTTTCTCCGCATCGATTTCAATAAGCTGGACTTTAGTATCTTGGTTAAGACCCGCATGATGGAGAGCCTCGAATACCGATTTGTAGGCATCTTTATGTTCAAGGTACTTGCCCACTACCCCGATCAAAACGCTCTTTTCAAGTTTAGATTGTCTTTGGAGCAGATTTTCCCAAATCGTTACATGAGCTTGGTTGGGGGGACTTAACTTGAGAATTTGGGCCAGTAGGAGGTCAATTTGTTGCGTTTTTAGACTAATTGGAACCTCAAAAAGCCCCTGTTTGACGTCGGGCTGGTCGATCACGGCGTGGATGGGAACATTTCCAAAAAGGCTGATTTTTTTCAGGCTTTCCATAGGGACTGGCTCGTCAGAACGGCAAATTATGATATCGGGAATAATACCCACTTGGCGTAATGCGACTAAGGAATGCTGGGCAGGTTTTGTTTTTGTTTCCCCTGAACTTTTTAGGTAGGGGACATAGGTTAAATGGATGTTACAGCAGTATTGGGGGTTTTCATATCGCATTTGGCGGATGGCTTCGAGAAAGGGGAGCGATTCAATATCGCCTACTGTTCCGCCTACTTCTATAACAGTGATATCGGTTCCCGGTTGCTGTGCTAGTTGGATACGGCGCTTAATCTCATCGGTAACATGAGGAATCACTTGGACAGTAGAGCCAAGGTAGTCCCCTTTACGCTCTTTTTGTAAAACAGTGTCCAAGATTTGACCGGCCGTAGCGTTGGATTTTTTTGAGATTTTACAATGAGTATAGCGCTCGTAATGCCCTAGATCTAGATCGGTTTCAGCTCCGTCGTCAGTAACGTAGACCTCCCCATGTTGATAAGGGCTCATGGTTCCTGGATCGACATTAAGGTAGGGGTCTAATTTGATGATGGAAACCCTAAAACCCATGCTTTCTATGATAGAGGAAATGGAGGCGGCGATAACCCCTTTGCCTAAAGAGGAGAGGACCCCACCAGTGATAAATATAAAACGACCTTGCATAAAGAGATGATACCTACAGGGGTGGAATTTCGGCAAGTTTCTAAAAAAGGGTAATAAAATATTTGTGATGTTTTTATATTTATTATTTAAAGAACAGGTATTTGTAACACATAAAATATTAGAATGTATATCCTTAAAAGTGAATTAGATCCATTCATCTTGAGGAGGTTAAATCATGGACATAGGAAATGCTGTTCCGGGGTTTTTTCTAGATTTTTCCAAAAGCGTTGTAGAGGTGTGTCGTGAAAAAAGAAATCCTACCAAACGAAATATGACCAAAGAAATTCAAAAGATTATCAAATTTGTATTTGAATTTTTTATGACAGGGACATTTTACTGGTTTTTGAAGCCAAAAAGCTTTTTAGAATCGAGAATAACGCTTTCTAGAGGGATCAAATCCCTAGCCTGCTTAAGCGTTTCGCGCTCCTCTTTTTTCATTGCTGTCGGCTTAGACCTTATTCTAAATAATTACTTTAATAAGGATAGGGCCCTAGCGAAATTTTTAAACCCTTGTCTGAAAATTATGGGGGTGGCCTTTATTCTCAATTCTGAAGAGGATGGGGAAAGATCATTTATGTTCGATTTGACCCATGCCTATACAAGAAATGTTTCTATATATCTAAATAGCAAGTTTTTCCCCGATAGCCCCCCTTTATGTCTTGAATCCTAATGCTAGATAAGTCATTTTTTGCTCTAAAAAAAGTCCCAAAATAGTTTGGACTTTTCCCTCAAAAATGGGCTATTATACTGAGTGTTTAAGTTTGACAGGTAGTAAAGCCCAAAAGCTTTTTTAAAATAGCCAGCTCTATGCAATTTTTTACTAGCTGGCATGTAAAGGGACGATCCTTTAAAAACTAAAAAAAACCTAATTTTAGTTGGTGCAAAATGAAAGACAAATTACGAGTGGGTGTTTTGTTATCCGGTGGTCCAGCTCCTGGAGGACACCATGTTATTGCTACCCTTTTCGACCTTCTGGAGGATTTCGGGGAGCTCTACGGAGTTGAGCGTGGGGCAGAGGGGCTTATTGAGGGTGCAGTGCGTCTTCTTAAAAGGGAGGAGGTCGATCACTACAGAACTAAAGGGGGATTTGACCTACTTAAAACGCGTCGCAAGAAAATTTTGCCAACAGATCTGGGTGCCATTAAAAAAACTATCGAAAGGTTTAGATTTGATGCCCTTCTATTTATAGGGGGAGATGACACTGCTACAAACGCTTATAAATTATCAAAAGAGGTGTCTACAAGTATAATTCACGTCCCCAAAACGATAGATTATGACCTTGCCGTCCCTTCGTTTGGCTTTGATACCGCTTGTAGTCTTCTCTCCCAGCTCATTAAAAATTTGAAAGTTGATGCCAGGTCAACAGGAAAATACTATCACGTTTTAAAACTCATGGGGCGGGACACAAGTCATATTACCCTTGAATGCGCTATCAGAAGTCGGGCAAATTTTGCACTGATTACGGAAGAACTTTTAGAAAAAGAAACTACCCTGGAACAAGTTGTGGATCAAATCCTCGATCTATTTAAAAAGAGGGGCAAGGACTACGGAGTTATTTTGATTCCGGAGGGGATTAGTTTAGCTTTAAAAGAGCTTGAAGAGGATACGGAGTTGGATCCTCATGGAAACGTGGATCTATCCGGAATGGAATCTCATATCAAATTGATGCAGTATGTCCAAAAAAAGGCAGAAAAAATAGGGATCAGATTGCCCCCTTTAAGGTTTGCAAATATGGGCTATGAAGCGCGCTGTCAAGATCCGAGCGAATTTGATTTGAACTATACAAAAAAGCTAGGGATTCGTGCTTTTCAAGCCATATTAGAAAAAAAGAGTGGCGTTATGGTCGCTGAAGATGGTGCTCATTCTATCGAAGACTATATGATTCAAGACCCGAAAAGGGGTCAGGTTGTAAAAAAGATTTCGGTAGATATAAAGGGAGCGAAATTTAGAACGTACCACCAAATGAAAGAAGCTCTAGTCCATGAAGATTAAGACGAACCAAGTAAAAGTTGGATCTGTTGTGATAGGGGGGGGCACAGCCATTAAAATCCAGTCTATGACCACCTCTAAAACAGAAGACACAGACGCTACTTTGAAAGAGATCTTAGAGCTTTATGAGGCGGGTTGTGAGATCATAAGAGTCACAGTCCAAGGGTTGAGGCAAGTTGAATCTGTCAAAGAGATTCGAAAAAGAATTCAAGAGAGGGGCTTAAATATACCCCTGGTGGCGGATATCCATTTTTTTCCAAAAGCTGCGACGAGTGTCGCCCCCTTTGTAGATAAAGTTCGAGTAAATCCGGGTAATTTTGCTATAGATTCGTTTAAAGAGCTGATCGACGTTTGTAAAAAGCATCACACAGCGATACGCGTAGGGGTGAATCACGGCTCTTTAGCTGAAGATATTCTTTACTCCTACGGAGATACACCCCTTGGAATGTGCGAGTCGGCATTCAGATTTTTGAGAATAGCCAAACAGGAATCTTTTGATCAGATTGTTGTGTCCTTAAAGTCTTCTAATCCTCTCGTTATGATGAAAGCCTATCGTCTTTTTGTCGAAATGCAGAAAAAAGAAGAGATGTTTTGCCCTTTGCATCTTGGTGTCACAGAGGCGGGTGAGGGTATTGAGGGTCGCGTCAAAGCTGCTTTTGGGATTGGACCGCTTTTATTAGATGGAATCGGAGATACGATCCGGGTCTCTTTAACCGAGGATGCCATACAAGAAATAGGTCCCTGTAAAATTTTGAAAAATATCCCTCCTTATCCGGGAAAGCTCGAATATACCGGGGAATCCCAGGATGAGGCAGTGATCCATCTAGCTGGCTGGGCCGGAACGTTTTTATTAGAAAATCCTACGGAAAAGATCGAGTTAAAAACTCCTTTCGGGGAGGCATTTGACTTAGACCTTAAAGACAAAATACTGCAAGCTGCGCGTATTAAAATGACAAAAGCTGACTTTATTTCTTGCCCCAGCTGTGGAAGAACGCAATTTAATCTACAGTCCGTCACTCGAAAAATTAAAAAAGCAACGGAGCATCTTGTTGGGGTGAAAATTGCCATCATGGGTTGTATCGTGAATGGCCCGGGGGAGATGGCTGATGCTGACTTTGGATATGTGGGTTCTAAACCGGGGTTTGTGGATCTTTATAAGAAAAACCAAAAGGTCATTTCACAAATTCATGAGTCAGAGGCTCTAGAAGCTCTCATAGGGCTGCTTAAGAGTGAAAGCGTCTGGTTTGAGCCTTTGCATGCATAAAAAAAGGTCGCCAATGCGACCTTTTTTGCTGTAGAGGCTTTCATTGTTCTAGTGGTGATGGTCGTCGTGATCATGTCCAATAGTAGAATCAACAGGATTCCAGCTGGGTTTTTTGAATGCGTGGATGATGAGCGGTAGGGCCACCATCGAAACTAATCCAATCACTAAAAAGGATACATACCTTATAACAGATTCGTCCTTGAATTGAGCTGGAGGAATGAAAACCAAGAAAATACCGAAGATGGAGGTAATGATCCCAAGGCTTGCGATTAACCACATCCCTTTATGGGGGTGGGGAATTTGGTAGGCTCTAGGAACATTGGGACGTGTATATCTAAGGCGAACGGCTGCGATAAACATCATCACATACATAACGAGGTAAATCTGCGCACTTAACGCTGTTAGAATCCAAAAAGCGCTACTGATGGTAGGCATGAGAAGATACATAAAAGCTGATAAAGTAACGATGATCGCTTGGAAATAAAGGAGGTTTGTAGGTATTTGATTGCGGTTAACTTTTTGGAAAATAGGGGGCAGATTTCCATGACGGGAGGTGGTATAAAGCCCTTTGACAGGTCCGATAATCCAAGCGTTAGTTTCCCCAACCGCTCCTGCTACAAGCAAAATCCCCAAAAAGCCTAGAAGCCATGCGAGATTGTAATTATCGAGAAAAATCTTTAGAGCAGCCATCAAACCCGATGCAAGACTGATTTGGTCTTTAGGAATCACCCAAGCTATCGATAACGAACCCAAAAGGAAGAGAACAAATGTGATAATTGCCGCCGCAAGGATCGCTATAGGGTAATTTCTTTGCGGGTTTTGGACCTCGCCTGCGTAACCGCTAGTGACCTCTAAACCGGCAAAGGATAGGAAAAGTCCACCTAAAAAGACGATATTATCAAGACGGCTAAGGTCCGGTAGCAGGCTTTCTGCGGTGAGCTGAATTTGAAGTGGCTCGCCGGAAAGAACCCAGGATATTCCAAGACCTATCAGGAATATACCAGGAATAATCGTACCTGCTATTACGCAAAAGGTACTAAACCAGCTGGAAATTCTAATTCCTGAAAAATTGAAAAGGGTCATCCCCCAAAAACTCGCCAGGATAACTGTGAGGACGTAGTACTTGTTTTCTACAAATGGGGGATAGAATACATAAGCCAGGGTTGTAGCCACAAATGAGAGAATCACTGGGAACCACGTCACATTATGAACCCACTGGATCCAAATGGCAAAAAACCCCCATTTGTCACCTAATGCCTCTCTTACCCAAATGTAGATTCCTCCCGATTTAGGCCAGCCGGTCGCAAGCTCGGCTGCAACGAGAGCCTGAGGTACTAAAAAAGTTAAGGCGACAACTAAAAAGAAAAATACGGAACTGTATCCAAATTCTGCTACCAATGGTAAGCTTCTTAGGCTTGCCATTACCGAAACGTTAAGCATAGCAAGCACAAATATGCTTATGACACGTTTGGAATTTCCATTTGCTATTTCCAAGAAATACCCCTTGAAAGATGAATATTCTATTCTTCATAGGGTTTTAAAAAAATTTTGTCAACCTAATCATTACGATCTTGAGTCGTTGGTGCTGAGCTATTTAAGGCTAAAATGATCTGGTCCGATTCGTATAGTGCGACCCCATTGACCACTAGGCAGGGCACTTGCGTTTTATGACCTACTTTTAACAGCTCCTCACGGTACTCAGGATGACGAATGTCTCGAATCTCGACTCTAGATTCGAGGTCAGCGACATGGGAAAAGACCTTTTGGCAGTAGATGCAGGTATCTTTTGTGTAAAGAACAGCTCTAGGGGGGAGATTTTCTTTGGTCGGGGCCCCAGAGGTTAAAAAAAAGGGGATAATTAGCCATTTAAACATGATTTTAATTTAGCCGATCTGAAATTAATTCAAAATTAAAAACAGCTCTAAAACTATTTAGAGCTAATATTAGAATTTTTTTTAATTATTGATAGAATTTAATTATTTAATTTGTATATTGCAATTAAAAGACCTTTATTTGGGTAAAAAAGCTTTTTAAAAACAAAAAAAAAGGAAATTAACATGGTTGCAAAAAAAAGAGCTGTGAGAAAGGCTTCCAGAAAGTCTTCAGCTAAGAAAGCTACAAGAAAGCATTCACGCAGAAAGCACGCTAAAAAAGCTGCAAAAAGACCAGCTAGAAAAGCTGCAAAAAAAGGAGCTAAAAAAGCTTCTAAAAAAGGCGCAAGAAAGTCTACACGTCGTAAGTCGGCTAAAAAAGCTACAAAAACAGCTAAAAAAGCTACACGTCGTAAGTCCACAAAAAGAAAATCTACACGTCGTAAGTCCTCTAAGAAAGCTGCGATGAAAAAAGAAATGGGCGATGTTGTAAGCAAGCTTAAAGCTGCTATCGCTGCTCGTTAATCTTTAACGTAGATTCAGTTACGAAAAAAGGGGCCCCTTTAGGGTCCCTTTTTTTTGGATTGAATGGCTAAGTATTCCAGCTAGGTTTTTTAAACCAAAGGATGACAAAGGGGGCTAAGCAGAAAGTTACAATCCCTATAACCTGAATGAGTTCGTACCGTACGATATCTCCGGTTTCGATTTGGGTGGGTGGAAAAAATCCGAAAACGATACAAAAAATGCTTGATACGATACCAATCCCCGAGACAAACCACATTCCCCATTTTTTTCCGGGCACTGTGAAAGCTCTAAAGACATCGGGTCTGTTATACCTAAGGATAATCGCTGATATAAAGAGCAATAGGTACATCAGAAGATAAAGCTGCGACACCATAGCGGTCATCATCCAAAATGAGCTGTTGACATTTGGCATGATTAAAAAGACTAGAGCCAAGATGGTCACGATGATCCCTTGAAGAATTAACATGCCGACAGGCATACCATGCTTGTTCACGGTTCTTAGAATTGGGGGGAGATCACCACTTTGAGCGGCAGTCAATAGCCCTTTAGATGGGCCTGCAATCCAAGTGCTTAAACCTGCTAGTGCGCCAAAAGAGATGAGAACAGAAACAAGGGGAATGTACCCTTTGAGGTTGTATGCCGACAAAAAGTAGTCTATGGCAGCAACACTTCCCGCCACAAGGTTAATTTTGCTTTGTGGAATGACCATGGCAATCGACAGGGTTCCAAAGCTTGTAAAAAAAACAATTAGAACGACCGACACTAAAATAGCCAAAGGGTAGCTCTTTTGAGGGTTTTCTACATCATTGGCGTGGACTGCATTCATTTCAATCCCTGCAAAGCCCAAAATGACCCCCGCTAGAAACACAAGCTGGTAGGGGTGGGCAATTGAAGGAAAAAATGAGGCCCAGTTCATCTCAATTTCCATCGGTCTAGAGCCGTACATCCAAGAAAGGCCAAGAATCACAATTAAAGCTCCCGGAATAAGGGTCCCTAAGATTACACCGAGGGTGCTAATGAATCCAGAAAAACGGATACCCTTGAAATTTAGAAGTGTTACGCCCCAAAAGACAATCAAAATGGTGAAAAAGGTAAAAAGATTGCTTTCTGAAAGTGCCGGATCGATCGCGTAAGCCATCGTTCCTGCAATGAAAGAGAGGATAGTTGGATACCATACCACATTTTCCACCCAAAGTAGCCAAACCGCCAAAAACCCCATCCGGTTCCCTAAGGCCTCTTTCACCCAAACAAAGATCCCTCCCTGCTGCGGCCAACCGGTGGCAAGTTCTGCAGAAACAAGAGCGGAGGGGATAAAAAAGGTGAGTACAGCCAACAAGATAAAAAATAAGGAGGAGAAACCAAATTCGGCTGCAAATGGCCAATTTTTTATACTGAGGATCGTGGCTAGATTCATCATCGTCAGTACAAAAACACTAATTGAGGGCTTTTTCATCCAGCAAAATTACCCCAAAAATGGGATATTTTCAACTAAAGTTTAAAAATTAAGAAAAACTCTTCATTAGCTTAAAGGTCCCTAAAAATTTTTGAAACTCCCCATTAAAGGGGGGCTAACCTAGGGAAGAGATCTTTCGTCATCGATCTTTTGAGGTTTTAAGGGGCAATTTTTTCGTTTTTTTGCAACCCAGTCGTACCAGCGATTGAGAGTTTTTAATGGGAATAGCTTGAAAACAGCGAAAACTCCCATAAACCAGGGTAGGTAGTCAAGAATTCTTAGCAAAGCTTGCGCCCCGTCCGATTTGCCGATGTCTTCTAGAAGGTGCAGGCGATCTTTTTTTGGTGGTGTCATGAAAAAACTGTTATAAGTCTTACCCTCAAGAGGGGCAAACCTAAGATATTTACGAAAGTCAAGAAAAAGCAAAGTCCGAACCGCTAGGCTACATAGCCCACAGTCTCTATCATAAAAAAGGATGGGCAGAAAACTTGGTTGAATAAAGTTGGCTTCTACAACGGTATGTTTTGCGTAAACTGCGCTCATTTCACTTGAGGCATTAAACCCATTTAAAAGATCAGTTTGAAGTTTTAACTCTTCCACTTTTTGGAATTTCCAGTCAGCATGACTTACTTTTCCCTCGTAGATATGTTTTTTATTTTTCACAAAATAAGAGGAGCGGTCACTGATGAATTGGATGAGAGGATCCGCTACTTGCTTTTCTTTGGAAATTTTTGCCTCAATAACTGTTGTCTTTTTTGATGAGGTTGGACTTGAAATTTCAAAGCAAAACATTTCATTTTTTAGGGCAAAAGAGATCTTTCTATAACGGTAGTTTAGATGAAATAGGGATCTGGCCCCTATAACCTCCAAAAAACTCGCTGCGTCAAGGGAAAAAAAGTAGACCCCTGGTTTATCGTTAACTCTAACGTAGGTGCGAAGGTTACACTCATAAAAGGAGGGGTTGAAAAAAGTGGATAACTTTCTATAGGCAAACCCTTTCATAGTCAAAGGGGCTATTGTAATGTAGGCATTATTTTTAAAAAGGTCTACCTCCATTCCCTTTGGAAGCAATTTTTGCAGTCGAGATTGTTCTACTGAAAAATTAATGAACATCAGGTCTTCCCAGATCATAGATAGGGGATTATCTCCCGACTTTTTTTTCTTCATGAAATCTCATCCCAAGAGGGCTTTTTAAAAAAGGTAATGATGAAAGGGGCTACTACGAAAAAAAGGACCCCCACAACCTGGACCATTTCATAGACTTTAAGATCTACCCCTCCAAGTTCGCTGGGGGGGATGAAACCGATAACTAAAACAAACAAAAATACTAGAAAACCTACGATATTGGTTAACCAAAATCCTATGTTCCCTCCCGGTACTTTAAAAGGGCGATGTACTTGTGGTTGGGTATAGCGGAGTCGTATGGCAGCCAAGAACATGAGAATGTACATGATAATATAGAGCTGGGCCACCATAGCCTCCAAAATCCAAAAGGAGTGGCTTACGCTAGGCAAAATGATAAAAAGCGTACTCATGATGGAAACGAGAATTCCTTGCAGGACTAACATTCCGATCGGCATCCCTTTTTTGTTTGTCTTGTGTAAAATAGGGGGAAGATCCCCGAATTTAGCGGCCATCAGTAACCCCCTGGAGGGTCCGATGATCCATGTCGATAGACTTGCCAAGGCACCTACGGCAATAAATATTCCCACAAATGGGGTGAGGAAAGAGAGTTTGTATTTTTCAAATATGTAGGCCACAGTCTCTATTCCCCCTGAGGTGAAACTGATGGAATCGGGGGGAAGCACCATCGCAACGGAAAGTGTACCCAAAGTAGAAAAAAGGGTCAAAACGATCAAAGTAATTAAGATCGCTTTGGGAAAGCTTTTTTGAGGGTTTTGGACATCAGCTGCATGAACAGCGTTCATTTCGATTCCCGCATAACTCTCGACAAGCCCTGCAATAATCGCCAAGCTTGCAATTGTTGTCACATCGGGCACAGCACTTTTTGCGCTGATTGGAATCTCAATTGGATTCCCGCTTAAATACCATCCTAGTCCTAGGAAAATGATTACGGCCCCCGGGATAAGTGTTCCAATAATGACGCTGTAAGAGGTAAAGATACCCGACTCTTTAAGTCCGCGAAGATTAAAAAGGGTCATGCTCCAATAAATAATGTTTATGGTGATGGCAGTAAACCAGGGGTTGTTGGATAGATCTCCCCCAAAAACGTAGCCTAAAGCCCCAGCAATAAATGTTAAAATCGTAGGGTACCAGACCACATTTTCAATCCATAATAGCCAAATCGCTAAGAACCCGATTTTATGACCAAAGGCCTCTTTTACCCATATGTAGACCCCCCCGGTTTGAGGCCAAGCTGTTGCAAGCTCAGCAGAGATAAATGCTACGGGTACCATGAAACCCAAAATGACCAGAAGAATAAGCAAAACAGAGCCCAGACCAAAACTTGCAGCAAATGGCCAAGTCTTTAGACTTAAGATCGCAGCAAGGTTCATCATCGTGAGAACAAATAAGCTAATAGAGCGCCTACCCATAAACAAACCTATCAATCTTACATACTATAAAAGTCAATCCATTCTTACTTTAATGTCGAAATTAGCCGATTGTGGATAAATAACAAAGTACGGGGGTTTTTTTTGGTGGGAATTTTTTTCTTTACTTTTCTTAAAATGGAGATAGCGCTATCTAAAACTTTATGAGCGGTATTAAAGAGATATGGATTGTTCGGCACGGAGTGACACAATGGAGCAAAACAGGTCAACACACAAGCTTTTCAGATCCAGACCTGCTCCCTGAAGGGATAAAAAAGCTGCAAAGTTTGGACCGGTTTTTTGCGGGTGAGTCTTTTGATATGGTCTATTCAAGCACATCCCTTCGATCCAGACACACTGCCAAAATTTTAGGATTTGAAGAGTGTGAGCTCACTTATGACCTCAACGAATGGAATTATGGAGATTATGAGGGTCTTACTACACCGCAGATCAGAGAAATTGAACAAAGGGATTGGACAGTTTTCAAATATGGCTGCCCTGGTGGAGAGAGTCCAAAAGAAATCAGTGATAGAGTCGATCGTTTCATAAATCGAATCGAGGGAAGATGTCTGATTTTCACCTCAGGTCATGTTGGTCGCTCTTTGATAGCAAGATTCTTAAAGCTACCCATTGAAGCGGGAGCTCAGTTCGTTTTACAGCCGGGGAAGCTGTCGATTTTAGGCTACGAGCACGAATCGGCGGTAATCACAGGTTTAAATCTCCATTAATCTTTTGCCTTTATAAAACAAATGTTCTTGCTTTGCGTTTTTTAGCCTGAATCAGGTTTTATAAAAAAATTGAGATATTGTTTTTAAGAATTTTATAAGCTCATTGAAAGCATATTGAATATTAGGGTAAATTACCCTCATTTGTTCAGGGATGTAGGCATGCGTTACGTTTTGATCGGATTGACACTTGTTTTTTCTTTCGCTTTCTCTTCAAAAAAAATGGAATTGATGACTGAAGGGGAGGTCCAGGCTTTTATTCAAAAAGATGAAAGTGGTCGTATTACAAAATTCAAACAAAATGGGGTAGAGTGGGCTTTTAATTTCGATTCAAAAGGGAGGTTAAAGAAAATCCATCGAGATAAAAGATTAGCAGTTGAGTACATTCGCAATCACCAAGATTACGATCTCATAATACGCTCTAAAGACTTTTGCTATTGGATTGTAAGAGGAGATAAGCGCTTAGACTACGGGGATTTTGTTTCCCAAAAATCGGGCTACCGCCTTCTAGACGAGCACAATCGCTGCTATTTTGAGAAATTCATGCACGGTGTTGAGGTCAATTACTCAATTGCTGAAGGTTCGAGTAAAATCACCGTCAATCAAAGTACTTCGTTTGAATTAAAGGGTGATGCAGTGTTTAGCTCAAAAAAGAATGGATCAAATTGGCCTTTTGAGGAGCTCTTAATCGAGGGTACTGCCCTCAAATATGACGAGACAAACGCCCTTATTGAAGCTCAAATATTCAATCAACACCATCGGTTTTTTTACGACAACGAAGACCAGCTTGTTGAAGAGGAGCTTTTAGGAAAAAAAATATGTCATAGCTACGCCCCGGGTAGAGGAAAAATTACGTCTGATAATCAAAGTTACAATGTCGTATTGGATGATTTGGAAAGGTGTAGCTCATTATCAAGCGATGGAAAAAAATTCTCTTTCATGATGGATCCTTTTGGAAGAGTTCTTGAGATCTTACAGGAGGATAAGCCCCCAATTCAGTTATTCTATCATAATTTTGATGAGATAGGTTCAATTCAAAATAATGAAGTCAAAGATTTTAGGTTTGTGCGCCATGAAGAGGGGTATGAAGAGCCCAAAACGCTTTTTATATTTTCAGGTGGTAAGGGATATAACGTAAGGACGGATCTTTTTGGTAATATTGTCGAGCTGATTGATGCAGATAGTGGCCTATCGAAGGAGAAAGTTTTTTATTCCGCTTTTGGGGAATCTCTAAATGGACTATCGTCTATTTCTCCATGGGGCTATCGATCTAAAAGATGGTTAGAGGATCTTGATCTTTATCTATTTACATTTCGATTCTATTCTCCATTTAAAGGGAAGTTTTTATCACCCGATCCAGCAGGATTTGATCACACATTGAATAGAACATGCTATTGCCTAAATAACCCCATCCGCTTTTGCGATCCGAAGGGGAATTATTTAGGTATACACCTGAATCGATCGCAAAAATACGCTGTTGGGGTAATTTTAGATTTTTTGGGGAAACATTTACCTTTAACTCTTTCAAAAGGGTACGAACTACAGTGCTTTGCTGCCCGTTACATGGGTTTGGAGCAGCCTGAAATCTTTGAGCAAGATCACGCATTCGAAATCAACGAATCTTTAGGAGAAAAAGATACTTCATTTATTTTTGTAAACGGTATTTCAACTGAAAAACCTGTCGCCGAACATCTTTGTTACGACTTATCTATGATGCTCAAACAAAAATTTCGTTGTGTGCATTTGGCCACTCAAGGTGCAGGAAGAGATCTTTTTAATTCTGTGAAGGAATATCTTGGAATAAAAACTCCCGGTGTTTTGATCTTAGAAAACCTCATCCAAAATTTATTGAATGATCCCGAAAGAAAAATAGTGATTTTTTCCCATAGTAGGGGTGCGCTTGCGACAGATCTTGCCTTAAGAAATTTGACAAATGAAGAGAAACAAAGAATAGAGGTCTACTCTTTTGGGGGAGCGATTTTTATCCATCGAGGGTTTATGAAAAGGGCCAGGAATTTTGTCTCTAAAGGGGATCCAATACCCTTTATTTTAGACTTTAAAAGCTACATGTTTGGGGAAAAGTGGTTTGATGTAGATATTGAATTTCTCGATATTGGGGAGGGGGGGATCAGTTTTTTTGATCATGCGATTTTAGGCTCTACATATAGAACCCGATTGCACAATCTTGTCAAAGAATATCAGACTCAGTATTGTTGCGTAGATGTTGAATAAAAATGTTTTTAAGTTTTTTTTTCTGATCTTTATTTTGAATGGGTGCTCAAAAGCTAACGATGAAAAGGTCTCGACACAAATGGAGGCTTTTTTGCAGGATTTCAACGCCGAAATTTTTGAGCGGTATAATCTGGTTACCACCTCATTTGGCGGGGAGTACCAACAAAAAATAAAAAGAGTAGTCCTGAATTTTAGATCGGAATACTCTATCGATAAAACTAAAGCGGTATTCTTGATCCAGCGCATTTCTGACGACCTTCTATTTTACATGAACCGCAACCAGGAGCTAATTGGATATCTATCTCCCAAGCCTTTTACAAGAAACCAGCTCGAGATAAATATAGATTTTTACGATCAAGAGAAGAATGCCTATGTGATGGCACCTAATGTTGCCAATATCAAGCTTCGGCAAGGGAGATTGAGTGTGCATGTTTTTGATCAAAAAGAGAATAAACTGATTCCATTTTAATGATAAATTTAATCCTGTGTGTTTTTTCTGAGTTTTTTTGCTCTGATCCCGATTTGAAAAAAATCCGCCTTGTCAATAAGGAGATTGTTAGAGAATATCCTCAAGTTGTAGAAAGAGGTTGCGGAATCAGAGAGGGAAACTATTATTTGCAATTTCAGACCCTAAGCCCTCTTTCAAAAGAAGAGAGCAAATTTCTAGCTGAACAGCTCTATGAAACTCTAAAAGGAAAGAGAAAAGAATTAAACAGGCCTCTTGAAGCGCTTTTAATTTTCAAAAATACTAGTGATGGAGAATTCTATCAAATCGACCTACAGAACGATTTATTCAATTATATTTTGCTTCAATAGTCTTTTTTCTGACTCTTTGCAAAAAGGGGCTGATAAAGATTTTCGGCAGGGCTTAAAAAATCAGGGAATTGATTTCATTGGTTCTATATCCTACCACTTTGACGCTAACCTCGCTGGTGGTATTAAAACGGGTGTTGTTAACCAGGGCCTTATTGATTTAGGTCTTTTATTTCACTCCGAAAAAATTCTCAAGTATCCAGGTGGCGAATTATTTGTGAATTTTGAAGCCCATGAGGGGAAAAACCCCTCAACAGAGCTTACAGGAGACTTGCTGATTTTTGACGGCATGACAGCCCCCAATTTCGTGCAGTTATCTGAATATTGGTACAAACAAAAAATTAATAAATTTTCATTCAAATTTGGACGTATTAATTGTTCTTATGATATAGGGTTTACGGAAAATGCTCGGCTTTTAATTAACAACGCATATGAGGCAGACCGGACAATCAAAGGATATCCGACCTATCCGGCACCTGTTCCTGGTATTATTTTTCGCTACGATTGGACAGAAAATTTTAATACCAAGCTGGGGTTTTTCAACGGTAGAGAGGGAATTAATTCTCTTGTAGAGCTATACCCATTTGGACTTTGGAGTAATTTTTTTCAGGATCTATTGATTATGGCAGAGATAGAGGGCCATTTTGATAATAGACAAGGACGCATAGCTGCGGGAATTACACATAATAGAACACTTAATGTGGTAAGAGATGTTTTTGAAGAAAGAATTGGATATTCGGGTTATTTAATTGGTGAGTACAATTTTTATGAGAAATATTGTTGCTTTCTTCAAGGGGGCATAGGGAACCCAAGAACAGTTCTATTTCCCTATTATTTGGGGGCAGGCGTTCAGATAAACCAGCTTTTGCCAGTTGATCTGACAAATATTTTGGTGTTAGGAGGGACCTCGGGTTTTTTTACTCCCAAATTACCAGTGATATTTGGAATTACGGGCGCAGAGATTTCTCTGGAGGCTACGTACTACTTAGAATATTTAGATTTTGTTATTCAGCCCGATTTTCAGTACATCATCCGACCTGGCGGTGGACCATACCCGAATGCGTTCGTGTTTGTCCTAAACTTAGGAATAAATCTTTAGAATACCTTAAAAACCTCTCCTTTTGGAGGAGAGGGTTTTTTTAAGACCGACTGATCCGTTTAAGAAAAAAATCTGAAATTTTATTCAAGATAGGCTCTGGGTACAACAACCCCATCGAACTTAAAGAAGCGCAAGTAGCAATTAAAGGCAATCCCACTACTAGAGATCTATGGCGTGCAATATGGATCAAACTTATCGTGCCAAAAGCGATTGAAAAAATCCGAATGGCAATCCTTTTTAAAGCGCTCCACGTCTCATTTACTGTAGATTGATTACTAACGAGTGCTGCCGCATCATTGTTTTGGATTTGTAAAACCATATTAGCTTATCTTTAATCTTTTTCTATTAACCCATGTTTGCTTGAATGCAATCGAGATTTTCTACATTGATCAGCACGTATTTGAAAGGGGAGCCATAGTAATTAGAGTGTCTTTTATTAGAACCTAATATTACACTTTGTCCCGGCTTCCATCGTCGTAATTGGACAATTGAATCGGTGTTGATATTCCATGCCAAACAGGTGTTATTTCCGTCCCTTAAAATAAGTCTTCCTCTATAGTAGTCAATATCCTCAATTTCAATACAACTCGGTTTGCCCGATATGGGTCCCAAAGAGAGATCAACATTTACATTTTGGCCGCTGTCCAAATTTCTGAAAAAGAATTTGGAATTGGAAAAAAATGGAAACAGCACCGGGTAAATAACGATGCGATCACCGATTCGATAGAAGTTTTTAGCTTTTGATAAAGAGGTTTCGGCTACTCTCCATACAGAGCCGTCGTCAAGTTCTAGCGTAAATCCTGAAGGATCACGTTGGTTTAGGAATCTAAATGGTTCAGCGTGCAAAAAAACTGTAGTAAGAAAAAGAAAAAAGAGGAGGTAAGTTTTCTTCATTTTTTGTTCTCCAAAAATGATGTCTATGAATTTTAATAAGAGCATTTTAGTTTGTCGATTTTAAACGAACTTTTGTCTTCACGTCTCTCGATGCTAAAAAAATTGTTTGATAAACTAAAAAGCTCTTGCGGTAGTATTAAATAAATATTGGTAAGGGTATTTTACATGTTTCTAAGCATAGAAAGTCTTCAAGACAAATTTATGGATAGAAGCTAATACGCTTTTTTATCTATTCACCGTCTGTAGTATTAAATCCCCCTAACTGATCACTTCTATTCGACACAACACCTGTAAATCCCCCTAACTGATCACTTCTATTCGACACAACACCTGCAAATCCCCCTATTTGAGTCTCCCCATTTTGTGGTCTTCTAAATGAAGCTGGTGGAAGATCCTGCCGTTCTGATTGGGATTGAGGTTGTGTACCAACAGAATGTCTCTCTCCGTGTCTAATTCGACTAGCTTGGGTAAAAAAACTTGAGTCAACAGGGGATCTCAAACTATGTTCTCGTTGAACATCTGTTGAACCTAGCACTTCAACAGCTTCTGATCCGTCTGATCCAACGGGGTGTCTCTCTCCTGGGCCTAATCTCAATTCTTGAGGGTTTGATGAGAAATACTGTCTAGGGATTTGTGGGTCTTGGAAGTGGACTCGCCTAGCACCTGAACCTACCGATGGATTTGTATCATAAAAAACATAAGAAGTTCGATAGGGATTGCCATGAAAAGAAATATTCACATCCTCTTCGTAAGGATTGTCATTTCGAGAGTTGTGTCTAATTGAACAAGATGGATTGGAAAGTTGGGATGCTATCAGTCTTAGGGAAAGGAGTGTAGCAGCCGTACTGATAATAATTCCAAATGGCTTTGTCAAAATTTGCACCACAATCATTGCTATCGTGCTGAGTAGTTCAGACCTGAAGCGAGCGTCAGGATTGGGTATCTTATTAGAATTCTCTGTTGCGGCAGCGATGATAACAGGCAAGGAAATAAATTTGACAAAAAGAGATCTTTGAGCAAACAGCAATGAGGATATCGCTGAGAATGCACCGATTTTTAAAAGGGTATTATCAGGTGATAAAAATCTCTCGGAATTTACACGTGGATAGTATTGTGGTGGAATCATATAAACCATTTATTATATTTTATTTATTCTGCAAGTTTTTTTATAACTTAAAGGTCTTGCAAAAAAAGAATAAAGAGTTTTCCCAAAAAAAGCAATGAGTAAGCACTCATTTCAAAAAGATGATGTTCATTTTTTAAAAACCTTTCTACATTTTCTTGTGAATGAGAAAAATTCGATATAGAGATAGTAAAAAAGGTTCAAGATCCAATGAGGATTTAGAAAAACCCCTAATTCTATTTAAAAATTAGGGGTTATATGCTCTAAAATCTAAGAGATACTAAAGAAATCAGGATGGGGAGGGATGAAACTATTTTCGGTTTCTATAGTTTCTTCGTCCTTGATGAGAGTTCCCTCTTTGCTGAGCTGTTGCTTGTCTAACAAGAGGAGGAAAAGGCTCTACTGAAGCCGCTTCTTCAACTTGAGCTGCTTGCCCACCATTGACCACTTCTTCCACATGAGCTGCTTGCCCACCATTGACCACTTCTTCAACTAAGGCTGCTCCTATACCTAGAGCTAGTTGTCCACCTTGAGTCGCTTCTTCACCGAAGAATACCGATGGTAATTCTTTGTGTGAGTTGCTTGGATCAAAAGAATGCATTGATAATGCAAAACTTGGTCTTTCGACAGTCGGTTGATGAATAGGCGATACGTCAAAAGAAGCTGGAGCTTTTGCTTTTCTTATGCCATTGGATTTTTTTGCTCTTGGTGCTTGTGGCGTAGCGGTCTCTTTAAAAGATAAAGACTCCGCTGATAAAATAGAGGCCAAAATATTCACTGGAGAATCTTCGGTTTGTTGACCTTGGGGAACTAGTTCTTTGTCAACTGTTGCACCTAATCTAGGTTCCAGTCCGGAGTCTAATGAAGCTAGTTGTCCTGCACTTTTATCTTCCTCTCTGAAATGGGCTTGATCTACTGTTCGATTTTCTGGGAGTTGCTTAGACTCCACAATCATAGAAGACGTTGATTGTTGAGAAAATGTACTCGTTGGTTGGTCAGTTGGTTTTTTCCCATAGAAATTCCATAATATTTTCAAAGAAATAACTGAAATCAATCCAAATAAAGGGACACGTCTTAAAATATTTGCCGCTACAGCATTCCCGACTAAATTTGAGATAAATTTTTTGTTTTCTGAAAGGTCATTAAGTCCAGGCAAAATGTTTTTCTTAGAGGTGAGATTGGAGGCGTTTACTAAAAAAGGGAGGCTTAGAACTTTGAGGATGATACAGTTTTGGCGTATCAAAAAATTATATGCCAAAAGATCCGTGATAAGAGCGATAGAAGACGGGAGGTTTTTAGAGGTGCGCTCTAAGATATCCAGTTTGCTAAGATCATTTGATAAAATCGAAGCTTTATTTTGAAGGCGCTGAAAAAAACATGAGAACCTTTCTGATGTCTTTTTGAAAAAAGTGCAGGGGGTGCATTGATAGTCAGGTCTTGAAATTGTTTCCAAGGATGTATTCATACTCATAGTTGTATCTTCGATCGAGGTTTAAGTTATTTTTATTCCAGTTTTGTCTTATTTTTATGATCTAATTGATAGTCCTTAAACTTAGGGCAAGATTTTAAAAGACCACGTAAAAAAAACGATCCCACAAAATTTTACTAAATTTACCCTAGTTACATTTAATTAAAATCATCTTAACAATGTTTTGTAACAAGGTTGCATAATCTAGAGAAAATAAGCAATTAAATTGTAAATATACCATGAATCGGGATGTGGTAAAATAGATTGGCCTACAAGAGAATTTAAAGCTTATTTTAGATTCGCTCTACAATATCGACAATTAGGGCATCTATAAGGGGTGTCGATCTGATTGCAGCGCTTAGGGGCAAAGAATTAGTCATGAAAAATACAATCTTATCAAAGTTCTCTCCCATTTTTGGGTCATGTTCTTCTTTTTGCTCTACTAAAATGAGTAGAGTAAAAAGAAGTGATAAAATAAGGGAGCCATTCAGGATATCTTTTGTGAAATCTTTATCTTTTTTGTCGTGAAAGAGACCTAATCTTAGAATTTTTAGACCTAGAAAAAACCCCCTTGAGGCAAGTGCTAAACTGTGTAGGTATAGGTTTTGCTTTGAAATAGTTCGATCAATTTCACTCGGCGATTTTTGGATAATTTTTAGAAAAAATCTAAGAATTGGATCCACAGTTGAAGGGGATAAAATTTCTAATTTTTCTTCAAAACATTCTTTCAATTCACTTGTAAGATCTTCTGGGAAACCTGCTTTTATGAGGTCCGAAAACTCCTGGCTTTGGACTTGGGTATTATACCTATTCCCAAGCCCTTTGGGCAAGCAGCTGTAAAGCTCTTCTTCAGTGGGAAACTTAAGCTCCGTTACCGCTTTTTTAAAAAAAACGGGAGTATCGTAATCAATTACGAGTCTATTTTTATGCTGAATAAACCATTCTAGGAGTTTTGTGTGATTTTTTGGATCATGGATTTTTGTTAAACCAATAAGCGGGATAAGTCCGTAAAGGGAGTAGGGTGAGTGTATTAATCCTAAAAGAGTTGATAATTTAGACTCGTTCCATTTTTGATCCTTCATTTCGAGAAGCCCCTGCAAAATCCATAAGTGGGGATAATCAGGAGCTATTACGATCATCAAGCGCAAAAGTTCTTTAGCTTGGGAATTCTTGTTTTCTTTGAGAAGGAAATGGACCTCATTAAGACAGATTTGCAGCCCTTTTTCTGGTATACGAAATACGTCTTGAAGCGTAATTTCCAAAGGAAGATTGACATGAACTATCTCATTTAAAGATTGGAAATATTTTTCAGGAGACTCTATCTTACTGAGATCTAATCCAATTTTTTCAATAAAATCCTTAACCGTTTTTTTAGAAATTCCCAGGGTTTCAATGGAGTTTGAAGGTGTGTTTATTTTAAGTTGTTCTAGAGCTAAAAAAAACTTATCAAATTCAACAACGAAATCTTTTAGTAAGGGGGCTTGTGATTTCGTAAATGAGAGCATGAAGTCGATAAAATCTTTGAGCAAGTCGTCCTCTGAAATTGGCAAGTATAACCTCTTAAGTAAAACCCACAATTACCTAGTTTTAGGTTTTTAGTTCAATAGGGATTACTTGTTTAGAGTGATGGCTACTACAAAAGAGGAAAACCGGTCGTTATTTTTATCAAAGACGGTGAACCATCCACCCAAAATAATACCGAATCCCGGACTGAAATTCCACTCAACCGCCGGTGCAAGCGAAATTTGATAAATCGAGGGGTACCCGACCGAGGCGGGTGTTCCATCAAAGTTAGTGCCAGGATTCCCTTTAAAGGTATTGGCCCCAAAATAAAGGGAAAGAACATCTAATGCCAGGCTCAGATTTTGTGTCATAGAAAGCTCTAAACCAATACTGGCCGGGAAACCCGATCCGCGTTGTACTGTACCGAAAGTATTAAACCCACCGCCGTAAGAGTTAAAATTTCGAACAGTTGTAGGAGTAAAGTACCAGTAGCCCAATGCCAAACGAGAAGAAAGCCAAATATAATTTTTTATTTGGAATGCTTTGCCCGTCACAAATGCCAGCCTTGTGCAAAAAGTGCCATCACCGGTTGCATCCAATCCCCCTAAGGTAGGATCTAAATTTTGGTAGTTTCCTGTAGGAAAACTTTCAACAACCATAAATTTTCCATTCGGTCTAAACCCTTTGGGATCCTCTTGGAATAACTGAAAGCCAAATCCAAGTAATGAATTCCCGATGGCAGTATAGCTTTTTCCTTGCCTCTCATTCGTAAAAAGCTGACCCATCATGATGACATTCATCCAGTCTGTCAAACCATACGCAATATACGTCTCGAAATTGACATTGTGTAAAGTCGCTCCACTTTGTCTTATACCATGGTACATAAAATGACCCTGGACTTCACTCACGTATACATAGGGCTGGATATTAATACGGCCTTTGGGAAGAAGCCTTGAGGAGGGAGTTAAAAGAGGTCCAGTTGTCCAGGGAGCTTGAAGCTCGAGAGGAAGATCTTCATGTATGAAGTCGCTTCTAGACTCCATAAATCTTGGGGTTAGAGATGAAAATATCAAGAGGAGTCGAATAGACCAAAGGACTAAAGTTTTTTTAGTTTTGAGATCTTTTTTAAATGATCGAATAGGTTTATTCAATGCGTTTCTAAATAGAAAATGAGAAATGTTCAAGGAAACTTTCCTTTATCTATAAAACTCTTTTGTAAGCCGGAATAATCGAAAAAAATAACCCTAAGGCTTAAATGTTTTTAACACGAAAGTTAAAAAAAAACTACCTGTTTATATTGATGGAAAATACAAATCGATCGAAATTAATAGGAATTTATATGAATTACAGCCGTAAAGACTAAAGCAGGAGCCGAAAATGATTCCAAATTCAGAGCTAAAATTCCAATCGATCGGTAAAAGCTACAGTGAGCGGGTGAATTCTTTTATGTCCCATCTTGGCAACTTTGCCATTTGCTAAAGGTGTTTGATTTTTCTACAAATGTATTAGGATCTAAAAAGTAGCGAAAGGATACCAAAAGTGATAGTGGGGTTACCAGTGAATGAGATCTTTATGCCAAAACCTAAAAGCGTACTCCCCCAGTGGCTAATTGCACCCGTGCTGTTATATTCTCCCCCATAAGGTTTAAAATCTCCCACTTGTACATCTAAAAAAAACCCATAAAGAGGTCCGGGTGTTGATCTAAATGTAGTCATTAACTTGAAAAAATTTGCCCTTAAACCAGCCCTTATTACGTAGAACAAAATCTCTCAGTTGCAACGTACAAAATTACCCATAATTTCTAGCGAATTAAACTCATCTCCATAAGATGTATGAAGATACTCATAACGATATTTCTTAAAATTATCATAGGTAAACAGACTTATATTTCCTATGCCCACCGGAAAACTAATCTCGACAAACGATCTGACAATATTCGCAATTCCATGGCAAACCCAATCAAGGTGCTTGATTTTGTTATTGTGGTATTGAAGTGACTCAGGGCTTTCTTCTTCGCTATGGGGGGTGAGCTTAAAGATCTCGGCGATAGATTTAAGATAAAGTTGAATCCGTTTCACAAATGAAGTGGGAAGATCAGTTGAAACACCTAAGAAACTGACAGATCTTGAAGACTTTCGCGCTGGGGAGCAGGCTCTATCATGTTCTATGATATTTTTTGCATCGATCACAGCATTAAAGATTCCCACAATAACTAAAGAGACTCCTCCAATAAGGCGAATGCTCCCTGTGTAAAAGCTTAAATAGGGGATGTATCCCAAAATATTTAAAGAAAGCTCTACAGATTCAAAGGTTTTCTCTATGTTTTTTACCGGATCTAGAGGGTTAAATTCAAGATTGTGGGTCAAAGTATCAGGGTTATAGGTGTGAAATCCAATGCTCATAGATGTAATCTCAAGTTAAGCGAGTTTTTTTAGTTTGTAAATGTAATCGGACAAATTGTCCCAATTGCGCCACTCAAATTTCAGTTTACTTTTAAGGGTTCGTATTTCTCGTTTTAGAAGGTTTTTCATCTCTTTGAGATCCCTGCCAATTTCTTTATAGCGCTTACCTTTTTGAATAAAATCTTCAAGAGTCTTAGTGAGGGCATCCGCTTGTTTATGCACTCTATCAATTAGATCCTCTTTTGAGTCGTAAAGAGATTGCTTAAGGTTCTTTAAAAGCTCTTTTTTATGCTCTAAAATCAGTTGAAATTGAATTTTTTCGCTATTCATACGTCGAAGGTTCGAGGCAAGACCTAGTTTTGACAGCACAAATATTAGCCACTTTGTTGGGTCGTAATGGTACCAGTTTATGCCGTTACGGTAGTCGTTTGCAAAAGTGTGGTGGTAGTTATGGTATCCCTCGCCGTAAGTCAACAAAGAGATGATAAAATTATCCACAGCGCTGTGCTCTTTTGAAAAGTTTTGCTCACCCCAACTGTGTGCTAATGAGTTGATAAACCAGGTAGTGTGGTGGGATAAAAAAGAACGTAACAGATAGCAAAACACAAACGATCCCAATAAATCTTGGCTCAACCAGCCAAAAAAGAGGATGGTGAGAATTTGTTGCAAGATTAAAAGGGGAACGTAGTGTTTGTGTTGAAAGACCACTAAGGGATTTCTTCTTAAGTCACTGATCACTTTTTCATCGATTTCGGGTCTTGCTTTAAAAAGCCATAGCACATGAGCATGCCAAAAACCTTTGTTGATCGAGTAGGGATCCCGATCACTGTCTACATGGGCATGGTGCATTCTATGCTCATAGGCCCAACGTAAAGCGCTACCTTGTGTCGCCAAGTTTCCAAAAAAGAGAAGAATCGTCTCAATTATAGGGTGAGCTTTATAGGTGGGATGAGAATAACAGCGATGGTAACCTGCAGTAATCCCTATGCCGCATGCAAAAACCAGACCCACCATGGACAAAATTAAGAAAAGTGATGGGGTGTAGAAGTAGAAGTATAATGGTAAAAAAAAGGCTAAACCAAGATGATATCCCCCGACGTAAACTAAGGTAATCCAATCGTATTTCTTCATAACTTAAACTCTTAAATCTTTTGTGAGAGAATAACAAAAAAGAAATTTAAACCCAAGTCTAACAAAATTAAATTGTTAAGAGGTCTAAATGAACTAAAAAAATTGCCCCTTTATTTTCATTAAAAGAAAATAAAGGAGAGGGAAGTGCTAGGAAGTGATGCTGATAACTTGCTCGTCTTTAGGTTCAAGCTGAGATATTTTGAGAGCAAACTTTTTATTAAGAGAGCTGACAGCAACCATCCACGCAATGGTAACAATCAGGGTTAGAGGAACCAAAATGTGGGTAATGGAAAGAGCAGAACCTGTTCCCACGATCCCAATAAGGAATAGGTTAACAAAGGAGGCTCCGGTTTTGCCAAGGCGTGAACCGACGATGTCAATAGAGGCTTTCCCTTTTACCTTTTCATTTTCGGTTAAGGGGATGTAGGCCATTTCCTTTGTGGGATCAAAAAACGAATATTTGGCTATTTTACTCGACACGTTATGGAAAGCTCCAAGATAGACGAGAAGGAATAGGGGAGAAACTCCTGCTAATGGCGCTACAAGATTTGTCATCGCCGGATTAGAGCAAAGTAATAAAAAAATTAGCCCTGCGCCTCCAACAATCAGCGGGGCTATCTGGGCTGTGACCAGCCAGCCAAAACGTCTGAGTATGGAGCTGCCTAAAAAGGCTGAGATAAAGAAAGCAAATCCTCCAACATAGGACTGGCATTCGGCTGTAAAGGCTTGAAAATCGGCTTGGTTAGGGAATGCAAGCTTCAAATTGGCTTTCCATGAGATTTCCACAAGGGTAAAGCAAAACCCATACCCGATGACAAGCACAGTAATCCCTAGAAGATAGGGGGAGGTAACTAAATGTTTTAGTCCTTGGAAAAAGGAGATTTTTTCTTTTTTCGTAGGCACAACTTCTTCTTTAGATTTTATAGGGAGGTTTACAAGCACTTTTCTTTGCACGTATCCATAAAGCCCGATAATCGTGAACCCTGCTACCAGAACAAAAGTGATGAGGCACTGCACGGTAAAAGAGAACTCAAAAATAGAAAGTTTTTTGGTGAGCCAGTTGACTGCCTTACCAGTGATAAGAGGAGCCAAGTTTCCAGCTGCTATGTAGATGTTATATGAGCGTTTTGCCTCAGAAATTGTCGTGATTTCATTGGCAAATCCCCAGAAGACGACCAAGATCATGACGCTTCCCCAGAGCTCAGCTACTGCAAAAAACAGAGAGTGCATCCAGTTTCGGTATACAGAAACCCAATGAGACTGGTTTTCTCCCAAGACAGAGGTGAGCCAGTTAGCCGATTCATGGGGGATAAATGAATCGGGGTTTGGGTATATAAAAAAGGCGTAAACGAACAAAAAGAGGAGAAAAGAGAGGGTCGTGGTATAGAAAAGGGTGGTTTTTTTGACCATAGTGGAGAGACGTGAATAACAAAAAGCCGCGATTAACGCGGCCGGAAAAACAACAACACTTTTGAGGACGGGGATAGCTTCAGCCCCTGAGCCTTTTGTGGTTATGGCAATCGTGTCTTTTAAGCAAAATAGAACGCAGTAGATAACAGAAACGAGGAACTTCATCAGGATAAGGGGGAAGAGTTTCTTCATCTCATGGCGATGAAAAGGCCAGAGTCTGTTTCTCCACTTACCAAAGGCTGGTGGCTGTTCAGTATGCTGCATAGATCCACTTGTTCGAAATTCATAGGATTGTAACATGCCTTCCCATTTTTAGCAACTTTCAGGAAAACTTTTTGTATATAATAAATATTTTATTTTAATAAAACCTAAATAAATTTTAAAAAACTTTTTTTAAAATTGCCTAGGAGCTCTTTTTGCATCATGTTGCTGTTATAGAATCTTGGGCTCTGGTACGATACAAAAAAGCCCCCATAAACATGCAAATCAAGCGTTTTTTCAATCATCTTTCCCAGCCGGAGACTACGGCCATAATTTACATGGTCTTATCCTCCATGTTCGCCGCCCTTTTTGCTTTTTTTGGAAAAGTAGGGGTAGAAGAGCTCCCCTTCGCTCTTTTGCTGTTTTTGCGATTTTTCATCCCCCTAGTCCTTGTAGTCCCTATTTTCTTTTTCATGGGAGTTTTCAAAAAATTTCATGAATTGCACAACGTCGGCCTTCAGTTACTGAGATCTTTTGTAGAGGTGATCTGCCAATACTGCTTTTTTGCTTATTTGATACACGGAACTCTCCTCCATGCGACCCTGTTTTGGAGCAGCGCCCCCCTTTTTATGCCGATCTTTTACCGCTGGTTTCATGGCTATCGCTCTGACCGAGCCAATCTTATGGCGATCATGATTGGTTTGATTGGTGTTATTTGTATTATCAAGCCTGACAAAGGGATATTTGATCCCTACAGTATACTAGGGGTGATGGTTGCTATCACTTCGGCTTTATCACAGATACTTAACGGATTTAATAGAGAAAAACATTCTAACGAGGAAAATTTAATTTATTTCTTTACTTTCACCTCCATTATAAGTTTTCTTCCACTAGGGTTATATGCAATCATTTTTTTACCCGAGTCTTTACGATTTAAAACATCAATGGCCTTACAACAGTTCTCAGTTTGGATACCTTTGATCGCTATTTCTGTGACGACTATTTTGATTCAAACCTTTAGGGGAATCGCTTTCAAAAGAGTAAAGCCCCTCTATTTAGGCCCTCTTTTTTACTTGGCTATCCCGTTTTCAGGTCTTATTGAATATTGGATGTACGGGGTGAGCCCCGATTTCCTATCAGTTGTAGGATCTTTATTGATCATATTGAGCTCTTTTATAAAAAGAGACATGAAGCCTGTTGGGGGTAGCGCTCAGGAGAAACAGGCGCCTTGAGGCTTGCCTCAAGTTTTTTTTAAAACTCCAGCTCCACGCTAACTCGTGCGATCAAACCCTGTTCAACGGGTGTCCCAATGAGGTAACCTTGAGATTTAACCCCTATATCTATCCCAACTTTACTATTTGCAAAAAGTTCCATAGATTGTCTAACAGTCAAAAGAGCTTGTGCTCCGGGTCTCATAGGTGTGTTTTTGGTAAACTTGATCTCATTATTTGAGAGTTTTCCGATTTTAGGGGCGTACCATCCATCTAAAATTACACCAAAATGGGTGTTCTCAAAAGATTTGAGATAGAGATTTTTGTATCCGAATCCATAGCTTCCTCTGGAATTGTAGGGGGTAAACCTCGCGTAGGTGCGCTGTGGCTGTGTTCCGATCGAAAAGTATTGCTCCAAAATTAGTTCTGGTCCAAATGGGGTGAGGTTCGGAGATATTGAGGGGACAAATCTAAATGGACCTTTTTGAAAGACGGGTAAGGGAAACTCTTTTCCGAACAGGATATAAGAAAAAAAACTTAACTGATTCCCCCACAAGAAGGGATCAAAATTACAAAAATGGCTGAATTTTTTGAGTTGTTGGATCGTAACGGGGGAATCGGGATTCATCTGATTGACGGTTTTGAGGTAGGCTTGAATGTCGTTTCCCTCAGAGATGGTTCCATCATCTAGCTTGGCGGTTAATTGAATATAATCGGACAGATCGGCATTGGAAAAAAGATATAAAATACTTAAACGGCCGTCGAGAAATCCTTTTTCAAAGGAATTCTCTCTCATTCTTTGAGCTAAAACAGTATTTGCTTCTGTTCCCCCAAAAGCGATTGTGTTTTCTAAAAAAGGGCTTTCTAAGTTAGGAGCCTGGTAGCTAGTAGTCGCTATAGCCCCTTCTAATCGACTTTTATCGAAAAAACTATAGCCCAAAACATCATAACCAAACTTTTTGAACTCTCTAACCCTATAGCCATGGCCAAAAACTTCGTGCTGTACAACCATCTCAGCTAAGCTTAGCGGAACCCACCAACCTAACATCGTAGCAGTTCTATATGTACCTGCGATTCCAAGCGTTAGCCATGTATCCTCCTCAGGTTGGAAGAATTCCTTTATACTATCTTCAGCCTCCATTTGAGCTTCAAAACTTGTGATAAACAGATCTGCTCCAGTGTAGGGGGAAAGATATTTATCAACGCTTAGTTGGGACGCAAAAAACGGGCTAGTAGCCAAAACCAGTGAAGCGAGTATTTTCATGACAGATAGGATAAATTTCTTTTCATAAAAAATCAATTTATAAAAAGCGCTCATATTCTTACTGCAATATTCAGATAAAATCAAAGTTAGTTGAAGTTTTTATTACGTTAATTTAAAAATTTTTGACTAATAAAAACTTTCTTAATACCCTTTTAAACCATTTTGTACTTATTAGAATGTTGAGAAATTGTTTTATGATGTCGATATATGAAAATACAAGAAATTTTGTCTCTGCAACATTTGGGGAAATAAATGAGACGGCAAAAGAACGGGTCAATAGAGTTGTAAACTTTTTATTCGAAAGGATGCATTCTACACGAGTTTTGTCGAAAGAAAACAAGATACTTGATATGCCAAGGGTGACTTTTTATAAGCTCATGCGAACAGAGGGTTATTTGGATCGGGAGTTTGTGAGTCTGCCAATTCCCCCCTTGGCTAATACCCTCAATCGATTCCTGGATTCCATGCTTCCGATTATGAAGGAAGCCGATTTTGAGGAGTTGAAGAGACTAAAAACCGAGTTTGAAGAAAATGAGGGGGTGGAATTACAAAGAAACCTTCTTTGTTACGCCACCTGGCAAAAAAATTGGCTTACTCCGCTTTGGGAACAATATGCTTATCTAATCGATAGGAAGTCTCTCGCTTTTGGGACAAATTACTATGGGTTAGGACCTGTTGTGGAGCCTCAAATTGCACCCCATCTGGCTCAAAAAGTGGAATTACGCCTTTTAAGAGCATCGATGGCGATTCAAACAGGAATTGAAATGATCCATCTTTCGAATCAGCAAAAATTTAAAGATCCGTTTCTTCAGGGGCCTGTAAGCTTAGAGATGGATCAATATCTCAAACTTTTCGGTACTACAAGAATTCCTCAAACGCATAAAGACCGACTTTCAACCTCAAAAAGCCCCCATTTTATTTTGTTTGTTCAAGATAGTTTTATAAAAATAGAGTTCGAATCTGGAAAAGTGCCCCCTCTCAATTGGATTGTAAACACCCTATTAAGTGTAGAAAAAACTCATAAGCCTACAACCCACGGAACCGAGGTACTTACAAGTCTTGACCGAGATACGTGGGCAGAGTACCGAAAAAAACTGATTGAGTTGGGAAATGAAAGAGCTTTGGAAGATATTGAAAGTGCACAGTTCTCAATAATTTTAGATCCAAGAGCCCCCCAAGATCACGAGGAAATAGCACAGCTTTCTCAATTAGATTTTTATGGTAAATGGTTTGACCTTGGAGTAGAGCTGATAATTTTTAAAAATGGGAAGCTGTCCGGTAATTTAGAACACACCTCAAAAGATGCGATCATAACGGCAAGTCTTATTGAAATGATAAGTAAGAATGAATCGAAAAATAGGGAGGCAAACGGGGGATTTGTTAGCTACAACGAGGGGCCGGGTGAATTAAAGTTTCAAATCATCCGTTTCCAGTTAGACCCTCATGTGGCGGCAAAGATATCAGAGGCGAAAAGGTTATTCAGACAAACAGCAAGTCGTTATGACCTCTCCTTAAAGTTTTTTAAAAAGTTTGGAAAAGAAAAAATTAAATTGAAAAAGTTGAGTCCAGACTCTTTTATACAAATGGCTCTTCAGCTCACCTATTTTAAATTATATGAAAAGCATGTTTTGACTTATGAAACAGCCACTTTAAGGGGGTTTTCAAAAGGTAGAACCGAAACGATTCGATCACAGTCTACTTTATCCAAATCTTTTTGCGAAGCTATGCTCAATTCTCAGGAGAGCTTACACAGGAAAAAGGAATTACTTTGTAGAGCTGTAAACTATCACAATGAAACAAAAATCAACGCTATGAAAGGGGATGGCATAGATAGGCATCTCATGGGATTACGTCTCACAGCAATCGCCTCGAAGATACCCTCTCCGTTTTTGGAATCCCCTGCCGTAAAGCTGGGATTTCAAATGGCTACCTCCCAAACTCCTATACCCGGTTGTTTTGGGGGAGGTTTTTTACCACTTGAGGAGGGGGGGTATGGAATATCTTATAATGCGGCTTTTTCAGACGAAATAGTTTTTATGATTTCAGGTTTTAAAGAAGGGGAAATCAGGAAGGCAGAGGAATTTAGTTCCGTTTTGTTTAGGTCCTTAGACGAAATGATGGAAGTTTTGTAATAGTGTCGGTTTTGATGGGTGAAAATCTCTCCTCTTTTTTTGTGAAATTTTTAACAGTAAATTTGTAATCAAAACATGAGACTATATACTATTTTATCTCGAAAAAGAGCGATTCATACCAACATTATTAAGATCTTGTAGGATACTCTAAAGAAGTGTGCGTAATTTTTTTCTTGGATTTATTCGTTTTCTTATCGTAGAATGCACCTGAAAACGAATTAATGAGGTGCCGAGTGCGAGTTAAATATCCAAAGTTAAGCCAGACGCCAGGTTTTTTACTATGGCAGATCAGCATAGAGTGGCAACGTCTTCAAAGAGAAGCTTTAGCTAATTTGGATCTTACACATGTTCAATTTGTTTTACTGGCTACAATACATTCCATTGAGTCTAAAAATGAGATGCTCAGTCAGGTAAAACTCTCTTCAATAGCGAACGTAGATGCGATGATGACTTCCCACGTTTTAAGAAGTTTGGAAAAGCGCAACTTGGTTAAAAGAGAAAAAAATCCAAGCGATACTAGAGCGATGATCCTTTCCACAACTCAAGAGGGGAGAGATCTCCTTACGAAAGCCTTGAAAGTTGTAGAGGAAGTGGATTCTAAGTATCTTGGTCGCGCCGGGGAGGACACTCAGGATCTAGTCAACAAACTCAAAAAATTGACTCAGACAGCCGTCTAATTTTTTCTTGAATTTCTTTATTTGAAGGCAAACTGTTAAAGTTTGCCTTTTTTTTTAACTTTTATGTCTGGTAGGAAAAAAAAAAGGGTTCTTTAATTTTAGGGGTTGAAGCTTTGCAAAAAGGAAATTTTGAGCTGATGGGGTTATGTTTGAGTTTTCATGCTCTAAATATCTGTCAGTTTCTCATCACCCTTAATGATGCCATAGCTCGGATGCTAGTGATCTTTTTTTTAAATGATTTGGTTGGCATCGCCTCGGTAAATACGACCCTTTTTCTCACTTCACTTGTAATTGTCGTGCCCTTTCTTGTTTTTAGTATGTTGGGTGGAGCCTTAGCAGATCGTTACCCCAAAGGGATTATGATCCAGTGGCTTCAACTGGTTTCGATAGCAGGGGCGGTAATGATTTGGGTTTCGATGCTTGAAGCAAACGGTTTTTTTGTCTATTTGGGCCTTTTTTTTATGGCATTACAGGCAGCTTTGTTTTCCCCAGCAAGGCTTGCTATTGTTCCCGAAATCGTTGAAGGTGAAAAAATCCCTTTTGCAAATAGTATTTTGACAGCGTCAAATTATATAGCTCTGCTTTTTGGAGCCTTCGTCGCGTCTTATATGACAATTATCACAAAAAGAGATTTCTCTATTTTGGGCCTCATTTTAGTAGCAATCAGTGTGTTTGCCGGCTTAGCCTCTATTTTCGTACGCTCTAGCCGTAGTTTCCAAGACAAAAAAATTGACTGGAATTTTATCCGAACCACCATTTTCTATCTGAAAGAAACGGTCTCTATACCTCATCTTTTGCACGTAATAATTTATGGGTCCTATTTTTTACTAGCTTGTCTATTTACTCAGCTGAATTTAATTCCTCTCGGCTACCAGGAGTTAAACATCACCGATGCTCAAACAGGCTATATTCTCCTCTACACCTCTTTAGGTTTGGGGATAGGTTCCCTTTTTTACGGGCTCGTTTCAAAAAAAAATATAGAGGTAAGCTATGCTCTTATTGGGGGACTTGGAACGGCACTTTCTTACTATGGGATAGTGATTTGTCCCCATAATTTTTTCGCTGTTTCGGTCATGGGTTTTTTGATAGGAATTTCGGGAGGGTTTTTTATTGTTCCGCTAAATGGCTTCATTCAAACGAGAAGCCCGGAACCTATCCGGGCCTCCATTTTAGCAGCCTCTAATACCTTAGGTTTCGTTTTTCTTCTTTTGGGTGCTGCATTTCTCGAGATCTCGGGGGGGTATTTCAAATTATCAGCGCATACAAATTTTGTTCTTTTAGCGGCATTGACCCTTTTTATGTGGTTTTTATTTGCTTATGAGTTCCGATATGCTCTATTTCGTCCTGTATTCGTTTTGATCATCAACCTTTTTTACCGTGTAGAGAGTAGAATATCCCCTTCAAAACAGTACACTCTTAAGGAGAACTCCTTACTTGGTCTCATGGGGCTCATGAGTTTGTTTGAGCCGCTACTAGTGATTAAAAACACCTCCCACCCCTCAAGAGGGTTTAAACGTCTTTTAAATATGTTTTTATCTATAAAAGAACTTGATCTTGAAAAAGAACCCCAAGTGTTGGAAGAGGTAAAAAAAGGAATGAATCTTGAGGGGGGAATGATCATCTTCCTAGAGTATAAAATTGAAGCCGCCCCAGTGATTCAGTTCCAAAAAAAAGGGCGTCATCTTAAGTATTTTTAAATCCAAAGAGTCTTGACACATGAAAGAAAATACACCCATTCAGTTTTTAATAATTCATTGTACAGCAACTCCCAAAAGTTTAGAAATAGGAGCATATGAGATTGACAAAATGCACCGGTTTGAGCGGGGATTTGATCGAATTGGCTACCATTACGTCATTAAACGGGACGGAATTATTGAGAAGGGGCGAGAGGAAAAAGAGATTGGGGCTCATGCTTATGGGTATAATAAGGGGTCTTTGGGAATCTGTCTAGTTGGGGGATTAAGTGATCTAAATGAGCCGGAAAACAATTTTACTCCAAACCAATTTGAATCCTTATATAGGCTTCTAAAACAGCTAAAAGAAAATACTCCTGACGCTGAAATTTTAGGACATCGAGATTTACCTAATGTTTCAAAACAGTGCCCTTGTTTTGATGTGATTCCTTGGTGGTCGACACAAAAAGCCCTAAACGGTTTTGGCTTGATAGAAGATACCTAGTTTACAAGATTTTTTAAACGCTTTGTTGAATAAAAGATTGAATCCCTTTTTGCAAAACAGTTCGGACAAATCTTAAATGATCATCGGGTTGAATTAAAAGGGTCGGTATTTGAGCCATTACTCCAGCATGCATGTCTGGCCAATCATTACCGACAAAAAAGCAGTCACGGGGATTTAACTGATATTGATTAAGAATTTTCAGCAACATTTCGGGGTGGGGCTTGATATTTTTGCACATCCCTGCATGTATAATTGTTGAGAAATGATTTTTTAGGTTCATTAGATCCAAAATGGGTATTGTCGATTCAGCGCGGTTCGTCGCAACCGTAATGGGAGTTTTTTTTCCCATTTTTTTAATAAATTCGACCATATAAGGAAAAGGTTTTAAAAGGCTCAAGTATTCTTTTGTCTTGTAGAGCTCTAGTCCTAAAAAAACCGCTTTTTCTTGAAGGTTGGGGTGCTCTTGCAGAGCAAGACGTAAAACATTAGCTGTTCCCAAGGAATGGTATCTATCCACAACGGTTCTATCAAAAGGGACTTTAAGATGGGATAAAACAGCCTCAACGACTTTATCCAAAGCTTGCCGGGTATCTAGAATGGTTCCATCGAGGTCCATAATCCATAATTTGGGCTCTCTAACAGGTAAATTTAGGCTTACCTCCATTAACGCTCCTTAATTGAGCTCAATACGATTGCAACAAGAATAAAACTAAAGGATAATAAAGAGGCGACAGGCAATGTTAGGAAAACAGAGAACCCCTCATAAGACTGGGGGAGCTGCTTGATAAGGGAGGGAATGGTTTCGTAGGGGGTATCTTGCAATATCGAATGATCGTAGGAAATGGTCATCCCCATCGTACTACTAATTGTCGCAAGGTTCTTAAAAAAACTATGATTGCCCCAGACAGGAAAAAGAAGGGCCAAAACGCCGACCATAAGATACCGCTGGTAAAGGCAAAGGGGACAAGGGTCGTATTTTAAAAAGAATTCAGCGAAATAACTTGAGGCGACAGCCACTAAACTTAGTATCCAGGCAAACCGGATAAAGAATCCACAAAACATTCTAAAACTCCCTCAACAGCTCATTGGATAAACAAGACCTTAAAGATTTCTCAAAAACGTCCTGGGTCTTATTTTGGCCATTAATAAAAATCTCGAGGTTTTTACCCTCTTCTTTAAGCTCGTAGTAACAGACAAATCCTTTATCAATAAACTCGTTTTTAATTGTCGAAAGTTGATCGGTAAATTTTTGCCCCTGCAAAGATGTCGGGTCAAAAGATGCAACGAGTTGTACTTTAGAATGTGTACTTCCAAATTGAGCCATCTCAGAAGTATCAAAAAAAGTTAACTGGGGCTGAATATCATTTAAGATTGCCCATGTGGCAACAAACCCAAGTTGAAAAAGCGCAAAAATCATTTGTTTCATTAATCGTTTCTTTTGTTTAATTATCTAATTTCTGTAAAGGAAAATCGTTAAGATTAATTTTAAACACTTTTAAAACCAGATGAAGAATTTATGATAAAATTTTGGCATATTATTGCCCTGATACCGGCTTTTTTTCTTTCGGCTCAAATTATCGAAGTCGAATCGTTTGACCAAATCCAAATCCCTGATGAAAAAAACCTCCTTGTGATCCTCGATATCGATAATACCCTGATCCAGCTTAAGCAAGAGCTGGGTTCAGATCAGTGGTTTTATCACAGGTGGAAAGAGCTGGAGGATAAGGGTCTTAGTCATCAAGAGGCTTTGAATAAAGTCGCGTTTGAATTTAATGGAATCCAAACACTTTCACAATCGGAATTGGTAGAGGAATCAATTTTAGGATTTCTAGAAAAATTGCGGTTAAAAAAAATCCCTTTTATGGGTCTTACAATCCGTAGTTTTGAGCTCTGTAAAAAAACCCATCAGCAATTAACCGACTGTGGAATCACATTCGATTCCTGTTTTTTCGATCCTCAGCCCCATTTTTTGGATAAAAAGGGTTTTGTTTTTTCTTACAATGGAGTGATTTTTACCAACGGAAGCAGTAAGGGAATCGCTTTTGATTTGTGGAAAAAAGCCCATAATCTCTTTTTTGACCATGTGATAGTTGTTGATGACAAAAGAGCCCATCTAGAGACTTTACAAAACGCATTGGCAAATTACGGTATCAAATTTACCGGTTATCGTTATGGCTACCTTGATGCCCATGTGAAAAATTTTTGTCCCAAAAAAGCAAAAAGTCAGTTCGCTTTTATTGAACCATTGATTGAGGGTCGGCTCCATTTGGTAAGCAAGTATCAGGAAAAAGAAAGGTCGCTGAACTAAAGCAAAAAGGCTCTTTTGTTCAAAACAAAAGAGCCTTTTATTGCCCGCGAAGGGACTTGAACCCCCACACCTCTCGGTACCAGATTCTAAGTCTGGCGTGTCTGCCATTTCACCACACGGGCTTTTGTGATAGGTGGTCAAACTATAACAAAACTCGTCTTAGATTGTCAATGGTTATTCTCTTAAAACTTAGATGGGAGAAGAGAAGTTTTAAGAGGATCTGATCTTATAATGAGGGGAATCTAGTCTTCAAATTCGCTTTTAGAAGAGTCCAAATTTAACAGAGCTTTAGCCAATCCATCAAACGAGAATCGAGGATCTTCGTCTTCGTCTGAAGGTGTTCCAGCTCTTGATAAAAGCATAGAGAGTTCAGAGTCCTCATCCTCCTGTGGAGAGCAGGGGCGTATGGTCTCTTGTACTACTTGGGCAGAATCAAATAATTCCAAAGGAGGCAAATCTAGATCGCATGCAGTTGCTGGACAAGGGGCCAAAGACGAGGGATTATTTTGTCTCAAATCCAAACTTAGGTGTCCAAGTGTTGCCGGCTGTTGTAGACTCATCGCAGGAAACACCGAGGAACAAGCAAAAGGCATAGAGCTCGGCTGAGTGCTAAAAAAAAGGCCACCTACTGTCTCCATGGTCGTAAAAAAGGTTGTTTGGGATGGGCAATGAAGGGGATTTTCACCCTCAAGAATCCGTCTTGCTTTACGTAATGGACTGTTTTTTGAGCTACAACAGGCCCCTGATGAGGGTCTAAAGAGAGCGTTTTCTTTTTCGGGGCTAATTGGGAGCTCGCGCTTACGCGATTTAGTATCGGGGCTTCTTACGGCATTTCGCTTACCCGTCTCAGCTGGTTCATAATCCATTGATTTTGAATTGTGTAGCGATAGAATAGAGCTCATAATTTGATCCTGAAAATTATTTACTAATATATTTTAACATATTTTAGGGATATTTTCACTAAATTTAACGATTTATCGGTTTACACAGGTTTTGTCTTTTAGGTATGATAGTACCCTTTATGAAACCCAAAGATTTAGCTTACCCTTTCTCATTTAGGGATAGACGCCTATTCGTTGAGAGAGATGTTTTTTATCTACCAAATTATCTCTCGAGCTATGAGGGATTTGACCCTAAATTGCCCTTAGGGCATCCCCGTATTTTTATCGAATTTTGTAGCGGAAACGGCGAGTGGATTATACAAAAAGCTTTAGAAAACCCCGATATACAATTCATAGCGGTGGAAAAACTCTTTTTAAGAGTCCAAAAAATCTTTAGCAAAAGGGAGAACCTCGGGATTAAAAATCTTTTTTTAGTCTCCGGAGATATCAACCTGCTCTTAGAACATTTTTTGCCTGACGATACAGTTGATACTTTAGCTGTGAATTTTCCTGACCCATGGCCAAAAGAAAGACATAGTAAAAACCGCCTTTTTCATAAGAATTTTGTTGCACACATACAAAGAATTCTTAAGCCTCACGGTGAGGTCTTTGTTGTAACAGATGATAGCGGTTTTTCTGAATGGGTTTATGAGGCAATGAAGGGGGATTTTAAACTTAAAAAAGAGGATGTAAAAAAACCGCTCCCCAACCATGGGAGCTCTTTTTTTCAACGTCTTTGGGAGTCAAAAGGTAAAGACATTTTCTATCACCATTATCAAAAGGGAAGCTATGTTGGATGTGAGTTTTTTAAGTAAATTTGACTGGAATCCAGCACTTTTAGAGCAAAAAAAACTAGAAGTAGATTTGAAGCTATTTAGGCAGAACTTCTCTTTTGAAGATCAGATGCAATTTCAGGTATCTGGCAACGTTCTTGAGGCTTTATGCCAGAAAGCTTTGAACTGTGAAACAATTCGGTTGTACAAGGGGCCGCTTGACTGGACTCGATTGTACCCTTTTTCCTTTAGATTGGAAAAAAGGTATGAGGAGTGGGTCATGGACGTCTATGGGGACAAAGAAAAAACTGAACAGAGAAGAGCCGTTTTTGGAGTGAATCTTTTATGCGAGTATTTGCATAGAATTGCCTCTTTTGCACCTGACCACATCCAATTTACTCTCTATTTCGAGGATTTAGATTGGTATGCACCCTCTTATTTAGCGCAACTTTTTTCCAAAAATCGTTTTACCCATTTTCAAATTGAGAACGACCCTTTTGAAGGGAGCGTAGGATTTGTCCTATTTGACGACAAAGATTACGACGAAAAAAGCTACAAAATTATCGATAAAATTTTGAAAGAAAACTCTCAAAAGGTACGATTTTTGCCTCAAGAAATGATTCCAGAGCTCTGGCACAATCTTGATGCACTCTACGTGATCGAGGAGAAACTCTCTAAATTTGGAAAAAGGGGAATTGCAGGATTTGTGGCTGCAGAAGGTGTTGTGCATTATTTGTAAAAGAATTCGGAGCAGAGGGATTTGAACCCCCGACCCATTGGTCCCAAACCAATTGCGCTAGCCGCTGCGCTATGCTCCGAATGTGAATAATTTACCAACCTCTCGATTTTAATTCAACAAATTGCGATAAAGGGAAAAAATAGGAACCTTTGTTGCATGAAAAACCGTCTTTTTTTTCGGACGCCATACAGTCTTCACTCGACAGAAGCACTTGATATTGATAGACATAAGCGTTTTACTTCCCAATCTTCTTTCATTCGATTACATTACGGATTCGAAAAAATCGATCCTACGATTGAAAAAGACCTACTGGCGATGCCCCAAGAGCATAAGCTTTTTGAAAAAATGCAAGAGATCTTTGATGGAAAAGTAGTGAATACGATTCACGGCTATCCTAGTGAAAATCGAAGCGTTAGCCACATGAAGTGCAGAGATCCATTCGATAACTTTAATCAAACGGAAGTTAAAAAAGCGCTACAATATGCCAAGAATTGTCCCTTTAAACATGTCGTGGTTGTCGGAATCGGCGGGTCGAATCTTGGGACTGAGGCTATTTATGTTGGGTTGAGTAATTATTTGAAAAAAAGAGAAATTTTTTTCATTGCGAATATCGATCCGAGAAATACTGAAGATGTTCTTCAACACGTGAATTTAAAAGAGACTCTATTTATCTTTTGCAGCAAATCGGGTGGAACTCTGGAAATTCAATCTAATCTAGAATTGATGAAAGAGCTTTATCAAAAAATGGGTATTGAGGCTAGAAAGCATTTTGTGTGCGTTACAACACCCAAAAGCCCTATGGATGACGCAAAAACTTTTTCAGATATTTTCTATATGGAGGAGAGCGTTGGGGGGCGCTACTCGGTCACATCGATGATAGGGGTTCTTCCCTTGGCTCTGGTGTATGGCGAAGAGGTTGTGATCGATTTTCTGAAAGGTGCGCATGCAATAGATGAAACACTAATGGAAAAAGACCCCAAGAAGAATCCCGCTTTAATGGACGCTCTTTTGGCTTATTGGAACACAGCTGTTTTAGGGGCAGAGGGGACTCTGATTGCCCCTTATGCGTACGATTTAAGACGCTTAACCTCCCATTTTCAACAGCTGTTTATGGAGTCGAATGGGAAGTCGGTGACCAAGGAGGGGGAATTTTCTCTAAAACGCACCCAAAATATTGTGTTTGGCGGAGTTTTGACAAATGACCAGCACTCCTATTATCAGGCTGTACACCAAGGGACCTTTCACCTGGATATGACTGTTGTGGGATTTTGCTCTTCAACCTCGAAGGTGAACATAGAAAACGATCACACAACACTTCATCAAAAACTTAACGCCAACCTGTTGGCACAATCTCTAGCACTGGCTACAGGTCTTAAAACCGATAATCCGAATACAACCTTTGTGGGTAATCGCCCTTCCAGAATCCTTATGATGGAAAAATTGGATGCTTTTAATCTCGGAGCTTTGCTTGCCCATTTTGAGGGTAGGACAATTTATTTTGGGTTTTTACTGGGTATCAACTCCTTCGATCAAGAGGGTGTGCAGCTAGGAAAGCGCCTGGCTAAGGATGTGATCGAAAAAATGAAAGCGCCTAAAAAAGATCCATTAATCGAGCATATTTTGGTTTGGTGAAAAAAGGATCCTTACTTTTTTTAGGGGGATTAGAAGGGGGGGGTTTATTTCAAAAAAGCGACTAATTACTGGTCGCTTTTTTTTCTTTATTTTTATTATCGCCGAGCTTAAAGCTTTGTTATTTTTATTGAGGCGCTAGGATTTCACCCAATCTGCATATTTTTACCAACAACTCACTTTGAAGATCCGGATGTTTTACTTGTATTTCTAAAAAATTAAAAAAAAGTCCTCGTATCAGGCATCAAAGGGTCAGACGTCAAATCTTAGGATTTCCTTTTAGGGGGTAAGGTGCTTTTAAGACAATTACCCGAGCGTGTAAACGGGGCATTAAGGGGATAGATTAAGACTTTGTACCCCTTGCTTCCAAATAGCAATTGCTTGGTCAAGTGGCATTCGGTCAAAAGGTTCTTCTTGAATGAGCCCTAAAATAACTTGCCCAAAATAACGATTTCGAATCCAGGCCCCTTCAGCTGATTTTGAGATAAAATCGGTCAAGAAGGCCTCTACTTTACTTTGGCGAAAAGTTTTAGAGTCTTCTACTGAATAAAACTTAGCCTTTTCTTGGAAAGTTGAAGATTTAGTAAACCATTCTGAGATTTTCCGATAGGAAAGATTTGTTTGTTAATAGCTCAAATAAAGCGGTTGCATAGAGATCAAGTAGCTTGGCATCATACATAGATGCTTGAAGGGCTTCATGATGGGGAATTTCTATATCAAAAAAAGAGAAAAAATCCCCCGCCTCTGGTCCACGGTATCCTCGTGTTCCGCAGCGAGTCCAACCGATCGGACTCTCAGTATAATGTCCAAAATCTGCAATAGAGAGCTTCAAGAATTTCCTCTTCTAAATCCACTAAAAGATTAGCCGGTTTAATATCACAGTGGGCGCCCCCTTCTTGGTGTAAAGTATAAAGCTTTTTATAAAAGTTGTAAGCCTAAATTCGGCAGGCAGTTTCTATAACATGGGGGAAGCTGTCGTCGAATGAAGCTTCTTAAGTCCCCTCTATTTGCGTGTCTAATCAAGGTTTCGTGAAATATCGGTAGCGTTTCAAAATTATTTTCTGAAAACAAATCGTCGCTTTTGTAATCTAAAGGGACATTTTTGCATAAATAAGACTCTTTTCCCACTTTTTGAGAGAGTTAGGCGGCTGTTGTTTTGCCTTGAGATTACGCTTTGAGATTAAAACGACGTACTCGGCACCATCAGTAATGAATGGGTAGGCTCTGTTTCTTCCACCCTCTCTAAGGGGGACTAAAGCTCTCTAACCAAATAGAGAATCGACTCTACCTGCAGTTTTTTCGTATATATACTTGGCTTCAACAAGGTCAGTAGACTTTATGATTTTAGGATTTTTATAAGTTGCCCAATTGAACATTCTTTGGATTCTTTTTAGAGGTTCCTCTTGATTAAGACAGGATTTGGGTACTTTGGAGATCTTCTCATCAAAGGGGGATAAAGAGCGAACCATTTTTGCAAACGATTCGCAAGCCTTGGGCTCATCTGGTAGGCTAGTCACCGATGTCATGGCTTTTTCCCCTTGTTTTAATTTCTCATTACTAAATAATTATATAATATTTTGTATAATTTTCCATAAAAATGGTTTAAAAACCGTACGAAAATCCATTCGTTGTATAGTGCTTAGAGCTCAGGATCTTTACCTTATGAAGACTAGGTGATTAGAGCACCACCTCCAGTTCCCATTTTTGGAGAGCTTTTTTTAGGGGGAGCCTCTCTTCGGGATTGAGCTCTGTAAGACCTTGAATGACTTCAATGACAGCCGAAGGGTAGGATTCCATGAAAAAGGCTATCGTCTCTTTTACATAGTTTTTTCGAAAATCAGCGAATTCCTCGTAGGTTTTGTTGTTCCACTCGTCAAGATCGATAGTGGGTAAAATGTTGTATCTATGCATTAAAAGGGCTTCTTCTAAATGCATAGAGGTTAAAAGGGTAAAAAGGGTGCTGCCTAGAGTGTAAAGATCGATGTTTTTTGTGCGAAAACCGGAAGAAGGTTTGGGAGGATTGATTAAGTTGAGTTTTATTCCCATAAAATTTGTGGGGAAATATTCTGGAGGCACAAATTTAGTTGAGCCGCAGGCTCTTGAGGAAATAGATTGTTTTTCAGCAAATCCAAAATCGCAGATAAAAGGCTCGTCCCCACGCAGAAGAATATTATCAGGTTTGATATCGCGGTGAATAATTCCCATTTTATGGAGGGAGTCAAACTTTTTTAAAATTTTTAAACTAAGAGAAAGGCGGTCTTTATCCGAAAATTCCTGATTTTTGTTTAAAAAACAAAGAAGATCTCCCTTATCGGCAAAAGGGGTAATAAATCTTGGATCATAGACAACTCTAGGTCCGGTGCCTAAGGGGAATTTTCCCTCCAAAGGATTCAATCCCGATTCTACGGAGCTTACGACTCTTTGGACTTTTAAGGCTAAATTTTTTTCAGCGGCTTTTTTGTGTAAGCTAAGTTTTGAGGCTTCAAATGGAATAGGGTTTTTCGCAACAGATCTGGTTTTTGGCTCTGCTAAAACGTACTTTTTAAACTTTCCTTCTTTTGTTTTTTTTACTAAAGCATAGATTGTGTTTTGACTGGACTGGATGAGTTGTTGATTGAATAGGAAGTAGGTTTTTTCTTTCAAACCATTTTTTGTCTCAACCAAAAGAGTCAGTGATTTAACCTTATGAGTTATTTTCAAAGGTTTAGAGTTTTTAACGGCCAAAAACATCGATCCAAAAATCTCTTGAACAAGGTTTTCTTCTGTGATTTGCTCTACGGGACTAGAAAGGATCGATTGAGGTACTTTACTATGAAATAGGGGGGAAAACCTCTTGCTTTCCTCAGGATTTGGGGATGAGGGGGAGATTCTTGAAGTCTCGTCTTGAAAATTATGAACAAGAATTGGCGTCCTGGGACTTGGGGTATCTCCACAAGATTCAGGTGTTGTGGGAGTCGAAGACCTTGTTGGAATTAAAGATAAAACATATCTAAGCATATTCACCAAAAAATTTAGGGAACTATTTTAGATTCGATTAGATTTTATCCTCTATACTTATTTAACAAGGAATATTAAGAAAACCATCTGATTTAAAAACTAGGGAGAACTCCAGAGCCTTAAGGCCTCTTTAATAGACATACGGTCATGTGGTTCAAGTAACCTTAAAAACCCTTTGAGCACAAGGATCTTATTTTTATCGATCCCTCTTTGTGGATCGTCTAGAAATCGATCGATGGCCTCTTGTTTTTCTTGGTAGAATTCATGGTATTCACGGCTTTCATCCGGAACAAAACGCTTTTTGGCGTGATGTTCCAGTTCAGCTTCGAAGGATTTACCCGTAAGGATTTCAAAAAGAGTGATTCCCGTAGCATAAAGATCGGTAAGTCTGGGCTCTATCTCGATAGCTCTTATTTTTTGGAATGCCTCTGCTTTTCTTGAAGATAGAAAACGTTTTCTACACAGCTCAGGTGCCATGTATGCTCTCGTGCCACAATCTCTTGCTGTTACAGGTTGATCAGTTGCAAATCCAAAGTCGATGAGATACACACTTTTTTTCCCGTCTAGTCCCCAGTTTACAACGATATTCTCCGGTTTTATGTCCCTATGGAATACATTTAAGTCATGCATCCGATCTACATGGCTCAGTAGCTGTAAACAAAATCTATCTAATTCTTCGGGTTTTGTTGTTTTACTCCATCTCTCAAAGTAGGAGGTAAAATCTCCCCCTCTTGCCCTTTTAACAAGCATTTTTGTTCCATCTAAAAAAGGCTCTGTTTCAAAACTTGAGTAGACTTTACCATTTTGTTGAATCAGAGTTTCAGGGAGCCTATTGTCTGCAGGAAGGCAGAAATAGACTTTAGGAGTGATTTGCGCCTCCACCATTTTTTTCATGATCTCTACATATTTGGGACTACGCGTTTTGACATCGGGACTTTTAGATTCAAGAAGCAAAAGTTCTTTATCCCCATGCACAACGGGAGTAACACGATTTTCAAGAGATCTAAAAGGAAAAGGGATCTTAAAGCTAGATGTTTTTATTGTCTTAAAAACAGAACCGTAAGAACTCAGGTGGGGGTTTTTAGATATTTTAAGAACTTTATAGGTTTCTTCCGTCGGATTTTGAGCGTTGCTGATGTGCGAAAAATAAAAGCTAATGCTGCAGGCCCTATAAGCCTCTTTAAGTTTTTCTATTTGCTCTCTTAACGGGTTTGTAGAAATTTGCACACTAGGTAAATTTGAAGAGGAACCAAACGCAAATGGATTTTTTTTCGACAGAAGTAGGGGACTGTCATCCCCCCTTGGCCTTGGGCAAGCAGAAAGATGGGGACTAGAGCTTGAGCTCGAAAAGCTTTTTTGAGTTTGTCCTATGAGAGGATTTGGAAATGGAAAAGCACTTTTTGGAGTCGGGACTCGACAGCTAGGTGACAGAGTTTCTGCCATTTCCTTTTGTCTAGACCCAGCTAGCAATTGACCAAAGGGGTCGGCCGTGGGTGAACTCAAAGATCCGCTCATATAGGTCCCCTGTATTCCATTGTAAACCTTTATTATTATAACAAATTTTACATAAACAACCTATGTAAATAAGGGTTTTCTTCTACCTTGATGAAACCTAATGGGATAGGACCAGAAATTCTTCCAAGGAAAAAATAGAGCTGGCTTTTGTAGGGCTATGGGGGACTGTCAGAATGGATTGAGGGAGCTCTAAAGTTCGCTCTAAGAGCTGATCGAACCGCAGTTTGTCTAAATGGGCCCCAAAATCGTCGATGAGAAGGAGGGGGGCTTTATGGGTCTTTTTTTCAAGCGCTGTAAGCTCTGCGAAGCGTAGGGCAAGTACAAGGGCTCTTTTTTGCCCCTCTGAGGCATGGCAAGAGGCCTCTTTTTCTTTAAACAGGATGGCAAAATCTTCTCTATGGGGCCCTTTTAAAGTTGTGCGGCGCTCGATTTCTTTAAGGCGAGTTGACGGAGAATCTTCGATAAATGAGGGCTCGTATTGTAAGCGGATCGACTCGTTTTTTTGCAGTAATAAAGAGGTCTCATTGTTAAGAAAAGAATTGAGCTCCTCAAGTAGCTCTGATCGCATTTTTTGAATCACATGGGCACTAGAGGTCAAAATTTCCTCGTAGGGGTAAAGAGCCTTTATGGCGTTGGCCTTCAACGCGGCATTTTTTTGCTCCAAAGCATCCATATAGCGCTTCCAATGAAAAGCGTACTCTTTTGAGGATTGGCATAAAATCTGGTTAAGATATTTACGCCTAAAGGAGGGGCTCCCTTCGATAAGAACGACATCTTTGGGAGAGACGATCCCGACAGGAATGTGCCCTAAAAGAGGACTAAAACTTTTGTGGTAAGTTTCGTTCAAACGGATCTGCTTCCCATTTGCCCCAAAACGGTAGCCAATCTCATGGTCAACACCATCTTCTTCAAACCCAAGGATAATTTGGGCATCTTCTTCCCCCTCTTTTAACATCTCTTTGAAAGAGTCTGTACGAAAAGAGCGACCTAAAGTGGCCACGGTGATAGCCTCTAAAAGATTTGTTTTGCCGATGCCATTAGGCCCCACAATAGCAAACATCCCCTTTGTGAAGGGGACGCTACAAAAAGAGTGAGAGCGAAACTTGTGGACTTGTAAACGTTTAATCATCCTCTTTCAATCGCATGGGCATTACAACGAAGTCGACTCCCACGGAGGCGGGGTCTAAAATAAGACCTGGCATGTAGGGGTGGCATATTCCGAGACGAACTACGTCTCCCTTACAATGTTTTAGAGCCTCCATCACGTAGTGGGGATTGAAGGCGATATCGAGCTCTTTGGCTACATCTACCGCCATTTCAACCTCACCTTCACCATATTCGGGACTTTGCGCACGTAGTCGCATCACACCGTCTTTGAAGGTAAAGCGTGCCGAATGGCTTGTTTCAGATGTAAATAGAGCTATCTGTCTTAAAAGCGCGACCCATTCCTCTTTGTGAATATTGATCATTGTGAGCTCATTTTGATCAACAAAAGCGCGCGCATAATCGGGATAGGGGAGCCCTATTAATTTTGCGATCAAGCAAACCGGACCGACTTTTAGTAGGATTTTTCCATCTAAAAACGAAAGGGTCGCCGTCTCATCAAAGCTCAAAAGATCGATCATCTCTTGCACTGCTTTTAAAGGAACAACAGCCGTGATATCTTGATCGATTTCAATAGATTTTTGGAAACGGGCCAACCGTTTTCCATCAGTTGCAACAAATGTCGCTACCTTTTTTTCGATCTTCATTAGCACCGAAACGCAGGCAGGTTTGCCCACCTCTTCTCTTGCAGCTGCAAAAGAGGTGCGAATAAGCATTTCCCTGAGATCATCGCTTTTCACATCGACGGTCAAACCGGTCATTTGTGAGGGGATAGGGGGAAATTCCCCTTTATCGATACCGTTCACTTTGAAATGGGAAGATCCGGCGCGGATTTGGGCAATATTTCCCTCTACTGTGATCTCAATCATCGGAGTAGAGAGCTCCCGAATCAATTGAAAAAATCGGCGTGCAGGCAAAGTGATGGCTCCGGCAATCTCCACTTGGGCGGGCATCGAAGCTTGTAAGCTTACGTTTAAGTCGGTAGCGCTCAACGTAATCATTCCATCGCCCGCTTCAATCAATACGTTGGATAAGATAGGGAGGATCGCTTTTGCAGGGACGATCCGTTGTGCGACAGAAATGAGGGAAACCAATTGCGACCGGTTCACGATGCACTTCATTCCGATAGCTTCCAGTGTACTACTCATAGAGCCTTTTGCTTAAATCTTTTGGAAAAGATTAGTAGATAAAAAGAGTCGATGTCAATCGATTTTTCACTCCACGAGATAAAAAGTAAAATCCCAATTTTCACAAATAGTTGTCTTGGCTTGTAGGCTAGCTCAACTCTTGAAAAAAGGAGAATTCTCTAGAAAAGAAGCATTCGAGTAAAATGCTCCTAATAAAAAAACTGTTACGGGGAGGGCTTAAATAGAACCTATAATTTTTTTCTAAACGGCTGTTTAAAGAGAGGAGAATTTTTTGGAAAAAATGGGGTCGGTTGCTGATAAACGGCTATTGGGTGAAGAAAAAAACGCAAACGCCTGAACTTGGATCTGGTGAATTTTTCTATCGAGTGTAATTTTAGCAGCAAAGGTGACAAGATTATTTATTTTATCGTCTTTTCTTAAGTCAAATGGGGTTAGGATGGCTTCAACTGAAACATGATTTTCCCCAGTTTCTATATTATAGAGACGCGAGTGATTTTCCTCTGACTGGAAAAGATCCATCGATTTTTCCTCCAAAGAAACTTCTTCAAAGACTGCATTGGGAAATCCTTGAGAAAGACTGAAGTGTAAAAACGTCGTAAGATCTCTATCATCATTACTAAAAGCGATCAATTCTTCTAAAAAAGGGCACTGTTCTGTCTTTACTCCATTCCATCGGTACGTTGTATTAGCCGACCTATGGAAATCCATTTCAAACAAAGCCTTTTCTTGTTCAAAATCTAGGTGAGGAAAAAATGTTTCGAGCTTACTTTGCAATTTTTGTGAAAGATCGACTGTCTTCTCAATTTTTGGTTTAAATGGATGGGAAATTGGAATTAAAGAGAAAGGATATGTAAATATTTTTTTTATAAAAAGAAAAATCGAGGAGCATAAAAATTTTATTTTACAAATAAGGGAAGTTTTCTGTGGCTGAGAATAGGAAGGCAAGCTGGCTGGATTATGATTTACAGGTTGTAAAGACATAGATAACTCCCATTTTAGAAAGTTATTTTATGAAAAATTGTTAATTTTTGGGTAGCTATTTAATAAATAAAAAATTTATTAACTATTTTTCATCGCTCTTTGAGCCTCCCTGGAGAGCTCCCTTTCCTTGATCACGCCCCGTTTATCGTGGAGTTTTTTCCCTTTCCCTATTCCAATCCTGAGTTTGACAAGTCCTTTTTTGAAATAAATGGATAGGGGGATCGCCGTATAGCCTTTTTGTTCAATCATTTTTTGAATCCTGAGGATCTCCTCTTTATGTAAAAGGAGCTTACGGACCCTTTTTTCCTCATGGTTGTGGATATTTCCATAGGCATAAGGGGGGATAGACATGAGCTTAATGACGGGTAGGCTGTTATCTAGGTCGACATAACTTTCTGCTATTGTGCATTTTCCGTTTCTTAGGGACTTCACCTCAGTTCCCCTCAGTGCGATCCCTGCTTCAAACGTGTCTAGAATTTCATAGTTATAAAAGGCCTGGCGATTGGTAGCGATCTCTTTTTCCATAGTAAGATGAGACTATAGCAAAAAAGGGGTTAATCGAGAAACAGGAACCTTAGGGGTTTTTGGATGGATGCTTGTTCTTTGGTAAGACGCCCCTTTTTTTTGTAATCTCAAAAAAAGCATAAAGAAAAAACAGTAGGGTGATCGACCAAAAAATCCATTTAATGAGCTCTCTAAATACTGTGACATCAATTCCGAAATCAATTTGTAAAGAGCTGAAAATCGATTCTACCACTAACCGGAACCCGATCCAAATCACGAAAATAAGGGTATAATTTTCTAGTATGGGTTTTTGTTCTAGCAACTGGATTACTTTCGTTGTAAAAGACCGTAAAAGTAAGATGCCGGCGGAGGCTCCCGCTATTACGATCCACAATTTCGGGGAGGTATCCCCGTCTAGAGGGGAGATACCCACAACGGCAAAAGCGGCTAGGATAGAATCTATGGAGAAGACAAGGTCCAAAGCAATGATGTAGGTAATCGTTTTCCAGAGGTTTTTATCCTGATAGGTTTGAACAAGGGGCTTTTTATCTGAAAAGAGTTCATAGGCTGCAAGGTACATCAAATAGAGGCCACCAATCCCCTGAAAGAAATAAAAACGGATCAGATAGGAGGCAAACAAGATTGCGATTATCCGTAAAACAACGCTTCCTATGATCCCGATCCAAATGGCTGTAAATCGCTGAAATCTGGGAAGTTTTTTGATCAAAAGACCTATAATCATCATATTGTCTGCAGAAAGAATAACCTCGACAAGGATCACAACAGCCACAACGGGTATGTCTACCCATTCAAAGATTTGCTCTTTTAAGATTTCTCTAAGAAAATGGAACGGATTTTCAGTAGTATTCATGCTATTTTAAATAGCTAAATAAATTTTTAACTACAAAATATATGTTGTTTTGAAAGATATGGTCAATTAGTAATGAAAAAAACTATTGATTAATCTAGAATCGTACCATAGAAAGAGGTAAAAAAGGGTTTATGAGATTTTTGTCCCTCGAGGGTGCTCCGTGTAGAGGGCTTGGACAAATTCAGATAATGAAAAAACTATCCCAAATGCGCTCCATTCGGTTCGATCATCATTTTGATGTCTATTTTGGGAGCTCATGGGGTGCAATCCTTGCCATCTGTTTATCCCATTCTATCCCTTTTGAAGAGATCGAAAAGGCTTTTGAGGCCTCTCAAAAATACCTCAATTCAAGAGCTCACCGATTACTTTACCCATTTTTTCCTAGAATGTGCCCTAAAAAAGTCTCAGAACCATTTAAGCATCTTCTTGAAGGGGTCTCATTAGGGGAGCTAAAAAAAAGGGTTATCTGCCACGGCTATGATTACCAATTCAAAAAACTCGTTACCTATGATTCATCTGCCCCTAAAGACAAAGATTTGAATGTTTTTGAACTTGTTCAGAAACTCACCTTTGCCCCTTCTGTTTTTCAGCCTAAATTTCACACCTCGATAGTAGATGCTTCGATTGCGACAAGAAACCCCCTTTTTTTCACTCTTTTGAAGTATTTCCAGGAATGGAAGGACCTTTCTTTAGATGTTTTGCATATCGGAGTTGGTCAAAAAAAGCAGGAGGGGGCAAAAGTGAGAAAGCTTTTTGAAAAAGGGTGGTTGCACTGGGTTCTTTCAAAACAGATATTTGAGGAGCTCGAGTCTATTGGAAGAAACTACCAGGAGTACCTTGCAGATATGATCAAAGAGAGTAAACTCTTTAAAGATTTGAGAATCGTTACGGTGAACCCTCAAATTGAGGGGAACCTGGATTTTAGTTTTATGGGGGATATTTCCCTTACACCGGAACAAATACGCAAAGAGGTAGAAGGATGGATGGAAGCACTTCCAATCGATCATTTAGAATTCTAAGCCTTGATGGGGGTGCCTTTGCGGGTGTTTTCACGGTGCGTTTATTGGCGGAGATAGAAAAGCGCAGTTCTAAAAAGGCCTCTGAATTTTTCGACGGTTTTTCGGGGATATCGGCCGGAGCCTTTTTGGGTGCTATAATCAGTTATGGAGACATAACCGCTAAAGACCTCATCGATGAGATTATATTCACAATTAAAAACATGCGTTCGAATAGAACAGAGAGAATACGCACCCTTTGGGGGGCGTTAAAACCCGCTTTGAGTCACGAAAAAAAATGGGATGGCCTCTACCGGTATTTTGCGAATGCACAGCTCAAAGACCTCAAAATCAAGGGGGTTTTTCCCATATGGGATTTTGAAAATAAGAAAATTCGTATTTTTGATTCGACCCTTGATCCAAATGTACATATTTGCGATGTGGTGTACCTTTCTACCGGCGCAAATGCGGTCTATGGGGCAGTAGATTCCAGACTTAGTGAGCCTAAATTCTCGGGTTCCGATTTGGCCCTTTATGTGAATGACCCCCGATTGATTGCACTATTTAGTTTCAAAGAAGAGATCCAAAAAAGGGGGACGCATATCCTTTCGATCGGAAGCTCTTTGACACCGTCTGAACCCCAACAGCAGTCGTTTAAGAGGGGGCCTTTAAGATGGATGAATAACATATTGCCGGAGTTGCGGCAGGCGCAGGAGGCTTTTGTTAACCAGAGCATGCAATTTTTCTCTCAAGAGGAAATTTTGCCCATCCATAGCCATCTGCGTCTAAATATGATTTCTGGAAAGACGGTGGATGGGTTCAAAGGCGATGATGAGCTGAACATTTTTTTTCTCGAACTAGCTGAGGAACTTATTGAGCGACGATCTTATGAAATAGATCGTTTTATAGAGTCGTGCGAAAATAATACCAAACTCCACCTTCCGGTTATTTTGTAACTGCTTTATCTACTTCTTTGAAAAAAAACCTTCCGTTGAGTCCATTTTTTAAGAACTTTTTGTAGTCTCACTCTCCTCCTCATGATAGGGGTAAAAAAGCCCCCCTTTTTTTGAGGTGATTTTCTTAGTGATCTCATATACATAAACAAAAACTACCGGCCCTACAAGTAAGCTTGTGATCTGGGCAAAGAAGAGGCCCCCCACGATAGCAATACCTAAAGGGGCACGAGTTAAAGCAATTTCCCCGCCTATACCCAAAGCTACTGGAACTGCCCCCATCATCGCAGCAAATGTTGTCATAAGAATGGGTCTAAATCGAAGCATAGAGGCTTTTGTTATGGCCTCCTCAGAGGTGCTTTGCGGATTTTTTTCGAGCTCTTCAAGAGCAAAATCGACAATCAAGATACCATTTTTCATAACAATTCCCATCAGCATGATAATACCAATCATCGCATAAATGGAGAGTTTCAAACCAAGAATCCATAGCGTAAATAGCCCTCCAAAGGCTGCCAGTGGGACAGCTGATAGGGGAGTGATGGGGTGTAAGAAGTTTTCGTACAAAATTCCCAAGATGATGTAGATGGCAAAAATGGCAAGTCCCGTGAGAAAAAAAAGCTGTAGCATCGCTTTTTGAAATTCAGAGGTTGCACCTGTGGTAAACCCGATCGCTTTTCCCTCAAAAATTTGGGGGGAAATTTGTTCTATTTTTTGAAGAGCTTGGGAGATGGTGTAACCCTCTGCGATATTAAACGAGATCGTGCTTGATGGTAATGAGTTGTAGTGGTTGACCATATTCGGTTTAGTGCTCAACTTGCCCTCGAAAATTGAGGTGGAGTTTACAGCCTGGGTGGTGTCTGTGGTGGAAAAAATATTTTCCCAAGGGCTCACGTTAGCCAAAGGAACTTGGGGGCCTAAAAAAAGGCGGTCCATCTTATCGGGTGTTTCTTTAAATTTGTTTTTTAGTTCTAGGATGACATAATTCACAGAGTTGGGTCGGTAGATTGTCGAAACGTATGTCTGACCGTAGGCGAGTGCGAGATTGTTTTCAAAATTCAGGGGGGTAATATTCCCATAGGCTCTTGCTCTTTCACGATCTATAAGCATGTTGAAAACAGGACTACCGACCGAAAGATCGGAGTTGACGGTTGTGAATTCGGGCTCTTTTTTTAAAGCGGCGATCAGCTGTTGGGCCTTAGCTTGCATATCCGCTTCGTTTTGCGACGCTACTACATACTGATAAGATGCGCGACTTGCAGAGGTGCTGCCTGTCTGCATGTTGATTAACGGTAAAGGTTTGAATAAAACTTTACACCCGATAATATTCAGAGATTTTGAGTGCAAATCCTTCAAGATTTTTTTAAATGGCAGATTCCCTTTTGAGCTATTCAAGATGATAAACACAAGACCCATATTATCGCTTGGTGAATCCGATACTGTGCATAAACCGGTTACGTAAGGATTCGTAAGAGCGATTTTTCCAATTTCAGCGAGAAAAACCTCTGTTTTTTCTGGAGACGCAGTCTCTTCGGCGATCACAAATCCCAGGATTGCATTGATGGGAGTTTCAGGTATGAACTCTTTTGGGGTGCCGACTGCAATTGTTATTGAGGCGGTCAAAAAAAGCAAAGCAATCCCTAATACCGATTTTTTATGCTTTAAAGACCAAGATAGAACAGGTACATAGAGTTTTCTAAAAAATTCATTAAAAGCAATCGAGAGCTCTTCAACTCGAGATTTTTGATTAGGATCATACGGGGGAATGAAACGGCTACACAAAACAGGTGTCAATGTGACCGATATAAAGCCCGAAAAAAGTATGGCTGCAATCATCACACCTGCCATTTCGCTGAAGAGTTGTCCCATCAGACCGGGGATGTAGACCATAGGAATAAAAACGGCACATAGGCAGGAGGAGATAGACACGATTGCCGTAAAGATCTCTTTCGATCCGTTAAGAGCGGCCTTATAGGGTTTTTCTCCCTCTTCGCCGTGACGGACGATATTTTCTAAGACAATAATCGCATCATCGACAAGAAATCCTGTTGCCAAGGTGATTGCAGACAATGACATCACATCAATGTTATAGCCCAAAAAAAACATCATGATGAAGGTGCCTGTAATCGTTATCGGCAAAGTGATTAAGGGGATAATGCTATTGCGAATTTTTCCCAGATAGAGGAAAACAACGATCACTACTAAAAGAAAAGCTATATAAAGTGTCAGCTCTATGTCTTTAACTGAATCGACAACGTAGTTTTTTTCTGAAAAGCAGATGTCGTATTTCATCGACCGGGGCATGGTCCGGACTAACTTTTGCATTTTATTTTCAAGGTCAGTGCAGACTGTCACCGTATTGAAGGCATTTTGTTTAAATATCGCCAAAAATACGGCCTCTTTTCCATGCGGATCCCCGCTGTTAAACCATTGAATATTTTGCTGGTCATTTTGAACGCTTTCAAAAGCTCTTCCGACATCCGAAAGCCTCACAATATTGTCGTTGTTGATCTTTATGATCATATTGTTGTATTCGTCAGCCTTGAAAAGCTGTCCATCAGCGGTTGTGATGATTGTGAAGTTTGGGCCGTAAAACTTTCCGGTGGGTTGGACAGGATTGTTTTGATTGATCGCATTGGTAACATCTGCAAGTGTAATCCCTTTTGCAGCTAGAGCTTCAGGATCCACGTGGACACGCACAGCAAATGCATTTCCGTAGACTTGTACGTTGGCGACACCGTCTATTGTCCCCAATTGTCGTGCCACAATATTGTTTGCATAGTCGTAAATAGAGCTTTGAGATTGCGTATCTGAATAGATCACTATATACATCACCGGTGTGTCGGACGGGTTCACTTTTGTATAGGAGGGTAAAGAAGGGAGACGAGGGAGCTGTCCTTGTACTTGTGAAATCGCTTGCTGGGTATTTGTTGCGGCATCGTTTATATCGATAGACGGGTGAAATTGTAGAAGGATGGAGGAGTTGCCATAGGTACTTGAAGAGTTGACCGATTGGATTCCCTGGATCGAAAGGAACTGGGTTTCCAAAGGGCTCGAAACAAGATTTGCGACTTGCTCAGGGGAGGCTCCGGGATAATTACAAGAAACGGATATTGTATTAGCTTTTGTATTCGGTAGAACTGCTACAGGTAAGTTAAATAGGGCGTAGGCCCCAAAAGTCACTAGGGTAAGCATGATCAAAAGGGTAGCTACTGGTCTCTCTATGAAAGATTTTGAAAAATGCATAGATCCTCTTAAATTATCTGAACTTTGGCGCCATCTTCGACGTTGATTTGTCCGTCAATCACAATTCTATCACCGGGGGAAAGTTCAGGGGAAATCAGCTGGACAAGATTTTCTATATGCACTCCGGTCTCGACCCAGACATATTTTGCTGTATTAGATTTGTCTATTTTGATGACATATTTCCCCTTCACTCCTAGACCTAGGGCTTCGATCGGGCACACAAGAGCATCTGGTATATAACGAAGGATAAGCTCACACCTTGCAAATTGACCGGGCCAAAGGATCTCCTCAGCATTTTCATAACGGGCTCTTAAGGGGAGTTGACCTGTTGCTTGATCAATCTGGTTATCGATGACAATTAATTCAGATAGGATAGTCTCTTTGGAACCGGGAACAGTCACTCTTACATCAAGATTTTTTTGCTTCTGTAGCCGTATAATTCTCGCATATTCATATTCTGGAACGGAAAAATCGATGTAAATCGGGGAGATTTGGTTTAAAGTCATCAAATTTTGCCCGGGATCTGCTACCAAATTCCCTAAATCCACTAACTGTTTCGAACACCGGCCTGTGAAAGGGGCTTTAATGTAGCAAAAATCCAGATCGGTTAGATTTTTTTCTACTTCCCCTTCATTCATCAAAACTGCACCATCTTGCTCTTTGTCATTACATACGTACTGAAAAAAATCTAATTCTGAGACAAACTGGTCTTTGATGAGTTTTGAATAGCGCTCCTTTTTGTTCAAAGAAAACGCTTTATTCGCCTTAGCCTCTATCAGATTTCCCTGTGCAGACTTAAGATTAGCCTGGTAGACCCTAGGATCGATAGTGATCAAAAGATCCCCTTTTTGTACAAGTTGACCCTGGATGTAAGAGATATCTACTATATATCCCTCCACTTGAGCACATATTTCTGCAGAATTAAAAGCTATAACATGCCCAATTCCCGGGATAGTTTCGGGTACACTCATCGTTTGTAGGTTTGCAGTTTTTACACTTGCGAGGGGAAGCTCTAAAGCTTGCGGCTTTTTAGAGCAGCCATTAAAAATAACAAAAGATACTAGGGGAATCAAATATCTATATCTCATGGAGCCTCATTTTTGTTTATTAGACCTATTTCAAAAGTTAGATTTGCTTTAGATTGGAAATAGTTGCTAACAACCGAAATGAGCTGAGCTCTCGCGTCAGCTAATTGTGCTTGCGAATTCAAAACATCCAAAATATCGTTAGTGCCCGCCTTATAGCCCTCAAATGTCCCTTTGTACTCGATCTCTGCAGCCTCTAGATACTGCTGATTCAATAAGAGCTGATCGGAGGCCAATACGAGGTTATTATACTGGGTCATTACCCCGGACATGGTTTGCAGTTGTAAAAGATTTAAGCTGCTTTCAGCCTCTTCAATTTGTGCCATCTGTTGTCTATAGGTATTTTTTATTTCCCAACCGGTAAAAATAGGCATCACAAGATTGAATTGAACAAGCCAGTTCCCCCCATCAGTCACATTCTGATTGAAAAAGTATTGTCCCCCGCTTGCCTCAAGGGTAAGTTGCGGAAAATTTTCTGCGTAGGCTTTTTTTAGGTTGGCTTTTCTTTGCAAAATTGTCGCTTTGATGGCTTTCAAATCGGGGCGCATTTGGTGCGCAATGGAAAGAAGCTGGTCGGGTTTAAAAAAGGTCATGTGTATGGATTTGGGATCTGGAAAGTCCTCAACCATAAGATTTGTTTGTGCCGGAATCCCAAGATCCGTATTCAGGGCAATCAGAGCATTTTTTACTGCGGCCTCCTGTGAAACGACACTGATCTTTTTTTGCAAAAATGAGCTTTTGGCCTGCATAACGTTTGTAATGTCCGAAATCCCAAGACTCAAACGGTCGATTGCAGCCGTATACGTTGCCTGGGCATCCACCAGGTCACTTTGGTACGCCACCAATAAGTTTTTTTGATAGAGGTAATTATAATAGCTATCTGCAACCCTCTTCAAAACAGTTTGCATTTCGGCATTATGCTGTAGGTTCACGCTTAAAAGATTAAAGTAATTGGACTCGATATTAGGCTGACGCGTTAAATCTATGAGAGCGTAATTCATCATGATTTCTGGGCCCCAAGTGGTAGTGTAGTATTGAAAAAGTTGGGTGTCTAATTGAAAGCCCTGGAGCTGCCTTAAATACATCAAGTCAAATTTAATCTTTGGGTAGAGAGAAGATCTAGAAATACCATATTCTGTCGCTGCACTTTGTGCATCATAAAATGTTTTTTTCGTGAGTGGACTGTTATTGAGTCCTAAAGAAAACAGATCTAGAATATTCAGAACTTTAGTTTGTTTTTCAAGGTTACTTAAATCCAAAAAAGGGACCGAATCGATGTGCCGAACGTCGGCGTTGGAATTGATCCAAAAACTTGCACTAGACTTCGGAGCGTACTTATTGGGAGATACCTCAGGAGCAGGTTTACATCCTGCTAACAAGAGAATAATAAGCCAGTTGCGTTTACCCATAAACTTGGCTAATAAGAAAAAACTAATAAATGATCAATCAGAAATTTTACCTTGGTGACTACCGGCGAGGCAAAATAAATCTTTTTGTACTATGTTTCAAGTTATGTAGGGAAAATCAAAGTTGCGATTGACAATTCTCTTTTTTTTATTAGTGTTAAGTCTATGGATAAGAATAGTAAGATCTTGATCGTAGGGGCAGGTCCTGTGGGGCTCACTCTGCATCGCTTTTTGAAAAAAGAGGGTTATACCCGCGTGCGTCACATCGACAAAAGCATGACCATGGCACAGGAGTCAAGAGCTGTGGGGATACATGCTTTCACGCTTCAAGTAATTTTCAAAGAACTCGGCTTACAAGAAGAGTTTAAAAAAAGGGGAGTAGCTATTCAAAAACTTGTTTTTGAGAAACAGGGAAAGATCCTCCATTCTCTTGTCTTGCCTAGGTTTTTATGTGCAATTGGACAAAATATCACTGAAGAGATTCTGGGAAGAGATCTCAATATTCAACGTGGTATTGAATGTGTGTACGTGGATGAATATGGAAACGCCCGCTTAAAAAGGCAAGATGGACTGATAGAAGAAGATAAATACGATCTTATCGTCGGTGCCGACGGAACTCACAGTATTGTTCGCCAAATGTTAGGGATAGAATTTAGCGGAAAAAGCTATCCCCAAACCTGGTCGCTAAAAGATGTGGAGTTTGATCATCCGATTACAGAGTTACAATCCGGATTGATTCAACTTCATGAGGACGGTGTTCTTTTGTTTGTTATGGCTATAGGGCCAAAAACTTTTAGGGTTTTTTCAAACTCTCCCGATTGCGAAAAATACTTACCCAAAGATATCCGCATCACAAGCACCTACTGGAGTGCTAACTATCATGTCCACTGCAGGATTGCGAACAGCTACTATAAAGGAAAATGTGTGATTATGGGGGATGCAGCCCACACCTCGTCGCCTGTCGGAGGTACAGGGATGAATAGCGGGATGGAAGACGCCTATCTTTTTGTAAAAGCTCTTGAGCAAAATGGGATAAAAGATTGGGCTAAACAAAGACGACGGTATGAAAAAAACCTATTGTTTTGGACCGATACCATCTATGGCTTTATGACAAAAAAAGGGCCGTTCGCCCACCTTTTTAGACAATTTGTTCTAAAATATTTTGTCAAAATAGATTGGATACAAAAAAAGTTATTTAAAAAGTTTTCAAGGCCATTTTAAAAAAAACCCCTTTTAGGGGGTTTTGATATTTCTTATGAAAAGTCAGAGCTTTTCTTTCTCATCCATGATCCCAGTGCTATAGCGATCATACGCACTTTGATAGACGCTTATCGCATTTTCCAAAATGGAAGATTTACTAGCAGGAATCTCTTGAAAATCGTGAGAGTTTTTTTGATAGGCATTCACCTCTTTTTTAGGTGAAAGGATCACCATCTCGTTTTTTCCAAAAAAACCGAGTCTTTGGTATGTCCCTAAGGGAACGGGGCGATCGATCGGGGAGTGGATCTGGTCTATCCCATAAAACCTGCTCTCATAGCTGATCCCTAAAAGCCCCAAAATTGACGGGATCACATCCATTTGACTTGTGCGCGTTTTGATCGCCTTAGGCTGTAAATTTTTTGGGGTGGTAAAAATACAGGGAGTAAGGTACTTATTGGGGTCTAATTTCATTTTTCCGGCACTGGAAGCGCAGTGGTCAGCTGTGATAATAAATAACGTGTTTTCGTACCAGCTAGTGCTTTTTGCTTTTTCAAAAAACTGCTCTATAGCCCAATCTGTATAACGGACAGCCGCTTCTCTAGTCCCTTGCGCCATCTCAATTCTATTAGCAGGAAATGTATAAGGTCTATGGTTGGATGTTGTCATGATTAGACTAAAGAAGGGTTTCAAAGGATCTTTTCTAGAGCCGATATCTTCTAAAAAGGCATCAAAAAGATGCTCGTCACTAACTCCCCAAATAGTCTCGTGCTCTATTTTTTCGGACGGGATGTGGAGACGATCACGAACTGTAAAGCCGTTTGCTTCAAAGAAAGCATTCATATTGTCAAAGTAACCATATCCTCCATACCAAAAAAACATCTCATATCCCAACGGTTTAAGAACTGAAGAGACATTGTAGAGATTTCCATAATTTGGTCTTCTTAAGATGGAACTTCCCGGAGTTGGCGGAACACTTAAGGCCAAAGCTTCAAGTCCTCTGACGGTGCGCGTCCCTGTGGCGTAATGATCTTCAAAACAGATGGATTGCTCTTTTAGTTTGGAGATAAAAGGGGTCCAACTTTCTGGTTTTTTATCTAAAAACTCCTGACTCAAGCTCTCAACCGTTATTAAAACCACATTCCAGTTATTCTTAGGGCCATATGCCGGTATCATACGTGCTATGGGATCTTGATCACGTTGGGAAAAATTTTGGGGGAAATAAGAGGAGATTTTTTGCGGTATTAAGGTTGAGTCAATCGTCTGATAAAATTGATTATAATTGAGTTGGTTATGAAAAAAGGCGTAAACAAGGTTACTGGTTCCGTTTTCACTCAGTTCTTGAGCGAAGTTGTTCTTGCTCCAATGTTGCAAAGGTATAAGAAACGAAAAAAAGCATAAAGAAGCGATTTGTACAATTGATTTAGCAGACACGCTCTGTTGTGATTTAGGAAGTTTTCTTACATAATAGGCACCAACACCTGCAATTAAAGCCATGATGGAGAAGTAGGTCTTCATAGGGTACGATTGCAGGATATTATTCACTACTTCGTGGGTATACACCAAATAATCGATTGCGATGAAATTGAAACGACATTCCATGTCACCCCAAAAAATCCACTCGGCAAACATCTGAAAAGAGAGGGCAAATAAAGCTACAACAAATCCTAGCCACTCGATTAAAGGGGTTTTTTGGACTCTTGTCTGAATAAAATTAGGAAGAAAACGGACAGCTATGGCAAATAAAAGTGTCAGTAAGAGTGTCGGTCTAAGATCGAATAAAAAGCCTATCCCAAGAATTGATGGGATTTGAGTCCACTCTATGGACTGATTCCAGACATTCATCAAGGTGAGGGTAAGTCGCGTGAAAGTGGAAAAAACTAAAAAGAGCAACGGCGCTCTAAAATAGATTTTTTGATGCATAATTCTCCGTTTGAATTCAAAAATACTTGTTCTAAACCCTTGTATAGAATGGTTTGTTTAATAGGGTAGGTGTTGAGCAAAAAATTGTAAATACCGTACTGTGTTTAAGTGATGGAAAAGCCCTTGAATCTGCCGGGAATCGGTTTTTGTGTAGTCTCCTTTTTGGGCTGCATTGTCTCTTTTATATGGTTAGATAACCCGCTCCAATTACAGTTTTTCGACCTGCTATCCCAAAAGTGGTCGATTACTGGTGCTGAATCGTTGATTCGCCTTTTTTGCTACCACATCCCAAAATCATTTTTTGGTGCGCTAATCACTTTTCTTTTGATCAAACCCCTTTTTTCGAAGGGGGGCACAAAAGAGATTTTTGCTGCAATTTTTCTCCTATTTTCCCCGATTTCAGTTGCTGTCATTAAAATTTTTACGGGTGTAGAGTGTCCTAAAGATCTTCTGTGTTATGGCGGACACCAACCTGAACTTAGTCTTTTAGAATCGATGTTTAAAGGGACGGGACGCTGTTTTCCGGGAGGACACGTGAGTGCAGGTTTTGGTCTTTATGTAGCCCTTACTCTTTTGAGCCCAGAAAAAAGATGGAAGGGATTTATTGCTATTACATTTTTGGGGCATTTCATGGGGTTTTACCAAATTGCAAGAGGCTACCATTTCATTTCTCACAATCTAGCGACAATGGGTTTGTCTTACGGCTTTTTTTTAATCAATCAAACCCTTTTGAAAGAGCTTGAAAAAGAGGGTGACCTTTTTCTTGATAAACTCAAAGGTTTTTTCAAGATAAGAATCTTTTCAAAGAGATTTTGAAGTAAAAAAGAGGGCCGAATTTTAGAAGCCTTTGTTTTACAAATCTAACTAAAAAACAGATCTGATGGAATTTCGAGATCGCCCTCTTTCTCTCTTATTTTTACCAATACAAAAATGATTAGTGGTTGCCAAGATTTTGATCATGGGATTCGGGATTCTCAGAGTCTTGGTAGGCAAGAGTTGGATTGTTACTTATCCAGTCTTGTACTGCTTGTGGAATGTCATCACCAGCCCAGTAGCGAATGTGCCAGGGCTCAGCAGGAATAAGCTCCCAACTAAAACCAAACTTTGCAACATTATTAATCAGCCATCGCATTCTTTCCGGTTGTGATGCCGAAAAAATATCTACAGCTAGACCTAAGTTATGGTTGCTTGTACCCGGGGAAGCTAAGGGCGCGTATCCTTTTTTCAAATACCAGGTTTTATTTTCAAAAGTTCTTGTAACATACGGTTTCGCCACGATGTTATCATCTGGTGGGGCTGGTACAAAACGAACTTTAAATGCTGCTGTCTGTGAACTTAAAGACCGGTAACAGTCTCCTGCAGAGGTAGGTTTTAAATTAATACCGTCTACTTTAGCTGCAGACCGCATAGCGTGCCAAGCGTTCGCTGCACGAATATGGAGTTTACCATAAGGCTGAATTTCTTTAAGGAGGTAATCAGGAATTTTTCCCGGAGTTTTGCCTTTCAAACTGTGGGGTAATTTGACATCAACTTTGTAATTCCAGGGGACGTTAGTTCCTTGGCTACTACCTCCAATTTTGGAACTTTCGGTTTTTAGAAAAAATAGGGTTAAAAAGTTCTTAGGACTCATTAAAAAGAGCCCGATTTTTGTGTTTGAGGGATGGGTTTTTAGGGTGGTATTTTCAGCACGGCATGGGGACGTCTTATTCAACGGTATTTTGGAGACGAATAAATCGAAGAATTTATTTTGAATTTGTTGGTCAAGGGTAAATAGGTCTATATGAAAACCAGATTCAGCCCTATGAGCCTGTTGATTGAAGTGATTTTTATTCCAGTACTCTAAGGGAAATAGAAATGAAAAAAAACTCAAGGCGGCGATAAGGAGGTTTTTTTTCTCTTTTTTTGAAGCAGTTGAGGGTTTAAACCTACTAAGATACCAAATAGAAGAAAGAATAAAATACTCATCTTTGAATTAAATAAAAATTTGTCCATTAATTTGACTGGAATTTCTAGCCCATTTAGAGTGCCGTTAAAGGCATCAATTAGACTAGGTAAGAGCGCTCCAATGATGGAAAAAAATAAAAAGAGCATCGGTGCTTTGTAGAAAATTTTCTGATCCATACTTCTCCAGTTAGTTCGAAAAAAAAATTAGTTTTACGTGTCTTTCAATTGAAAAGACTAAGATAACTTAAATTTAATTTTAAAATTTGTAAATATTTTATTGACTAAATCTTTAAATATTTTTGAGACGGAATCTAGCTTACAAGCCTTTTTAATGAGGGGAGATGACTTAATCTTAAGGGCACATGGGTGAGTTTATTGCTGTGAATAAAGATTGTCTTGAGTTTTTTTAGTTTGTAGAAGCTTGTGGGGAGATTATAAAGACGATTTTTGGAGATGTTTATGGTTTCTAAATCCTCTAAATCTCCAATCCAATCGGGTAAAAATTCCAGAAGATTTTGGGATATGTTAAAAGATTTGAGATTTTTAAAAAGGAGGATTTCTTTTGGGATATGGGTGAGTTTTAATTTTGATAAAGTAAGCTTTTTAATTTCTAGGAGCTCTTTTGCCTGCTCAGTCATTGCTTCACGAATTTCTTGAGGAGTCGCTCCAAAAAGCGCTTTGAGAATTTTTTGCTCTACAAGATATTGAAAGACTAAAAGGAGGTTCTCATCCTCTAATTTGAGCATTTTGTACTTTAGAGAATGTTTTGCTGCTATAGCTTTTGGCTTAACTTCTTTGTTTTTTATCAAGTTATCCAATCTTTGAACTAAACCCTCGTCTTTTAATTGAGCAAAAAATTTCTTTTCGCTTTTTTTCTTCTCTAGAAAAGGGGTATAGCAATGGAAAACATGGTGAATTTTTACGATTTGGTGTTCAAAAGGGTCGAACCCAATAATCGAGCGGAAGCGATTGAGAATATTTTGAAGCTCTTCTACCTCTTTAGAAAGAACTTTCCATCTTCGATTCATGAAGGGAGTTTGACAAAGACGAAAAGATTGGAGATTTTCAGGTAGATTTCCGAGTTTTGTTGTCGATTTGCAAGGCATTACCTTTGCCACGCTACCAAAAAAATTGATTTTTTAAAACTAGATAAATAAAAAAAACAAAATTTTGAAAAATCTAGACCCGTTCCTCAGAACGTCTTTGTCTCCATAAAAGGCGGGGATCCGCATGCAGCTCCTCTTTTCTTTTAATCGCAAGCTGGCCACACGCTGCAGAAACATCTTGTCCTCGGCTGTAGCGCACAGGGGCGGAAATTGAGCGCGTTTCGAGATAATTTTGAAAGGCTTTTAGATTCTCTTCAAGAGCCGGCTCCATTGCTGTACCCGGATGAGGATTTAGAGGGATGAGGTTAACCTTCACTTTTAGTCCGTGGGCAAATTTTACCAGGGCTTTTGCATGTTTTAGCGAATCATTTTTATCCTTAATCATCACGTATTCCAATGTGATCCCATGGCGAGTTTGAATCGGATATTTTAAGAGGGCATTTTTGAGCATCTCGAGCGGGTATTTTCGGTTAATGGGCATCATCGAAGAGCGCTCGTCGTCAAATGGAGTATGAAAGGAGATAGCTAAACTCACCGCTACTTCTTTACCCAAGGCCTCAATTTCGGGAACAAGACCTGAGGTGGATACAGTCACTTTATGTTTACTTAGATTCAGCCCATCTAACGATGTCATAACCTTTAGCGCCTTTACGAGCTCATCGAAATTGTCGAGCGGTTCCCCCATGCCCATAAAAACGATGTTTGTGACCTTTCTATTTTGAAGCTCATTATTTGCAATCAGGATTTGCGACAAAATTTCCCCAAAACTAAGATTCCTCAATAACCCCATTTTGCCGGTCTGACAAAAGGAGCAGTTCATTCTACACCCCACCTGTGAGCTGATACAGAGCGTCACTCGATCCAAAGAGGGCATAAGAACCATTTCAATCAGCTTACCGTCATTGAGTTTCAAAAGATATTTTGTGCTTTTATCCTGACTTTCCAATCGCGTATCAATTTTAGGTAGATCCCAGTCAAAAAAAATGTATAGTTTTTCTTTTAAATCTTTTGGGATATTAGTGAATTTGAAAGGGTCATTTACCCCTTTAAGGATCCATTCAAAAATTTGTTTGGCGATAAAAGAGGGGTAATTGTGTGAAATAACCCACTGACTCCAATCTTCAAAAGTAAAGTTTAGGTAAAACCGACGCTCCATAAGGGGACCATTTTACCTGAAGCGCTTAACCTTGGCAAGGTGAAATCCCGCACTGCAGAGCTGTTGTAACTACATTAGCAAATGTTATAAAAATTAATAGAAATGCGCCCAGTTTCTCAGGAACTGTTAAATGGAGATGCTCCTGATTGTCTTTGGAATCGACGTGCAGAATTTGAACAAGCGCTACCCCGAAAATACAGCAAAAAAAGACGATGAACGCCCAAACATAAAGACTGAGGCCTAAAACAGGAGTACCAAACGTGGGAAAGTTAGGGCAAGCATGAAATGAGATTTGTCGCAACGACACGCTCATACCAAAAAGAGCCGAAAAAATAATTAAACCATAGTGGGATCCTTTGAGCCCAAAACGCAGATTCATAAAAGCTCCGCTAGCCACACCAATCATTCCAACCCTTTGCAGCATGCATAGAGGGCAGGGCAACTCGTTGGCTAGATATTGGTGGGCATAAGCTGCTAATAAAACAAAGAAAATAATGTAAATTACAACAAAGTTTAAGAGTCGCTTTATTTCTGTCATAGACGAATCCCCAGTTTATTTGTCATGTGGTGAAACAAAACAACTAACGAGCATAGGAGTGAGAAAATAAAAAGAAGTTGTGTTCCGCGGTGAACGCGCAATAGAATAAGGATTTGTAAGATTCCAAAAAGTAAAAAAAGCGAAAACATCATAAACTAGCCTTTCACTTCTAGATAAATTAAAGCTAATTTTTAAATAGAATAATTTATGTGGGTGCTCTAGTAGTGCTTTTCCCATTTTTCAAACAGCTCATCTAACTCTTTTTTCAGACTTAGGTGATGTTTGCATAGCTTTTCAAGTTCATGCGGAAGAGCCACCCCAAGTTTTTCCTCAGTAAGACGAATCTCTTCTTCAAGCTTTTCGATTCGTTGCTCGATTTCTCTTGTGGAACGTTTTTTCTCTATCGGAGAGAAGGAGGATTGTGAGGAAAGGCTTTTTAACTCTTTTTTGGCCTCTTGTAGTTTTTGTTGCCACTGCTGAAAATCGCTAAAAAGATACCCCGAATCTTTATTGACTCCTAAACCTAAGTATTGGCTGGATAAAGAACTCAAGAAGTATCGGTCGTGGGAGATCACTACAACAGCCCCCTCAAAATCTTGCAAAGATTTTGTCAGTAGATCGATCATCTCCATATCGAGATCATTTGTGGGCTCATCTAGAAGGAGAACATCCGCAGGTTTTAGCATGAGCCGAGCTAAGATAGCACGTGCCCTCTCTCCTCCGGATAGAACCTCGATATCTGTTAAAAGCCGATCTGCGGGGAAGCGAAATTTTTTCGCCCAGGAGATGATATGCATCGCTTTTCCCTGGTAAAACACGGTGTCGGCAAGGTGCCCTGTAAGAGCCTCTTGCAGAGTCATCCCTTTTTTGGGAAGAGCCTCTTTCATTTGGTCAAAATAGACCACTCTTAAATCCTCTTTCCATTTTACTGTCCCTTTGTCAGGAGAGATCTCTTTCATGAGTATTTTTAAAAGAGTGCTTTTTCCCGAACCATTCATTCCGAGAACTCCCAGCCGGTCTTTTCTAAAGATCTCTAGATTAAAATCCTCGAACAGGGTCCGTTCTGAAAAACTCTTGTAAACATGCTTGAGCACAATCAATTTTTTTGAAGTCGAATCAGATTGACTGAATGTAGCTAAAGAGCCTTGTTCACGGTTTCTTTCCTTAAAATCTCTGACCTCTTCTTTGAGCGAGCCGACGTCTTTTATCCTGGTGAGCGATTTGGCGGTCCTGGCAGGGGCTGTGCGACCAAGCCACTCGAGCTGTTTTTTTAATTCTTGTTCCAAAGAGTGTGCTTTTTTGGACTGACTCAGATCGTAGGCCTCCTTCTCCTTTAAGTAGCTAGAATAGGGACCCTCAACAAAAAAATGCCCTTTAGGATAGCGTTGATTCATCTCTAAAGTAGCGTTAGTCACACGGTCCAAAAAGACACGATCATGACTGACTATTAACATAGGGGTAGTCACGGTATTGAGCATCTCCTCTAACCATAATATTCCCTCCAAGTCCAAATGGTTTGTAGGTTCATCAAGCAAAAGCAAAGAGGGCTCTTGATCGAGAGCGTGAGCGATAAGGTATTTCCTTTTTTGGCCACCGGAGAGCTTTGAAGGATCAACGTCTAGAGGAAAACCAAATAAATTTTTTCTGTAAGCACTGAGCTCGAGCTGTAAAATGTCGGCCTGCTGGGCAGCATAAGCCGCTTTTACCCCTTTTCGATAAATAACTTTACCTTCGTCTTGTGTCTCAAGTCCCTGTAGAATTCTTAAAAGGGTGCTCTTTCCGGAGCCGTTTGGCCCCACAATTCCGATTTTTTGATGGTCGTAGACACTAAAGCTTAGGTTGTCAAAAAGACTTTTTGATCCAAAGGATTTTGCGAGATTTTGTACGCTCAGAAGAATTTGCATGAAACTACTATAAAGGATTTGTTCTTTTTTTTTGAGGGAATCAAATCCTTATTCAAATATACTCTTTTTTGCGTGAGAAAATCGACGGCCTTAAAATGTTTTTGAAAATATTCATGAGTTTGGTGACCGCTACAACCTTTGCTCAAAAAGAGGAAAATCCTCCACCCGCTGAAGGAAAAAAAATTACAGTTGCCCTTTTAGGTAGCGATCGGAATGGAAATGATAAAAACATTAGTCTCGAGGTAAAAAAGCTTGCTAAAGAGATCGACCCAAAAAAAGTAAGATTTATTTACAATGGGGGTAACGTTGGGTTAAGATACTTTTTCGTTCAAGAATTTACCTCCAGAGGCGGAGAGGTAAGTGCTTATATTGTTTTGAACGAGAAAAATAAAACACCTTCTTCATTTGCCTCACAAATTTTTTCGAATGATTCCCAAAGAATGCAACAAGTCTATAACGATAGCGATCTTTTCTTGGTTCTTCCTGGCGGAATGGAGACAATAGGGGAGATGGGGTTTGTTATCGACCAGAATGCCTCAAAAAATAAAACTCTAAGACCTTTGATTGTATTCGATGTAAACCAATACTATACCCGTTTTTTTCAGTTTATTGAGTACGTAGAGAAGCAGGGTTTTATGGATCATAAACGCCTATTTAGACGATCGGTCAAGCAAGAGAACGAGATCACCAAAATTTTATCGCAGATTTATTTTGAGTCTAATAAGGAGAGCAAGGGAAAATAAACTTTCAAGATCCCCCTGAAGGGGGATCTTAAAGTGTCAATTATGGGTTTAATTCGAAGAAATAAACCTTCCTAATACAGTTTTAACACTCACATCGTGAATCAACGGATCGGTCAAGTGGTCGATAACTCCGTCCATATAACCATTGAGAATTCGGGTTACTTGCCCTTTAGCCATATTTAATAGAGAAGAATCTTTAAGAAGCGAGATATCTACCTCCACCTTTTCTAGAGATTCTTTTACAAGGTGGCTGAGAACGCTTTCATCTGCAAATATAGACTGAAGTTGGGTAAGGTTCTGATTTTTGGTCACTTCACAACTCAAACCTTCAAAATATCTCTCCCACTTTACCAATGCGCTAATATTTCTTTCGAGTTCTACTAGGTCATCTTGAGTTGGTTTTAGGTTATTTTTGAAAGTTTTATGGAGACTCTCTATTTTTCCATAAATCTCTTCAAGTTCTCCAATCAGATTTTGACCCTCTGTTAGTCTCTTTAAGGAGTGTCTATTTTCGTTGGTCTGTTTTTTTAAAGATTCGAGCCTACTGTAGGTACTTTCGAGGGCCTGCTTGCGCAGTTCAACAGCATCTTCTTTAGCTGTTAAAACTGATTGAAGGCTCTCTTTGCAAAGGGATAAGTGTTGGAAATGATTTGTAGGTTGAAATCGTAGTGCTTTAACAGCAAAATAGTCTTGTAATTTTACAGAGCAACCTAGAGCCTCCTGAAGCTCGGACTGGATAGGTGTTAATCTTTTTAAGAAAAGCTCACGGTCCACTGGGGCCAGCTTGTTACCTTTAATTTGGCTATTTTTCAAGAGCTCAAGTTGCAAGGTCATCGATTGGATATCTTCACGAATTTTCGTCGCAGCCGATCTTCGATTATCGTTGTCAGAAGATGGTGCCTGAAGCCTTCCAAGTACATCTCTAACAGAAGGAATTAATACAATTTTTTGGATGTTTTCCATCGACTCTACCTGCAAGGGTTTATTTGATAGAGCCGTATCGATACCTCTATCGATAGCAATTTCAAGAATACTACGGAGCAGACGGTCAATGGAGCCCTTTTCTGATGCAATCTGTGATTGAATGGTTTCTTGTGAATCAGTGTCATTACTTTTTAATGAAGATATAGATGTTTCGAAAACAGATTTTAGTTGCGTTTCAATAGAGATATCCTCAGTGATCGATGAGTAAATACTCATGAACAGTTCGTTGAGAACCTCTTTATTTTTATCAATCAAAAACTCCTCAACTTTTTCAATCGCCGGAGGATTGCTCATATAGCTGCGCACCTGATCTGATGTTGTGAACCCTTTGAGGCGACGAAGTTTGTTGATGTGATTGCATAGAGCCTGGATTTCCTTGATCTCACCTCCATGTAGTGGTGCAGAAGAAGATCCTTTAGCGGTTTGGTTTTTTTGCATATCGGTGTAGGCATCGGCTAACTCCTCGCGTAACGAGCGGAGAATAGTGAGTTCAAGCTGTGTAGAACGGTTTCTTTTTGTGGTAACACTACCCATTATAATACCAACTGCATCGGTCTCTTTAAGCAATTTATTTGATAGCCAGGACATCAGCTTGTTTGGAAAGAAGTCTAATAATTTTACAACTGGAAGAAGAGCTTTTAAAAATGTTTCACCCGGAACCCCTTTGATCAATTTGAGGTAGCCCTCCTCAAGCTCAACTCTAGGGAGGTAGGAGGAAACAACTTTGTCTGCTACTTTAGTTTTGATCTGTTCTTTTGTTAGACCTTTATAGAAAAGTGGATAGGCAGAAACCTTATTAAGTGTAGTTTCTAGAGATCCCGGCGGAAGCATTCCCGGTTTTGCCTCACCGATGAAGCGGTACATTTCCAAAACGTTGGATAACGATTCATTCACAAGCTCAAATAAAAGCATATTTTTGGAACTGCGGTTTTGTTTGAGATGTTCCAAATCGCTGCGCATCTCGCTCAAAGTTTTATTTGTGGAGGCAGTGATAATTTTTTGAGAAAACCATAAGAAAAAATTTAAAGCCAGCTTCGAGCCGAAAATAAATCGTTTAAACCAACTGATAGTGCGGTCATTTTTTATCTTATTTCGTAAATGTTGTAGCACTAGCGTAGAGTCGGCGTCCTCGTTTTGTGCATTCTGTTGAATGATCTCTTTAGCGATCAAGGCGAAGTCGTATTGGTCTTCACCTTTTTTATCCAAAAAGAAATTCACCAGCGATACAGTCGAAAAACCTGAGAAGGCCTGAATGAATCGTTTTGCAGTGATATCTGTGAGTTCTTTAGCCTGCGTAATATTTTTTGGTCGACTACTATGGGTATGAAGATCCTCTCGCTGAAGAGGCCCTGCCGTTAGAGGGACTTCTGGGCCCGAATAGACTCTCACCCCTTGAATGGATATGGGTGGAAGGGAGCTTAAAGAGGCTCTGAGATCACTAAAAGCAATCTGAACCATGTCTGGCGAATGTTCAATCGCATGTTTCAACGCTTCAAATTTATCCTCGATGGATTTTAGATGAGGCTTCAACTGCGGTGATGATTCACTAAATTTTTGCACTTTTTCTAGAATAGAGAGTAGCACTGGGATCAGTAGGGAAGATCCGATCAATCGAAAACGTGGATGTTCAAGGAGAGTTTCGAATCTATCAAGGAGACTTAAAGGGAGCTCCTCTGATGCGGACCTTGAAGGATTATGAGGGGCAGCAGGAATACGCGCTGCCAAAGAGGGGTGAATGAGGCGAGCTACTTGTTGCAAACTTTCGGGGGCGTTTTGAAGAAAACTGGTAAAAAGTCTATTTGCTCCAGGAGCTTGCTGTGATAAAGGGCCGCTCGATGCGTCCGAAACGGGAAGCACGCCAAGCACTAGATCCGCGAAAAGGGTATAATGAGAAGCCATTTCTACAAGATCTTGAGTGGTATTGGATATACCAAAGTTCTCATGTGTAAGATCGAGCTGAACCATTACAGCGTTTTGTAAAGAAGCAAATACGTCGACTGTTATATCCTCAGGGGATTTTATCTCTTTGAAAGCATTTATTTGATCTGTCCTAGCATATTTTTCCACAAACTCTTTCAACCAAGAAAAAATAGCCTCTTTTTCGTTCATATTCTGAAGAAGTCTTTGACCCTTTCTAAAAAATGTTTTTCTCTCGATTGGGCCAGAAACAAAATAGGAAAATGCTCCCTTTAGCAACTTGACACCTAAACCTCTCAGCTTACCCTCAGGCGGTAAGGCGTTGTACCGTTCCAGATAAAGCTCTTTTTCCTTAGCATTTGCTCCAAAAAGTTTCGCCCATATAGGAAGGGTGAAGGGGGCCTCTTCTTTAGGTTTTAAGGCTTGCAATTGGGCCAAATGGAGCAATACTGAGTGCTTGGATTCGGTCTTCGTGAATGTATGTTTAACTGGAAATTTTGTATGTGCCTGACCAGGAGTGGGTTGAGAAATAAATTTAAACCGCAAATTAGAAAAATTGCTATTGACCCCGATTTGGTTCAATTTAGAGCATTGAGCGATCTTGGCTAGACCTCCTAAAAGAGTTGGCCTAGATTGGGGGGCACTCGGAGAAGAATTAATGGAAGACATATTAAAGCCATATATTATTCATTTTGGGTCTATTATACACTAAAAATTTATAATAAAAAATAAAAAAAACATTTTAATTATGAGGTGGTCTTTTTAATTGGGAATGAGCAAGTTACGATAAAATGCACTTTTTTTGCCTAAGTTTACTCTTTTAAAAAACTTAACTAATTAAAGGCTAACTGTTTGCCTTAAAATATATAAAAAAGCTACTATTCTCCAATTTTACCCCCCCCCCTATATAAAAAAGAGGTGCTTAAGGTAAAGGATGGGCTAAATTTTGGTCATTTAAGACCTTGAGGACCCATCGCAACTTCAAAAAAGGCTGGAATGGCTTAGGCTACTATTTTTCCCAACCGCCCCTTATCGCACTTGATACACAAGAGGACATCATGACGAGTATGGAAGCTTCTATCGATCTCAGCACCCATTTTTCACCTGAGGTACACGAGATAAAAACAAATCCCGCCTTGAAACGGGGCTTGAAAAGAACTTTTTTTCGGCTCGATCCTAGCCAAAAACGGGGGGATCAAAGAGTTGTTTTTTTGATCCAAGGACTTGTTGCTTTGGATGGGATTCTATTTAATATTCGAAAAGTATACAGGGAGAATTGGGTTAAAATAAGTAGTCCTACTTTAATTGCAAATCAATCGATTGTTGACGAAATAGCACAGGATAAAGGCCTGGATACAAGACAACAGGCTGAGGAGGTTATTGTGCTTTCTCTTGGGAGGTGTCCAGCTTATCTTCATACATCCGAAGATTTGCACCGTGAGGTGAGGGTGATGAAAACTGGGCTCTCCCCATTTTTAAGCGAATTAAGGACCGCTTGGGACGATAGGATCGTGGACCGTCTGCAGCAAGTTTTTTTCGATGCATTAGAGAACATTTATGAAAGCTTTCACAAAAATAAGATCACAAGACGAAATGAGATGTTTCGCTCTGTCAAGAGCTTATGGATAAGCTCTTTTTACGAAGTTTCTCATCTCATGAATTCTGGTATTTCAGAGATAATAGGTCTTGAATACAGCCAAAAAGTCGCTGAAAAAAAAGATAGTTGGAGCCGGTTACACCATTCTTTAGGCCTTGCGTTGTATACTCTAAAAGCTCCCGTATCAGCTTCACTGATGTCTCAACTTTTAACACCGAGTGATCTTTTTAAATTTTTAAGCCTTGAGATGTCTTACCAGATCACCACTAACCCAAAAAGCATGGATCTAGTGGTATGCTTAGATGAAAAAAATACCCCACTTTATTGCGGCATAATTGTCGACCCCACAGTCAAGACGGTCCGCTATTTTATCACAGGACTCAAAGAGGAGGGAAAAAATCCTCTATTTTTGGATGGAGGAGATGTTCTTCAGCCTTCTGAGACGGTCACAAATTTTGTGAGTATGGGTCACCATTATGCCCTGATGATGAATGTGCCAATTCATACCGTGTTTTCCGACGAGGTTGCTAAAATGGTATTTTTTGAAAAACGCAAGTAGAATTTTTTTAGGCTTTCAGTAGCCATTTTAAAGGAGCCCTAGCCTCAAAAAAGCGAAGGATAGGGTTAGATATTTTCGGAATGAAAAACCCTAAAATCAGTCCAACCAAAACGTCAGTGGGGTAGTGAACGTTTTCTATCACCCGAACGAATGCCATGGGGAGCAGAAAAGGCCAATAACGGGGGCGAAAAACAGATAAAAATAGACCCAGTGCTGCTGCATGTGAGGAGGGGAATGAAGAGTGCACTTCTTTAAAACTTAAAAAATGAAGGCTAAATACATCCTCATTAAGATAGGGTCTGGATCTTCCTACAAAACACTTAATTCCATACAGAAGCGGGTAGAGCCAAAGTGAGGCGAACGCCGCTCTGCGGATTTTTTCGTTTTTGAATTTTGTATAGAGTAGGCATGCGATGAGAATAAGGGAGTGGAGTTTTGGTTCGATGAGGAGGGTGAACAATCTCTCAATGGAAGGTGAGCTGATTTTTTGAAAAAAACGGGCCTGCGAGTCCAGAATTCTCGCCACTTCAATGATATTTTCCCACACGTACCTACAATAGTAGATGTCGGGTTTTTCAGCCAGTTTGGAAGCGCGTCTTTCATGACAAATTTGTGACCTGGTTGGTAAAGGTAACCGGGTATGGACATATTTCGTATTAAAGAAATTGCAGTTGCGATTAGACCGAAAGAAATGACCACAAATGGGGGGGCTAAAAACATACCCAAAAGAAGGGAAACACCGCTTGTGGCTAAGCAGGCCAGTGATATTGAGTAGATGAGATTCGCTTTATAAAACTGTTTTTGTATCAGATTAGTCGCTTCTGCTAGAGATTTGGTGTCTCCATTCAAACGAAAATCATTGATGTGGTCCATCAAAATAACCGAAATTTTCGTCCCTAATACTTTCTTCAAGTGAGGATCTTTTTCTATTTTTTCCTCAAGAAGATTAGCTTTTTCTATGTTATCGGATATCGAAAGGGTTTGAGTAATTTCATTTTTGATTTTCGACAAATGGGTAAGGTGCAAAAAGTCACGTCCGACCTCAAGAGCCGTGTACGATAAGGCGATCAATGGGTTT